>Ga0209166_10000430_pt1 | contig 47334 bp, 38 predicted proteins | sample Coa_R1_3_FD_187151 | JGI IMG/M metagenome (GOLD analysis project Ga0209166, IMG submission 187151) | Surface soil microbial communities from Centralia Pennsylvania, which are recovering from an underground coalmine fire - Coalmine... | ecosystem: Environmental > Terrestrial > Soil >...
CGCGATAAAGACCCCGGGCGCGCGCGCCAGCTGCTGGCAGGTCTGCGCGACCAGTTTCCGGCGAATCCATTGTTTGCCCGCGAGATCGCCCGCCTCGATCACAATCATGGGAGCGGTGGCGAGTAGGGTTTATTCACCCCAGAGAAGGATTGAGTCATTGGTTCATCGGATCATTGCGTCATTGACGGCCCTTTCATGATTCGTGGGCGAAAATTCTTCATACAAAATTCATTCACCCAACATAAGGCCTGCGGCATCTATACTTGAGACCATCCAAGGTTCGAGGTTGGCATGCCTTCCAAACTACCCGCAGATCAGCCGCCGCAGAACGAGGCTGAAAGCCGCGAAGAGCACGAGCGTGCGCTCGATAAAACCCTGGCAGACACGTTTCCCGCCAGCGACCCGCTCTCTACAATTCCCAATCCTTCGGTGCCAGACCCTGCAAGCGAAGATTCGCAGGCGGCGTGAAGGAAACACAGTATCCGCGGCGAAAAGCTTTTGCCTTTCTCTGCCCTCAGTGTCTTTATGATGGAAGGGTCGTCAATGATTCAATGGTCCGATGACCCAATGACTCAATTCTTCTCTGTGCCTCTGTGTCTCTGTGGTGAATAACTCACAGTAAACCCCTGATGTAAACCACCCACCGCAACCTCGAACTCACCTGGCTCCAGAACAGGCTTGTTCTCTGGGCCAATAAATGTAAGGTCGTCGCGGTCGAGTGTGAATTTGAGTTCTTTACTTTCACTGGGCGCGAGCGAGATTTTGGCGAAGCGTTTCAGCCGCTTCACCGGCGGAGTAATCGTGGCGAACTCTTGTGTCAGGTAGAGCTGCACAACTTCTTTTCCGGTGCGGTCTCCTGTGTTTTTGACGGTGACCGATACCTGCAGGGGCTGATTTGCGCTCACTCGTTTTGCACTTAGGCGCAAATCCGAATATTGGAAGGTTGTGTAGCTCAGCCCGTCTCCAAACTGAAACTCCGGCTGAAATGCGGTCGGTCCGGAATCGGCGTTGGGGTCTTCCGAGAAGCGGTGGTCATACGTGAGCAGGGCATTAGGGTGGCTGGGATAGGTGAAAGGAAGCTTGCCATCGGGATTGTAGTCGCCGAAGAGGACATCGGCAATCGCCTGCCCGCCTTCATTGCCCGGATTTGGGGCCAGCACAATCCCCCTGGCCAGGCCGGCAATGGCGTGAATGATGCGCGGGCGTCCCTCGGTCAGGACCAGCACAATCGGCTTGCCCGTGGCCGCAACCTGCTCGGCCAGCAGCAGTTGTGGTTCAGGCAATGTGAGGTCATCTATGTTGCCCGGTATCTCTGCGTACGACATCTCACCCAGGCAGAGAATGACTACGTCGGCGTTTTTTGCGGCATCTACGGCACCAGTAATGTCGAGCTCTTTATCCAAAGAAGTCCCGGGCACGTAGACAACATTCTCGCTTCCAGCCTTTGCTTTCACCGCTCCGAGGATGGTCGGCTTGTCCTTCGGGTAAAGTTCGGTCTCGCCTCCCTGCCACGTATAAGTCCATCCATTGTTCATCGGAACGAGAGAATCGGCGCCCGGCCCGGTCACAAGAATTTTTCCGGAAGGTGCAAGCGGGAGGATCTTATCCGAATTCTTGAGCAGGACAATAGACTCGTGCGCCGCCTGCAACGCTGTTTTCTGCGCCTCCGGCGAACCCAACTGCATGCCCGATTTCACGCCCAGCAAGGGATCGCGAAACAGCCCCAGCTCCATCTTCATGGTAAGGATGCGGCGCACTGCCTCGTCAATGCGGCTCATGGGCACAGCGCCCTCGTTCACCAGTTCCACCAAAAGATTACTGAAGCTGTAGTCGCGGGGAACCATGCTCATGTCAACCCCGGCCATGATTGCCATTCGGGTGGCTTGCTTTTCCGTGGCGGCATAGTGGTGAAGCGTGACCAGCCTCTTGATGTCTTCCCAATCTGAAACCACTACTCCCTGAAAGCCCAACTCCTTGCGCAGCACATCGGTCAGCAGGTAATGATTGGCGTGGCCGGGAATGCCGTTCACCTCGCCGGAATCCACCATCACCGAGTGGGCGCCGGCCTTAACTGCATTGGCGAACGTAGGCAGAAAATATTCCCGCAGCGTGATCTCTGGAATCAGCGCCGGCGTCCGATCATGCCCGCTGCGGGGAAAGCTATAGCCAACATAATGCTTGAGACAGGCGGCCACCTGAGAAGGCGAATCAGGATCGTTGCCTTCATATCCTCGCACCGCGGCTACGCCCATCACTTTGGCAAGATAAACATCCTCGCCAAAAGTCTCGTAGAAGCGGGACCATAGGGGCTGTCTTCCGATGTCGAGGATGGGGGAGAACGTCCATGGGATGCCGCTCGCGCGCGTCTCGGCGGCGGCAATGTGCTCGGTCCGGAGCATGAGCTCAGGGTCCCACGTCGCGGCCATACCAATGGGTTGCGGGAACAGGGTGGCGCCACGAATGTAGTTTGCGCCATGGATGGTATCAATGCCGTAGAGGATCGGAATCTTGAGCCGTGACGCGGCCGCTTCCGCCTGAATCTGGCCCAAAATCTCATGCCATCTTTCCAGGGGAAGCGCTTCGTCGTAAACGTTGAGAAACGATCCTACCCCGTACTCGGCGATGGCCTTCTTCAATTTTTCCGGATTGATCTTGATCTCCTGATTGTGGCCGTCGGAGATCATCAGGATATCGAGCTGCGTCATCTGCCCGACTTTTTCTTTGAGGGTCATCTGCGATAACAGCTTCTCGACCGCCGCGGAATAATCTTTCGCTGGTCCGCGAGGCGTGATGTGGTTCAGCAGAAACTGCTGGCTATCGAGCACCTCGGTTTGTGACGCGGCTTCTTGATTCGGCAAAGCCTGGGAAGCTGGGGTTTTCGGCTGGGCCGCAAGCGGAATCGAGAGCGCAAGGGCAAAGCAGGTAATACACAGGGCTAGAACTCGTTGCATGTTGGTCATATTTGGCAGCTCGTCGGAAAGGCCACATTCTACAATGCTTCCCGTTGCCTGTATGTATTTGTGACAAAAAGCCTGGTTGCTCCCCGTCCGAGCCTTATGTTAATTTGTTATTCATGCGATTTGCCCAGAAGACTGCGAAAGCTTGTTGTGCTTGTATGTGTTGTGCAAACGTGTCTTCTGGCGCGATGAGATTGCAGGGCTAGCAAGCAGATTTTTGAGCAAGCACTCATTGATACCCACCGTCAGAAGATGATCTGACAGGTGGGTTTTGTGTTTTTGGGCACGGGTGGCGAAGTGGAAACGCGGCGGCCTGCAAAGCCGTTATACATGGGTTCGATCCCCATCCCGTGCTCCATAAATCCTCAATGTCTCTATTCCAATCGTGTCTGTAGCTGAAATCGCCTGATTTCAAGTTCTAACTTTGTCTAAGCTGTTTTTCTTCCCTCCGGTTTGGCCTCCGGGTGTCCGCGTTCTGCCGCAGCCTGCTCGATTACAGCGTTGACCTCACCGCCAACCAGGAAAGCCAGTCCAGTAATATAAAACCAGAGCAGAAGGATCATCACTGCTCCCAACGAACCATAGGTCTTGCTGTAGCTGTTAAAAAAGTGCAGGTACATTCTTAGGCCAAACGAAGATATGAGCCAGAGCAGCACGCCTGCTACCGACCCTGGTGTAATCCAATGCCAGTGCCGCTCTTTTACATCGGGCCCGAAGTAATAAACCAGGGCGAAGGCGAACGATATAAAAAAGAATGCCAGGGGCCATTGCAGCACCTTCCAGGCAAGCAGCAGAGAAGTTCCCAGGCCAACTCTGTTGTCGACAAAATTTGCTATATACCCGCCCAACAGCACTACGGTGAGCGCCAGGACAATGAGTATTGCCAGGGCCAGTGTGATCGCCAGCACAATAGCGCGCACTTTGTACCACGGACGCCTATCGTGTACATGATAAGCGGCATTGAGAACGGAGATCATCGTGCTTATACCGCCGCTTGCCGACCAGAGGAAGAACACGATGCCAAAGGTCAATTTTCCGCCTCCACTCGATTGTGTGATCTCATTCACCGTCTGGGAAATAAGGTTAGAGGCTGAAGGCGGCACCAGGTGGGCCAGCCCCGAAAAAAGTTGATTGCGCAGGGCAGTGCCTTCCTTCGCAAAGATTCCCAGCACAGAAAGAAGAAAAAGCAGCAGCGGAAAGATGGAGAGCAGGAAGTTATAAGCCAGCTCCGACGCCCGGTTCAGAACGTCGTTATGGTCAATCTCAGTCCAGACTTGCTTCACCAGTTGCGGGATCGTTAGTCCTCCCAGCGCCCATATGGATGAGACCTGCTCTGTGGTGCTCAGGCGCGATTCAGTCATAGGTTGGTTCGATGGCAGATAGATTTTGCCGTTGATGTCCATGCTATACGAGGCAGGCATGGAGGGAAATAGCTCTGGGCTGCCGTATTGCGGGACAGGTTATCCCCTGAGGCTCCCTCCCGCGTTTTGTTCTTGGGATTAAGGTAGTCTGATGGTATATTGAATTAGCGCTATTGCCCACGGTTCGCTAGTGGTGCGGTGGTCCGATCCACAAAGATCTGACATTGATTTCCGCCTTTCCTGCTCTCCGTTTGTTCTCAGCGTTGAAATTCAACTTACGAGCGGCGTTTATCTACATAGGTAAATATCAAGCCTGAAAATATGCATACACGCGAATTGCAATCTGCATACGTAGGCAAAGCCCTGCTCATGAAAAAGAAAGTACAATTCGAATGACACGATTTACAGAAATGCCCCTCTCTGCTGGTTTGCAGCAGAGGCTGGCATCAGCTCAATTTATAACGCCTACACCTGTTCAGGCAGCGGCCATTCCGCATGCGCTCGAAGGCAAAGACGTTCTTGCCACGGCGCAGACCGGAACCGGCAAGACGCTTGCCTTCCTGATACCGGCAATTGAAAAATTGCAGGCCAACACTTCACGAAATGTGGAAGTGCTGGTGCTTGTCCCAACGCGGGAACTGGCACTGCAGATACTGGCGCAATATGAAAAGTTGCGCGGCAAAGCACTCGGCCCGGCCGCCCTGGTGATGGGCGGAGTATCAGAAAAATCCCAGATTCAGGCGTTGCGCTCCGGAGCGCGCCTGGTAGTGGCAACTCCCGGCCGCCTCGAGGACCTTCTCAGCCGCAAGCTGGCAGACCTGCGCCACGTCAAAATCCTGGTGCTTGACGAAGCCGACCGCATGCTCGACATGGGCTTCCTGCCTGCCATCCGCCGCATTGTGGCGCTGTTGCCGGCACAACGCCAGACCTTGTGCTTCTCAGCAACCCTGGAAGCATCAGTGGCAGGGCTGGTACATCAATATATGCGGAACCCGGTGCGCGTCGCGCTGGGCTCAATCCTGAAGCCCGCGGAAAATGTGGAGCTGCAGGCCTTTGAGGTAGCCCTGGCAGAAAAGCGCAACGTCCTTCGCCACCTGCTTTATCAGGAAAAAGGACGCAGCCTGGTCTTTGCCCGCACCAAGCGCGGCACCGAGCGCCTGTTCAAAGATCTGGCGCGCGACGGCTTTGCGGCTGCCATGATTCATGGCGACCGCTCGCAGTCACAGCGCAACGGCGCGCTCAGTGGTTTTGAGGAAGGCCGTTTCAAGGTGCTGGTCGCAACCGACGTGGCTTCCCGTGGAATCCACGTGCAGGACGTAGCTCATGTGATCAACTACGATCTTCCCACCTTGCCGGAAGATTTTATTCATCGCGTTGGCCGCACCGGCCGGGCGGGCGCCAGAGGATTGGCCTCAACGCTGGTTTCGGGCGCTGAAGTCTCTGAGCTTCGCCAGATCGAGCGCGCGCTCAAGCTGCGCATCGAACGCAAGCAGATCAACTCGCGAGAGGTTGAAGCGCAGATGCCGGCACGGCGGGATACCCTGGCCGGACGGAGTCTGCGGGCGATGCCGGGCGAGGTCTTTGCCTAAAACCAGGATCTGGTAGCAAGCCAGTGCCAGAAAACTAAAGCAGTGCCTCGCGCTTATTTTAAACGCGAGGCATTTTTTTATTGGTGTCAGGGCACGACTTCAGTCGTGCCGCAAGCCCTGGAAAACGACCCTTCCTTGCTGCCGCAGGCATGCGCGCAGCGAAGCGGAGCGCCCTAAAGAATCGTTTTTCGGCACCAGGGTGAGACATGTCTCTTCGTCCAAAATGAATGTACAATGCCTCGTATCGCGATGAATCCAATCCGTACCGAGGCACTCTACATGAACCTCCGATGCTTCTGGTCTGTCTCCGTTTTCTGGATGCTGGCGCTCTTAGCGCCTGCGGCCCTATACGCCGGCAACGACACAGTATTCAAGCAACAACAAGTTACGATTGGCGCTTCTCCTGGCCAGCCTCGCAGCCTGGCAATTCCCGCGGATGAAAAGGTCATCGACTTCGACGTCTGGTCATCCCGCCCCGAGGCGGCAGTGCTAGTGCAAGGCACGGCCAACGACTATAAGGTTTTATTTTGGGACATTACCTCACCTCAGGCGCAGAGCGCCTTTGATGTTCCACGCGATCTGGAGCCGCGCTCTATCGTCTGCCATCCCGCCGCAAGGCAGGTTTTCATGATTGCGCGCCAAGGTAAACAGTTTGTGATTGTGCGCTTTCAAGAGCAAAACGGCCATTGGACCTCGAACGTGGTTTACAAGTCGGAGAATGAGCTGCGGCGGCTGGCGATCGCGCCACATCCGTTTGAGATCTGGCCCGCCGGCAGCAAGACGAGTTCTATTCAATACCGTCTCTTCTTCGGGGTGCGGTCAGGCCCGTCCGGTTACTCCGTGCGCTCAGTGACGGAAGAGGGAATGGTTGATTACCAGGTGCTGGGGCCACAGGCAACGCTCACGCGCTTTCCCAATATGGACCTCCCCAGCGAGGCGGTTGCGGAATGGGCGCTGCCTTCCGGATTTCATCCTTCCGGCGAGACCCTGCTGTGGGAAGATGGCCAGCATTGTTTTAAAGAACTGCCGTATGAAGGCGGTGCATGGGGCAAAATTGCGCCCTCAAGTTTTGGGGACCTCTGTGGCGGATCCGTCACTTTTACGCCGAACGGAATCGGGCTTCTGCACTGGCTCCCTCGCACAGCCGGCGTCACGCTCTATACCGATAAGGGCAAGACCAAATCGCAACAAGCAGTGGAGTATACGTTTGCTTCCACGCCATCTTCAGTTCCCGACGGAAAGGGAATTATCGGCCTGGTGGAGGATGGTACGAATGCGCGCCTGATGTATGTTCCCATATCGGTACCGCTGGCTGACGTCACCAATGCATGGCTCTTCGTGAACACTGCACAAGATCAATCACTGTATGCAAAAAACGGAGGACTGCTGAAACAGGGAGGCGATGACCAGCTCTATCAGCTCTATGACACGGAATCTTATAGTGAGTACGGTCCAAGCCGGCCTTATCTGGTCACAACAGACATTTTTTGGGAGATCTTTGGCGCCGCCTATGAGGGCACGTTCATCGTGCACGAAAGGCGGGGCGCGATGCCGGCTTTCTGGGCGTTCGTTGAGGCGGCCCGCGACTCCCTGGGCGCAAGCGCTCCACAATCGGCCTGGGCGGCGGCCTTTGCCGCTGTTGCAAACCTGCGCTATGGTACGGTGCAGGAAAACGCGGAGACCAGCCGCATTCTGAATGCGCGCGGCTCAGCGCTTTCATCGGTAACTGGCGCGGATTTCAACTACGGCGAGCTGAAGCCTCGCGGGCATTATGCCTCTGACCCGCAGATGGCCAGATACTTCAAGGCATTCCGCTACCTGACGCGGATTTCTAATGCCTCACGGGAACTCGATCCCGCCACTTTGGCTACTTTGCCCGATGATGTAAAAATCCAGGCCATGCGCTGGATCGAGTCTTACCGGGAATACATCGCCCCGGCGCGCGCCCCGCTGGTCTGGGAGGGCGCTCCGTTTGCGCCGCCGTCGTACACCCGTCATCCCAACAAAAACATCACTATGTTTCCTCTCTCCTGGGGATTCGATAATGAAGTCCTGCTCTCGACCGTCTTCCATGAGACCTGGCCGCCAGCCGAGCAAGTCAATGATCCCTACAACCGGCGGGTGATTCCCTCAGGGTTGGATGTTGCGGCCGCCCTGGGCAGCCAATTCGCGCGTTCGCTCTTGAGCGGGCAGCTTGCCAAATATCCGAATCTAGCCGGCGCACTGGATTCGCTCGCCGAACGTTCCGTGAAACATCTTTCTATCTCGGCCAGCAAGAATCTTTACGATGCCTGGATCACCGCGCTTGCAGTGCAGTGGGCTGACAACGTTTCCTTTCCGGGAATGCCCGAAGGCAGCGAGCTGTGGAAGACAAAGCGGATGCAGACCGGGCTCGCCTCCTGGGCCACACTGCGTCACGCCACCGTGCTGGTCAACGAGCGCACCGCGGCTGAAATGGGCGAAGGCGGTTTTGAACAGATGGTATTTGAGCCGCCGCGCGGCTACGTGGAGCCTGATCCAAGGGCATTTGGCGCCATAGCAGATTTATTCGACAGACTGGCGGCGTCCATTGCGTCCTCTGCGGATTTCCAAAAAGGCGAGGTGCCGATAGACGAGGGCGCTCCCGAAAGTAATCCCGAACCTTTGCGCCAGGGCATCTTGCGGCGCCTGCGCGAGACCGCAAACAAGGCGCGGCTCTTTCAGTCCATCGCAGAAAAAGAGCTGCATGGTGAGGAGCTTACCCCGCAGGATTACCAGGAGATTCTCTACGTAGGCCGCATCGCTGAGCACCACTTCCTGGTATTCAAGAGTCTGGCCAACAAGGACCTGGCGCTCTCTACACCTGATCCCATGCCAAAGATCGCCGACGTCGCGGGCGGGAGCGCCGCGAACGGCACGGTAGTCCCTTATCTTGAAGCCGGCGTCGGACGGCCCATGGAGTGGGACCAGGTTGTCCCCTTTTATGGCAGGCGTGAGATTGTGAAAGGAAGCGTCTATTCCTATTATGAATTCAGTTCGCCTGCGTTGCTCGATGACACAGAATGGCGCACAAAGGTGGATTCGCAACCTCATCCGGAGTGGGTCAAGCCTTATATCTTCACCGAGGGGCATTAGTGGCTCACAGAAACCGGATCGCCCTTCGGTTATTAACTGCGATTGTGGGCATACTGCTCCTATATTCGCCTGCTCTTTATGCAGGTGATGGCGCGAAACCCTCTGGCGAAATCCGTCTGCTTTTCACCGGCGACATCATGCTCGCGCGCCAGGTGGAGGTTGAGCTTAAGCACCGGCACATCTCCCCCTGGAGCGGATTCGCCCAGCTTTTTGCCAGCGCAGATTGGGTTGGCGGAAATTTTGAAGGCGCAATTGGGACCCAGGCGCAATGCCTTGCCGATTCCCACCGCCTTTGCTTCGCGGTTCCATCCGATTCCCTCGATTTATTGAAATCCGCCGGCTTCAAAGCTCTTTCCATGGAAAACAATCACGCCGGCGATCTGGGGACCCCAGGGCGTGAGCAAACGCTCACCCAACTTCTCGACGCCGGAATTTTGCCGCTCGATTTCAAGCACTCGCCGCAATTCCTGAGATTCGGAAATATTACCGTCGCTCTGGTCGCAGTTTCCACAATTCCCGCCGCCGATGGAGAAGTGCAACAGATCCCCTCGGTTGAGCTAACGCAGAAGCTGCGGCTGGCCCGCCGTTTGGCGAATGTGGTAGCTGTTTCCATTCATTGGGGCACCGAGCTGCAAGACTGGCCCAGCGACGCGCAACGCCAACAGGCGAGCTGGCTGGTGCAGCACGGCGCCGATGTCATCTTCGGACACCATCCCCACGTGGTTCAGCAGCCGGAATGCGTGCTGGGCAAGCCGGTTTTCTTTTCGCTGGGCAATCACGTCTTCGACCAGAAATATCCGGAGACCAAAGACGGACTCATTGCCGATTGCCGCATCAGCGATGGCCGGCTCCGCTGCGGTGGCATCGCTACCCAAACCAGGCCCAACACCGCCATTCCGGCCATCATGGGTTCAGAAGCCACTGCCGATGCCGCGTTGGCTGACTGCAATCCGCGATTGGGTGAAGATTTCACCATAGCCGGCGTCACGCTTCGGCCCGAGCCCTGGTCGCCGGAGAAATCGCTCGAAGGCGTGAGCATCAGCGGTTCGAGATCGGGAGTTGTGCAGTGGCGCTTCGAGCGGCAGAATTTGCTTTCGCTCCAAGCCGGCCAACTTGCGGGAGCGACTGGCTCTGCTTTGGTTTTTGCCCTGGAGCGCCACCGCTCGCCGCTCGACCAGGAAGATGGCATTCGTCCTTACGTCTATGCCATCGGCCGCAGAGGGCTGGTGGCCAAGTGGAGAGGCTCCGCCCTGGCATGGCCTTTGCTCGATGCGGTTGTGGATCCGAAGAATAATTGTCTCTGCGCCCTGCACCGCTCTGATTCCTTCATGATGCTGAATCCCGCCGCCACCGGAACCCGCGTCGCCGCTTACAAGTGGAACGGATTTGGTTTTAGCGGCCTCGACGACCCCGAGGAAGCCCAGGCATGCGCCCGAGCGCTGGAATAAATTTCCTGGCCACAAAGACTGCAAGCGGTCGCAAAAGATGATAGACAATCCTTTGTGTCCTTTGTGGTTAAATCTTTCTATGTCGGTTTACGAAGAGCGCAAACAAGAGCTGGAAAAATACGAATTCATGATGGGTCTGACCCGCGGACGCCTGGCCGTCACCATGGACGCCCTCACCGACGCCCTCGTGCTCGTAGGCCAGCACGGCGTCTATTGCCAGAGCGCCCGCCAGCCGGGCAAGCCCGCCATGGATGTCCAGATTATTCTTAAGTGCCTGAACGACTCCAAAGAGCTGATTCGTTCGGTGATGGAAGAATTGGCGAAAAATTCAGCCGCAGATGGCCGCAGATAAACGCAGATCGCTTTGTAATCTCGTGAAACGAGCGAGTGATTACTGACCGCGAGATCGCTTCCAGCTTGTCATGCTGAGTCGCGCAGCGACGAAGCATCTTGCGGTTCAACTGCCGATGCAGCCACAGCAACATTTGAACCAACAAGGAAGCCGGCAGCCAATAAACTTCAAATCCGCGCAACCCGCGTTTATCCGCGGCGAAAATTTACGCCGTGACGTATTTTCCCGCCTCCAGCACGCGATCGGCGATCTTCTGCCGCAAGGCGATGGTGTTCACCGGTTCATACTTGCCCAGCCGCCGCAGGATAGCCAGTTGCGTGCGCAGCATGTCGCCTTCGGCCACGGCAGAGATGATCTTCCGGGCGGCAGACTCGATCTTTTCCACCGCTTCCATGATGTAGACCTGGGTCATGGCAATGGCCAACTGCGATGCAGCCTCGCCGTTATGCGCCACCAGCTTCAGAGTGCGCAGCAGGGCAGACTCCATGGCGAAAACTTCAATCAGGATGTCAGCCATCGCACCCATGACCTCCTGCTGGTCGGGCAGCGCCATCATGTATTTCTGGGAGGCAGCGCCGGCCACGAACAGGGCAGTCTTTTTGGCGTTGGAAACAATGGTGCGCTCGGCGGCCAGTGCGCCTTCCAGCGGCTCGGCCATACTAGGTCCTGCCAGCACTTCATCCATCAGCTTCTTGATTGCCGGCAGCAGAGGAATTTTCCCCGCCATCGCCTGCTTCAGCAGCCAGCCGGTGGTGATCATGCGGTTGATCTCGTTGGTGCCCTCGAAAATGCGATTAACGCGCGAGTCGCGATACGCGCGCTCCGCCGGGTACTCTTCTACGAAGCCGTAGCCGCCGTAGATTTGCACGGTTTCATCCACGGCACGGTCGAGCAGCTCAGAACCCCAGACCTTGGCGATGGAGCACTCGACCGCATATTCCTCGATGCCCTTGCGGATCTCGCGCGAAGCTTCAGGGCTGCTCTTGTCAATATTGGCAAGGGCAGCATCAATCATGCCCACCGTGCGATACACCAGGGCCTCGCCGGTGTAGATACCAATGGCGATGTCGGCAATTTTTTCTTTGATCAGGCCAAACTCCGCAATGCTCTTGCCGAAAGCCTTGCGCTGCTTGGCATAGCCGATGGCGTTCTGCAGCGCCGTGCGCGTGCCGCCTACGCAGCCGGCGCCCAGTTTGAAGCGGCCAATGTTCAGGATGTTGAAGGCAATGACGTGTCCCTTGCCGATTTCGCCCAGGACGTTTTCTGCCGGCACTTTGCAGTCGTTCAGGATCAGGGGACAGGTGGACGATCCCCGAATGCCCAGCTTCTTTTCTTCCGCGCCGGAAGAGAAGCCGGGGAAGGTGCGCTCCACGATAAACGCGGTGAATTTTTCGCCATCAATTTTGGCAAAGACGATAAAAACGTCAGCGAAGCCGCCGTTGGTGATCCACATCTTCTCGCCGTTCAGGATGTAGTGCTTGCCATCGGGCGAGAGCACAGCTTTAGTCCGGGCATTGAGAGCGTCAGAACCCGAGGTGGATTCGGAGAGTGCGTAAGCGCCAATCCACTCGGCGGTGGTCAGCTTGGGCAGATATTTTTTCTTCTGCTCTTCAGTTCCGAAGTAGACGATGGGCAGCGTGCCAATGCCCACGTGGGCGCCAAAGCTCACGCTGAAGCTGCCCGACTTGGCGATGCGGTCGGCGATGATGGCGGAAGAGACTTTATCCATGTCGGCCCCGCCGTATTGCTCAGGGACGTCCACCGTGGCAATGCCGATCTCGCTGGCCTTGCGCAGCAACTCGCGCGTGACCGCCCACTCCTTATGCTCGATCTTGTCGTTGTTGGCGACAATTTCTTTAATCGCGAACTCTTCCGTGGTCTGCGCGATCTGCTGGTGTTCTTCGCTGAAGTCTTCCGGCGTAAAGATGTCTTCCGGGCTGCGGTCTTCCAGCAGCCAGCTTCCGCCGCCGATTTTTGTCTTGGGAACTGCCGTTGCTGTTGCCATAAAACTACCTTCCTCACCACGGAGGCACGGAGACACGGAGAAAAACAATTCTTAATTTCATTTTTCAAACATCTTGGATCCAAGTTAACCCTGTGCCGCGCCAATCAGAAAATAAATTGTTCTTCTCCGTGCCTCCGTGCCTCCGTGGTTAAAATTAGTTTAGATTTTCAAATATTCCTGCCGCGCCCATGCCGCCGCCGATGCACATGGTCACCAGACCATAGCGTCCGTTGCGGCGCTTCAGTTCGCGGATAATTGATGCCGTCAGCTTCGCTCCCGTGCAGCCCAGCGGATGCCCCAGGGCCACCGCCCCGCCATTCGGGTTCACCTTCGCTGGGTCAAGCCCGGCTTCTTTGATCACGCTCATTGCCTGCGCGGCAAATGCCTCGTTCAGTTCAATGACATCAATATCGCTCAGCTTCAATCCTGCCAGCTTCAGCGCCTTGGGAATGGCGAAGACCGGGCCCAAGCCCATTTCTTCCGGCTTGTATCCGGCGGTAGCGAAAGAGACAAAGCGCGCCAGCGGTTTGATGCCTAATTCATGTGCACGGTCGGCATTCATGAGCACGGCCGCCGCTGCGCCATCGGACATCTGCGAAGAGTTTCCCGCCGTAGTGATGCCGTTGACGTGGAAGGCGGGCTTGAGCGCGGCCAGGGCTTCCAGAGTGGTATCGGCGCGCGGGCCTTCATCCATCTTGAATTGAATCTCAACACGCTTAGGTTTGCTGCCGTTGGGTGTGGTAAAGCTCACCGGCACGGGCACGATTTCCTCGTCGAACCTGCCCGCTGCAATCGCCGCCAGAGCTTTCTTGTGACTGTTGAGGGAGAATTCGTCAGCCTGCTGGCGGGTGATGCCAAAGCGTTTGGCCAGCCGCTCAGCCGTGAGTCCCATGGAAAGATAGGCATCGGGATAATTCGACACCAGCGTGGGATTGGCGCTGATCTTGTTGCCACCCATCGGAACCATGGTCATGGATTCGGTGCCGCCGGCCAGGATGACTTCAGCCCCACCGCCACGGATACGCTCCGCCCCTAGCGCAATTGCCTGCAGGCCAGAGGAGCAGAAGCGATTGATGGTCATCGCCGAAACCTCGACCGGCAGCCCTGCAATGAGCGAGGCGGTGCGGGCGACGTTCATCCCCTGCTCGGCCTCGGGCATGGCGCAGCCCAGGATCACGTCTTCAATCTCGTTGCGATTCAGTTGCGGCACCCGGTCGAGCGCGCCTTTGATGGCAACCGCCGCGAAATCATCAGGACGCGTGGCCCGTAAAGTTCCTTTATACGCTTTGCCGACCGGCGTGCGGACGGCGCTCACAATCACAGCTTCTCTCATGACTTTTACCTCTATTCTCTGCTTCAGCAGTTCCACTATCTACTGATGAACGTCAGCCCAGCAATGACTCCAAAAATCACCCAGGAAAAATGCTTCCCTCGCGTGGCCACCAGTGAAAGCACCGCGCAGGCCACAAAAACCCAGCCAATAATCGCCCTGGCGCTGACAAAAGAACCAAGCCCAAGACTCATGTTGAGCAGCAGCACCGCAAATCCCCACATCAGCACAGTAGTGAGATGCCAGCCAAACCACACTGAACGCCGCATGAACCGGGAGCTGCCAATCAGTTTAGGCAACTCCATGCCAAACAGCCGCCGGATAATTAAACGCTCTCCCAGGAACGAATGCACCGCTCCCAGCAAAAACGTCAGCACCGCCGCGACAAAGAGCAGGAGGTTCATTTTGAGTACCGCTTTTGAGACTCACCAATACTTACGTTCGGGGAACTCACCAATACTTATTAGAGTTGTCATCCTGAGCGCGCGTCTTGTGCGCGCGAAGGATCCACCAACTGACTACTCCATCGATGTCGCCGAAAGCTTTTTGGCCCGATCTGCTTTCGCCTTTGCCGCCGCTACGGATTCGTTCGGCATCAATCTTTGCCATCCCCAATCTTTCGCCAAGTCTTCCCAGTTGGGATTTGTGCTCTCAATCAATGCAATCTTGCGCTTACGTGTCCAACCCTTGATCCGTTTTTCCTGCTCAATCGCGCTGCGAATGTCAGAGAACTCCTCGAAATAGACCAATCGCTTGCAAGCGTATTTTTTCGAAAATCCATCAATTAGCCCTTCTCTGTGCTCGAAAGCCCGGCGATCTATGTTGTTAGTTACGCCGATGTAGAGAGTTCCGCCTATACTCGCCACAATGTAGACCCAGAACGTACGCGTCATCGAGAGAAAGCCTCAAACTGCATTGTTGCTGCAAGAATCCTCTGGATCCTTCGCGCGCACAAAACGCGCGCTCAGGATGACACTCTTATAAAAAATTTCAAAAATACTCAACCCGATTACTCAATTACCCAATGACCCAATCCCTCAATTCCTCAGCGTCTTTCCCGTCTTCAGCGTGTACTGAATCCTCTCCTGTGTCTTGCGCTCGCCGCACAGCGACTTAAAGCCTTCGCGCTCCAGGTCGAGCAAGTATTGCTCGCTTACCGGAGTCCCTGGCGAGACGCTCCCGCCACACAATACCTCAGCGACTTTGTTGCCGATCTTTACCTCGTGGTCGCTGATATATTCGCCCTGGCGCATCAGGTAGACGCCCAGTTTTAGTGTAGCCAGAATGTTTTCACCCGGAGCAGGAACATCCGTGCGCGGGATAGGCGCCTTATATCCGCTGCGCACCAGCTCCAACGCACGGGCTTTGGCGTCAGTCAGCACCCTCTCACGGTTCATTGTGATCTCATCGCCGCTGGAAAGGAAGCCGTATCCGCGCGCTTCTTCCGCCGAGGTCGAGACTTTACCCATGGCGATGGTCTCAAAGGCGCGCTTCATAGCTTCCATTATTTCCACGGATTCGCCGCGCCCCTCCGGCCTGATCGATCTGGCTGCATCCACGGCGCGCAGCGTCATCTCTTTGCATCCACCGCCGCCGGGCAGCAAGCCGACACCGACTTCCACCAGGCCCATATAGAGTTCGGCATGAGGCTGGCGCAATGCCCCGTGCAATCCAATTTCGCAGCCGCCGCCCAGGGTCATGCCAAAGGGCGCAACCACCACCGGCTTGGAGGAAAACTTGATGGCCTGGGTCATGCCCTGGAAGCTGCGAATCATCAGATCAATTTCGTCCCACTCGCCCTCCTGCACCGCCATCAGCAGCAGCATGATATTGGCGCCCACGGAAAAGTGCTGCGCATCGTTGGTGATGACAAACGCGTCGAAGTTGTCGCCCGGACCCGATCCCGGTTTCAGGGTTTGCGTGACGAGCTGAACAATATCGCCGCCCAACGCGTTCATCTTCGAATGGAATTCAATGCCGCCCACGCCATCGCCCAGATCAATCAGCGAAGCTCCGGCGTTTTTCTTCACGATGGCATTTGGTTTCTTCTTGGCGACCTCAACCGACCACACGCCGTCAGAAACTTCTACGGGCTTGTAGTCGCCCGTCTTCAGGTCGAAGTAACAGCGCCCCGAAGCCGCTGCAGGCGCGTCAACGTACCAGGACTTCTTTCCACCGGCGAGTAGCTTTTCAACGTTGGCCGCAACCGGGCGCCCTTCTTTCTTCATGCGGGCGAGGGTCTGTTCCACGCCCGCTGCGTCCCACAGCTCAAACGGACCCAGCTCCCAGTTGAAGCCCAGCTTCATAGCGCGATCAATTTCTACGATCGAATCGGCAATCTCCCCGATGCGATTGGCGGCGTAAGTCCAAAGGTCGGGAAGCGTCGCCCACATGAATTGGGCGGCCTTGTCTTTCGCAGGATCGCCACCCAGCAGCATGCGCAGCCGCTCCGGCGTAGATTCCACGTTCTTGGCCATATCCAGCGCCGGGAATTTCGGCTTCTGGCGCTCGCGATATTCCAGCGTCTTCCAATCGAGTCCGAAGCGCTGCTCGCCTTCAGCGGCCTTCTTCTTTTTGTAGAAGCCGCCGCCGGTCTTGTCGCCCAGCATCTTGCGCTCGAGCATCTGGTTAAAGAACGCGGGCAGCTTCAGCTCCGAGCGCTCGTCCTTGATATTGGTGGTCATGTTGCTGACCACGTGGCCGAGAATATCGAGACCCACCAGGTCAATGGTGCGGAACGTGGCAGATTTGGGCCAGCCCACCGAAGCGCCGGTCAGCGCGTCGATCTCTTCGATGCTGAGGTCCATCTCCTGCATGACGCGGATGACGTTCAGCACAGAGAACGTCCCAATACGGTTGCCGATAAAATTCGGCGTGTCCTTGGCATACACCACGCCTTTGCCCAGGCGCACGTCGCAGAAATGATCAATCGCCTGCATGGCGGCGCGGTCGGCTTCCGGTGTCGGGATCAGCTCCAGCAGCCGCATATACCTCGGCGGATTGAAAAAGTGCGTGCCGAACCAGTTGCGCCGCAGGTCTTCCGAGAAGCCCTCGGCGATCTTGCCCACCGGCAATCCGCTGGTGTTGGTGGTGATGATCGTTCCCGGACGCCGCACCGCTTCCACCTTCTTGAGCAACTCGCGTTTGATGTCCAGGCGCTCGACCACGGCTTCGATGATCCAATCAACTTCGGCCAGCAGCTTGAGGTCGTCTTCAAAGTTACCAATCGTTACCAGACGCGCCAGCGAAGGATCGAAAAAAGCCGCCGGCTTCGATTTTTTCGCCGCTTCCAGTCCGGCGGCGGCAATGGAGTTGCGCTTTGTCTTATCGCTTCCAGCATCGGGAGGAACAATATCCAGCAGATAGCAGGGAACACCGGCGTTGGCCAGGTGGGCGGCGATGCGCGCGCCCATTGTCCCTGCGCCCAGAACCGCGACTTTATCAATCCGTTTGTGCATGCGTGCTCGTGAGAGTTAGATTTTTTGCTTGAGACGGTGAAACTGGGGAATGCCCAACAACCACATATCAGACGTCGCTGAAGTTCGGCGGTTATGCCGCGGCGAAATCTTAACAGGTTTGAATGAATTAGGGATGAAGACCACCGAATGTACCCCCGCTTTCAGCGGCACAAGGGCTTGACTGCCGCAAATCCCGCCGGACGCTTCCGTGAAGCGGACTTGCATGATGAAAGAAGGCGCACGCTGAATAAAAAAGTGGGGTGAGGATGGCTCTCAGCATGCGCCCGGTAATTATGGTAATCCAATAATACTGAATGAGCGCTCATTCAGTCAACATTATAAAAGGCTTCCTTTGTGTCCCCTTCGTTTCAAACCTTTGTGTCCTTTGTGGTTAGGCTTTTTGTTCCTATGGCGAAATCAGCCGCGCCAGTCCAAAAGCCGCTGCAGCAGCCACACTGCCGATGACCACGGTTTCCACCGCGCTGCGGAAGGCGCGAGCGCCGGTGAAGCGTCCTTTGATGTACCCGAAAGTCCCCAGCGCCATCAGGGTAACAGCGACCGAGAAGAGCAAAGCCGTGTGCGCGTCGCGAATAAGCATGTAGGGCGCCAGCGGAATCAATCCGCCAATTATGTAGGAAGCCGCAATGGTTACAGCGCTTTGCAGGGCGCGCTTGGGTTCGGGTTTTTCCAGGCCAAGCTCAAAGCGCATCATGAAATCAACCCAGGCCTCGGGATGCTGCTTCAACGCCTCCACCAGCGTGGCGCTCTGCTCGGGTTTGACGCCATACGCCTCGAAGATTTCCGTGATCTCGTCGGCCTCGACCGTGGGCTTCTCTTTGACCTCGGTCTGTTCGCGGATGCGTTCGTTGGCGTAGTGCTCGGCATCGCTGCGCGCCGCCAGGTATCCGCCAAGGCCCATGGCAATGGAGCCGGCGGCAATCTCCGCCAGGCCGGCAACTACGATGAGGCTGCTGGCCGCGATGGCGCCGGTGAGTCCCGCGGCCAGAGCGAAGGGCACAGTCAGGCCGTCAGACATCCCAATCACAACGTCGCGGACTCTTTCTCCGCCGGTAAAGTGGCTTTCAACGTGATGCGCTGTTTCCATGGCATGCTCCTGCGCTGGGTGCAGAGCGCTGAATGATGAGGAAATGGTTATAACAGCGGGTCGCGCTAACTGCAACTGCTTCAAGTCTTTTCACCACGGAGACACGGAGGCACGGAGAAAAGCAATTCGTAATTTCATTTTCAAACAACTTGATTAAGTTTCGGATCCAAGCTAACCCTGTGTCGCGGCAACGAGAAAAATAATTGTTCTTCTCCGTGTCTCCGTGCCTCCGTGGTTAATCAAATTTCAAACCTTCGTGTCCTTTGTGGTTAAACTTTCCAGCGGCGTCGCCTGGTGAAAAATCACGCGCCATATGCCGTTGCACTCAACCCAGGTCGAGCTCCGATAGCTGCGATTGGCGTATTCCTGCCCTTTATAGCGGCGCTCTACCCTGATGATGTAGGTGAGGACCACGCACTTCGCATCAACAGGCACAAGCTTGAAGCATTCGAGCCAGTAATCGAGCAGATACACAAACTTGAGCCTGTCGAGCACCTGGGCCTTCGAAAAAAACTGGCCACTGCCGCTGATCTCGCGGAATCCGTGGGCCAGCTCGGCTTCAACCGCCGGAAAGTCACGGCGCTTCTGGGCGGCGAAAATGGTGCGCTCCCTGGCGATGAGCTTTTCTTCCAACTCTTTGAGTTCTTCGCCGGTCATACGGTTGGACCTATGGCGATGGGGGTGCCCTGATGAAAAATCATGCGCCACGCGCCGTCCTGCTCGATCCAGGTGGAACTCCGGTAAGCGCGCGTGGCCTCTTCCTCACTCTGGGATCTGCCCCGCACGGTGGAGATATAGGTGAGGATCGCGCAGCTTGCGTTGACCCGCAGCAGTCTGAAGTTTTCCAGCGAGTAATCGGCGATCTCCGTCGTGTCTTTGAGGGCGTTCATGACGTCCGCCTTCGAATAGAATTTTGCGCTCTTGCCGATCTCATGGAATCCATCGGCCAGCGCGGCGGCAACGGCAGCAAGGTCGCCCCGGCTCTGGGCTGCGAGAATGCTTTTCTCTTTGGCGATAAGCTTCTCTTCCAGTTCCTTCAGTTGCTTAGCAAGCATGATGTTGTTTGTCTCGAACCCCTCGGGCGTAGAACGTAGCTCGCTACGTCTCTTTGCAAGTGTCATCCTGAGCCGCAGGCGAAGGACCTCCGATGGAGATTGGAATCACCCGCGGCTTAAATCGGACCACCCTTAGATGTTTCCCTCTCTATGACGAAAGCTAGAACAATGTTCAAGGATGTCAACAGAGCCAAACTGTTTCATAACTGGTTTTCGGAGGGGCACGGCTACAGCCTGCCGTTAAAGGCTTGGCCCATTTCTTACAGCGCCTTCGACATGATGATGCCGTGACACTCCACGCCCTCTTTCAACGGACGTGACGTCCGCACCGCCTCCCTGCGGATTTCACTATACCCGAGCTTGCCATAGAACGGCGGCAGGTCAGGACGCAGGGAAAGCACGATGATATCCACGTGCTTGCACCCGTGCTGGCGCAGGTAATTTTCCGCACCCTCGATCATCACTCGTCCCAGGCCCATACCTTGTCGCGCAGGATCGACCGCCAGCATGCCGAAGTAACCCCGCTCGCCACGTAGCTCGGTATACGCGGCGGCCACGATGCGGCTGGAACCACCTTCTTCTGCGACCAGGAACTCGCCTGTACGCATCAACTCCGCCATGCGCTCCTCGTCGGTGCGTGTGCCATTGAGAAAAGTCTCAATGGAAAACGCAGCGTTGACGATCGGGATTATCCCAGCCACGTCAGCGGTGGTGGCAACCCGGATGCGAATCTGAGAACTCGAATGTGACATCATGAGCACTATGCCGTCTAACTTATAATATTGTGCTCTGCGTCGCCAGAACAATGACTCAATGGCACGATGATTCAATGACCCAATTCTTCGAGTAAACTTGACCTTTGTCTGATCAGTCTCCATCTTCCGTGCCTGAATCTTTGCCGGGAGACGCCTTTGCAGACACGCTGGCTCCCGGCCCTCAAGCTCCGAACGAAACCGATCTGGCCGAAGGCGTATTGCAAAGCGTGGCCAGCGAGCAGGCAATTGCTTCCCAAATTCCTCCCACCACGAGCGAGCTGCCCCGCATGCTGCAGGCGCTGCGCAATCGCGACTTCCGCATCTTTTGGATCGGGAATTTTCTCTCCAACGTCGGCACCTGGATGCAGAATGTGGCCCAAGGCTGGCTGGTGCTGGAGCTTGCCGACCTGCACGCTCCCCACCATGTTCTCGGTCATTTCCAGACCAACGGCGCCTTCTGGCTCGGAGTGGTGGGCTTTGCCGCCTCCGCCCCCATGCTGGTCTTTGCGCTGATTGGCGGCGTGATCGCCGACCGCATCAACCGCCGCAACCTGATGTTGCGCACCCAGACCGCTATGATGATCTGCGCCTTCATCATGGCCATCTTGGCTTACGCAAGCCCGACTCATCCGCGCATGATCAAGATTCCTGAGATCATTCTGCTGGCCTTTGCCAACGGCCTGGCCTCATCGCTGAACGCGCCCAGCCAGCAGGCGCTGGTGCCCCGCCTGGTGCCGCAAGAAGATCTGGCCAACGCCATTGCGCTCAACTCGGCGCAGTTCAATCTTTCGCGCCTTATAGGGCCCGCAATCGGCGGATTGACCATGGCATGGCTGAGCGTCTCGGCAAACTTCCTGTTGAACGGCATCAGCTTTCTGGCGCTGATTTTTGTGCTGATGAAGATCCACTACCCCGACCAGCGCGCCGGCACAAGCGGCGCCAGCCTGTGGCAGAACCTGGCCGAGGGCTTCCGCTACGTCTTCCAGAGCCCGCAGATGTCGGCCCTGCTTATTCTCGTGGCCCTGGCCAGCATCTTTGTCATTCCTTTTATTACGTTCATCCCGCTGTTCGCGCGCGATATTTTGCACGCCGGCGCGCGCGGGCTGGGATTCCTCATGGCCTTCACCGGCATTGGGGCCTTCCTGGGCTCCATCACCATCGCCTGGCTGGGGCGAAAGTATCTTCGCGGAAGCTTTGTGGTCCGCTCGGCGAGTTTGCTTTTTGTCGCCGTGGTCGGCTTCGCGTTTTCCAGAAAGTTCTTTCTTTCCGGCGCGCTCCTCATGGTCGCCGGCTACGCCATGATTCTCATGGTGGCCACCGTGAACACGCTGTTGCAACATCTTTCGTCCGAGGCCATGCGCGGCCGGGTGATGAGCTTCTACGCGACCGCGTTTCTAGGTTTTGCTCCCGTCGGCAGCCTGATCGCCGGCTCCCTCGCGGGAGTAATCACCGCGCCCTACGCCCTCGCCGCCATGTCATCTCTGGCCCTGGTGGCCACATGGATGCTTTATGCAATGCATCCGGAACTCAGGAAGCTGAGCTAATCAGCATCTATCTGCGGCCAGTTTTTTGCCTTTCTCTGTGTCTCCGTGCCTCCGTGGTGAAATTCCTTTACTTGAGACTGAGATCTGAGAACTGAGAACCGAGAACTGCACTTCTTATTTCTGCGTAATCGTCAGCTTGTGTGCGCCCACAATGGCGAGGTCAATTTTAGAGGTCAGCTTGAAGGTGGAGTCCAGTCCCACGTTGGGGTATTTGGGCGTAAGGAATTTATCGGCGAAGATTTCGAGAAGCATGCGGGGAATCTCGGTGTTATCGAGCGCCACCGAATCCACGCTGACTTTTCCCACGCCGCCGCTCCCGCTGGCATGGGCCACGACGCGGACTTCGTGCACGCCGCTGAAGATGCCCAGCAGAGGATTGCTGCTCGAGCGTCCTGCCTTGAGCTGGTCGAAGTCAACCTGGGCGGTGCCGTTGATGATATCCGGCTCCAGTGAAAATTTCGCGCTCTTCACTCCTGCGGGCATTTTGACGCGGCCTTCGGCAAAGTAAGCGTTGATCTCACCTTCGGTGAAGACGGTCGGCGTCTGGTCGGGGTGCTCTTTCATTCCGTTTTGCTGGACATGTTGCAGCTTCGCCGCCATGCGGTCGGCCGCAGCCTTGGAATCGTGGCCCGCCGCGGGTGACGGCTTAGTGGACTGCGCAAAAACTGCTGAAGCCAGAAGCATCGCAGCCCAAATCAAACCGCGACCAAACAAATTTTGGGAATTGCGGCCAAAAAGATTTCGGGAATTAAGAGGCATGGGTTTCATTGTATCGCGGCGCTGGTCTGGGTTTGGGGGCGCACCGTACCTGCAACTTCCGGCGAGGCAAAACCGCTCCAGGCGCCGCTGTATGTCAGGTCAACCTTGGCGCGTCCTTTGGCCAGGGGATCGGTTTCCGGCGTGGGCAGTCCCAGGCTGGCGAGAAAAGCATTGAGTCTTTCCAGATCAACGTCGCCTTTGATATCAAAATGGTAATTGCTGCGGCTGAAGGTTGCCCCGGCCACCGCCGGCGCCGGTCCGCCTAAGGCGATGTGGAAAGGAGTAATTGTAAGTTGCGTCTCGGGCAGAATGATTTGCCCTTTGGGCCGATGTAAGTTATCAGCAAGTGGACGCTGAAAGTTGATTGCGATCACCTCTGTGCTCACCGGCGGCCGCAAGAGCTCGGAGCGCAATTTGATATTAGAGACAATCACGGTCCAGGTTTCTACATCATGATCAACCACGCTGCCGTGCAGTCCAGGAGAGCTGAAGAAGGTGCCGTCAATGAAGCCGGAGGCGTCGAGCTCGCGCGCCATGTCCTTTTTCATGTGGCGCGCCATCGCCGCCACGGTGGAGAGCGGAAATTTGAATGCGCGCAACGAAAGGTTTGAGAGCACGATTGGCTGTGCGTTGGGCGCTGTATCCGGCATCAAGCCGCCGGCAAGGTTGAGGGCGCCTCCATCTTTCGGCAGGGTGCAATCAAATTGAACCGGAGTGTTGGGAGTGACGATGCCGCGGTAGATGGCATTGCAGTTGATGGTGAAATCCAGTGAGTCGTCGCTGGCAATGTCGTAGCGGCGGAAGTCATCCACAGCTACGGTCCCAGTGAAATCGAAGGACCGTGGAGAGCCGGTGAGTTTCGCCGTGGCCGTAACCGCGCCACGCCAGCCGCGGTCGCGTCCGTAGATGAGGTGCGTAAGCTGGCCGAGTTGCGCTTTTTGCCAAGTGGCCTGGAGCAGAAAAGGTGTGGCGTGCAGGTCAGGAGAGCGCTGAAAGCTTCCGCTTAGCTTGAGCGTGCCGGTATCGCCCAGGTTGGCGTCAGAGCGAATTGGCCGCGCCACCAGGCGCATGCTCCACAAGTCTTCCGAGGCCAACCACAGGGAGAAGTCGGCCTCGGTAAGAGCGAAGGTTTTTTTCTCAGGGCCGATCTTGAAGTTGATGCGTCCGCTGTCGGCTTCAATGTAAGGGAATCGCGGACGCGACTCGGCATGGGCGTTGCCCGTGGGGGCGCTGGGAATCTGCGCCGCCCGCGTCAGCAGCGATTCCACATTCCAGCGGCCCTGGCTGTTGCGCACCAGGTTCAAGCTGGGTTCTTTCACGCTGAGGCGGGCAATCTCAATGCGCGCTCCCAGCAGCGAGCGCAGCCGCAGGTTCGCGGTCACGCTGTCGGAGCGCAACAGAGGCTCGGAGCTGAAGGCGGGGTCATCGTCAATCGTGAAGTTTTGCAGGTTGAATCCGGGCTGGGGGAGCAGGTGAAAATTAATGCTTTGCGCGCTGACTCGGCGGCCGAGGGAAGCGGTGATCGATCCCTCCAACTTCTTCTTCAGCCGGTCGAGCCGGATGGGAATGAAGGCTGCAATTCCCAGGATTACAGCTACGATGATCCACTTGCGCCGCCGGCGGCGTGGACGTGCGCGCTCCTTCTCGTCGTCTGCCGAGCCGGTCGCGACGCTCGTAACTGCATGTTCCATCAGTGCACCATGTTCAGCGTGCGGCGCCAACGGGTCTTGTCGAAGAAATGGATGACGGTTTGCAGAAAATTGTCGATCCGGTCACCGAAGCTGGCCGGCTGGTACGAACTCTCAGGAGCATCGAACGACCAGTAGATGAACATGGGCCGGCCAATGAGGTTCTCCTGCGGCACCGGTCCCCAGTAGCGGCTATCGAGGCTATCATCGCGATTGTCGCCCATGGCGAAATAGTGCTCAGGCGGCACGACAAAATCGCCATTCTGCACATGGGATCTCATTGTTAGGCGCCAGTATTCCGGGATATCTTCCCTCAACGGCATCGGCGCATCAGGGAAGTTGTCACGATAATAATCAGGCCCGCGGCTGCTGTCATGAATTACGAAAGGTTCATTTTGCAGCTCGCCATTAACATACAGGTTGCCGTCCTTCAAGTGAATTTTGTCGCCGGGCAGGCCGCGCACTCGCTTGACCAGGTACATTCCTGGCGTTGTCAGCGAAATGAACACAATGATGTCGCCGCGTTTGATCTTGCCATAAGGCAACAGCGGCCCCACCCATTTCGCCCTGGGCGCAAGACTCACGCGGTCCACGAATAGATGGTCGCCGATCAGCAAGGTGTTTTCCATGGATGCAGACGGAATCTCGAAGGCCTGCATGACGAAGGTGATAATGAACAGGCCCGAGACCAGCACTGCGGCCATGGAGCCAATAAACTCCATCCAGGTTTCGCGCTGCTTCTGGGGCTTTTCGCCAGACGTTTTCTCGTCCGCCGGAGCGGGCTTTGCTTTGTTTTTTTTCTTTGCCAAGGTATCTCTCACTTAACCAGCCGCATAATCCTGTTCCAACGCACATACTCCCAGAGATGGCGGAAGGTGAACATCAAACCTGCCAGTTTACCATCAGCGGCTTGGGCTTCCTCGGTTCCCACCGGGCTGCCGGCAATCGAAAGGTAAATCAGCCAGGGCCGCCCCTCGATGTTTTCCCGCGGCACAAAGCCCCAATAGCGGCTATCGGAGCTGTTGTCGCGGTTGTCGCCCATGGCGAAATAGCTGTCCGGCGGCACGACCAGCTCGCCATTTAGGACGTACGTGGGCATCGCCGTGCGCCACGGTGGCAAGACGCCATCCATCACCGACGGGGTTATGTCAGGGAAGTTATCACGATAGGGCGCGATGGAGTTTTCATCGTGGGTGGCGAAGGGCTCAACTTGCCGCTGTCCGTTGACGTAGACGTTGCCGTTGATTAGACGCACATGGTCGCCGGGCAATCCGATGACGCGCTTCACGAAATGCTGCGAAGGATTGATGGGATATCTGAAAACAATGATGTCTCCGCGCCGGATCGGGGAGTAGGGCATGATGCCATGCCAGATGCCGCCCTGGCCGAAGTGGACCTTATCCACCATTACGTAATCGCCTATCAGCAGCGTGCTTTCCATCGATCCGGAAGGAATTTGAAAAGCCTGGGTCAGGAATGTAACTACAAAAAGCGCAATCACGATGACCGCCAGCAACGATTGCAGCAAAGGCATCCAGCCCTCATGCTGCCTCGACTGCCGGTCGGAGGGCTGCGGCGCAGGAGCCGCTGCCTGCGTTGCGCCTTCCGCAACATCGGGGGCAAAGCGGTCAGCGCTATGCAAGATTTCCGCCTGCGCTCCCGCCTGTTTTTGGGAGTCGGGCGCCTCGCCGAGAGGTGGAGGAGAAACGTCGCTCATTCGCTTCCTCCCACGGCGGACCGTTGCTTCTCAAGATGTTCCAGCGCCTGGCGGGCGGCGCGTTGTTCCGCGCTCTTCTTGCTGTGGCCTTCGGCACGGGCCACGAGATGCGGATTCTCGTCTCCGCTGTGCAAGTGCAGCCGCACTTCAGCGGTAAAGATTTTCTTGTGATCGGGGCCGGTTTCCTTGGCGATCAGATACATAGGCTGCGGCTGTCCCAGGGACTGCACCGACTCCTGCAGCGCCGATTTGTAATCGGTGAGCGGCAGGCTCTCTCCTGACTGCTGCATTTTCTTCAGCTCGGGATCGATGATCTGGCTGAAAATAAACTGGCGCGCAAGCTCCAGGCCGCCGTCAAGATAAAGCGCGGCGATCACCGCCTCGAGCGCATCCACCAGCAGGGCTGACTTGTTGCGTCCGCCGCTCTTTTCCTCGCCGCGTCCCAGGCGCAGGTAGTTTCCCAGATCAATCTGCTTGGCCACCCGCACCAGATGCCGTGCGCTCACCAGGTGTGCCCGCATTTTAGAAAGCTCGCCTTCGTGCTTGCCCGGAAACCGCGCAAACAATGCTTCGCTGGTTACGAACCCGAGCACGGCGTCTCCCAGAAATTCCATGATCTCATTATCGCTGGCAGAAAGCATGGTTTCATCGCTGGGATTCTCCGCCGCCGGCAGGGCATCTGTGGTTTCGTGGGCGTGCGAGCTGTGCGTCAACGCCTGCTGCAGCAGGGCTGCGCGCTGGAAGTTGTGCCCCAGCACGGTTTCGAGCGTCGAAGTGTCAGGATTCGTCATGGACGCAAATAACAAATTCAAGACGGCAGTGTTGTTTATAGCGATTCCAGAATTACTATATCCGCTACCGTGGAAGAGCACGGCTTTCAGCCTGCCCCGGCGTGTCGTGGGCCGTGCCGTACAGTTTTGTATCAGGGCACGAGTTTACTCGTGCCGTAAGTCGTTCAGAATGTGATGGGCTTTAGCCCCTGCACACCGCAATTCGTCATCCAAAATCGCTTTTCCGTAATCTCTTTCAGCCGTGCGTTTAAGTGCCCTTCTATTTATTTTTGGGCTTCAGCCCCGGTGCCGGGATACACCAACTCTGGAATTGTTCCGCCAGAATCAGGGTGTAGCCTTAGTATCCGCCAATTGCTTCAGGCGCGTCTGCTCCTGCGTTGCCAGCTTCAGCACATCGGGATCGTTGCTGGAGAGTTGCACCGCGCGATTCACCGCCGTGAGCGCATCGGCATATTTCTTTTGATGGTCCATGGCGATGGCCAGCCGCAGCCATACCGCGGGCTCAGGATTCGTGCTGTTCAGTTCCGTGGCTTTGCGCAAGGAGTCTTCCGCCGCCTTGTCATTTCTCCCGATTAATTCCACCGTGCCCTGGGCGGCGTAGGCCATGGACTTGATGTTGTTCAACTGGTCCGGCGTGAATTGCGCCGGCTTAAACGCGCCCGAATCGATCAACTGAATGGCCCGGCTGGAATCTTTCAAGATCTCATCACGGCGTTGCTGCAGGTCGGTGTCGGTGTCGTTGCTGCGCTCGGCCAGGACGCTGGAAACCATAATCAGCGCAAAAACCGAATCCGGATCGAGCGCAAGCACTTTGTGTCCCATTTCCAGGGTCTTATCCGCATTATTGGCTTGCTGATAGCGGCGCATGAGCTGTTCGTACAAAATCGACCGCAGGTCGCTGTCGGGAAACTTGGCGGCGAATTCGTTGACCGCCGTATCCGCCTTCGCCATGTCCTGCTCGCTCGACGCAGCCTGGTAGGCAGCATACTCCTGCTGCGTCTTTGCCGCTTTAACTTTGCTTTCAGTTGCCGGCTGCGGCGATGGTTCAGCCTGGGGGCTCGCAGGCTGAGGTTGCGGAGCCTGGCCGCCGGCGGTTTGTGCTGGCAGCAGACTGGCTGTTATCAGCACAACGGCGGAAAGGCCCAAGATTCTTTTCATTGACTGCTCCAATCGAAAACTGCGGCGCTGTGCTTTTTATTCCGCCAATCCCATTTGCATCTTGTCATTCTGAGCGCCGTCTTTTGGCGCGAAGAATCTTGCGTTTTCTTGTCGGAACGATACTGTCTTTAGGATACAAAAAAAACTAAACAGGTCTTAAGTACTGTGCTTTTTATTCCGCCAATCCCATTTGCATCTTGTCATCCTGAGCGCCGTTTTTTGGCGCGAAGGATCTTGCGTTTTCTTGTCCGAACGACACGAACTTCGTAAATCAGACTTCTGACTTTTCAAGTCGTCTGCGGTTCAGTTCTGATCTTTGGGCCGCGTTGCCGGCGGCTCGTAGGGCTGTGAAATCCCGCGATCGGCAGCGTCCTTGGTTTGGGGATTGGTATCGCCCGCGCTCAAGGCAGCGCGATACTGCGCCAGCGCCGCCTCCCGCTCTTCCTGAAGATCAAAGATCCTGCCCAGGTAAATGTGCGACCAGGCCACGACCCGGGGCTCGCGCGCAATTTCCAGCGTGCGTTCAAAATATGTGCGTGCTCCATCCATGTCACCGTTAAGCGAAGCGGCCTTGGCCAGGATAAACAGGGCGCGGGCCGGGTCCTCGTTTTTCTCATCCAGCGCCTGGTGGGCCAGCTTTTCTGCTCCCGGGATGTCACGCGCCGCCAGCCGCTGCTCGGCCAGATCGAGCAATTGAAGCTGCTGTGCCTTGCTGGCGCGCAGCAGTTCGGGGGCGGCTTCCTTGGAAAAGTTGACCTCCTGTGCCAGCTTTTTCTCTTTCCCAACATCAATTTGAAAGAGCCACTCGGAATAGCTGTCTTTCAATCCGGCCGGGTCTTTTTCGAATTTCTGCAAGGCCTCATAGAAATAGCGGGTGAGAATAAAGCCTTCGTTGACGGCCGCCCGGGCGGCTTGCAACCGCGCCGCTTCGGCGTCTTTGCCGGTCACCTGCAGGGTACGCGCCTCGATAGCGCGAATGAGGGATTCGTTCACCAGTAGGCCGATATCGTTTTTAAAGCTTTCATCCATGGGAGCTGTCGCGACAACAAGCAGCAAGGGCTCAAGTTGCTTGAGGGTGGTGCCGCGTTTCTGCGCATAAGGGTCGAGCACATAATGCAGATAGGTGTGGCGCACCTGATCCAGTTTGATCGAACCCTGGGACGTGGGCGAAACCACCATGAAGTAATCTGTACTGTAGTTGCGGGCGTTAATGTCGCGGGGAGCGGCCAAGGGCTCTACCAGAACGGTAAAACGCCGGCCCACGTAGCCGCTCAGTTGCAGCTTCAGATACAGGTCGGTCTTGAGAATCATCTGCGCGACAGGCTCGTGCAAACGGTCTACCAACGCGTCGTATTCGCCCTGGTGTTCTTTCCACATATCGCGCAATCCCAGCGCCTGATAGAAATTCTGCAGCAACGGCACAGCGCCAAGAACATAGGTGGCATCGGGGGGCAGGTCGGCTTCCTGAACGCTGGGCGTAAACGCAGGGGGCCCGGTAAGAAATAACCCCAGGGAGACAAACTGTGCCAAATCACGGCCAGAGTCCGGGTTTTGATGGTCCTTGTAGAAGTGGCAAAACTCAGTTCGGGCGCGGGCGGCATCGGCCGAAGCCTCCGTCTTTTGCGCAATTTCCTGGCGGATTTTCGCGCGCACCGGGTCCGAGTTCGCCAAGTCGGCATCGTATCCGCAGGAATTCATTGCCGCCAGCAGGGTGAAGAGCGTCTCGCTGGTATCCAAAGTAACTTTGGAAGTCGTGGCCGCAGCCGGTACCCCTGCGGCTGGGGAAGGGGTATTCTGCGCCAGGCCCGGCATAGCCGTGACCACGCAGAAAACGGTAAAACCCAAAAAAAATGAGACAGAACGCAGACGGGCCTCCTCTTAATTCTCAAGGCGGGAATAGGTTTATTTTACTGGCCAATGAAGAACGCGGTCAATCGCTGGAAACAACCTCGCCTGAAAAGAAGGTAATAAATCAGTTCCAGAGTAGGCGGGTGGAGCAGCTTAAAGCGCCTTCAGGATGACTCCTCCCGAAAATCCTCAGCTTAGATAAAAATCCTCAGCTTAGATAAAAGTGTCATCCCTCGCCCCCAGGCGAGGGACCTCGGATGGCGATAGGGACCGCTCACAGGCTTAAATCGGACCGGCTGAAGTTTGTCCCTCTTCCAAAATCCGCGTTGATCCGCATCCATCCCCGGCGGGTTTTCAGCTATTGGTCGCTGCATTAGTAATGTCCTATACCTTGGGGGGTGGCATAGAGCAGATTTTTCGGAGTGTAATTGTTAAGTGTAAACTTATGATCACCTATGGCAATTACGCTGGAGGCGCTGCAAACACATCTCGACTATGCGGCTTGGGCCAGCAGCAGGATCGTGCGGGCGGCGTCATTGTTGACTCCGGAAGAGTTGACCCGCGATTTCCATACCGCCGATCGCAGCGTACTCGGCACGCTGGTGCACCTCTATGCTGCCGACCGGGTATGGCTTGGGCGCGTCGAGGGGAACCCGCCGGCAAGCTTCATCGATCCGGAACGGGATATGCACCTGACAGTGCTGCAGAACGACTGGCCAGAGCTGCATCAACGATGGCAGAAATGGGCTTCAGGCCTGACGGAAGATTCCCTGCGCTCTAAATTTTCTTATAAAGATCTCAAGGGCAATCCCTACGAGAACCCGCTCTGGCAAATCACGTTGCATGTTGTCAATCACGGCACCCACCATCGCGGACAGGTCTCCGGATTTCTGCGTGCGATGGGCCACACACCACCGCCGCTGGATTTGATTGCTTATTACCGGGAAAAAGCGGCAGCAGGCGGGAAGTAGAACAGTTGCCAGAAGTCAGTTGCCGGTTGCCAGTTGTAAACCTAGAAGTAATTCTATAATCCGGCGTGAAAACAACTAACCCCGAAGGGGTGACGCATTATAGCCCAGCGCTTCAGCGCTGGGTATGGGCTTCACCTGATTCTGGGTGGGTTATAGAATTGCTATAGGTTCACAACTGGCAACCGGCGGCTGGCAAATGGCAACTTTACTTCTATCCCCTCACGTTCATGCCCGAAAATGAAAGCACAACGCGGCTGGGTGTGGGCCGTCCCATGCTCATAGCTGGACGGAAGGTCGTAAACAGAAGCAGATTATCAAGACGGGGAATCAGGTCCTCGGCCCCCACGGGCGCTGAGATGATGCGGTAGTCTTCCACCCGGCCATTGGCATCCACATAAGTTTCTACCACCAGTGATCCGTCGTTATTGCCAATCGTAGTTAGAAATGGCAAAGGCGACGTGTTCAACTGTGGTGGGGTATATAACGCCAAGGGCACATCCGAAGAAGCTGAGCTATTCACCGGCAGACCGAAGAAGCCGATGATCAACCCGAAAAAGACCACCGCGCTTAACAAGCCCGCCGTAGCCGGAAACATGAAGGCATTAAAGCCGTTTTCCACGCGTACTAACAAGCCTTGCCAATAGTGGCCATAGTTTCGCGCCCGCTCCTGCGAAAGCGCTACCCGCAATTGAAGGGCAAGATCAGGAGGCGCCGGCCGCCTTCCCAGCCCGGCGACCAGGCGCTGGGTATTTTGCAATTTCCGGTATTCCTCACCGCAGATGACACACGTCTGGGTGTGCGCAGTTACCTGCTGCATCTGCGCGCCGGTCAGGGCGCCATCCAGATACAACGAAAATAACGATTGCACTTCACCACACTTCATGATGTCACCTCAACCTTCGCACGCTGCATCGCTGGGATGGTTTTTGTCTTTGCTGCTGCGCTGTTTTTGCCCGGCGCATTCGATGCCGCCATTAATCCCAGCTCCTCGCCGACTTCGTTGACATAAGACTGCAATCTCTTTTTCAGGATTTCACGGCCGCGCGTTAGGCGGCTTTTCACCGTGCCCAGCGATGCCTGCGTCACTTCAGCAATCTCTTCGTACGAGAGCTCTTCAATATCGCGCAGGACAACGGTGGTGCGAAACGGCTCTGGAACTCCTCTTAACTCTTCCTCGACCCGGGCTCGGACTTCTTCGTGGGCCAGGCTCTCGAAGGGAGACTCGGTGTGATCTTCCAGCAAATCCCTGATTCCCGGGCTAGGGGAACCGTCGGCCATTTCCTCGAAAGCAGGCTCGATGCTGGTCTCCTGGCGTTTATGACGGAACCACCAGCGTTTGCTATTACAGGCCTCATGGATCGCAATGCGATAAATCCACGTTTTCAGACTTGAGGCGCCGTTAAAGCGGCGCATTCCCCGGAAGATCTTCAGGAAAACTTCCTGGGTCGTATCCGCCGCGTCTGCCGGATCGCTGACGATGCGGTATACCAGGCTGTACACCTGCTGGTGATAGTGCGTAATCAGCCAGGAATATGCCTCTTCCGAACCGGATTTTAGCTCTGCCACGATTGAACCTTCTTCGGTGGCATTCGCCAGCACGCTTGCTAACTCGGCCAAAGTAGTTGCTCCCGCCACTGCCTTCATGGCGTCACCTCTCACCTTAGCAGGATATGGTGCCTGCTTCAAGATGCCTTTAGACCACAGCAGGCAATCCAGGGGCGAAACCTGCTACTGAGACAATAGACGTACTCACCCCCTGAAAGGTTCCCGAAAACAGGGGTACGGCAAAGAATAATTTTGTAAAGAAGGAACCCTTCCCCTTGGGAGATTTATTGCGGCTTGACGGTGCTTTGAGCCGCCGGCTGCACCGGCGAAGAAGGGGTCTTCTTGCGGACCGCTTTTCTAGGCGCGGGATCATCATCTGCGTCCACAATTCGCTTGGGCACTCCGTTTTCGCCAACGATGATTACCGGGCCTGACTTCTTACTGGTGGTAGCAGGCGCTGCCGCGCTGCCCTGGGCAGTGGGGGCGCTTCGGCCGTGCAAGCGGGCAAGTTCGGCGTCCTGGAAGGCAGCCAGGCTCTCCATATAGTCAGCCAAAGACCGCCGGCTGGCTTCGAGTAACTGGGTATCGGCCTCCAGTTCCTGGTATTCGTCTTTACTGCCGACTGCTCCAGCAGAATCAGCCAGGGGCGAGAGCACTTCGTAGAGCACATTCAAGTCGCGATAGAGTTTTAAGTTCGCGGTCAGGGAGGTCGGCGCGTTGCGCGCAGCCGTAAGCATCCCCGGAAGCGCGTTGGTCATGTTGCTCATCAGCGATTGGGCATTGGACTGCGCCTGATCGCGGGTGGCGCCATCGGCCTTCCACTTATCAATGCGAAGCCTGGCCAGGTCCAGCGCGGTTTGCCGGGTTGATTGCTCCAGCGCGGATAAGGTCGAATTGAGCTGCGTGATGTTTACCGCAGGAGCGGGCGCAGGATTGGTTCTCGCCGGGGACGTGGTTCGTGGCCTGGGCGCAGTTCTAGCGGGTTGGGAAGACTGGGCCAAACAACTCATACTCAAGGCCACAACAGTGAAGATAAAGGTTAGGAATCTGGGTTTCATGGCTGGCAACTCCACAACTAAAGATGTTACACCTTCCCGAATGCGGATGACTAACTCACTACTGCTGGCCTGGGCCTGGAACGATCCATGGGGCCGCTCCTGATTTGAGCAGGGTTGATGAAATAAAATGGTCCGTCCAAGCCGGTGTTAGAATGTAGCGGTGAAATTACGATTGCTGACGGCGATTTGTGTGTTTGGACTCTCCTTAGCGGCGAATGCCCAGGAGGTGGCCCGGCCTGACGTTCCAGACAGCATCAAGGCTCCGGATGGGGAAAAAATCGTGCTCCTCGCCCATGCTTCGGGCTTTCAAGTTTACACATGCCAAATAGGTGGGGACGGCAAGCCTGCCTGGGCGCTGAAAGGCCCCGACGCGAGATTATTTGACCGGCAAGGCTCGGCAATCGGACATCACCATCTGAACCCCGGTCCTCCTCCCTTGCCAACCTGGAAGCACAATGACGGAAGCGAAGTCAGCGGCAAGATGATGGCGCGGGTGGATTCGCCCGATTCCGACTCGATTCCGTGGCTGCTGCTCACCGCTACCAGCCACTCCGGCAAAGGCATTCTCAGCGGAGTGACCACCATCCAAAGAATCAACACTAATGGCGGGCTTGCCCCAGCCGCCGCCAATTGCGATGAGGCCCGCAAGGGTACTGAATCCAAAAGCGCCTACGTGGCCGATTATTACTTTTATGCGGCGGCAGATCAGAATCAGTAAGATTTCCTGAAACTCGGCAAGCACTTATTCCGAGCCGCGCTTGGGCGGCAAATCATCGGGGCGGCCATACTCCAGGTGCGTGTGTACCGGCCTTTCGGGATGATCGGCTGCGTCTTCGCTGCCCTCTACGGCCGCGGCCTCAAAGGCCTGGTCTGTTTCTGCAAGTTCCTCGACGGATTCGTCGGCAGCATCTTCAATGGATGAGAGCTGCTGCGGATCGCCGGATTGTCCTGCGCTGTCTGAACCTACCTGCCCGGGGTCATCACCGAGTTCGTCAAGACGTGCCTGGTTGTCTTTTCTACGCATAAAGAATTCCTCTTCATGGTTAGATGCTCGAAATGCAGCTGTCTGTTCCCGTTTTCCTGGTTCTCAGTTCCCGGTACTCGGAATAAAGACACGCGAGCTAATCCGTAAGCTTGGCTGCTTTGACCTTGCGCTCCTGAATGTATTCATCGATCACGTCCTTGAGTTTGCCCTGGGCACGAAGAATGTATTCCACCGCGTCGCGCAGAGCGCCGTCGCCGCCGCAGTGCTGGGTGATCCAATGCGCCTCTTCTTTCACATCGTCGCGGCCATTGGGAACAGCGATGGCCAATCCGCAGTTGCGCATCACGGGAAGATCAATGATGTCATCGCCTACGAAGGCGGCCTGGCTGGCATCGAGCTTTTCCTGCTCGAGAATCGAACGGAAGACGGCCAGCTTGTTGGCAATGCCCTGGTGGACGTGGTCGAGCCGCAGATCGCGCGCGCGCAGAGCCACGGTCTCAGAGATGCGCTTGGTAATAAGCCCGGTCTTGAGCCCGCCCAGACGGGCCAGGGAAATAGCGGTGCCATCGTGGGCGTTGAAGCCTTTGGCTTCCATCATGGAGCTGCTGGAGATGGAGTAGCCGCCAATGTGGGCGTGCTCGGCGGCCTTCTTTTCCGCCGCCATCGGCTCGAAGCCGGCAGGAGCGGGGAAGAGCCAGATCTTGCCATCGGTCAGGACGCCGTCAACGTCGAAGAGCAGGAGTTTGATTTTTTTTGCGCGGGCTTTAGACATTCTGATAATTAAACCACAAAGAGGAATTCACCACAGAGACACAGAGGCACAGAAGGATTGGGTCATTGAGTCATCGGATCATCGAGTCATTGTAGATTGAGTAATTGTGTAATCGGGTAATTGGGCAATTGTTTTCCGGCTACTATGCCATTTTAAGTATTTCTGTATGTCCTGTTCCGTCATCGCCGTCTGCATCTTGTCATCCTGAGCGCCGTTTTTTGGCGCGAAGGATCTTGCGTTTTGCTTGGTTGGGCCGATACTGTTATTTACATACAGAAAAAACTAAGTTCGGCAATACAAATTACTTAATTACTCCGCGTCTCCGCGCCTCCGCGGTAAATCCAAATCAATCCATAGCTAAACTTTTTGCCTGCGTCTCCCGCAATCTCGAAGCTTCCCGTCTGATTGCCTGCCAGGCGCGCTCGATGTGGCGCTCTTCCGTCATGGTCTGGCCCACGCACAGGCGCAGCACCAGCCTGCCATTCAATTTTGTATGCGAAAGATAAAGCTCGCCGCTCTTGTTCAGCCGGTCCATTAATTTCTGGTTGAGTTCGTCTGCGCCCTTCAGCCGGAAGCAAACCAGGTTGAGCTGGGGAGGGGCAGCGACTTCAAAATCGGGATCGTTATTTACGTGGCCCAGGAATAGTTGTGCGCACTGTATGTGCCGGCGGATATGGAATTGCAATCCCTCGACGCCGTAATGGCGGATGACGAACCACAGCTTCAGCGCACGGAAGCGGCGGCCCAGGGGCACATGCCAATCGCGATAGTCGGTAACCTCGCCTGTGGCCGAGGCCTGGGTGCGCAGGTATTCCGGCACCACCGAGAGGCTGTTGATCAGCGCCTTGCGATCGGCAACGTAGAAGCAACTGCAATCGAAGTTGGTGAACATCCATTTGTGAGCGTCGAAGACGTAGCTATCGGCCAGATCCATGCCTTTGTGAATGTAGCGGAACTCAGGGCAGAGCGCCGCGGGGCCGGCCATGGCCGCATCCACGTGGAGCCACAGACCATGCTTGCGACAGATAGCGCCGATCTCGGGCAGCGGATCGAACGCCATGGTTGAAGTTGTTCCCACCGTGGCGCAGACAAAAAACGGCTGCAGGCCGCTGCGCTTGTCGGCCTCAATGGCCTTTTCCAGAAGCTCGGGGCGCATGGCAAAGCTGGAATCCACTTCGATGAGCCGCAGGTTCTGCGAACCGATGCCGGCAATCTTGACGTCTTTCTCAATGGAAGAGTGCGCTTGCGATGAGGTATAGGCCACCAGCGGCTGGCGGCAGCCTTGCGTGTTGCTGGCGAAATTAGTGGCCCGCTCGCGCGCCGCCAGGATTGCGCACAGGGAAGAGCTGGAAGCCGAATCCTGAATCACGCCGCCGCCGGTCGAGGACGAGAGAAACTGCTGCGGCAGCCCCAGCATGCCTACGAGCCAGTCGAGAAGGTGGGCTTCGAGTTCAGTGCAGGCGGGGCCGGTGACCCAGAGCATTCCCTGGACGCCAAAGGCAGCGGAGAGCAACTCTCCCAGTACCGACGGCCCACTGGAGTTCCCGGGAAAGTACGCATAAAAATTCGGTGACTGCCAATGGGTGACGCCGGGAATGATTTTCTGCTCCAGGTCACGCAAGACGGCGTCAAAGGGTTCGGGGCGCACAGGCGGCGAAGCCGGCAGACCCGCCCGCACCGCCCCAGGCGCTACCTGCGCCTGCACAGGGTATCTTTCGATTTGCTCATGATAGGCGGCAATCCAATCGATTAGCCGTTTGGCTTCTTCGCGGAACTGTTGCGGCGACATGTGGAAGGTGGGGTCCATTCCTGCTCTCTTTTTATTGCATGTTATTGCACGCGCGCAAATTTGTAAGTGTTGAGATAGAACTCGCGGACGCCAGTTTTGGATGCTCCAGGCTCGAGGAAGATGCTGGTGCGCTTGACCCTTCCGTTGGAGTAGGTGAGCTCAAGTGTATAGTTGGCGATGCGATACGTTCCGCTTCCGGGCGCGCCGTCGTCGAAATCGTAACCGTTGCCGACCGGTTGGCGAACCATGACGGCAGCGGCTTTGAAGACGCCTTCATCCCTGAATTTTCCGTCCGACGTAAAGGTAATGCCCTGCTGGGAGCCGGCGTAGAGCGTTTTATAGTCTGCGCGGCGGAAGGTGCCTTCGAGCTTCATTCCATCGCCGCGCTCCAGCAACTGGTACTTGTCGCCATTCACCTGGAGGTGATCGGGATACTCTTTAAGGTCCCAAACGATGGGTTCTTTTTCGTGCTCGGGATCGGTGATGAGGAAGACGATCTTGCCGTGGCCGTCGGGGCCGCCGGAGGATTGATACGAACCCCAGCCGACAGGATTCCGCCTGATCTCAGCGTCTTCGTCGAGTTTATCCATTCCCAGATCGGGAAAGCCTTCCATGAATCTGCCATCGGGAAAGAAGACAACGTAACGCCAACGGATGGAAGCTCCACCGTTCGTGTAGCTAACCACGCCCATACCGCGGTAGATGCCGTTAAACTTGCCCTTTCCCCTGGCGAGCGGGACGGGCTTAGCCGCCTCGGCCACTCTGGCATCGCCCGCGCCACTGGAAAAACCCAGGCTGTCGAGAAAGTGGCCCAACACCTCCTGCAGGGTGTTGGAAAGTCCGGGGTCGGCAACGTTGCTCATGAAGGCGACGGTTTCGGCGTGTGTCCCATTTTGGGCAACCATGAGAAACAGGGCCCATCGCATTCCTTTGCTGTCGGCCAGCACGGCGGTCGAGGCCAGCAGATCGTAGCCTTTGGGCGCGCTCTTGGAGACGACCTCACTTTTCTGCAGGACCTTGTAACCGCTTTGGAATTCTGCCCAGCGCGCGTCATAGGCGGCGCGCAAGCCGGATTTCATGTCTATGGCCGGCAACAGCGCAATGAAAGCCTGCTGCGGCATGGTCAGCGGAGCGGCGATTACGGTGGCCTCAGGATTATCAGCCCGCTTCCAGCCGCGGGGCATGTAGAAAAGCATGTTGCCCGCCTGGCTGTCGGCTTCATACTCCTGGGCCAGGAGGGCGGGCATGGCCGCAAAGGCCAGGAAAATAAAGAGCCAGAACTTCAAGAAGAGACGCTTCATAAAAAAGCCTTCCCGATTTCTGCGATTATGTTTCGCCGATTATATACACCCGCGCACGCAGATTTTTCAAACAATCTTGCTGGATTATCGTGCTGTTTTGTTTACTACCGTTTCATGCGCCCGAAGTGCTTCAGATATAAGGCAATGGCATGAACTCTATGGAGAGTTTTTCCCGATTTTACAGGTTGAATGCTGATTGCTGAACGCTGAATGCTTTTTGTATTATCCATTGCTGCCAACAGGAGGCTCACCGTGCCAACACGACGCGACATTCTTATAGGGGCTGCCATTACGGGAGGGGCCACGCTTGCCCGGCCCATGCTTTCTGCCTTTGCCAGGGATTCACAGGCAGTTGCTTCAGCGAATTTAACGCCGGTGCAGTTCCAAGTGCCCAAGGACGCCTGCGACTGCCATGTGCACATCGTCGGAGACCCGAAGCGTTTTCCCATGTCGTCCTCGCGCACGTACACACCGGAAACGGTGCCCGTCAGCAAGCTTCAAACGCTGCATCGCGCACTGCACGTCACGCGCACGGTGGTTGTGCAGATCAGCATCTATGGCACCGACAATCGCTGTGTCCTCGATGCAATGAAACAGCTCAACCCGAGCTCCCGCGGCGTGGTCATGATTGACGATACGACGCCGGAGAGCGGCCTCGATGCCATGCACAAGGCCGGGGTTCGGGGCGTGCGGCTCATCTTTTTTCAGTCATCGCTCGAAGCGCCAGCCAACCTGGCGGATATGCGCCAGCGTTTCCAAAATACCGTGGAGCGGGTGAAAAAGCGCAACTGGCTGGTGCAGATTTACGCTCGTCCCGTCGTGATCGATGGACTGAGCGAGCAGATCATGGCAGCACCGGTGCCCGTGGTCTTAGACCACTTTGCGGGAGTGGATGCGTCGTTGGGAGTCGGACAGAGAGGCTTTGATAGCGTCCTGAAGCTGGTAAAGGCGGGCAAAGCCTACGTCAAGATATCGGCGCCCTATCGCAGCTCGAAGCAGGCGCCTGATTTTCCTGACATCGCTCCGTTTGCCAGCGCGCTCATCGGAGCCAATCCGGAACGCATCTTGTGGGCCAGCGACTGGCCCCACGTGTCTTCGTCCCCGGTACCAGGACGCAAACTTACCGACATAGTGCCCGGGCTTGCTATTGACGACGGCCATATCTTCAATCTGCTTCCTACTTGGGTCCCGGACGCGGCCACGCGCAAGAAGATTTTGGTGGAGAATCCGGGTAGATTGTATGGATTTTGACTTGGACGAGCACTTCACATTCAGCCAGTACGGATTTTGCTGCTATGTTCGAGCGCAAACAATACTGGCATGAAACAATTCAACATGCATCGGGATGACTGGGGCCGAATAGTCTTTAGGTTCGTCGGTGCGTGCATTCTTTTGTTGTTTCTTCTGTGGAATCCATTAGTGCTTCGGCCTCGCTTTTGGAACACATCTGTCGTCGCACGTTCGATGGCTATCGACGTTGCATTACTTGTCGTGGGAATCGGTTTGATTTTGCTGAGAAGGTGGGCTGCTCTTCTGAGTTCGGCGCTGGCCGGCTATGCTGCGTTTTACTCGATCTTGTCGAGTGCAGACGAGGTGGAGGCAGGCCTAAGCCTCTCTTTTCTTATCGTGTTGATTCTCACCGTCTTGTTTTGGCGCACTCTGGTCTGGGGTAATAAGGTACGTGACCCGTTGCTTTTCCTTGCGGCCACAGTTATAAGTGCGCTCATCCACTATGCTGCATTCGCCATTAGGCATGCCTGAAATTTTCCAGCTCAGGTGCCCCACACAAGCGGCCAAGCCCGTGTGGGATCATTTGCTTGCATCTGCGCAGGAGCAACTACACAGCATCCACCCCAAGGATTGCATTGTGCATCATCAAAAGCGGATGATTCTTGACTGAACGCTTGGGATCGTCGTAAACATTTTCGCCAAGGGAGTGGATAAACACATCTCCGCATTTCCTGTAGGAATCGATTTCTTCCGGGGTTAGTTCAATCTCTACTCCATATTGCCCGACCCGGCCACAGAGAACATTGAGCACATAGCGTCCGTCAGTCGTCTCACGAAGTTGCATCCCATATTCGTGATAGAGCACGACAGCCCCATTCGAGCGTAACGGTACGTCATCACCCCACTTGGCGGAGACATATTCAACTTTATTGCCTTTTTTTGTCCAAATTGCTGGTTTCTCGACGCTCATGTTGTTTCACCTGTCCACTATGCTGCATTCGCCATCAGGCATGCCTGAAATTGCCATGCCTGTGTGAGAAATCCGACGATGAACCAATCCAAACAATCGTAAATCGCAAATCGTAATTCCCCCAAATTTCAAGCCCGCGCGACAAATGATATCAAACTGCTTCATGCGGTTAATTCCATGTCATCCTGTCTCTATGAACGTAAGAGGTGGATATGAACAACGTTGAAGCTTCCAATAAAAAGCCCCGTTGCCAGCACATCAGCAAAATCGGCGCCCGCTGCCAGGCCGATCCCCAAACCGGCAAGGACTATTGTTTTTTCCACGACCCCGAGCAGAAGAGCAAACAAGCCGCCGCCCGCAAGCAAGGCGGAGAGGTTCGCAGCCGTAACACCGAACCCAAGATCACGCTGCCGCCCAATCTCGCTGCCATCCCTTTGCAGAAGCCCTCGGATGTGTACGAGCTGTTGTCCCAGACCGTCAATAACTTCCGCCGTGGCGAGATGGACCTCCCCGCCATCAAGACCATCACCTATCTCGCTGCCATCCTGCTCCGCGCCCTGAAAACGAACATCCAGCCAGACGTGGCCGAGCTGTTGGCCGATACTATCAACCAGTTCCGCTGTGGCCAGCTCGAACTTCGCGCCGCCAAAGCCATTGGCAATATCGCCTCGCTCATGCTCAACGTCCTCAAGCTGGACGCTATGCAAAAGCGAGAAACCGCCGAAGCTGAAGCAACTCGGGCCGCTGAAGCCATTGGCCGCGCCCAAAGCACAAGTTCCATCACAAGCGCTCCCACAGAAGCTCCACGCTATGACAACATGGACGACACAAGAGCTGACAACACAAGAGCTGTGACCACCCCCACCGTTCCCGTCAAACCGCTGGAAGATCATGACCTCTATCCCACCGCCGTCACGATAGCCACCGTAAACACAGCAACCCACCAAGCCAGGCACGCCTGACGGCATACGTCCTTTGCACAAAAAAAGGCAGATTAGATAACTCGGGAAAATCCATAGAGTGCAGGTCGTTTGCTCTCTTTTTGTCTTTACTGGCAACTGACTACTGGCAACTGGCAACTACTTTTGGCAACGGGCAACTACTTTGCCCTTCCGCAAAACTCCGCGTCCTTCGTGTCGTGGCTAACGCTAAGAGCCAAGAGCTAAGAGCTAAAAGCTGCTTTTTCCCGACCCAAGCAAGCAAGGGGGGTACCCTTGCCCCAGGCGGGTCGTAAAGGCAGCGTCATTGGCTAAATGCTGAGTGCTGACTGCTCTTCCAACAGCGAACATTTTACGAATACGCAAAATCGGCTTAAAATAAGCCAATGTCTCCCCTGTCAGTCCCCGAATCCCTCGCCTGGGCCCATCCCGTGGTGCAGGAGTGGTTTGTGCGGCGCTTTGGGACGCCTACTGAGCCGCAGGAGCAGGGATGGCCGCACATTTTGAGCGGGCGGGCTACTCTTATCTCTGCGCCAACCGGGTCGGGCAAGACGCTCTCGGCTTTTCTGGCCTGCATTGACCGGCTGGTGCGCAAGGCGCTGGCTGGGCACCTGGAAGACCGCACCGAAGTTCTTTATGTCTCTCCACTGAAGGCGCTGGGCAACGACATTCAGAAGAACCTGGAAGCTCCGCTGGGCGAGATTTTGCAGCTTGCCGCCGAGCGCGGCCTGCTTATGCCTGAGATCCGTACTGCGGTGCGTACCGGGGACACGCAGGCTCATGAGCGCCGGCTTATGCTCAGGCGTCCACCGCATATCCTGGTGACCACGCCGGAGTCGCTCTATATTTTGCTGACAGCCGAGCGAAGCCGGGCCAATCTGCGCGATGTTGAGACTGTGATCGTGGACGAAATCCACGCCATTGCCGATGACAAACGCGGCGCGCACCTGACGCTTTCGCTGGAGCGGCTGGAGGCGATCACTTATAAGCCGCCTGTGCGCATTGGGCTTTCGGCCACGCAGAAGCCCATAGAGGAAGTTGCGCACTTCCTCACCGGCAGCGGACGGCCTGCGCCCGCCATCGTCAACATCGGACACAAGCGCACTCTCGACCTTGCCATCGAAGTTCCGGGAATTCCGCTTGGGCCGATTGCCACCAATGAGATGTGGGACGAGATTTACGACCGCATTGCTGAGTTAGTACGCGAACATCGGTCCACGCTGATCTTCGTCAACACGCGGCGGCTGGCCGAGCGCGTTGCCCACAACCTTATCGAGCGCCTGGGAGAAGATGCCGTTGCCGCGCATCACGGCAGCCTCTCGCGCAAGCTGCGCCTTAACGCCGAACGCCGCCTCAAAGCGGGCGAAGTGCAGGCGCTTGTCGCCACCGCTTCTTTGGAGTTGGGAATTGACGTGGGCACGATTGACCTGGTCTGCCACATCAGCTCGCCGCGCTCAATTGCGGTGATGCTGCAGCGCATTGGCCGCGCCGGCCACTGGCGGGGAGCGATTCCCAAGGGCCGCATCTTTCCGACTACGCGCGATGAACTGGTGGAAACTTCTGCATTGGTGCACTCCATTCGGCAGGGTGAGTTGGATCGGCTGATTATTCCTGATGCGCCGCTCGATATCCTGGCGCAGCAGATTGTGGCTACCTGCGCTACGGCGGCTTCGGATGATAGAAAACCGCCCATAAAAGAGGTCCAAGGCGCAGACTTCTTAACCTCAGGGGCTAAAGCCCACGATGTTAGGGAGCTTTTCGGCACGGCTGAAGCCGTGCCCTTCCGAAACAACGCCGTGCCCTTCCAAAGAACTACTTCTGGGACAACTTCTAGTAATAAGGATGCCTGGAGTGAGGATGCTCTTTTTGCGCTGGTCAGGCGGGCTTATCCTTACCGCGAGTTGGCGCGTTCGGATTTCGACGCCATCGTCGAGATGCTCTCCGAGGGCATCGCCGCGCGCCGGGGGCGCTACGGAGCATACCTGCACCGCGACCGCGTGCACGGCCTTCTGCGTCCGCGGCGGGGAGCGCGGCTGGCGGCCATCACCAGCGGTGGCGCGATTCCGGAAAATGCCCTGTTTACTGTTGTCGCCGAGCCGGAGGGCGCTATTATCGGAACTCTCGATGAAGATTTTGCTGTCGAGAGCAACAAAGGCGACATCGTATTGCTGGGAAATACATCGTGGCGCATTCGCCGCATTGAATCTGCGGGACGCGTGATCGTGGAAGATGCCCACGGCGCGCCCCCCAGTGTTCCTTTCTGGCTGGGCGAGGCCCCGGCGCGCACCACCGAACTCTCAGCCGAGGTCGCCAACCTGCGGCGCAAGATCAGCGAGATGACGCCCAATGTCTCGCCCATCACGCTGACGCAAAATTTTGCGGGCGAACCTTCTCCCGAGGTTGCGGCGGCTGTAAGTTGGCTGCAACAGGAGTGCGGGCTTGACCGCTCGGGCGCCGAGCAGATGGTGGAATACATCGTCACCGGACGCGCCGTGCTGGGCGCCGTGCCCACGCAAGACTGCATCATCGCGGAAAGATTTTTTGACGAAGGCGGCGGCATGCAGCTTGTGCTGCACGCTCCTTTTGGCGGACGCATCAACAAAGCCTGGGGGCTCTCGCTGCGCAAGCGTTTCTGTGTTTCATTCAACTTCGAATTGCAGGCAGCGGCGACCGACAACGGACTGAATATCTCTCTGGCTGAACAGCACAGCTTTCCACTGGCCGATGTTTTCCAGTTCCTGCACGCCGATACGGTGCAGCCGGTGTTGCAACAGGCGGCGCTGCTCTCTCCCATTTTCGGAACGCGCTGGCGCTGGGACGCCAACCGCTCGCTCGCCCTGCTGCGCTTTCAGGGCGGCAAGAAAGTTCCTCCGCAGATTCAGCGCATCCGTTCGGATGATCTGCTTGCCTCGGTATTTCCCGACGTTGCCGCCTGCCAGGAAAATGTGGATGGCCCGATTGAGCTGCCCGATCATCCCCTGGTGAACGAGGTGATGAAAGATGTCTTTCACGAAGCTATGGATTTGCATGGCTTACAGAACGTGCTGCGCGGCATTGCCGATGGCAGTATCCGTTGTCTTGCGGTGGATACGCCCGTGCCCAGCGTGTTTTCGCATGAGATCCTGAACGCCAATCCGTATGCTTATTTGGACGATGCGCCGCTGGAAGAGCGCCGCGCCCGCGCGGTTGAGATGCGGCGCATGCTTCCCGAATCGGTCTTGCAGGAGGTCGGCAAGCTTGACCCTGCGGCAATTGCTCAGGTGAGGGAAGAAGCCTGGCCTGATGTGCGCGATGCCGACGAATTGGCGGATGTGCTGCATACATTAATTGCACTGCCCGCACAGCCGGGGACGGCTGTGCCACACGAGCTTAGCTCCGCATTGCCAGAGCCGTGTGGCACAGCCGTCCCCGGCTGTGCAGATCCAGAATGGATCGGGTATTTCCAGGCTCTGCGGGCGCGCTCTCGCGCTACGCGCGCGACCGTGGATGGAAAAACTTTCTGGGTTGCCGCTGAACGCGGCCAGACTTTTTTGGCGCTTTATCCTAACGCGCAGTTTGAAGACGCATTACCTGCGGTAGAAAAAAATCAGCCTTCGTTCTCTGACGCGCTACTGGCCGCGCTCAACGGCTGGATGGCGCACATTGGTCCCACGACCGCCAGCCAGCTTGCTGGGCTGCTCGACATTCCCGCGAGTGAAATAGAGAAAACGCTACTGCGCATTGAATCTACCGGCAGCGTTTTGCGCGGGCAATTTGCGGGAACCGCCAACAGCGAGCTGGAGTGGTGCGAACGCCGGCTGCTGGCGCGAATCCATCGGCTCACGCTAGGGGGATTGCGTAAGCAGATTGAACCTGTGACCGCGGCGCAGTTCATGCGCTGGTTGTTGCGCTGGCAGCACGTTGCCCCGGGCACACAGGTTGGCGGCAACGGCGAGCGCGGTACACTGGAAATCTTGCGGCAACTGCAGGGCTTTGAAATTCCCGCCAGCGCGTGGGAGCGCGAAGTGCTGTCGCGGCGCATGACAAACTACGATCCGAAAATGTTGGATCAGCTCTCGCTCACCGGCGCCATCGGCTGGGGCAGGCTCTCGCCGCATCCGGCAACCCTGGAAGATTCGAGCGACGGACGACGCCGGGTTATCCCCACCAGTGTTGCTCCCATTACATTCTTTGTGCGCGAAGAGGCGGAGTGGATGACGCTGCACAACCTGCCGGCCGATGGAGCGGGTTCCAATGGGACACGCGAGGCCAGCGGCTTGAGCCCAGGAGCGCGCGAGGTCCTGGAATTTTTGCGCACGCGCGGGGCGTCATTCTTCACTGATATTGTTCGCGCCACCGGCCGCCTTAAATCTGAAGTGGAAACCGCGCTGTGGGAGCTGGTCGCCGCCGGCATGATTACCGCCGATGGCTTCGACAACCTGCGGGCACTGATCGATCCGCGCCGCCGCACGGGCCAGGGAAGAGGACGCACCGCCCGTCCGCGTCACAGCGCCGGACGCTGGGCGCTGCTCTATGCCGCCGGACATCCGGCCAATGAAAGCGCGCGCGTTCAGGCGGTCGAAGCCACATGCCGCATGCTGCTCGAGCGTTATGGCGTGGTCTTCCGCGAGCTGCTGGCCCGCGAAGCGCTTGCCCCAAAATGGCGCGAGCTGCTTATGGCGTTCCGCCGGCTGGAAGATCGCGGCGAGGTCCGCGGTGGCAGGTTCGTCAATGGATTCATTGGCGAACAGTTCGCCCTGCCGGTGGCGGTGGAGTCGCTGCGTGCCATGCGCAATGCGCCCCCCGCGGAAGAAATCATTACCATCTCAGCCGCCGATCCGTTGAACCTGGTTGGCATCATCGTGCCGGGCGAGCGTGTGCCGGCGATTTCAGGACGATTTGTGAGTTTTCGCAACGGTGTCGCCGCTGAGGCGGAGGCAGTTGAGTCATTGAGTCATCGGGTCATTGGGTGATTGAATCGAGTCATTGAATCATTGGGTCATCGAGTCATTTAACTCATTGAGTAATTGTGTAATCAGGTAATTGTGTAATTGTCAGGCGGGAACTTTGAACCAGCTTCCGGTGTCTGTACTCAGATGGGCGTCGGCTATTGGACGTTGAAGGTTCTAGGACATCGTTGAACATTGTCTAGATTTCGTCGTGGAGAGGGAAAATCCAAGCGCGGTCCGATTTAAGTCGTGGGCGGTTCCCATCGCCATCCGAGATCCTTCGCCTGCGGTTCAGGATGACACTGTTTTGAAACAGACTCTACGCATTTTTGCTGTCGCGTTGCTTGTTGCTCTTCCGTCTCTCGCCGTTGATCGTCCAGCTTCCCCACCACGCGGGCTTCAAGCCGACCGCATTATTGTTCTCAAGAGCGAGCGCAAACTGATGCTGCTGCACGATGGCAAAGCCTTCAAGACCTACAAAGTTGCTCTGGGAGGCGAACCGGCCGGCGGCAAAACGCAACGCGGAGACCACAAGACCCCCGAGGGCACTTACATCATTGACCGCAGGAACAGCCACAGCCATTTTCACCGGGCGTTGCATGTTTCTTATCCGGATGCGCAAGACGTGGCCCGCGCCCGCAAGCTGCGGGTCTCGCCCGGCGGCGACATCATGATTCACGGACTGCCTAACGGCATGGGCTGGGTGGGCAGCGCACACCTTGCGCGCGATTGGACCGACGGCTGCATCGCGGTCACCGACGATGAGATTGAAGAGATATGGAAGCTGGTTCCTGACGGTACGCCGGTGGAAAT
>Ga0209166_10000431_pt1 | contig 47292 bp, 47 predicted proteins | sample Coa_R1_3_FD_187151 | JGI IMG/M metagenome (GOLD analysis project Ga0209166, IMG submission 187151) | Surface soil microbial communities from Centralia Pennsylvania, which are recovering from an underground coalmine fire - Coalmine... | ecosystem: Environmental > Terrestrial > Soil >...
GGCTCCGCCCGCGCGGCCTGAACGCCACATCCCGAGCTCGATCGCAACCATGCGCGCCCGCCTGATCAAAGCCCTCATCAAAACCTTGCCGCAATGTCCGTGCTGCGGCGCCCGCGCAGCATCGAACAGACGTAGACGCCCATGACGCAGTAAGACTAATCCGCCCTACGTGCGCCGTCAGGGAGCCCGTCCTAGATCGCCACCTGCCGCCCGATCTCAACCACCTGATCCGTCGGAAGGCTGAAGAAGTCGCTCACATGAATGGCGTTGCGCTCCATCACGGCGAAGATCCGCTCCTGCCAGGCCGGTAGCCCGTCTCCTTCCTCGCGGTGGATCACGGTTTCGTGGCCGACATAGTAGGTGACGTCGTTGATGTCGATGCCGCAGCCCAGCGCCTTGCTGGTCAGGAGGACCTCGGGAATATTCGGCCGCTCCATAAAACCGAAGCGCGCTTCGGCGCGCCAGAAATTGGGCGCGACCTCCTCGAAGGAAATCCGCTTCCCTGCCGCCACCCACGGCACCGACAGGATATTGACGCGAAGCACGAACAGATGCTCGTGCAGCGCCCGGTTATGCTTGACATGCCACATCATGACGGGCGGCGTGTCGCGTTCCGTGCGGGTCAGGAACACCGCCGTGCCGGGCACCCGCGGTACGCTTTTCTCAGCAACGCGGGCAAGGAAATCCGGAACCGGGATCAGTGTCTCATGCAGCCGGCTGGAAACGGCAGCGGCGCCGCGATGCCAGATCCACATGATGCCGTAGACGGACGTGGCGAGCAGCAGCGGCACGTAACCGCCTTCGGCGACCTTGGTGAGGTTGGCGAGGAAGAATGCGCTGTCGATGATCAGGAAGCAGGCCGCGACGCTGCCCGCCGCGATCAGACTCCAACCCCATACCTCGCGCATTGCGATGAACAGCAGCGCGGACGTCATCAGCATCGTCAGCGACACCGCGATTCCGTAGGCGGAAGCGAGATTGTCGGACTTGCCGAAACCGACCGTGAGCCCGAGCGTGACGAGCATGAGCAGCCAATTGACCACGCCGACATAGATCTGGCCGTAGCCTTCCGACGAAGTCTGCGTGATCTGAAGCCGCGGCAGCCAGCCGAGCTGGATCGCCTGCCGCGTCATTGAGAAGGCGCCGGTGATGATCGACTGGCTGGCGATGATGGTGGCGACAGTCGCCAGCACGATCAGCGGCAACAGCAGCGCATTCGGACACAGCCGATAGAAGATGTTGCCGTCGGTGGGCGCGCCCTCCAGCACCAGCGCGGCCTGGCCGACGTAGTTCAGAATCAGGCTCGGAAAGACGATCGCAAACCAGGCGAGCTTGATCGGACCGGCGCCGAAATGTCCCATGTCGGCGTAGAGCGCCTCCGCGCCGGTGACGCAGAGAAACACAGCGCCGAGCACCAGGAAGCCGGTCACGCCATTGGAGAACAGATAGGACAGGCCGTAAACCGGATTGAGCGCCGCGAACACGCTCGGGTGCTGGACGATGCCGATAAGTCCCAGCACCGCCATGGCGGCGAACCAGACCAGCATCACCGGCCCGAAAAACTGTCCAATCGATGCCGTTCCCCGCGACTGGATCGCAAACAGCACAAGCAGGATCACCACTGCAGCCGGAACGATGTACGGATGCAGCGCCGTAGTCGCCATGTCCACGCCCTCGAGCGCCGACAGCACCGAGATCGCCGGCGTGATCGCTCCGTCGCCATAGATCAGCGCTGCGCCGAACAAGCCGACGGCGACGATGGTCGGCCGGTGCTGCTTCTTCACGCCGAGCAGCGCCATCAGCGCCAGGATGCCGCCCTCCCCGTCATTGTCCACGCGCATCGCGAACAGGACATATTTGACGGTTGTGATGATAAAGAGCGTCCATAACACCAGCGACAATGCGCCCAGCACAACGGCCGCGTCCGGAGATTTGTCCGACATCCCCAGGATCGTCTTGAATGTGTAGAGCGGGCTGGTGCCGATATCGCCGAACACGATCCCGAGCGCCGACAATCCGAGGAATGCCAGGCTGCCCTGTGGAGGTTGCCTTGCTGTGCCGGTCGCAGACGCAGCGTCATCAATCGTGCCGTCGAGCCCACGCGCTTCGCCGGCGGCATCTGGTGTCGGATCGCTCATTGCTGTCGTATAGACTATCCGTTGTGACTGCGACAGCCGCACGACAGACAACGACGGCCAGCAGCGGCAACGGCGTGCATCGTGGGATAACCGCGTGACGGCGCACGAGCCGGCAGAATGACAGGATCGATTGATGGGTCGCGTAAGGACGCGTTACTCGCTGGCCGTCGCGGTGGCCGGCGGCGGATTGACCGCGGCCGAAATCTGCGACGCCACCATGAACGCAAAAACGACGGCCGGTACGCATATCAGTCGCAGGAATTGATCAACGGAAAGCATCGCTATCGTCCCCCAAAGATGACGCGATTTCGAGAAGCCCGCTCAGTTCGCCCGTTGAGCGGCCACCTCATCGCTTGTGAAAAGCTGATCGGTATAGATCGCTCCCGTAATGGTGAGCAGCGCCAGCATCGAAATGACCGCTATAGTTTTCATGCAACCAAAGGTCGTTTTGGATTGCGGCCAAAAACGTCAGCCTTCGGTGCATTTTCTGGACGAACCCGGGAAACCATCGTGGCCGCCCCGGGTTTGCCACTGTTTTGCCTAGACAAGGCCCAGTTCCGCCGGATGCACGCCCGCAAAAATACGCTGCAAGGCCGGTGCGTCGAGCCCGTACATGCGCGCGAAGAGGCCGGCGAACATCGCGCGGTAATCGGTCAGAACGGGATAATCGCGGTTCTGGAACAGGGTCGCCTGCTCGACTTTGATCTGCTGGCCCAGGATGCGGCCGCCGTTGATGCCGCCGCCCAGCACCCAATAGACGCTGCCGTGGCCATGATCGGTGCCGCGATCGCCGTTCTCGCGGAAGGTGCGGCCGAATTCGGAGATCACGACCACGACCGTATCGCGCCAGGCCGCCGGCCCGACCTCTTCCGAAAAGCCTGCCAGGGCGCGGCCGAGCTCGCCGAGCCGATCAGCGAGATAGCCGTTGGCCGCGCCCTGATTGACGTGGGTATCCCAGCCGCCGACATCGACGAAGCCGAGGTTGAACTGCTCGCGCATCAGGCGGCCGATGCGCCGCGCCGACAGTTCGAAGCCCCGCGGCGAGACCGCGCCGCGGTTGGCCGCCATCATCTCCTGCGAGATCGAGCGATAGACATCGTCGCGTACCTGAAACCCCTCCGAGACGGAAGCGGCGAGATTGCTCTGCGCATACATCTGCCGGATGAGCTGCGCCTGACGGTCGTCGACGCCGGGCTTGCCGACATTGTTGATGCTGTTGTTGGGAATCTGCGTCTTGCCGCGGAAGATCAGCGGCAACTGATCCGTGAACGCGATCGGCTTCACGCGGGTCAATTCGCCTGCAAGGCGGCTCATGAAGCCCGAACGATAGTCGCGCGCGCGGCCCGCCGATTGCCCGAGCTCGATCGTATCCTGCGTCTCGAAATGGCTGCGGGTCAGGTCATCGCTGGTGCCGGCAAAGGGAACGAAGGCGATCTCGCGCTTTCCCCACAATGGAAAGACGCTGTCGCGCAGCGCCGGGTGCAGCCCCCATTCGCTCGTGAGCGACAGCGCCGCATTGGGATTTCCGACGTCGGGCCTGGCGATGCCGAGCGTCGGCCGCGAATGGTAATAGAAATCGGAGGACACCGGCACCAGCACGTTGGCGGCGTCATAGGCGCCGCGCAGGAAGACCACCAGAAGCCGCGCGTCGGTCGACGGCGCCGCCCAGACGCGGCCGGCCACGGTGAGCGGAGCCATTGCGGCGAAGGCCTTGATCAAATCACGACGGTTCATGATGCGATCCTCTTCCAGGTTCAGTGCATGAATTCCGGCGACGACTGGAACAGCGTGTTCCAGTCCTGCGGCGAGACCGCCTTGTCGAGCGCTGCGAGCGTCGTTGGTCCAAGCGTCTGTTTCAGTCCGTCGAAGTAGAGCGCGTTCTCGATCAGCGGAAATGCCGGCTGGTCGGTCGCGTTCGGCGCATTCGGCTTGAACAGGCCGGCCGGAGCCCGAACCGATCGCCCGCGCGATCTCGAACCGCACCATCATCTGGCCCGGCCCATTCCAGGAGGCCGACGCCATCGAATAGCCGTCCGGCGTTTCGTGGTTGAACAACCCCTCGCCCATCCGGTTGAGCCAACTCTGGATCGGCAGGGTGTTGAGGACGACCTTGTCGTCATAGGCGAGCCGCACCGCCGACAGCACATATTCCGCCGGGTCCTTGAAGCGCGAGCCGGGTTTCAGCGAAGCCGCAAATTCCGGCGCGTGGATCATGGTCGACAGCACCGTCGCAATATCGCCATCCGAGGTCTTGAAGGTCTGCGCCATCTTCTGCACCAGCGTCTCGGGCGGATTGTCGGAGACGAAATAGATCGCGATCTGGCGCGACAGATGCGTCGCGGTCGCCGGATGATGGACGAGCAAGTCGAGCGCCTCGTCGACCTCGGCCAGTCCCCGACCCTTGATGGTGTGGCCCAGAAAGACCTTGTCGCTGTAGTCATGGCGCATCGGATTGAACTCGAAGGCGCCGTCGCGAAAGAGCTGTGATTGCAACTCGGGCTTGATCTTCGGGTCTTCGGGCCTCAAGTCGATTCCGACGCCGGTCAGGATTTTCGCCAGCGCCTCGACGTCGGCCTGGGTGTAGCCCGAGCCTACGCCCATGGTGTGCAATTCCATGATCTCGCGCGCGTAGTTCTCGTTGATGTGGCCGGCCGCGTTGTCGGCATTGTCGAGATAGCGCAGCATCGCGGGATGCCGCAGCGTCGCCGAAAGCAGGTCGCGGAATTTGCCGAGCGCATGCGCGCGGATGGCGTGATCCTCATAGTCGCCGACAAGGATGCGGATGTTGCCCTTGTACTGATGGACGTTGAAATGATTGAACCAGAACCAGGTCATGCGCTCGCGCAACTGGTCGGGTACATAGAGCGCGCGCAGGATCGTCCGTGCCGCGGCCTGCCTGGCGCGCTCGTTCATCGCGCCCTGATAGACCTGCTGGGCGGCTTTCTTCTGATCGGGATCGACGACCTGATTGGCGCTTTTCGCCTGCGCCTCGAAGGCGACCGCGATGTCGAAGGGAAATTTGTGCACGTCGGGCATGGCCTCGATCTGCGCCTTGACGGCGCCCGGCAGCGCGCCTGCGGCCGGCGGATGCAATTGCTCCTCAAGCCAGCGCTCGACGCCCACGCTGCGCATGTGTTCGGCACTCGACGTGTTCACGCCCCAGGTGAGCCGGTCCAGCAGCGCCAGATCATGCGGATTGAAATCGCCGGCCTTCGCGTTGCCGATGGCCAAGATTGTCGCTGCACAACCCAGGAAAAAGCCAGTGAGGCGCCGGCTACGGAGTGTTGAACGGCCTGCGGAAATCATTGTGTTTATGCGTCCCGTAATCGAGGACCGCGAGGCCTTCGACTTACGCGAATCAGTTTGGCGGCGAACGTCTGAACAGCCTCTGAATGAAAAGTATGGAAATCATGGCGGAGGCTGGTTCCCCGGCATTGCGGCCTATGGAATAAATACGGCGTTGCCCTGATCCTGAACAAGAATCGCCTTTACGGCAGTTCTCAACGCAGGGTTGGGCATTTATTGCTTTACATTGATCAAATCGCCGTGCGCCAACGAAGTCTCAGAATCGTCCTGCCGTTGGCCCTCGTCATTTTCGGGACGATCGAGGCCCGTGCGGAGAGTTGCCCGACCGCAAAAGACGAGGTGGACACCGACCGGCCGGACGTCACCAATTCCAGCATCGTCATTCCCACCGGCAGCCTTCAGAATGAAAACGGCGCCAATTTCAGCATGCGCGACGACGGCCGCACCATCGACGGCACCAATAGCCGATGGCGGCTCGGGATTGCGCCATGCCTCGAAATCCTGGTCGACCTTCCAACCTACGTCGCGCCCCTGCAGGGCCCGGCCAGTCGCGGTTTTACGGATGTCGCCCCCGCCGTGAAGTGGCAGATCAGCCCAGTGCCGGGCAAGGTCGACCTGTCGGTCGTGTTCGGCGTGGCGCTGCCGACAGGGGCCCTCGAGATCGCCGGCCGCGGGCCGCAACCCTATCTGCAATTTCCCTGGTCCTGGCAATTGCATGATGGTTGGGGCGTGAGCGGCATGTTCACCGAATTCTCCCGTCCCTACGATGTGACGACCCGGAGCATCACGGAAGCGACCTTCGTGCTGGAGAAGAAGCTGACCGAGCCGCTCAGCCTGTTCACCGAATATGTCGGCGATTATCCGCAAGGCGGGAGCCCAAGCCAGCTCTGGAATTCGGGCGCGATCTATCACATCAACCGGACCCAGCAGGTGGACTTCCACATCGCGTTCGGGCTCAACCATAACGCGCCGGACTATGTCGTCGGCGTCGGCTATTCCTTCCGGGTCGACGGCCTGTTCGGGGAAGCGACGCGATAGCTTGCGCCGCCGCGATCATCCCGTAAGCCCTTCGTCGAAAATCCTACCGCGAAACCTCCCGTCGCTCTTGTTTGCAGCCGGGATTCTTGGGACATTCGCCCGGGATCAACGTCTGCAGGGAAATGGGGGATGCAGATCGTTCGTTCGATTGCGATGTCGGCCAGCCGGGCGATTGCGGTTTTGCTGGCAGCGAGCCTGGCCTTGCCCGAGGTCTTGGCCGGCGAGCCGCTTGTCGTTGCACAAGGCGGCGGCTTCGAGAAGCTACCTGACGCGGTGGCGCCGACGCCCTATTCGCCCAACGCGCCATCGTCGAAATCGCCTTCGAGCTCGCCCAAGCAGATGCCCGACACGAGTCCCGCTGCCCCGGACCGGTCGAACTCGTCGTCCGAAATCTATTGGGGCGCGATCGCCTTCACCGCGGATGGCTCCTATTCCTCGGACTGGAAGATGCCTTCACAGCCCGAGGCAGAGGCCAGAGTGTTGAAGCAATGCGCTCGCTTCGGCCGCGGCGGCTGCGAGGTCGTGAGCTTTTCCGGGCAGGAATGCGTGGCGCTTGCAACCTTCATCGGCGCCTATCGGCGGCGGCGCTGGAATCTCTCCTTCACCGCGGGCGGCATGACCTATCCGGAGGCGCAAGGCGCGGCGATGAACCGCTGCAATTCCGATGAGCGCGCGCAAGGCCATTGCCAGCCCCGCACCGCGGCGTGCGCCGACGGGCGCTAACACATTCGTTCATGCACTTTGCAGACCTGTCCAGCAGGCCGCTGCACATGGTGGCCATGCCCCAGACCTGGATGGATCGGTCGAGGAAGCCCCGGCATAATCGGCAAAAAGCAGAGGAAGCATCATGACGAAGGGGTCAAAGGTAAAGTCCGTCGAAATCCTCGCCTGCGACGCAGGCTGGAGAAACTATCACTTCGTCAAGATCACAACCGAGGACGGCGTCGTCGGCTGGAGCGAATATGACGAAGGCTTTGGCTCGCCCGGCGTCGGCGCTGCCATCCAGCGCCTGTCGACGCGGGTGATCGGACAGAACGCGTTCCAGCATGAGCGGATCTATGCCGAGCTTTATGCCGCGACGCGGCCGGCCGCCGGCGGCGTGGTGGCGCAGGCGATGGGCGCGATCGAGAACGCCCTGCTCGATGCCAAGGCGAAACTGCTCGGCGTTCCCTGTTACGATTTGCTCGGCGGCAAGATCCGCGACCGCGTTCGCGTCTACTGGTCGCATTGCGCGACCTGGCGCATCAACCATCCCTCCTGGTACAAGCCGCCGATCGAAAGCCTCGACGGCGTCCAGGCGATCGGCCGTGAGGTGCGCGAGAAGAAATTCACCGCGCTGAAAACCAACATCTTCACCTATGACCGCGGCAAGCCCACCGGCTGGCGGCCCGGCTTCGGTTCTCCGTTCCAGCCGGAGATCAACGTCGAGCGCAAGGTGCTGCGCGACCTCTGCATGCATCTGGAAGCCATCCGCGACGGTGCCGGCGGCGACGTCGATATCCTGCTCGACCTCAACTTCAACGCCAAGACCGATGGCTATCTGAAGATCCTGCGCGCGATCAGGGACCTCGACATGTTCTGGATCGAGATCGACAGCTACAATCCGGAAGCCTTGGGCCTGATCCGCCGCCAAAGCCCGCACCCGATCTCCTCCTGCGAGACGCTTTTGGGGCTGCGCGAGTTCGAGCCTTATTTCCGCGAGCAGGCGATGGATGTCGCGATCATCGACACGCCCTGGAACGGCGTATGGCAATCGATGAAGATCGCTGCCGCAGCGGAAGCGCATGAGGTCAACGTCGCGCCGCATAATTTCTACGGCCATCTCTGCTCGATGATGAACGCTCATTTCAGCGCCGCGGTGCCGAACCTGCGCATCATGGAGATCGATATCGATCGCCTCGACTGGGATCACGAGCTTTTCACCCACGTGCCCGAGATCGTGGACGGCCACATCGTCCTGCCGGACCGGCCCGGCTGGGGCACCGAACCCAATGAAGATGCGCTGCGCGCGCATCCGCCGAAGACCACCGGTGGCCTGCTGAACTATGGCCGCAAGGTCTGACCGCACATCGAACGCGCGACGGGCTGCGCGGGCAGGCTTTGCCGACGCGGCGCGCAGGCCCATTCCATCAGCGGCCTCTCAACAACCCGTCATGCAAGCCGGGTTCTTCACGTCCGGCCTGGGATCGCCGACGAACTTGTCGCGGTTGGGCATCTTGATCGCGGAGAGCGTCTTGGCGTCGAGCGTGGCATCGGCCGGCAGCAGGCCGTTCAGGCTCAGGACGTAGGCGGACACGGCATAGACATCGTCGTTGCTGAGGGACTGCGGCGCGTTCTGCGGCATCGCGCGACGGATATAGTCGAACAACGTCGGCGCATAGGGCCAATAGCTGCCGACGGTACGCACCGGTTTTGGAGACGCAAGCGTGCCCTGGCCACCGACGAGTTGATCGCCGACACCGCCCTGCCCCTTGTCGCCATGACAAGCCGCGCATTGCTGCGCGAAGACCTCCCGGCCACGGCTCACGGTGCCGCTGCCCGGCGGCAGGCCGCTGCCGTCGCGCCCGATGTCGATATTCCAGCCTGCGATTTCAGCAGGTGTCGCGGTTCGGCCGATGCCATATGGGCTCTGCGCCCGTGCCTCCCCGCAGCCCAACACTGCGAGCATGAGGACAGCGGCAGGAAATTTATGCATTGGCATTGGTGATCTCGCCGGTTTCTGCGATACGCCAGGGCCAGATCGCATTGTTATGGTAGAAATGATTGTCGCCGCGCACCGCGAGCAACTCGGCGAGTGTCGGCTGCACGTAGCCGGTCTCGTCGATGGCGCGGCTCTGGATCACGACGGGCTTGCCGTCCCAGTGCCAGGGCAAACGGAAACGGGTGAGTGCCCGCGTCAGGATCGGCTCCTGCAGTTGCGCCTCCTGCCAATTCTTGCCGTCGTCGACCGAGACATCAACGCGCTTGATCTTGCCGCGACCACTCCATGCGATGCCGGTGATCTCGTGGAAACCCTGCTGTGTCAGGCGCTGCCCGCCCGAAGGACGGGTGATGATGGACTTGGCCTCCATGTAGAAGGTGAACTGGCGTGCCGTGCCGTCCGGCATCGGGTCGGTGTATTTCGACGTTTCCTCGCGCGAATAGGCCGGCTCCGCCACAACATGCAGCCGGCGCAACCACTTCACATTCATATTGCCTTCGAAGCCCGGCACCAGAAGCCGCAACGGATAGCCCTGTTGCGGGCGCAGGCGCTCGCCGTTCTGGCTGTACACCAGCATGGCATCATCGAGGCATTTCTCGATCGGGATACTGCGCGTCAGCGCCGCGGCATCAGCGCCTTCGGCGACTACCCATTTTGCTGCGGGCTTAAGGCCGGCTTCCTGCAGCACAAGCTTCAGGCTGACGCCGGTCCACTCCGCGCAGCTCACCAAGCCGACCAGATCGGAAGCCGTCTTGCCATAAGGCTTGGTATAGATCGGATTACCGGAGCATTCGAGGAAATGGATGCGGGACTGCGAAGGAAAGCGGCGGATATCCTCCATGGTGAAGATCATCGGCCGATCGACCAGGCCGTGAAGCATCAGACGGTGCTGCGCGGGGTCGATTGTCGGCACGCCGCCATGATGGCGCTCGTAAAACAGGCCGTTGGGCGTGATGATGCCGTCGAGATCTTGCAAGGGTGTCCGGCCCGATGCAGAAATATATTGCTTGAGGTTTTTCGGGATGTTCTTGATGACATCCTTCTCGTACGGTGACGGCGTGCCATAGAGCTGGCTTCCCATGGGATCGCCTGGCGTCTTCATCCATTCCGGAACGTTGGGCGGGAGATTTTCGTTGCCGGCCGCCTCGGCCTTGGTGGCGATACCACCCGCAAGAGCCGCGCCGGCTGCAACCGCACCGTGACGCAAGAAGCGGCGGCGCGAAGCCGCTGTACCGTTGTCAGTTGTTTTCTTCATTGGGCATCCCCGTTTTCGAAGCCGCCGGTATCCGCCAGGTCCGTCTGCCATTCTTTCCTGCGTCGATTTTTCAGCAACGTCCTTACGATGGAAGAGAAAGCATAGCATATCTGGCGAGCGTCAGAAGGCGTTGACACGGGCGGCGTGTTCCAACGGAAGACAAAGGAGGAAGCGATGGCGCAGACCGAAATCCTGATTGCCGGCGCCGGTCCCACCGGTCTCGTGCTGGCGCTGTGGCTGACCAAATTGGGCGTCAAGGTGCGCATCATCGACAAGAGCACCGGCCCCGGCACGACCTCACGCGCACTTGCGGTGCAGGCGCGCACCCTCGAGCTCTACCAGCAGCTTGACCTCACGGATGCCGTGATCGCGAAGGGTCACCAAGTCCCGGCAGTCAATTTCTGGGTCAACGGCGCGCGGAAGGCCCACATGTCGCTGAAGGACATGGGCACGGGACTGACGCCCTATCCGTTCCTGCATATCTTTCCCCAGGACGAGCATGAAAAGCTGCTGGTGGCCAAGCTTGAATCACTCGGCGTGTCGGTCGAGCGACGCACGGAGCTCGTGAGCTTTACCGAACAGGCCGACGGCGTGGTGGCGCGCCTGCGCGGGCCGGATGGAAACGAAAGCGCGTGCGAGGCGATCTATCTGGCCGGCTGCGACGGTGCGCGCTCCAAGGTGCGCGAGACCATCGGTACCGGCTTTCCCGGCGGCACCTACCAGCACCTGTTCTATGTCGCCGACGTCGACGCGACGGGACCCGCGCTCGACGGCGAGCTCCATATCGACCTCGACCAAGCCGATTTTGTCGCGGTCTTCCCTTTGGCCGGCAAAGGACGCGCGCGGCTGATCGGAACCGTGCGCGACGAGCGCGCCGACCGCGCCGAGACGCTCGCCTTCGGCGACGTGAGCAACCACGCCATCGGTCAGATGAAGCTGTCCATTACCAATGTGAACTGGTTTTCGACCTATCACGTGCATCACCGGGTGACGCAGCAGTTCCGGAAAGACCGCGCGTTCCTGATCGGCGACGCAGCGCATATCCATAGCCCGGCCGGCGGCCAGGGCATGAACACCGGGATTGGCGATGCCATCAACCTCGCCTGGAAGCTGGCTGCGGTCGTGAAAGGAAGGGCGAGCGAGGCGCTGCTCGACAGCTACGAAGCCGAGCGTATCGGCTTTGCGCAAAGGTTGGTCGCGAGCACCGACCGCGCCTTCACCTTTGCGACCGGCGAGGGCCGGCTCGCCGGCTTTGTGCGCACCCGCATCGCGCCGATCGTGATTCCGATGCTGTTCAGTTTCGCAGCCGCACGCCGATTTGCGTTCCGCACGGTCTCGCAGACCATGATCAACTATCGTGGCGGCCCGTTGAGCCGCGGCACGGCTGGAGGGGTGCAAGGCGGCGATCGCCTGCCATGGGTTGCGGTCGATGGCGCCGACAATTTCAAGCCGCTCGGGAGCGCAGACTGGCAGGTGCATGTTTATGGCGAGGCGAAGAGCGAGCTCGCCGCGTGGTGTGCGCAGCAAAACCTGCCGCTGCATGTGTTCGCCTGGCAGGACGCGCACGCAGCAAAAGGGCTCGCGCGCAATGCGCTCTACCTGCTTCGGCCTGATACCTATCTCGCGCTCGCGGAAGGGAGTGCTTCGCCCGCTGCGTTGGACCGCTATTTCAGGGAGGTGGGCGTCAAGCTCGCGGCATAGCGATCGCTATTGGGGAAAAGCGGACGTCACCCAGCTGACCATCCCTGTCTAGTCGGTCGAAAGTGACCCGATTCGGACGAAGCGCTTGTCTGCAGTTAAGTGCTCAGCTTAAATGGCTTGGGCTGAGCACTCCAGTCGATGACCGCTCCGCTCTGGGATGGGGCCCGAATGAAACGACGAGAATTCCTCCTTCTGCTATACGCCACGTCGCTTTCCTCTTCGGTGAATGCGGCAGCAAATGGCCGGCCCCGAGTTATTTGGCTTGGCGCCGGTGTAGAAATGAAGGCTCGGGCTTTTGTCGCTGCGTTCAAGCAAGGTATGGAGGAGCTTGGTTACGTCGATAACAAGAATTTCGAGTTTCTGGCCCGTTTTGCCGAGAATGACCTTACGCGAATGCCCGCTCTGGTTGAGGAGGTCATCCGGCTTGAACCAGCCGTTATCGTCGCAGGAGCCGCTGACGTGGCGGGTCCTGTGAAAAAAGCAACAAGCACGATCCCGATCGTTACGGCCGCTCTATCTGATCCGATACGCCTTGGCTTGATTGAGGCAATTGCCCATCCGGGTTCGAATGTAACGGGGATCATGCCGTTCATCTCAGGGCTACCTTCAAAGCAGATCGAGGTTGCACGCGAGGTCGTCCCTTCTGTCGCAAAGATCGGTTTGCTGGGAAATAGTAAAGACCCAGCGGTTCCGCCGCAGTTGGCGGAGATGGTGTCACGAGCGCATGAACTAGGAATTGAGACTGTCGCTCCAGAGGTGAGAGGACCGCAAGACGTGGCGGGGGCAATAACCGCATTGGCGAACGGGAGAGTTGATGCAGTCATCGTACTGGAAAGCACGATGCTACTTAGCTTGCGCCAACAGATCGCGCAGATGATGATCGCGGCGCGCTTACCTTCGATCTATGGCTTCCGGCTGCACGTCGCTGAAGGAGGGCTAATTAGCTATGGTGTCGATTTGCGCTGGTGTTGGTACCACCTCGCTACCTTCGTTGATAGAATACTGAGAGGTGCCTCGCCTGCCGATCTACCCGTGGAGTTTCCAACCAAGCTTGAACTGGTTATCAATTTGACGACCGCCAAAGCGCTGGGCCTCACACTTCAGCCCACGCTGATCGCCCGCGCCGACGACGTGATTGACTAGGGCATCTTACTGCGGCGCATGAGTCCGGAAGTGGCCCATACCAACGATTGCCAGCGTGCTTCTGCATGTCTGCTATCGCGGATAAGCCGAAACGAATGATCTGCAGCTGAAACCACACGAATGGTCCGGGATGGACATCACGAGGCGAAGTGGACGGCCTTGTCTGCGGGAACGCGCGCCTTACTTCATCGTTGAAGCTCCCGGAGGACCGAATGTCCCGCATCACTGCGTTTGTTCTCGCCGTGCTCGGCAGCCTGTACCTGCAAGGGCAAGCCTTCGCACAGCTGACCCCGCCCGCGGGATCGGCTGGGGTTGGCAATTCGGCGATCAGCGGTGTGCCGTTCGGTCCTGCCAATCCCAGAGTCCTGTCCGACCCCAGCGGCATCGGAAATGCATCAAGTGTGCCGCCGCTCCGCACGAACACGCCAGTACCCGTGGTCTCCTCGACACCATCGGCACCGACACGCGTCGTGGCGCCACCTTATTATCCGGGCGCGTCACAGCGGATCATCAGCGCGCACGGTGTCAAGCCGAAGAGTAAGGCACCGCCTCGCCGGCGACGTCGTCCGGAGGTCTCTGCCTTCACGGGGATTTGCCGAGGGTGTTAGAAACGTGGCGACTTACGTGGACAAAATATCAATTGGCTTGCATATTCCGGCTTCAGCCTTGCTGCTTGCCGACAGGTTGATCGCATGAGGGCTTACCGCGCTGCGTGAGTCCGGAATTGGCCCTTCGTGACCCATTGCGCCGCCGCGTGAACTCGGCCGCTAACGGGGCAAAGCGGATATGGTATCGTCGCTGGTCCAAGGCCGTCTCACTCGCCCGGGGCGATCGCATTGCTCGGCGTCGGGCGGTCGGTGATCTGCTGGCCGAACAGGCTGCCGATCAACTCGACCACGGTGCGCGCGGTGCGGCCGCGCTCATCGAGAAAAGGGTTGAGCTCCACGATGTCGACCGAGCGAACGAGCCCGGAATCGTGCAGCATCTCCATCACCAGATGCGCCTCGCGATAGGTCGCCCCGCCCGGCACGGTGGTGCCGACGCCTGGCGCCACGCCGGGATCGAGGAAATCGACATCGAAGCTGACATGCAGCACGCCGTTGCGCGAGCTGACCTTGTCGATGACGCGGCGAATCAGGACTCCCACCCCAAACTCGTCGATCTGCCGCATATCGGCGATGCTGACCCGGCGTTCGCGCAATAGCTCCTTTTCGAGCTTGTCGATCGAGCGCGTGCCGAACAGCTCAAGCCGGTCGGGCTTGATGGAGGCGCGCGACTCCTCGCCGAGCAGATGGTCGAGATCGGATTCGCCGCACAGGAAGGACGCCGCCATGCCGTGCATGTTCGCCGTCAGCGTGGTCGCGGGCGTGTTGTAGTCGGCATGGGCGTCGAGCCAGAGCACGAACAACTCGCGCTCTGCCTCCTGCCAATGACGCGCCATCGCGTTCACCGAGCCCATCGACAACGAATGATCGCCGCCGAGAAAAATCGGCATCGCCCCCGAACGCGCCAGCTCATAGCCGCTGCGGCTCAAGGCCCGCGTCCAGCGCTGGATCTCGCGGTAATGATTGGTCCTCTCCGGCGCAGGATCGGCGAGATCAGTCGATCCTGCGATGGACAGGTCACCGTGATCGGTGACCTCGAAGCCGAGGCTGTCGAGCAGGGTCAACAGGCCCGCCGTGCGGAGCGCCGCCGGCCCCATCAGCGTGCCGCGCTGGGACGCGCCCATGTCGATGGGAGCGCCAATCACTGCAATCGATTTTGGTTGGTTCTTTCCAGACATCGCGAATCCCGCCTGCCACGACTGCGCCGCACCGTAACAGAGATTCTCGCGCGAGCATCCGCCGTCGCCAATGCCCTGCGCCGTCCGCGGAACAATTTTCGTCGCCAGGCATTTTTCTTTCGGCCGTTACCCCGCCGACGGCGCTTGTTGGAGAGAGCCAGGGCGACGGCCTCGCAGCTCCACAGCAAACACTGGCCCGTGACCATGGATACACCGCCAACTGTACCGTCGCCGAGCATAGCCGAGCGCGCCATCGATACCGCGACCGACGTCTCGCGCACGATCGAAGAGGTGATCGAAGATCTCAAGGTAGCCGTCAGCCGGCTTCGGATGATGATCGAGCGCACGCAGCGTCCAGGACAACCGCTTGCCAGACTTCGCGCCGCGACCCGTGAGGCGCCCTTGACCAGCCTGTTCGTCGCGTTCCTGTTCGGGGTTGCGATCGCGCGCCGGCGCTGAAGCGCCCAGTTCCGACGGCCACGCGGCCGCCGCTCCGGCCGGCGGCGGGCGGCCCCCGTCGAAAAGTCCCTCTTTATGTACATTGTTCCCCTGCGACCCGCCGAGAACCGGGGGCTGGCCCGGACCTCGGTCTTCAAGGGCCCCCGGTAGCGACCGGGATATCCTCCTGATTTCGTGCGTTATTTGTATCAAACCGGACCAGTCCGGCTTGCCGACCTGCACCGGCCTGCATAAATGCGCAGCAAGCCCATGGCATGGCAGATCTGCCAGTTCCGGGAATCGGAATTGCCGGTGTTCCCGCGATGGCCGGATTGGACGAGGCGAGAACCATTGTGCCTGCTCCATTTGGCGAATAGGACACGCAGTGATTTATAAGGGCGTCGAATACACCGTGGTGGCGACTGCCGAGCCAGACATCTGGGAATGGCGCTTTCAGATCGGTGACAAGGTCAGATCAGGCAGGACGCAAACGCGGCTGGCAGCGCTCGCAGCACGCCGCGTTCAGTCGAAGATCGACGCGGCGCTTCGCGCCGCAAAGTCCCCGCCAAGCCAAGGTCAGTGACCCCCACGCGATCGCAATCGGCGGGAACTTGCCAAAATTTAATTCCGTGATCCGTGATCCAAAGTCGCTCGATCCGCGTAATCACACTAGATCTTGAGCGAGAATTGATCAGGTCGGGAACAAACAATGAGAAGGGCGTTTGCGATTTTGGCCTGTCTCTGCGTGCTCGCAGCGGGCGAATATTTTGCCATCAGCAAATGGGCCATTCGACACGAGACGCTTAACCTTTACGACACGGCGCGGCAGCGGCCGGTCTCGGTCGATCTCGCGGTGCGCCGTGACTATGAGATTAAAGCCGACGACGGCTTCTGGAAGCTGCCGATCGCCATCATCAGCAACGGCAATACCGTCAGGAACACCGAGTATTCGTTCCTTGCCAACGTCCTCGCCGCGCGCGGCTATCTCGTCGCGAGCATCCAGCAGGACAATCCGAGCGATCCGCCGCTGATGACCAGGATCGGCATGCCCTATGTCGGCCGGCGCGGCATCTACATGCGCTGCGAGGCCAATATTCTCTTTGTGCTGGGCGAGCTCCAGAAGCGGCAGCCGCACGCCGAATATGACCATCTGACACTGGTCGGACATTCCAACGGCGGCGACGTGTCGATGTACTTTGCCCACGAGCACCCGGAGCTGGTCTCGAAGGTCGTGACGCTCGACAATCTGCGGGTGCCGTTCGTGCTCAGTGATCGGATGAAGATCCTTTCCTTCCGTTCGAAGGATCCGCACTTCAAGACTGATCCCGGCGTGCTGCCGACCCCGACGGAAGCAAAGGCCGACGGCATCGACATCATCAACACTGGCGCGCTGCATACCGAGCTCTCGGACCGCGGCCCCGACTCGGTCAAGGAGAAGATCCAGGCGACCCTCGACAAGTTCTTGAGCGACAGCGCCTCAAGCGCCCTGGCGGCGGCCGACACGACGCAGCCGATGATCATGAATCCGGGCGATTACTAATCTAGCGCACGATAGCCGGCAAACCGCTCACCCTTGCATGCAATCGATCGGATTTCCCAAGGGCTAAAGCAGGATGAGTTCTGATTGAATCGGCATGCCGGAATTCGGTTCACCTCTCCCCGGCGGGGAGAGGTGAACCTCCGATACCGCGCCAGTTCAAACCTAAATTCATCAAGGGCTAGGATTTACCCTTGGCCGCATCCTTTGCCGTCGACATCACAGCGCCGGTGATCTGGCGCATATGCTCGCCGGCATTGGTGAACTGGCTGCGCAAGAACTCCGATTGGATGCGCATGGCTTCCTGCAGGTCAGTGGCGTGCACCAGCTTTCGCGCATGCTCGAATGCAGCCTTCATGTTCTGCTCGGTGAACGTGAGCGCCTGTTTCGAGACTTCCGTCCCTCCGCCCGGAATCGCTGTCATTGACTTGGTCGCGGCGTCGAAGAACAGGCCAAACGCCTTCTCCGCCTGCTCGATCGTCTTTTCAGCCAGCTCGCGCAATTCGGCCGGTACTTCCAGTTTCGGTTCGATCATGGCTTGCAGCCTCCGGTATCCGAAAGGCCAGTAAACCACATTTGTGACGCCTCGTCTTTCGGGGGATAGCCGTGTTCCATCGCTGGAGGAGGCCGCCGTCGAGCAGCCCTCACGCCGCTTCAAGCCGCGCTTGCCTGCGAAACCGCAGGAGCAAACGCAGGAAGGACCGCGACAGGCAGTGATACCGCGACCATGACATGGTTCTCATCGAACTCTCCGCCGGCACGCTGATTAGTAAGCCGAGCGGGTCGTTCGAAGGCCTAGATTACAGATCGGAATTGCGGTCAACGCCTTGACGCCAATCAATGCCGGCTCCAGTCTCGCCATGCGCGAGGATATCGATCGCCGGTGACCAGCCAGCCGTTCGATCAGTCAGCGAGCTGGTCAGCGGCGTGTTCGACGTTTTTGTCGCGCCGCCGCTAAAGCGCCTTTCACCACACAAACGGCAGCAGGCGGTAGCGCACCCTCTCCCGGTATTCCCGGTAGCCCTGCAGGTTCTGCACGAGAAAGCGCTCCTCATCGATCAGGCGCCATATCAGCGCCGGCGCAGTTGCGACCAGGACCGGCACGCCCCACCATGATCCCAACGCCGGCGAAACGCCGAGCAGCATCACCAGCGCCGTCGCGTACATGGGATGTCGGACCCAGGCGTAAGGCCCCGTCGAGATCACCCGTTGATCGGCGGAGGACTCGATCGTTGCCGAGGCGAAGCTGTTCTCCCGCAACACGAAGAAAATGCCGAGCCAGCCGAGCAGCATCACGAGGTCGCCCGCCAGCACCGCCCACACCGGCAGGTGTGACCAGCCGAAGCGACGGTCCAGCGGGGGCACGAGGACAAGCGCGATAAAGCCCACCGACGCCAGCGACATGATGATCCGCTGCGCCGGCTCCTTCTCGGCAAAGGGACCGCCGCTCATCCGCCGCGCGAGCAACGCAGGATCCTTGTTGATCAGATAGAGGATGATCGCAATCGACGCGGCGAAGTAAACCGCGAGAAACAGCCACGCCTGCCAGTAGTGCAGCGTTCCCGCGGTCAGGAACAGCAGCGCGGCGGTGATCACGAACATGATCGCAAGGGCGCGCCATGCCTTCTTGTGGAGCGGATTCATCAGGCTATCCTAGCACGCGAACCGCAGCCCGCATGCCGGCGCGCCGTCTCGCCCGGCTATTGCTGCTTCTCCCAGAACGACAGCAGGCCCTGCGACGCCGAGCCGCCGATCACGCAGGGAATGCCGACCTCGATCTGTCCCAGTGCGGCCGCCGAGACGCAACCGAGCGCGACCGCGCCGACGCCGATCTGGCCCCAGAAGTCGAGATTGCGCCGCGCATCCGATCCCTTGGTCTTCAACTCCTCGACCGCGGCGAGCGCATCCTTGCGCACCGCTCCGAGCTCCACGGTATCGGCGGCCTGGATTACCTCCTTCAGCGGCACCTTGATGGCTTCCGGCTGGTTCGGCAATTCGCTGCGCAGGAACTCGCGCAAGTCCGCATCTCGCACGGCGTAGCTTGCAAGCGTATAGCGCGCCATGCTGCCGACAGTGAGCTTGTCGAGGGTGTCGCGGCTCTTCGACCAGGGCAGCATCTGCATGATCCGCAGGATCGGCAGGTGCGAGCCGGTCGCGAAATAATAGCCCCACAACGTGTCGAGGAGATCCTGATTGCCGGCATAGGTCAGCGTGGTGTCGAGCTTCTTCTCCTCCTTCGCGAAGGGCTTGGTGAACACGCCCTTCAGCTTGTCCATCATGCCCGGCTTCTTCTCCTCCAGCGGGATTTGGGTGAGCGTCGGCAGCGTGCCGGAGAGATAGGCGTTGATCATCACCTGCCGCGCCGGCATTTTCACCGCGACCCTGCGCAACAGATTGCGCCAGTCAGGAAGGCCGGAATAGGCGATGGCGCGGACGATCACCCATTCGTCTTCCGGAGGCACCGGAAAGAAGCTGTTGACGAGGTGTTCGGCCCTGGCCGGGTTGGAGCCGATCGCGCCCGCAATGAAGCCGAGATAGATACCGGCATTCTCCGGTTCCTTGAAGGTCTGCGAGTGAAACAGCACGCGCACGGCCGCCGGCACATGGGCGTAGTCCGGCTTGGCGCGGTAGTTGTATATCCACTGCTGGACCACACTCAGCGACGCGCGCGGGTCGATCTCCGGAGTGACCGCAGCGCTGGCCGGCGCGATCAGGACCAGCAAGGCGGCTGCGAAAGCGACGTTACGCATGTGATGCTCCCACAAGGCATCCGCGGCTTGCAATTCGGCAACACGCGGAACTTTCCTGCTATTGGCTAGTGGGCCTTTTGGCCCGATTCAGGGAACGGGCGGTTCGGCGCTGCGTCGAAATTATGGCGGCGCGATAACGATTTAGCCCGCAACTCACCCCGCGCCCGACATTCTTTCGCCCCGCCGGGGCAGTTCGATTTGCGCCTCGTCAACATTGGGACAGGCGGGACGTGTCAACCGAGTACCAGGCGCTGGTTCAGCGCCGTCGCAGGCCGGGCATCACGGCTGCGTTGCTGGCCTCGCTATGTGCTTTGGCGCTTGCGTTATCGACCCCGCCGGCGAGGGCCGCGGAGACCATCGCAGTCGAAGGCAATCGCCACATCGATGCCGAGACCGTGCGCTCCTACTTCCATGCCTCGCCCGACGGTCGCTATGACGAGGCGGCGCGCGATGCCGCGCTGAAGGCCCTGATCGCAACCAATCTGTTCGACAAGGTGACGATCGAGCGCGGCAGCGACGGACTCATCGTGCATGTCGTCGAGGCCAAGGTCCTCGACCGCGTCGCCTTCGAGGGCAACAAGAAGGTCAAGGACGCCGATCTTTCCGCCGCCGTGCAATCCAAGGCACGCGGCACCCTGCAGCGCGCGACCGTGCAGGGTGACGTCAACCGCATCATCGAAGCCTACCGGCGGGTGGGCCGCGACCAGGTCAGCGTGGTGCCCCAGATCATCGACCGCGGCAATGACCGCGTCGATCTTGTCTTCGCGATCACCGAGGGCAAGAAGACGCCGGTGCGCCAGATCAATTTCGTCGGCAATCACGCCTTCAGCGATCGTCAGCTCAAGGCCGTGATCAAGACGTCCACTCACTCGATCATCAGCTTCCTGATCGGCGGCGACGTCTATGATCCGGATCGGGTCGATGCCGACCGCGAGCTGATCAGGCTGTACTACCGCAATCACGGCTATGCCGACGCCAGCGTTCGCGAGGCACGCGCCGAGTACGATCCCGTTGCCAAGGGATTTGCGCTGACCTTCACCATCGACGAGGGCCAGCAATACCGCTTCGGCGACATCAGCCTTGCCTGCAACGTGCAGGGGCTCGATCCCGACAGACTGCGCCCGCTGCTCAGGCCGAAGCGAGGTGCGATGTTCGACGGCAGCGCGCTCGACAAGACCACCGAGGCGCTCGCCATCGAGATGGCGAGGCAAGGCTATCCCTTCGCGCATGCGACGCCCAAGGCTACGCCGGACCCGGTGACGCAGCGCGTCAGTGTCGCCTTCGTCATCGACGAAGGCCAGCGCGCCTATATCGAGCGCATCGAGATTCACGGCAACTCCCGCACGCGCGACTACGTGATCCGGCGTGAATTCGATTTCGGCGAGGGTGATGCCTATAACAAGACGCTGATCGACCGCGCCGAGCGGCGACTGAAGAACCTGAACTACTTCAAGACCGTCAAGATCACGACGAAGCCGGGCTCCGCACCCGATCGCGTCATCCTCGACGTCGACGCGGAGGACGACTCCACCGGCGATTTCAACATTTCCGGCGGCTACTCGACGACCGATGGCTGGATGGGCGAGGTCAGGCTCGGCGATCGCAATTTCCTCGGCTCCGGCGACAGCGTGCAGACGGCGGTGAGCTACGGCCAATATGCGCGGGGCGGCAGCGTGTCGGTCACCGACCCGTGGCTGCTCGGCAATCATGTGTCCGGAGGGGTCGAACTCTTCGATCGGCAGACATTTACGAGCCCCTATCAGGCCTACGGCGGCAACACCTATGGCGCCAATTTCTCGATCGGCACGCCGGTCACCGAGACCACGACCGTGTTGTGGCGCTACTCGCTCTATGACCAGAATGTCACCATCGATCAGAACTCGCTTGCGGCCACGCCCTCCTTGCCGGTGCGGCAGGCCGCGGCCGCAGGCCCGCAACTGGTCTCCGCCGCCGGCGACACCGTCACCTACAACACCCTCGACAACAACAGACTGCCCACCGACGGCATCAACTCGCAACTGCGTCAGGACATCGCGGGCCTCGGCGGCGATGTCCGATTCCTGCGCACCTCGGAAGACGTCCGCTACTATCACTCGCTCGGCAACGACCTCACCGGCATGGTGCGTGCACAAGGCGGCTACATCACCGGCTGGGGTGGTCAGCAGGCGCCGATGATGAACAACTTTTTCGGCGGCCCAAGCATGGTGCGCGGCTTTGCGCCGAACGGCTTCGGCCCGCGCGACCTCACGCCCGGCTCGACCATGGACAATGTCGGCGGCAGCGCCTATTGGGCGACGACCGCGGAGTTGCAGAGCGGAATCCCCGGCATTCCGCAGGAATACGGATTGCGGGGATCGGCCTTTGTCGATGCCGGCAGCGTGTTCGGCTACAAGGGCGCGACCAGCTTTGCCGGACAAACCGCGCAGATCGCCAACAACAACGTCGTGCGCTCCTCCGTCGGCGTCGGCCTGACCTGGGCCTCACCTTTCGGGGCTCTCACCGTGAACTACGCAGTGCCGCTGTCGAAGGCCTCCTACGACGCGGTGCAGCCGCTGAGCTTCAACGCCGGACCGTTCTAGCCACCACCACCACCGACGGTTGCGACGAAAGTCTAGCCGGCATCATCTGTGTTCCCGCTGGAACGTGCGGCCGAATGGCGCATTAATCGGTTCAAGCCGAGTCTGAATCGAGCGAGGGAGCTTGAGCCATGAAAGGATGGCGCAGTGAATCGGTGCTTGATCTCTACAATGTCGCGCTCGCGGCCGTGATCTTCGTCTCACCCTGGCTGTTCAGGCTGACCAACGGAACGGCGACGAAGGATTTCTGGATCACCGCTGCGGCCATTGTTGCGATCGCGCTCGCGGCGATCATCGCGTATGCGAATTGGGAAGAGTGGGCGAATTTCCTCGTCGGCATTTGGCTCGTGTCCTCGCCCTGGATACTGGGCTTTTCCCACACGCGCGCCATGCACTTTGCGGTCGGCTTCGGCGCCGCGGTGACGTTCCTTGCCGCGCTCGAACTGTGGCTGATGTACGAAAAGGCGCACCCGCAGAACTGATCGGCTTCCCGCTCACTGCTTCTTCAGCGTGTAGACGTTGTCGTTGAGGCCAAGTCACCCGAGCCAGTCACGAGCGCGAGCTGTCTTTCCCCGATCGCCGCTCCGTCGCAAAGCCGTAGATCAGCGCGAGCCGGTCGAGGCATTCCTGGAAGCGCCGGGCGAAGTAGTCCCTCCAGCGCTGGCTGTGCAGCCCGCGTCGCTGCCCGATCTGCTCCATGGTCAGGCCCTGAACCAGAACGTCATGCACCAGCGCCGATCCGTCCGCGCCAAGCTCGCGCTCGACGCGGTTCAGCCGCAGCACCGCCTGCCGCTGGCTTTCCGTGATGGGCTCACGCCTCTGCGCGCCGTCGACATGTTCGCGGGTGGGATCGACCGCCTGCGGCCCGCGTTCGGCGCGCTCCCAGTCATGCTGGAAGGCGCGTCCGCCCCGATATTGCGCCTCGTCGATCTGGTGATGCGAATGCAACCGCGCCAGCGGATCGTTGCGAATCGAGCGCAAGGTGACGATCTTCTCTCCCGGCTCGAGCGCGAGCGGGTCGTCGACCTCGATGGCCGCCACTTCCGCATTGCGCGGCAGATCGCGCGAGCGACGGTCGTGAATCTTCTCAGCGTGATGCAACTTCCGGCGTTTGAGACGCGCCATGTCTGTTACTCCTGGAATGAAAGGCAATGCGGGGATCAGGCGGCTTCGACCAGCCGCAGCACGAAAGGCCCGGCGGGACGGTCATCCTCGATGCGCGGGCCGCGTGTTAGATGAAAATGCGGCGCGCAGTAGCTTGACCTACGAAAACGGGGATGACCGCAAAAGGTAATCGCCTCACCCTCCTTGTCGCCGCCATAGGGATAGCGGCAGTCGCCGTCAGAGAGTTCGGCGAGCGAGACGAGCCGCGGCTGGATGCCGACACAACGCAGCCTGACGGGTTCGGACTGTTGGCGAACCGGCGCGGCCGGGCAGGCCTGACCGGCACGGCCTTCACCGGATTTGCGTGACCCGGCTTTCGCTTGCTTCGTCTTCGGCGGCTTGAGCTCTGGCCCACGCTCGGGACGGGCGGGAACAGCAAGTTTCATCCGCCTGGCGCGGCCGATCACGGCGCTTCGGGTATAGGCGGTGCCGAACCTGGCATTGATGGCGTCGGCGGCTCGCGAAAACGACAGGCCGGCCGCGACAAAGTCCGTGAGCGCCGCGCAATGTTCCGGCCTCCAACTCATTGATTGCATGAAAAAATCCTTCCCTCGGCGCGCCGGGATCCTCGCGCCACCTCCGCGATATTCCGATATTCAGAATATTAAGTCAAGCCTTGATTCCGATAATCGTAATTGCTATTTGCAAAAAAATTCCGAAAAGTAGAAGGGAAGCGGCGATTCTGGGAAAGAGAGGTCATCATGCTGGACGCTGAAGCGATCGAACGGGCACTGGAGAGGACGGGCAAGAGCAAGGGCGGTCTCGCCAAGGCCATGGGGGTTCGGGCCGGGGCGGTTTCCGAGATCCTGTCGGGACTGCGGCTGATCAAGGCCTCCGAAATCGAGCCGATTACGGAATATCTTCGGCTCAACCTGGTGCCGATCATGGGCCGGGTCGGCGCGGGAGCGGTGATCGAGCCGGAGAACGAGCAGGCCCCCCCCGAAGGCCTTGGCGAGGTGGAATTGCCCTTCCCGATCTCGGGGGAGACCATCGCGTTTGAGGTATCGGGCGATTCGATGCTGCCGAAGTACGAAAATGGCGACGTAATCGTGGTTTACCGCGAGCAGCGGCATCCACTCACGAACTTCTTCGGCGAGGAGGCCGTGGTGCGGCTGAAAACCGGCCAGCGCTACCTGAAGACGGTCGAGCGCGGCAAATCCCCCAATACGGTCAACCTGACGAGTTTCAATGCCAAAGCGATCAATGGCGTGAAGGTGGAATGGATCGGCGAGATCTGTGTCACCCTGCCGCGCGGCCAGATCGAGCGGATGCGGGCCAAGGCGGCCGCCCGCTCCCGCAAGGGCTCGAAGGCAAAATGACCCTCAAGGCCGGCCGGCAACCCCGCCGACCGGTCCCACAGGGGGCGATTCGGGTCGCATACGACCTCGATTTCCGATTTTCGTGAAATTTGCTTGACGCGATTCCGCTTTTCGGAAATACTGCCCGGCATGCAGTATTTTGTCGTGATGATCGATTACGGCGGTCGCGAGGCCGTGGTCGATCCGGAGGTGACGCGGCGGGAAGTCGTCGCTCGGGTGGCCTCCGGCGAATATAGAAACATCAGTTTCATCCATGAAATCGTCGATCACGCGGTCGACGATGTCACCGAGGCGATCCTGGCCGAAGCCGCGGTCCCGGACATCGCCGCGCCGGAAACGGACCCGCGATCCAGCCGGTTCGACCACGTCCGGGATCTGCGCAAACACGAGACCGTGTGACGGCAAGCGAATTAGGTCACGACCGCAAGCGCGATCGGCCCGCGCTCCGTCGCACGCGCCGGCGAGCGAGGAACCCGGTGCGTGGGTCAGCGGGATTTCGGCAGCCCGCGCCGTTATTGCATCGTCGCGAGGCGCGTTGCCTGCACAAGCCGGCAACGCGCCTCGCATCACGAGCTCACACCAGGAACACCGTCGATCCCGTCGTCTTCCGGGCAGCAAGATCGGCATGAGCCTTCGCCGCATCCTTCAGCGGATAGGTCTGGCGGATCTCGATCTTGACCGCGCCCGACTGCACGACCTCGAACAACTCTTTCGCCATCGCCATGAGGTTCTCGTGCTTGGCGGCGTAGGTGTTGAGCGTCGGGCGGGTGACGTAAAGCGAACCCTTCTGCGCGAGCAGGCCGAGGTTCAGCGGGTCGACGTTGCCTGAGGATTGACCGAACAGCGCCACGACGCCGAGCGGCGCGAGGCAATCCAGCGACTTCAGGAAGGTGTCCTTGCCGACGGAGTCGTAGACGACCGGCACTTTCTTGCCGCCGGTGATCTCGTCGACGCGTTTGACGAAATCCTCGCGCGTGTAGACGATCGTATGGGCGCAGCCATGCGCTTGCGCGAGCTTCGCCTTGTCGTCGCTGCCCACGGTGCCGATCACGGTTGCGCCGAGATGCTTGGCCCATTGGCTGAGGATCAGGCCGACGCCGCCGGCCGCGGCATGCAGCAGGATGGTGTCGCCCGATTTGACGCGATAGGTCTGCCGGATCAGGTATTGCACGGTCAGGCCCTTCAGCATCATCGCAGCCGCGGTCTTGTCGTCGATGCTATCGGGCAGCTTGAGCAGGCGGTCGGCCGGGATCAGCCGCGCTTCGGAATAGGCGCCAATCGGTGCTGCGCCATAGGCGACGCGGTCGCCCGGCTTGAGGTGGCTCACGCCGGATCCCACTTCCTCCACGACGCCGGCGCCCTCGCCGCCGAGCCCGCTCGGCAGCTGCCCGGGATAGAGCCCGGAGCGGTTATAGATGTCGACGAAGTTCAACCCGACCGCAGTGTGGCGGATGCGCGCTTGCCCCGGACCGGGCTTTCCGACCTCTACTTCTTCCCAGACCAGAACCTCAGGACCGCCGGTCCTGTGAAAGCGGATGGCATGCGTCATGGCGTCTACTCCCCTGATTAGTGAACCAAATGGGTGCGCTTCTCCGGCGCGGCATCTTACGCGTCGATCGCATCCTTGATGCGTTTTCGCGTCAACGGCAAATCTCGTAGCCGTTTGCCGGTGGCGTTGGCAATCCCATTTGCGATTGCCGCGGCGGCCGGTCCCTGCCCGGTTTCGCCGCTGCCGAGGAACCGCATTCCCGGACGGTTGATGATATGCACCTCGATCTTTTCCGGGACCGCATCGAAGCGCAGGATCGGGTAGGTCTGCCAGTCGATGCTCGTGATCCTGTGTTGATCGAACGTCACCTGCTCGTAAAGCGTCCAGCTCGCCGACTGCACGATAGCGCCCTCGATCTGGTTGGACAGCCCATCCGGATTGACCACCTGGCCGCTGTCGACGGCCGCAACCGCACGCACCAGCCGGGCGCGCCCGGTCTCTCGGTCGACTTCGACCTCGCTCGCGATGGCGCAATAGGCGGCGAGATTCTTGTAGCGGGCAAAGGCAAAGCCGAAGCCACGGTCCTGCGGCGCTTTTTGGCCCTTCTGCCAGCCAAAGCCCTGCGCGGCCTTTTCGATGACCTCACGCCCGCGCGAATCGTCGAGATGCTTCAACCTGAACTCGACAGGATCCGCACCCGCGAGACCGGCGAGCTCATCCATAAAACTCTCGATCGAGAACACGTTGTGATAAGCGCCAAGCGAGCGCAGCGCCGAAATCCGGATCGGCATATCAGGGATAAAGCGATGCGCGACATGAGCGTTGGGGAAAGTGTAGATCGGGATCGCGTTGCGGTCACCGCCGCCCTCCGGCAGCGGCAGCAGCTTGGCCTCGGGCACTGCGAATGGCTGCGCCATATGCTGCGCCGCCAGGAGGCAGCCGGCGCCACCGGGCCGCATCGAATGCGTGTTGCTGAAGACCTCGAAAGTCCAGTCGGCGATCTTGCCGTCATCGCCGATCGATGCCTTCAGCTTCGTCACCATCGCCGGCCCATAGGGCTCCCAGCCATGCTCCTGCTCGCGCATCCATTGCACGCGAACCGGCGTGCCCGGGAGAGCGCGCGCAATCAGCGCGGCGTCGGCCGCCGCATCGTCTGCGCCGTTGTGGCCGTAACAACCCGAACCTTCGGTGTGGATCACACGAACGCTTTGCGGCGGCATGTGGAGCATTTCGGCAATCGCCGCGCGATCAGGATAGACCCCCTGCGTATGCGACCACACCGTCATCGCGCCGTCGGCAAATTGCGCGACCGCGCAGGACGGTCCGATCGAGCCATGCGATTGATAGGGCCGCGTGTAGGCCGCCTCGATCGTCTTGCGGCCGGTAACGGAGGCATCACTGCGTTGCAGAATAGCAAAATCCTTGCGCGGCATTGCCGTCAGCACGGCCGCCAGATCGTCCTGCTTCGGCAATTTCGCGCTCTCATTCCACTTCGCGGCGGTAGATAGCGCGCGCATCGCCTTCACCGCCTGGAATTCTTTCTTCGCAACGACAGCAAGGAAATTGCCGTCGCGAACGACCTTGACGGCGCCGGGCAGCTTTTCGACTGCTCCGGTCTCGCATTCGCCGAGCTCCGCGCCATAGCTCGGCGGCCGTACGATGCGCGCATGCAGCATGTTCGGCAGTCGCAGATCCTGGACATAGGCAACGCCGCCGGTCACCTTCGCACGGATATCGACGCGCGGGATGGGCTGGCCGATCATCTTGAAGCTCGCCGGATCCTTCAGGTTCGAAGAAGGCTGCGCCTGAACATGCAGCATCTCGGCAGCGACAAGCTCGCCGTAGGTCAGCTTCCGGCCGTCCGGCGCGACGACGGCGCCGTTCTCGGTCCGCAAGCTCTCGGCGGGGACGTCGAGGCGTCTCGCGGCTTCCGTGATCAGAAGCTGTCGCGCCTGCGCAGCCGCGTGCAGGATCGCGGTGCCGCTGTCCTGCATCGAGTGGCTGCCCGCGGTGAAGCCTTCGTTCGCCGTGAGCTTCGTGTCGGCAGTGATCACCTTGAGCGAGGCGAAGGGAACGTCAAGTTGCTCGGCCGCGATCTGCTGGAACGCAGTCTTGAAGCCCTGCCCGAGCTCGGCCTTGCCGGTGAACGCGGTGATGCCGCCATCGGCATCGATCCGGATCCAGGAATCGAGGTAAGGCGACTTCTCGAGGCTGCCGGGCAACTTGGGCACCGGCGGCGTGCCTTGCGGATTTTGCTCTTGCGCAAAGGCGCCTGAAAGCGAGAAGGAGACGATCAGAGCGCCGCTGCCCTTGAGCAGCCGACGGCGATCCAGAATGAACGGGGCGTTCATTGCGCGCTCCTCTTGTCCGCCGGGGCGAGCTCGGCCGTTTCCATCAGCCGCGCGGCGCGGTGGACAGCGCGCAGGATGCGCATATGCGTGCCGCAGCGGCACAGATGCGGCGCGAGCTCGGAGCGAATCTGCTCATCCGTTGGCTTGCGGTTTCGTTGCAGCAGCGCCTGCGCGCGCATCATCATCCCGGCGATGCAATAACCGCATTGAGCTGCCTGCTCTTCCATGAAGGCCCGCTGGATCGGCGCCGGCTGGGAAACGTTGCCTAAGCCCTCCAGCGTCGTCACCTGCTTGCCCTCGAGCAACACCATCGGCGTGACGCAGGACAGCACGGCCTTGCCGTCGATGATAACGGTGCACGATCCGCATTGGCCAAGCCCGCAGCCGAACTTGGCGGCATTGAGCTTGAGATCGTCACGCAGCACGTAGAGCAGCGGCGTATCGGGTTCGGCGTCGATCTGGTGGTCCTGACCATTGACCTTCAATCTCATCATGGCTTGTCTCGCTGTGACGGGGCGGCCGGGGCATTGCGTGCGCCCGCCTCGGTCTCAAGAGATACCGTCTGGGTACGTCGCGCTTCCGCAACGATCCTCTCGACATGGCTCCAGGCCGGCTGGGTGCTGAAGCGCGCACGCAGATAGTTCAGCAGCGTCGCGATCTGCGCATCGCTCATGCTTGCGGGAGGGCCTGGCATGATCGAACTGCGCTCGCCTTCGTCCGGACGGACGCCGGCCAGGACGATGTTGGCCAGGTTGCGCGGATCAGGACCGCTCACCGCGGTCGAGAGGCCGAGATTGACACCACCATAGGGCACCGACCGGCCGCTCTCATGGCAGTTCGCGCAGGCCGCGGCATAGATCGCAGCACCCGTGGCGTTCGCGGGCGCGATCGCCGCTGGTGCCGATTTCGCTTGCGCAAGCGCCGCCTCGCCCTGGCGCTTGCGCTCGGGCGACGGCGCGCCGAAGGCGTCGGCCATGTAGATCGCGATCGCGTGGACATCGCTGGCTTGCACGGCGGACAGGTTGCTCACTACCTCCGCCATCGGCCCGCGCGCGGTGCCGTGGTCGGGATGATATCCGCTGCGCAGGTACGCGTAGAGTGCGTCCGCATCCCACGGCACCGGCGACGGCGATTGCGCGTTGATCGCATAAGCTTTCCAGCTTTCGACGTCGCCGCCGGCGAAGACCGCGTTCAGCCGCTCGGCCCCGAGCGCGTTGCGCGGGGTATGGCACGCGCTGCAATGCGCCAATCCCTCGACCAGATAGGCGCCGCGATTCCATTCGGCGCTTTTCGCCGGATCCGGCCGGTAGGCGTCGCGCCGCAAGAACAGCAATTTCCATCCCGCGACGACGGCACGCTGGTTGAACGGAAAGGAAAGCTGGTTCGCCGGGGCACCCGCACGCACGGGCTCCCGCGTCATGAGGAAGGCATAGAGCGCGCGGTCATCGTCATCGCTGACATTGGTGAAGTGGTCGTAGGGAAAGGTCGGATAGAGGTGCCGGCCCTCGCGATCGACGCCGGACCGCATTGCACGCAGGAACGCTTGCTCCGACCAACGGCCGATGCCGGTCTCCGGATCGGGTGTGATGTTGGACGAATAGACCGTGCCGAACGGCGTCGGCACCGGTACGCCGCCGGCGAAATTCCTGGCCCCGCGCACGGTGTGACAATCGTTGCAATTGCCAAGGGCCGCGAGTTCGCGGCCGCGCTTGACGAGGACAGGACCGAAGCTTTCCGGCTTCGGCGGCGCGATGGCAGCAATGGCCGGCCGCCAGATGATGGCAAATGCGCTCGCGGCGCCGCCGGCCAGCAGCACTGAGATAATGCCCCCGATAATTATTTTCTTCTTCATCCGTCCAAGCGGTTTTTTTGAGTTCCCGGCGTATTCCACTGCAGCCTGCGGAGCCGGCCAAGGCCGCCCACCGCTCCTGATTTTCCGCTATGCAACGAGGGCTTCTGCTTGGAACACCGCGTGTGCCGGGACGTTCCACTTCAGTGGATGAAAAATGGAGGCGCGGAATGACCAAAAACGCGTCGACCCGAGCCGCTCCGCCCAAGCCGTACCCCGCTGAGAAAGCCCGGGGCGGCGAGATCATTCTAAAGACATCGCTTCAGCGATGGGTGTTCATGGCAGGCCTTGCGGGTGCAGTGCTGTTGGCGCTCGTGCTCGCGTTCGTGCGCTAGCTGAAATGCACAACCGCCGTGTTGTTACAGGAATGCCACACACGCGGACAAAGTCCTTCCGTTCCATGTACGTTCGAAAGAGTTGATGACAGGCCGTTGCGGTCCGGGATTAGGTTTGGCGCGGGTTGAGATCGACTGTGCTTCCACTTGGTCAAGGAGTGCCGATATGCCAGCCTACGTTCATCATCACGAAATCGAGATGCCGCTGATGAGCTGCCCTGGCTGCGTCGGATTGCAACCCATGTATGTGCGGGACATCGAACCGCACTGGAGCATGGCAAAGATCGACTTCATCTATGAATGTTCGGATTGTGGCGCCGAGGTACGTCACACCGTGCGCAAGCTGCCGGTGCACTGACGGCTCGCCCCATGACGGCCGGCAAAACGTGAACCACGCGGAGCGCCTCGTCACGGACGAAGCGCTCCGGCACCTCAAGCTCTACATCTGACGCAAGAAGCCTGCTCTTAAGCGGCTGATGACAACTGCGGATCGGCCCTATCGAGATTGCATTCCCGGAAGTGATAGGCGATCTCATCGAGCGCGCGCTGTTCCCACTCTTCCGCTTGCGCCAACCAGAACAGCCTGCGCTCGGAATCCAACGCGGCACGCTCTCGGCAAATATATTCCTGACTGCGTATCTCCGCGAGCTTGTTCATGAGCCCCACTCCTGCGGTGTGAAGTCCATTACTGCGCGGCTGAGCTTAGCAGAAGCGCCGGCCCCTTGTCTCACTTTACTGTGCAAAACGCGCGAGCATCCCGCGCCTGCGAAATCGCATCGCAACATCGCGTTCCGGTTGTATGTGCTTTAAGTCGAATTCTCTCGATCAGCGGCGCAGATAGCAGTGGAAGCCGCCGTAGATTCCGGATCGGTCGAGCTCGTAACCGATAGCGCTGCGCTCTTCATCGCGGCGCCAGATTTCACGTAATGGTGCCAGTTCCTCGGCTTCAAGTGGCGATTCCGCGCCGGCGGTACGGAAGATCACTCGCACCTGGTCCGAGCCCGCGCGATCGATCGAATGCCACAACGAGCGGATTTGCTCTGTCGCCATCCAGTCCTGCGAATCCAGAAGCACGACCGCATCGACCTCGCGCGCGGGCAAGCCTTCCAGGAACTGGCGCAAGCTCGTGTGGACCGGAATGATCAGACCGGCATCGTCGCGCATGCGCGCAAACTGGCGCTGCTGCAGATAAGGCGGCAGGCAGCAGTCGCCCGGACCCGGATAGCGCCGGCGCAATGCCTGCCACGCGAAATAGTTGGTGTCGGTCGGGTGGGCATTGATGAGACGGAACAGACGCTGGTGCAGCAGCTCGTGCAGCGGTGCCCCATCGCCGCCGAGCCGCGCGCGTTGCTGCGGCGGAATTCCGAGGCTGAACAGTAACGCCGGCGTTCTCGTCAACAACCGCGTCAGGCGCGAGTGGAACAGCCGATGCAGCCGATCAAGCGCCTCCATCCGCTCCGCCGCATCGACATCGCTGATGAGGAGAGCGGTGAGATCGATGCGGGCCATTCTCGCCACGACATGCGTGATGCCGATGAAACGGCCCACTATACCGTGGCGATAGAATCCGTCCGTGAAATAGGCGTGCCGTGGCCGGCCGATGATATTGCGCTTGTGCCAATAGGCGCGCGCGCTGCTGTCCAGCATCGGCCTCAACCGGTCGCGATAGAGTTGCGCGTTGGCGGGCGATGCTCCCTCGCCGAAGAACTGCCAGAACTCCGAATATCTGGAGAAGGCGCGGATGCCCGCGAGCTTCAGCTTCAGAAGCGCAAGGTGCGCTTCATTGGGATCGACGGCATAGACTTGGGCCGGTTGCGCGGTCAGATAGGACAACGCGTTGCAGCCGCCGGATGAGATGGTGGCGATGGTCGATCCGAGCGGCAGTTGCAACGCAGCGAGATCGGCTTCCGGATCTTCCCAGATCTGGGTGTAGATGAGACGGCGGAGCCAGAACGCATAGATCCGCTCCCAGATCGTTGATTGTTCCCGCGCTTCGCCGTTTCGCACCGCATCCGCGATCAGTTGCGCACTCATGCCCGCCTCGAATCAGCAATTCGACGACGCTATCGCTGCCGCGCTTCAGTTTTGCGACAGCAGCGCGGTCGCCGAGCGAAGTTGCGCCGACCCTGTCACATGCATGTCGCGCGAACATCGCAAGGAGGACCATCAACTCTTTCGACAACGAACCAGCTCATGTCGGCACATTTTTTCGAATCTGGCGGCCAAATCACCCGGCAGCCCCGTGCGACACGTCACATCCGGTTCCTCGGCACCCACTACAATCGTGAGATGCCTTGTGCTGAGACAGTCATCGCCTGGAACAGCGAGCGAAACGGACGCACTCGAATCGCGCCGCGCCGCGCTACGCACACCGATCCACAGATTTTGTTTCTGGTGTCGGCGTCATGAGCGCGTGGCTTGCATTGCTTGGCGCTGGCCTGCTCGAAGTGGGTTGGGCACTTGGCCTCAAATATTCCGAGGGATTGACGCGGTTCTGGCCGACGGCGGCAACAGCCGTGGCGATCGTCCTCAGTTTCGCCCTAATGGCGCTGGCGCTGCGCTCACTTCCGTTCGGCACGGCGTATGCGGTATGGACCGGCATCGGCGCGGTCGGCAGCATCCTGGTCGGCATGACGCTGTTCAGCGAGTCGGCCGATCCGGTGCGCATCATCTGCCTCTCGCTCATCGTTGCCGGCATGATCGGGCTCAAGCTCAACTCGCCGGTCTGAGGGTTCCGCCGCGCCGCCATCCCGATCCCGGTGATCGATGGCGCTAACACGCGGATGTGAGACTCGCGTTACCAACCTCGCTGATTTTGCGACGAGATGTGATCCGGCTAACGGACGCATGCGTCGAATTCAAGACTCAATCCAGTCGCATCTCCTTCACGCAGCGTCGGTAAGAGACGCGCGACATCAAAACATCGAATCCTCGAGGCCGCATGAACGCCGAACTCGACTACGATCTCTCGACAGACCAATGGCAAGCGCTCAAGGCGCTGCGTTCCGGCGCGACACAGGGCCGCGTCTCGAGCTCGTTCGCGGTCGAGCAACTCGTGGCACTCGGTCTCGCTGCTGTCGGCAGTGAAGGCGCGCGCATCACGCCGGTCGGGCGCAAGGTCCTGGTGAGGGGCTCGTCTCGGCTGTGGGAAGACGTGGCGGCCTGAGCACGCCACTCACGCTACCACATCGTCTGCCGCGCCCGCTCCGGCCATTCCCGGTCATACTGCTCGCCGCCGACGCGGTCCTCGCTCATCTCGGCGAGGATCTGGCCCGGCGTCGGCAAGGTCTTCGGATCGACGCGTTTATCGGGATTCCAGAGATCGGAGCGCACGATCGCGCGTGCGCACTGGAAATAGACCTCATGCACATTCATCACGATGACCGTGCGCGGCGCCTTGCCCTCCATCTTGAAGGAGGAAAGCAGTGCAGGATCGGCGGAGACGTGCGCGCGGCCGTTGATACGGAGCGTGCTTCCCGATCCCGGGATCAGGAACAACAGCGCCACCCTCGGATCGCGCACGATGTTGCGGAGCGAATCGACGCGGTTGTTGCCGCGGCGGTCCGGCATCATCAGCGTCTTGTCGTCATGCATCCGGACGAAGCCGGGCGGATCGCCGCGCGGCGAACAATCGAGGCCTTCCGGGCCGGAGGTCGCCAGCGCCGCGAACGGCGACCTCTCGATCAGCACGCGATAGGGCGGCGTGATGCGGTCGGCAACCTTCACGGTCGAAGCCTCGCCGGGATACCCGTAGATCGCTTCGAGCTGCTCGATCGTCGCGATGACGGACATCTCATTCACCCCTGATGGCGCGCACCAGCCGGCGCGCGTGGTCCTCGGGCCGGCCGACATTGAGAATGGTGACGTCGGGCGCGGTCGTGTCGACCATGCGGCTCAGCCTTTGCTCGACTTCGCCGTCACTGCTTCGCGCGCGCATCTTCAGCCGCTCGGCGAGCACCTCCGGTGGTGCCGTGATCGCGATGACCGTGACATTAGCATAGGTCCGCTGCGCGGCTTCGATCACCGTGCGCGACGCGTTGACCACGACCGAACGATTGGCGCGGATATCGTCGTCTATGGCGCGCGGCAGGCCGTAGAGGTGGCCATGCGCCTCCCAATGCATCGCAAAATCGCCCCGCGCCAGCGCCTGCCGGAACTCGTCGGGGCCAAGCTGCCCATTGTCCTCGGAAGCGGAAGCCTCTCGCGTCACCACGCGGCGAGGAAAAACGATGTCCACGTCCTCGGGGCAGGCGGATCTTGCCAGACCAAGCAGCGTATCCTTGCCGGCGCCGCTCGGGCCAACCACGAGGATCAGCCGGCCGGGGCCGATCAATTCAGGAGAGCAGGAAGAAAGGATCGGGGCCTCGCTCATGCGACGCGGCTCCCCTCCCGCCAGAAGCTGCGCACCACCGGAATGTCGCGCGCGACATGGACGCGGATCAGGTCGGCGCGCTTGCCGACCGCGATCTCGCCGCGGTCGTTGAGACCGACGGCTTCCGCCGGCGTCTTGGTGACAGTGCAGACGGCGGCCGCGAGATCGATCGCGGGCACCTGCTTGGAAAGCTGTAGTGCGCCCGTCAAAAGGCTCGACGGCACATAATCCGATGACAGGATGTCGAGCAGTCCCTCGCGAGCAAGATCGATCGCCGCGATATTGCCGGAATGCGAGCCGCCGCGCACCACGTTGGGCGCGCCCATCAGGATGTCGATGCCGGCCTGATGCAGGCCGCGCGCGGCCTCCATCGTGGTCGGAAATTCCGCGACCGACACGCGATCGCGGATGGCGTCGGTGACGTTCTCCTCCGTCGTGTCGTCATGGCTCGCCAGCGGAATCCGGTATTGGTGCGCCAGCGCCACGATCTCCCGCATGTTCTTCGCAGCATAAGCCTTCTGGTAGTCGAAGCGCCGCTTGAACAGCACGTCAAGCTCGGCATCCGTCATGCCGGCGCCTTTGCCGCGATAATAGTCGCGCAGCTTGACCTCGTCGCGGAACTGGCGCTGCCCCGGCGTGTGGTCCATCAGCGACATCAGCCGGATATCGGGCCGATCGATTAGCTCCCTGGCTTCCTCGACCACGTCAGGCATCGGCACTTCACAGCGCAGATGCAGAAAGTGATCAGCGCGGAGGATATTGGACTCGCGCGCAGCTGTTATCGCCGCTGCCAGGACGCCGGCGCGGCCGTCGACATCCTCGGCGCCGTCCTCGCGCCAGACTCGAAGCGAATCCAGCACAGTCGTAATGCCGCAGGTCGCAAGCTGCCCGTCATAGGAGACGACTGCAGAGACCGGATTCCAGAACACTTTTGGCCGCGGCACGTAGTGCGCCTCAAGGTGATCGGTGTGCAATTCGATCAGCCCGGGCAACAGGAGATCGCCCTGCGCGTCGATGCTGCCGGCCGGCGCCATCCCCTCGCCGATTTCCGCGATACGGCCATCGGCAAAAGCGACCCAGCCACGCTCGATCACGCGGTCTGCGAGAACCACTCTCGCATTGCCGAAGACGGTGTCTGATCCGGTCGAGGTCATCTTATTTGTCTTTCTTCATGCCGCAGCAGCAAAGGAGGTGACGTCCACCACGCGATCGGCGATCCGACCGCGAACCTCATCGTCATGCACGATCGCGACCATGGCGACGCCGGCGCGCTTCTTCTCCTCGATCAAGCTGACGACCACGTCGCGATTGGCGGCATCGAGCGAAGCGGTCGGCTCATCCAGGAGCAGGATCGGATGATCAGAGATGAAGCCGTGCGCGATGTTGACGCGCTGCTGCTCGCCGCCCGAGAAGGTCGACGGCGGAAGCGACCACAGCCGCTCGGGAATATTGAGGCAGTGGAGCAATTGCGCTGCCTGCTCGCGCGCCTTGTCCCGTGGGATGCCGGTCGCAACCAGCGGTTCGGCGACGACCTCGATGGTTGGTACGCGCGGCACGGCGCGCAGGAATTGGCTGACGTAGCCGATGGTCTCGCGCCGGACGCTCAGCACGTCTCTCGGCTCGGCGCCGGCGAGATCGATCAACCGGCCCTGATGGCGGATCCTGATCCGGCCGCCATCACAATGGTAATTGCCAAAGATCATCTTCAGGATCGACGATTTCCCGACGCCCGACGGTCCCGACAGCACCACGCACTCGCCGGCATGGACCTCGAAATTCACGCCGCGCACCCCGGGCAACTTCACCCCACCCTGCAGATGCATGGTGAAGGTCTTTTCCGCGTCAGAGATCTCGATCATCGCAGGCATTGGTTTAGCTCATGGGGGCAAAATCGAAGAGACGAGAAGCTGGGTGTAAGGTTCGTGCGGATCGTCGAGCACCTGGTCGGTCAGCCCCGTCTCGATCACCTGACCGCTCTTCATCACCATCACCCGATGCGACAACAGCCGGGCCACCGCGAGGTCATGAGTGACCACGATCGCCGCAAGACCCAATTCGCTGACGAGGTTGCGCATCAGATCGAGCAGGCGCGCCTGCACCGAGACATCGAGCCCGCCGGTCGGCTCATCCATGAAGACGAGCCGCGGCTCGGTGACGAGGTTGCGCGCGATCTGCAGGCGCTGGCGCATGCCACCCGAGTAGGTTTTTGGCGTGTCGTCGATCCGCGCCGTGTCGATCTCGACGCGCTCGAGCCAGGATGACGCCGTGTGCCGAATGCGGCCATAATGATTCCAGCCGACCGCCATCAGCCGCTCGCCGACATTGGCGCCGGCCGAGACGGCCATGCGCAGCCCCTGAGCCGGATCCTGGTGCACGTAACCCCAATCGGTACGGAACAGGAAACGTCGCTCGGCTTCGCCCAGCGCGTTGAGATCGCGCAGCACGCCATCGCGCATGCGATAGGACACGCGGCCCGAAGTGGGCGCCATTTGCGCCGACAGCATCTGCAGCAGCGTCGTCTTGCCCGAGCCGGACTCGCCGACGATCGCGAGCACCTCGCCGGGATAGAGCGCAAAAGAGATGTCGCGGCAGGCGACGATCCGGCCAAAATTCTTCGATAGGCCGTCGGCCACCAACAGCGGCTGATCGCCCGCGTTTTCGGTCTCAGCCATGCGCCCTCTCCTTGTGAGGAGCGGCGCTCTCGCGGCCGCGATGGCCCGCCGCCTGGCGGCCTTCGCAATAGTCGGTGTCGGAGCAGACGAACATGCGACTGCCGGCGTCGTCGGTGACGATCTCATCGAGATAGCCATCCTCCGCGCCGCACAGCGCGCAGGGCGCGTCGAAACGGTAGCGCGTGAACGGATGGTCTTCGAAGTCGAGCGACACCACCTTTGTGTAAGGCGGGATCGCATAGATGCGCTTCTCGCGACCTGCGCCGAACAACTGCAGCGCCGCGCAATTGTCCATCTTCGGATTGTCGAATTTCGGCGTCGGCGACGGATCCATCACATAGCGCGCATTCACCTTCACCGGATAAGCGTACGACGTCGCGATGTGCCCGAAGCGCGCGATGTCCTCGTACAGCTTCACGTGCATCAGACCGTATTCGCCGAGCGCATGCATGCGCCGCGTCTCGGTCTCGCGCGGCTCGAGGAAACGCAGGGGCTCCGGGATCGGCACCTGATACACCAGCACCTGGCCGGCATGCAGCGGCGCCTCGGGAATTCGGTGGCGCGTCTGGATGACAGTTGCTTCCGTCGTCGAGGTCGTGGTGGCGACGCCTGCAGTCTTGCCGAAGAATTTGCGGATCGAGATCGCGTTGGTGGTGTCGTCGGAGCCCTGGTCGATCACTTTCAGCACGTCATCGGGCCCAAGGATCGACGCAGTCACCTGCACGCCGCCGGTACCCCAGCCATAGGGCATCGGCATTTCGCGGCTGGCGAACGGTACCTGGTAGCCGGGGATCGCGATTGCCTTGAGGATCGCGCGACGGATCATCCGCTTGGTCTGCTCGTCGAGATAGGCGAAGTTGTAGGCGGGCGCGTTCATTCCGCGGCCTCCTGCATGCGCTCCGAATTGTCGTTGGCCTCGGCAAACTCCTTCCGCAACTTGCGCAGCAGGCCGAGCTCGGACTGGAAGTCGACGTAATGCGGGAGCTTCAGATGCTCGACGAAGCCGGTCGCCTGCACATTGTCGGAATGCGACATCACGAACTCTTCGTCCTGCGCCGGCGCGAGAACCTCCTCGCCGAGCTCACGAGCCCGCAATGCGCGATCGACCAGCGCCATCGACATCGTCTTGCGCTCGCTTTGGCCGAACGCGAGCCCATAGCCGCGGGTAAAACACGGCGCTTCCGTCGCCGATCCCTTGAACTGGTTGACCATCTGGCATTCGGTCAGCTCGAGGGAGCCGAGCGGCACGGCGAAGCCGACCTCTTCCGCGAAGAACTCGACCTCAACCTCGCCAAAGCGGATCTCGCCGGCAAAGGGATGGTTGCGGCCATAGCCGCGCTGGGTCGAATAGCCCATCGCCAGAAGGAAGCCTTCGTCGGCGCGAGCGAGATTTTGCAGGCGCAAATCACGATCGGCCGGGAAGCTCAGCGGCTCCCGCGTGAGGTCGCCGACCGCCGCATTGGCGTCGGCCTGCGGTGACGGCTCGATCAAGCCGTCGCGACCGAGGATGTCGGTGACGCGCGGCGTCGGCGACAACGAGGCCTGCGACATCGCAGGCTCCTCGGGGACGAAGCCTTCGGCGAGCTGTGGGTCGAGCAGGCGGTGCGTGTAGTCGAAGGTGGGACCGAGGATCTGGCCACCGGGAATATCCTTGAAGGTCGAGGAGATCCGCCGCCGCACCTCCATCTTGCCGGTATCGACCGGCTCGGTCGCGCCGAAGCGCGGCAGCGTGGCGCGGAAGGCGCGGACCAGGAAGATCGCCTCGATCATATCGCCGCGCGCCTGCTTGATGGCAAGCGCAGCCAGCTCGCGATCATAGAGCGAGCCCTCGCTCATGACGCGATCGACGGCAAGCCCAAGCTGCTCGGAGATCTGGGAAAGCGTTACCTCGGCAACATCGCGGTCGCCGCGACGCTCATGGGCCAGCAGCCGATGGGCGTTCTCGATGGCGCGTTCGCCTCCCTTGACGGCAACGTACATGCATCAGCCTCCCATCATGCCTTGGCAACGAGCCGCGTGGTGCGCGGGATCGCGACAATGGCATCTCCCGACACCAGCACAACGTCGATGCCGCGCGGAAACAGCGTCTCGTTGATCGCCAGCCGCTCGAACAGATCCATTGGCGCGATCGTCGCGCGCAGGCTCGCCGTGCCGTCGACGCCGGGCCCACGCAACTCGTAGGCGTGTCCCTGGGTCAGGCTTTCGACCTGCAGGATTAGCGTCGTTGAACGATCGGGATATTCATTGGTCCCGAAGGCAAATCGGGAAAGGTCCGGCAGCGCGGCGCCATCACCGATCAGCGCAAAACTCGAGATCGAGGCATCGTCCACGACCGGCGCGCCGCTATGGAACTTCAGCCACTTCGCGACCTCCGGGGTCTCCGACATCTTTGTGTCGAGCCAGATCGGCGTGTCGTGATCGAACAGCGTAAGTGCGATGGCGGCAGCACCGCGCATCATCGATCCCGGCGTGCCGACGGTTGCGGTCACCTCTCGCACGCTGCCGGGCCGTGCCATGGCATCCATCACGGAGCGAAAGGTCGATTGCGCCGACGGCACCTTGTCCGCAAACCCCGCCGGCAGTTCGGCGATCGTGGTCATCGTTCACCCCTCACCGCGCACCATCGTGTAGAAATCAACCCGCGTCGCCGCAGCCTCAGCAGCCTTCTGATTGCGCGAGGCGAGCAAGGCCGCGCGCAGGGGAGCGATCACCTTGGTCTCGACCTCGGCGGCAAATTGATCCGACTGCACCATCGCGTCGCAGAGCGCGATCATCCGCGCCTTATCGCGGTCGCGGCCGAGCGTGTAGCCGAACCCCACCTCGCCGCTCGCAAGCCGCACGGCCGCGCGCGATACGGTCGCCTCGCCGAGATTGAACGGCGCACCGTCGCCACCGATCCGGCCGCGCACCATCACGAGACCGTTTTCCGCCTCGCGCAGGTTTTCATGCGCCGGCAGTTTGATCGAGGCGAGACAGCCCGATATCTCGGCACCGGTCGCATGCGCGAGCACGGCCATCGCCGCCTTGCGCCGCGCCTGCCTGCCCTCTTCGCTCTGCTCGCCGGGTGTCATCATGGCCCTGTTTGAGTTCTAGCTTGCCGGAACCAAGTTGTCTATGATAATAGACAACTTCATAATGACCCGCGATGAAGATTTCGTGACAGACGCATGATTTTTCCGATCATCAACGAGAGCGGTTCCGCGCCATGACCCTGCAGGATTTGGCATCCGGCGTTGCGCTGTGGCGGCAGGTCGCCGACGGCATCGAGCGCGGCATCGCCAACGGCACCTATGGTTCCGGCAAAAGGCTGCCCGGCGAGACCGAGATCGCGGAGACCTATCGCGTCAACCGTCATACCGTACGCCGGGCGCTTGCGACACTCGCCGATCGCGGCCTGGTGCGTGCCGAGCGCGGCAGCGGCACCTATGTCGAAGCGGCTCGCCGGATCGCCTATCCCTTGCGCTCGCGCACGCGCTTTTCCGAGATCGTCGGCGCCGGCGGCCACGAGCCGCGCGGGCGGCTCATCGATGCTTCGAATGACGTCGCAACCCGCGAGCTCGCGCGAGAGCTCGGCCTGAAGAGCGGCACGCCGCTGGTGCGCATTGAATCGGTGCGGCTTGCCGACCGCACGCCAATCTGCGTCAGCACCACGTGGTTGTCGGAAGAGCGCTTTCCGGACGCCGGCCACGTATTCGCCACGACGCGCTCGATGACCAAGCTGCTCGCGCATTACGGCATCCGTGATTACCGCCGCGCGACGACCCGGATCACGGCTACGATCGCGGATGCGACCGATGCCACGCATCTCGATCTGCCGCTCGGCCGGCCTGTGCTCGTGGTCGACTCCACTGACGTCGATGTTTCCGGCAAGCCGCTGGTCACCAAACGCTCGCGCTTTGCCGCCGAGCGCGTCGAGTTCCTGGTGGAGAACGGCTGATTGTCGGGCGACTACGCGGCGACCAATGATCACAAACGGAGCTTTCCTGAAATCCAGTCGACGACCGCAACCATCCACGTCGTCTTTGGTCGTCACCCGATAGTCATGAAGTTGTCATCAAGGCCTCCGATGACGGGCTCGCCGACGCTTCTGTCGGCATTTTTCCTGGAAGGTGCGGCATGGCCGACAAGACGCTTTCGATCGAGCCCCTCGTCGACCCCACCGCGAACGTGCGGGACGTCTCGCTTGGCGCCTATTGCGAGGTCGGCGCTCGCACCATCCTGCTCGACGTCGCGATGGGTGACTATTCCTACGTCGTCAACGACGCGCAGATCACCTACACCACGATCGGCAAGTTCTGCTCGATCGCGGCGATGACACGGATCAATCCGGGCAATCACCCGATGCATCGCGCGACCCAGGCGCATTTCACCTACCGCGCCAGCGCTTATTTCCCCGGCGAAAGCGACGAGGCCGAGTTCTTCGACTGGCGCAAGAGCCATCGCGTCCATATCGGCCACGACGTGTGGATCGGCCATGGCGCGATCGTGCTGCCGGGCCGCAGCATCGGCACCGGCGCGGTGATCGCGGCCGGCGCCATCGTCACCAAGGACGTGCCGGCCTATACCATCGTTGCCGGCAACCCCGGGCGGCCGATCAGGCGGCGCTTCTCCGAGGAGGTTGCCAATCGCCTTGCGCGGCTTGCGTGGTGGGACTGGGATCACGAAACCCTCCGCCGGGCGCTGCCCGATTTCAGAACGCTTGGCATCGAGGGTTTTCTCGACAAATATGAAGCCCCCTCGGCCGCACCCGCGGCCGGCTTGCGACGAAGTGCCCTATCGTGACCGACATTCTGATTGAAGGCGGCCGCGCTCTGGTCGGCTGCGAACTCATCGAGACTTCGCTGTCGATCGAAGATGGCCAAATCAGCGAGCTCGGCGCAAACGCTTCGCACCGCGCGATCGGGCTCGACGCAAGTGACCTCCTGGTGTTACCGGGCATCGTCGACCTGCATGGCGATGCCTTCGAGCGGCAGATGATGCCGCGCCCCGGCGTCGACTTCCCCATCGACGTTGCCCTCGTCGACAGCGACCGGCAGGCGATCGCAAACGGCATCACGACCGTCTTCCATGCCACGACCTGGTCGTGGGAGCCGGGCCTGCGCAACGCCGAGAACGCGCAAAAGCTGCTCCAGGTGATCGAGGGGCTGCGGCCGCAGCTTGCGGCCGACACGCGCTTCCATCTCCGCCACGAAACCTACAACCTCGACGCGGAAGAGGAGATCGGCAAATGGCTGGCCGCCGGCCGCATCCATTTGTTCGCGTTCAATGACCACACGGAGAACTCGCTCGCTCTGGCGAAAAAGCCGCGCAAGCGCGCCACCATGGTCGAACGCACCGGGCTTTCCGACGAAGCGTTCAATGAGCTGGTGCGGCGCGTACTCTCGCGCGCCGACGCCGTGCCGGGCTCGATTGCGTGGCTCGCGAAGGTGGCGCGTGAAGCGGGCGTCCGCATGCTGTCTCATGATGACAATAGTCCCGCAATGCGGCGGGCGTTTCGCGCCCAGGGCGTCCAAGTTGCGGAATTTCCGGTCAACGAGGAGACCGCGCGCGAGGCCGCCGCCGGTGGGGATGCCATCGTCTAGGCGCGCCCAATGTCGTGCGCGGCGGCAGCCATACCGGCTGGACCAGGACCTCCGACATGATCGAGAAGGGCCTCTGCTCGGTGCTCGCTTCCGACTATTACTATCCGGCGCCGCTGCTTGCCGCCTTCCGCCTCGCCGCCGACAAGATCCTGCCGCTCGGCAAGGCCTGGGACCTGATCTCCGCGGCGCCGGCGAAAGCGGCCGGCCTTGACGATCGCGGCGAGCTCGCCAAAGGACGGCGCGCCGATCTCCTGCTCGTCGATGACACCGTACCGATGCGACCGCGCATTGTCGCCGTGATCGCGAACGGCCACCTCGTGCATCTGACCGATGCCACCCGCTTCGCTGCCTCGGGCGCTGCTCGCGAGGCGATTGCCGCCGAATGAGCCTTTTCTAGAACCTTCACGATGCCCCCAATTCCCCGCTACGCGATCTACTATGCGCCGCCGCAGGGCACTGCGCTCGATCAATTCGGCGCCGAGATGCTCGGCTATAACGCCCGGGTCGGGGCGACGCTGCCCTTCCCGAAAGACGTCGTCGAGGAGCAGCCGGACTGGCATCATCTCTCCGAAGATCCGCGCAAGTACGGCTTCCACGCCACGCTGAAAGCGCCGATGGCGCTGGCCGATGGCAAGACGGAACGGGCGCTGCTTGCTGCCTGCGCCGAGTTCGCGAACACCGCGCGGCCGATCCCGCTCATCACCCCGATCGTCAATTCGATCAGCGGCTTCATTGCACTCATTCCCGGCGGGCGATCGAGCGAGCTGGACCAACTCGCGGCCGACGCGGTTTGTGCCTTCGATTCCTTTCGCGCGCCGCTCACGGCGGAAGACCGCGCGCGGCGAAACCCCGCAAAACTCACGCCCCGGCAAGTCGACTATCTGGACCGCTGGGGCTACCCCTACGTCATGGAGGAATTTCGCTTCCACATGACGTTGACCGGCCCGCTCGACCAGGCGAAGCGCGAGCGCGTGATTGTGATGCTGCGTCAGAGTTTCGCACGCCTCAAGCTCACCGAGCTTGCCGTCGACCGCATCGCGCTGTTCAAGCAGACCGACGCCAAGGCGCGGTTCACGATCATTGGCGATTGGCCGCTGCGCGCGCGCTGACCGAGAGCCTGGCAACACCCAAACGGCCCCGCGCTACGTCCCGACCTTCACCGGCGCGGTCTCCGGCATCAGGCTCATCGCGATGAGGCCTGCGACCGCCGCGAGCAGGAGATACCAGGCCGGCGCCAACGGATCGCCGGATATATGCAACAGCCACGTCACCACGAGCTGAGCCGTACCGCCAAAGCTTGCGATCGCAACCGCATAAATGGTCGCGAACACGCCGCCGCGGATATTCTGCGGCAAGGCTTCGGTGAAGGTCGCATAGAACGCGGTGAACGGCAAAGATCCGATCAGCGACAACACGCCGAAGCCGAACAGCAGCGACGCCGCGCCAGGCGCGTGCACGATCCAGAGGAAGGTCGGATAGGTCAAGAGAAGCGTCACGAGCTGCGGCCAGATCATCACCGGCTTGCGGCCGTAAACATCCGCAAGCCAGCCGCCGAGCAAAGCGCCGATGATGCCGACGCCGTTGCTGACCAGCGACACCGTGAAGGCCAAAGGCGACGGCACATGGAGGGTACTCTGCGCATAGGTCGTCATGTATTGCGTGACGTAAGTTGCGATCGTGCCGCTCGCCAGGATCATCAGCGCCAGCACAATGAGGCGGATGTGCCGGGCCGCCAGCACGAGATGGTTGGAGCTTTCGCGGCCAACCGCCTCGCCTTGCGCGATCGTCTCCGGCAGCGTTCTTCGCATCCAGAGGCCGAGCGGCAGGCAGGCCGCGCCGATCAGGAACGCGATCCGCCAGCCAATGGACTCCAGCGCGTCGGGGGCCATGCTCCGGCTCAGGATGACACCAACCAGCGCGCCGGCGGTTGCGGCGATCTCCTGGCTCGTCGGCTGCCATGACACCACGAGCGCACGGCGTTGGGGGGACGCGATCTCGATCAGGTAGGCCGTGGTCGGCCCGACCTCGCCGCCCAGCGCAAACCCCTGCACCATGCGCGCGATGATGACGATGACCGGCGCGGCCAAGCCGATCGCGTTGTAGGACGGCGTCAGCGAAATCACGAGGATCGCCCCGCCCATCAGCGCGAAGCTCAAGAGCATCGCAGGCCGGCGCCCGATGCGATCGGAATAGATGCCAAGCACGATGCCGCCGATCGGCCGCGTGACAAAGCCCGCGCCGAACGTCGCAAGCGAAAGCATCAGGCTGCCATAGTCGCTTTGCGCAGGAAAGAAGGTGTGGCCGATCTGGATGGCAAAAAAGCTATAGGTGATGAAGTCGTAAAATTCGAGCATGTTGCCGATGGTCGCGGCAAAGGCGGCGCGTGCAATACCGATCGATTTCGAGTCTGCAATGTCCTGTGCCAATGTGTATCCCTTTAACCAAAGTCGATTCCGCCGAATTGAATATTCTTCGCTGCATGGTGTGTCCAGTACCGCATGAAAGGCTCGCTGCCGTGGTGGGTGTACACCAACTACATCGTCATTGCGCGTTCGCAGGGTAGGCAAAGGCGCTCTTGCGCCGTGCTCACCATCTATTGACGAGTTGCTCAGCTTGAATGGTGGGCACGCTATCGCTTTGCCCACCCCACAATTCCAATTCAAATTTCAAATAGCACGCCGTTTTCCGAAAAACGGAATCGGAATATTTTTCGCGAGAGAGTTTGACATTTCTTGTGATAAAGCGAAGTGACCGCGAGGGTGATTTGCCCGACAGGCAAGGATGCGGACGCCAGCGTCAGGATTGCGCTTGCCGCCCGGTCCTATGCGCGGACCCCCGCCCGGCGGAACGGGAACCGTGCGGCGGTTGAACTGTTCGTGATCGCACGCCACACGAACAAGCCGATTGACAGCGCGCGCGGCCCGCAGTTTATTCGGCGCACGGGGGTGGCGATCTCCCCGCGAGGCGACATGCCCAAGAATCGCGTCCTGTTTTCACAGAGGGACGCAGCATGTCTTCCTACACCTCAATCTCATCCGAAAAACTGTCACGACTGATCGGCACGGCCCATGCGCCGGCGCTGATCGATGTCCGCATCGACGACGATTTCGCGGCCGATCCACACCTCATTCCGGGCGCGATCCGCCACTCTCACCGTGATGTCCAGGACTGGGCGGGCGGCCTCACCGGGCAGTCCGTCGTGGTGATCTGCCAGAAGGGCGAAAAGCTCAGCGAAGGGACCGCCGCCTGGCTCCGCCATCACAGCATTGCCGCCGAGAGCCTCGACGGCGGACATGAGGGCTGGAAAAAAGCCGCTCTGCCGACCGTTCCCGCCGACAAGATTCCCAGGCGCGACAAGCGCGGCCGCACGGTCTGGGTCACGCGTTCGCGGCCGAAGATCGACCGCATCGCCTGCCCCTGGCTGATCCGACGTTTCGTCGATCCTTGCGCGGTGTTCCTGTTCGTCGCACCCAACGAGGTCGGCGCGGTCGCCGAGCGGTTCGAGGCGACGCCGTTCGACGTGGAGAACGTGTTCTGGAGCCATCGCGGCGAGCTCTGTACCTTCGACGTCATGGTGCAGGAGTTCGGCCTGTCGGCGCCGCCGCTGGAGCGGCTCGCGGTGATGGTGCGCGGCGCCGACACCGCCCGGCCCGAGCTTTCGCCGGAGGCGCCGGGCCTGCTTGCCGCTTCGCTCGGCCTGTCGCGGATGTACGACGACGACCTCGAGCAGCTCTCCGCCGGCATGCTGCTCTACGACGCATTCTATCGCTGGTGCCGCGACGCCGCGAAGGAA
>Ga0209166_10000432_pt1 | contig 47208 bp, 29 predicted proteins | sample Coa_R1_3_FD_187151 | JGI IMG/M metagenome (GOLD analysis project Ga0209166, IMG submission 187151) | Surface soil microbial communities from Centralia Pennsylvania, which are recovering from an underground coalmine fire - Coalmine... | ecosystem: Environmental > Terrestrial > Soil >...
GGAAGGGAAATATGCTCTTCGGTCGTTTCTCGTTTTACCGTTTCAGATTCCGCGTTGCCTGGGAGCGAAGTTCAACAGACAGCAAGGTTCAAATGCCCCGCTCGGATGGACTTTTCGATATGGAGCCCTGGCAGTTTCGGCAGGTCCTGGGATATATATAAGATTCGGAAGACGACCGGCAATGATGACATGCAAAGTCAGAAATCCCATACCGGACGGCAGGCGGGACGAAACGTATCAACGGTTAACCCGCTGATTATATGTCAGTTAAATTGCCGATAAGGTTTTTGCGGACGCAGGCGGGGCGAAATAGACCGCCATTTTTTGTGGATCTCTTTCATGCAACCGGCATTTCAATCTGCCCCTGCGATTCTGCTGCAAGCGGTATTGATGGCTGCGGGCACTCGCTCTATGGCTTCAGATCAGGCCGAGCGATGCGCAGGCTTACGCGGTTAGCCGGATAGAAAGGAAAGGTCTGGTCGACAAAAGTCATTTGCTCTGTCACTGGGTCGTAACAGGCCAGTGATTTGACTTTGTCCGGCAACTGATAAAGCTTCAACCGCTCGCCGGTGTCCCAGCCGTTAACGCTCACCATGGCCGGCCCCATGCTGTGTTCCAGAAAAAGCAAGATAATTTTGCCGTTTGTGACCTGCAGGTGCGATACGCCCATGTTCGTGGAGGGAGGCGCAATTTCCAACCTGCGAAGTATCTCGCCCGAGGGCGCAATCGCATAGATAATCGCGGGAACGTTTGTTTTGCCCGGACCTGCGTTAACTCCCACCACATAGATGTTCCCATCGGGGCCGCTGGCAGTGTTGATGAAATGCACCGTCTCATCGCCTCTGAGGCGCTCCACCTTGGTTACAAATCCCGCATGGGTATCGTAAATGGCGAGAGGCGGCAACCATCGGAGTTTGTCCATATCAGTGACGCTGTTGGGGCGTTCGCCCCGTTTGCGGGCAGGAACAATGGGCACCACCAGCACATTGCGGTTGGGAAAGAGGGCAAGGCGCGCAAAGGCCAGGTTTAGATCTTTTTCAAATCGGAATTCGCCAATGCGGTTGCCGGCAGAATCATAACGCAGCAGATAATCTCCGGTCGTAAATCCGGCAAGGCGATCGCGATTCATGATGATAGCTATTTCGCCATCTTGACCGTAGCCTACCCCAACGAAACGGCCTCTTCCTGCAGAGAAAGAAACCGCAATCGCAGCATCTGGAGTAATTCGATCAAAAGCAGGGGCGGGATTAGCGGGAAACTGGCTTCCGATCTTGCGGGCAAACAAATAAATGTCGCCGGCGGTATCGCAATCCTGAAAGTTGGCGAAGAAGCCGTTAAGCCCGGTAATGGTCTTCTTATCGCCGAGCGAAACCGGCGAAGCTCCGGCAAGACTAGGCGCCGACTGAGCGTCGATCAAGCCCACGCACAGGACTATTACGCAGGAAATATATGAAACGTTTTTCATGGCCCATGCTGGGAAGAATTATATGCCTTTATGGCGGAAACCGGGGCTTCCAGGCGAATGTGTCTCTTCCGCTCACCATGCCTCCTTCGCCGCGGTAGCGATAGCTGGCACATCGGCCTGGAGCGGCCGACGCGTATCGCTGAAAGGACTAAGAAAGCTGTCCTGATTCTTGCAATGAACACAGCGGCGAAACCATACCAAACGCCGCTCTCGCGCCATTCGGATAAACCTGCTTTGCAGGATCAAACTGGACCCGCCATCCGGATCAGGAGTGGATGGAACAGATGGCGCGCAACGTCACCATGGAAGACACTGGCATTCTGATCAATTGCAGATATTTGCTGCATGACCGCGACAGCAAGTACTGTCCATCCTTTCGCCAGCTGATCGAAGCGGAACATGTGAAGACGGTGGCTCTGCCACCCAGGAGTCCAAACCTGAACGCCTACGCAGAACGTTGGGTCAGGTCGGTGAAGGAGGAATGCCTTTCGAAGCTGATCTTGTTTGGCGAGCGCTCACTGAAACGGGCGTTGCATCATTACGAGTTGCATTATCACCAGGAACGGAACCATCAGGGCAAGAATAATGTGCTGCTCTTTCCCTCACCGACTCGACTGATGGGAGAGAAACAGGGAAAGGTGCGACGTCGGGAGCGGCTGGGTGGTCTGCTGAAGTACTACGCGCCCGAGGCAGCATGATTACGCGTTCGAATAATTTGACCAAACGACATGGTAAGTCGTTATTTGTTGAAAAATGGGCAGAATCAAGGAAAGGTTACCGCTTTGCTGCGGCGATAACCTCGTGCTCTGAGAAATCTAGCTTTAGGAAACAAAAGTGCGATAAACACACACTTCTACGGGAAATCACGTTATAGAACTCAAAGATATATCCGGCTTGAAATTGAAGGTGATGCTAATGCCTAGGCTCAGCGTCGCTCAGCAGGATGTCATGCTGACGGCAATTTCTGAAAGGAACACGCTCATATGTTCTTTGTTGTAAATAGACTTACGTGGATGAAGCTGGCCGCGTTGGTAGCAGCTCTAGCGGGCTCTGTAGGGTTCGGCCAGACACAAGGCTGCGCCGAAGATAATCAGAGCTACACCTTCCAGTCTCTCCATCCAGAATTCCTAAAGACGCAGGGTCGCTCTTATGCAAAGTATGAGTCCTCAGTTTCCCCGGCGCCGTATGATGTTGGAAACAATGAATTGCTTGCCGAATTCAGCAGCCCGAGCGGCAAGCAAGTTACAGTTGTGGTTAAATCCCCGAAGACGAACACGGAATATGACGTCCCACCGATCAAACCAGGACAAGCGGCGGCGGACTACCTGAACAATGCGTTCCTGGTCAATGGTCAGCCCAGATCGGCGACCATCATCAAGTTTCCAAAAGGCGTCTACAATTTCGATTTTCCACTCAATTCCAACTGCGACTCACTCTTCGTGCATTGGCAGCTTCCCTCAGGCGCATCGGACCTCGTGATTGATGGGCAAGGATCGACGGTGAATTTTTCCGATTTGTGCGTTGGCCTCAATCTACCTGCCGTCAGGCGTGTCACGTTGAAGAACTTCGCGTTCGCATGGCCAAACATAGAGATCGGCGGCGTTGGTACTATCGTCGCCATCGGCGGCAATGGAAACACCGGGTTTACCTATGACGTGAAGATCGGGCCGCCGATCAGCGCGAGCTTGCCGAAAATGATCGCAGGGATCACTTCATGGGATCGAGCTGCCGATCATTGGGATCTGGAAAGGCCCGACGATGACGTTTCCTATGGCGATGGCGTTAACAGCGGTGCTCCTTTGACCTGCGCGGAATTGCCGGAAGAGCAAAAGAAATCCGGGTGCACGGTCAGAGGTATTCCAAGTTTTGGAGTGCGATTCAAAGTTGGAGAGTCAGTTCTGCTACGATACTACAGTTTTGCGACGGCAATTTCCGCTTCGGGCGATGATATCACCCTTGACCACATCACCCTTAAGAATTTGGTTGGATCCGATTTCACCTATAGCCAGGGCCGCGGCTTGCATGTTACTCATCTCGTTCTAACTCGAATAGCTGGCCGGCACATCTCGGCGGGCGGCGGCGGCTCGTTGCTCACGAATGTCGGCGGTGACGTCGTTATGGATAACAGCTGGCTCGGCTATCAGTCAGATGATGCCCTCGACATGAATACGACGATCATCCGTTATACTCCGACTGCGGTTGCAAACAACACACCAATGAACAGTTTTGTCTTTGATTCGACCAAGCCCAACCTGTTGCCCTGGCCGGCCTTTAATCTTGTACAAGTCGGCGACGTGATCGGGATATTTGACCAGGCGCTTGCCTTCACTGGTGTGGCGAGGGTTAAGGCTGTCTCTACCCAGGCGAATAACAGTGCGAGCACGCTCACACTGGATCGCAACATCGACTCAACCCTGGCCAAAGCCGGGTTTATCGCCGGCGATCTGACAAGCTCCGCCGGTGCCCGATTCGTCATAAACAACAATCATTTTCAATTCAATCGAGCGCGCGCTCTGCTGCTGCAGACGCCCTACGGATGGGTACATAACAATCAATTCGTTGGGCAAACCCTGAAACAGGTTTATGCCCTTGCCAGTCAGTTTTGGGGTGAGGGCCCCGGCGCCCAGGAACTTATCGTCAGCAACAACGAATTCGATGGAGCTCGACATGCTCCCGACTTTTACGCGCTTGATGTACTAGCCGAGGCGCCCAATTTTCCGAACGCGCCAGACGAAGTTGTCGGTACAAAGTCGACGGCGCCACCGATCAATCAAAATATAGTTGTGGCCGGCAACCACTTCATCGCAGACAAACCCGCAGATCTCGTCAATATATCCTCTGCCAACAACATTGTATTCATCGACAATACGTTTATCGATTCTGCCGGAACAGGTCCTGAGGTGGGCCAGCGCCCAGTATCCGTGCATGACGCGCTGAACATCTTTTACGGCCCGAGCAATCGGAATGATTGGCTTGCTGAGGCATGCGCAAAATCCCAACTGCTTATTTTGTCGAGTCCTCCACCAGTAGTATCTCCGATTACTCCCATTGCGTGCGGCGTTCGGGCAACAGTCTCGAATTTCATTTTCGAAAAGCAGTAGAGCTCTGGGCTGAGGCTCAGCAGCGGAAAATCAACCTTACCCATTACAAGCGCCAGTGTCGCTTCGGGTGCGTAAGAGGCGAGCATTTATGACGTATGGAGGCAAAAACTAGCCGTAGGGCTTTCGGAGTTGTTGTTCGCCAAAAATCCGTTTTCCTTAGCTACCAGTAGGACAAAAGTACGATAAACACACACTTCTCCGCGAAAATCACGTTATACAACATATTAAAGATAAGCCCCATTTGAAGGTGATGCTAATGCATGGAACTCATTGGAGGTCTTTGTGAAATCTGCCAAATGGTATTGTGCCCTTGTTGCTCCTATTTGGCTGCTGCTAATTTTTGGCATGCCGATGACTCTCCCGGCGGCAGACCCAGTGGTGGGAGTCAATATTGAGAATGCGGACCGGCTCAGCGCCGCTCAGCAGGATGCCATCCTGAGCGCTCTGAGGGCAGCTGGAGTTCGCGTAGTCCGCGCTGGGCTTGCACCGGAAGACGAGAATCAGCTCAATTTTGCGCGCAAGTTGTACGCAGCGGGCATCCACATCGACTTTCTTTTTGGGTTTTACCCGAACTACAAGGCCGGTGCACCGGTACGTCCTGCTAACCCAAAGTGGCCGTGGTTCTGGAGTGGAGTGCCCTTATCCTATGCCGATCCGGATCGGTTCAGAATTTATTTCACAGCTCGACTCGCCAAATTCGAAGAGGCGGGGATCACCCTGGCGGCATTGGAACCAGCCAACGAGATCAATATGGCGGCATTCAATGCCGAATTCCCAATCCCAGGACAAGGGAAACAATTTGGACTGAACGATCTTGCTCACGATCCAGAGGCGCAACAGATTGCCAAAGGATATCTGCAATACTTGAGGATGTTGGCCGTGGTGAAAGACGTTCGCGACCATTCCAAGCTCAACCGGCAAACGCCTATCCTGACCGCAGGGTTCGGCGCCTATGAAGCGCCCGAAGGCGTGATTGACACTAATAATACGGGGCCCAAGACCGACATGGTCAGCGTCAATGCGACCATTGATTTCATGCGCGCCCACGGGCTTGATCAGCTCGTCGATGCCTACGCAATCCATGTCTATCCGTGGAACAACGGTCCCGGCGAGCAAGCAGCCGCGGAGGGCCGGCGTGATCGGCTGGCCAAATACGTGTTGACAAAATGCCGACCTGCAGGAAGTGCAGACGGTAAGCCGTGCTGGATCACTGAATGGGGTTTTGCCAACACGGACATGAACTGTCCGATCGACGACACCAACCGAGCCGCTTTGGTGCGGGAAATGATGGGCAACTTCCGTCCCTACGTGCAGCAAGGACGTTTGACCGGGCTGATCTACTATGCGTGGAACACGGACCCGTGGCAGAAGAAAACGGATGCTTTGACCGTCTATCGTTGCGGTGCTCTCACGGAGAGCGGGCGCTTAGCACTCGCGCTGGAATCTCCGCCAAAGGCCAACCCTTGCCCGGAATGCCGTATTCGCGTTGGTCTTCCCAGAATCGTGCGGGGTCCAACATGGGACATCGCCGATAGTAGTTTTACTGAGATCCAGTTGCCCAGTGGACGGTTTCGCGGATTCACCTCCGCTGCGCACACCACCGTCATCGATGGCGATCGACCGTGGGACATGGGAGGTCCGGGCGTCATGGTGCTCAAGCCCGGCCCGCCGGGTAGCCCGGCCGTCTGCGGCCAGTGGCTGCAGCACGTCGAGCTAGTGGGCAAGACGCTGCTTGGTTGGGTGCATCAAGAAATGGCCTGCGACTACAAGAAGAATGGTCAGACGCACGCTTCTATGTCGTTGGCGGTATCGGCCGACTACGGACTGACATGGAACAGCAAAGGTTTGATCATCACAGGCACAGATAAGCCAACCTCTTGGCGCCAAACCGGGGATTCGGGTGCCAGCATTTTCGATGGCAAGGATGGCTTTTACTATCTCTATGGCCCGCGCCATCGTGAGCAAGGTCAGACATTCGTTGCGCGCGCTCCGGTGAGCGACCCAGGCCCCGGGCATTGGGTCAAGTACTATAACGGCGCTTGGAGCGAGCCCGGACTTGGCGGTGAGATTAGCCCCCTGAAGGCCGGTTTGACGTCGGCGCGTTGGGTCACCACCGGCGAAACGGTAAACCTCCGTGGTGTGCCAGGCGGTTTAGGCCTCGGCCTCTCCCAGGACCATGTGAATTTCAAGGTCCTCCCTGAGCCGCTACTGATAGTGGACCCTGCAACCTGGGCGCGGCCAGCCCCTGACGAATTGGTAGCCTATTGGAGCCTCCTGGATGCCCGCACCGGTGCCAACCAGCTCGGCGATGAATGGAATCTCTTTTATATGGACATCCAACCAAACGAGGGCGCTGACAAGCGTTGTCTCGTGTTTCGACCGATTGAAGTGTCACGGTCACGACAACCGTCTGAGCCCCAGGTTGGAGTCATGCTAGGACGTTGGTATAACGCGAAACTTCATGATCGGTGGTCCACAACTGGAGTTGTCCCTGGTAACTACGAAGCCTACCAACTTGAGACCAAGCTTGGTTACCTGTTGACGGCGCCCGACGAGACCAAGGCCACCGTCGAGCTGGAAGACCGCGTCAGTCAGTGGCCTGGCCATCCCGATCATCTCTTAGAAGAGGCGCCCCGCTACGACCCGAATGATCACTTTCAGCGGCTACGCATCGCGGGCTGGGCCTACAGCCAACCTCAAGAGGGGACAATTCCTCTCTATCGATGCTACGACCCACAAGAGAAATCGCATTTTGTTTCAAACCGATCGGACTGCGAAAAATTGGGCACCATGGAGCGTCTGCTTGGATATGCATTGAGCCAATAATTCAAAAACCTATGAAACAATCGTTGATTCTAATGATCGCGTGCATCCTCTTTGCCACCGTTACCCTTCATGCTGCAAAGGCAGACAAGGTAATCGTAAGAGTAAATGTGTACGACGAGGTATATCTCTCGCAAGCGGACCAGGATGCAGAAATCAAGCGATTGGCGGAAGACGGCGTGAAGACGGTTCGTACCGGCCTTGGGTGGAACACCGCCTATTTCATAACCCAAGCATTCAAGCATGGCATCGGTACCGTCGCGATTGTGTATCCCGATGCTGATTCAAAGGCCAAGAGGAAAGGAGCGGGGGCGGGCGTACCATTCTCGCAAGTCGACCCACAGGTGTTTGCACACTGGTTCAAGATTAACCTGGACAGAATGGAAGCAGCGGGTGTGCGCCTTACTGCGATTGAACTTGGAAATGAGTTCAACATGTCTGGCGGCAATGGTGATATCAGCAAGCCGGGTAGCGGAGTCGTGCTGGGATTATCGCGTTTGAAGGATCCCGATGATTTGGAAGGCCGCCCCATCGCCGCTGGCTATCGGGTTTATGTTCAGGTCGCGGCAGCGCTGAAGGATTTGCGCGATCACAGCAAGCTGAACAAGACCACGCCCATCATCGTGGGCGGTTTGGTCGATTGGGGTTTGGTGGGACAGAAGACTTGGAATCACGAGCTTGGGGTCGGCCTCCCGGATACCATTCAGTTTCTACGCGAAAACGGCTTGGACAAACTGGTGGATGGCTATGGCGTGCACATCTATCCCAGCGGCGATCCTCATCTACCCATGTCGACGCGTGTCTCGGAACTCGAGCACCTTTTTTCCGAGTGCAAACCAGACACTAAGCCGTGCTGGCTGACGGAATGGGGACTTCCTAACTCCAACCAAGTCTGCCCGCTCGATGACCGGAGAACGCCGGGGTTTCAGGCTGTGCGCACTGCCTTGAAGAAGTTTGTGGAAAAAGGGCGGCTCGCGGCAGTTGTCTACTACTCCTGGACTGGCCCGCCGGATCCGAAGGCAGAGCCCCTGTCGATCTTCAGATGCGGTGCCCTCACCGACGCTGGCAAACTGGCTTTGAGTCCCTTGTGATGTGAGGCCACATCGGCAGCATCAAAAAAATCTGGCGAGAGTTGGCCGCAAATAATGCGATAAGCCCACACTTGCCGGACTCACGATGAGCTACAGATATTATGTGAAGGGAGTATGTTGTATTCGTGGCTCGGCGGGGTCCGCTTCGTGAGCCGAAAGAGGCATGTGAAAGACAAAGAAAATGATAAACACCCCCCGCTTTGTGTTGGCCTTGGGATGGAGTAAGGTTGCTGCCTTCGTGGTGATTACTGCCGTATTCGGTGGAATCTTGGCCGCAGCTAGCCTATTAGCGTCTCAGGCGAATGCCGCGAGGGATGGCTCTCCGAACACGCTCGCCTATTATGACCCGAGCCTCGTGAAAACACTAAATGCTTATGGCCCGCTTTTCTCGCAGCACATTCCACGATCGAATACCGAGCAGGCAGCCCCCGGTGATTTCGTGGAAAAGATTACCTCTCCGGATGGCAGTGAGGTTCGAGTCTTGGTAAAGGCGCCCGCTCCAGCCCAGCCCGGAAAGATCCTGCGATTACCATCGATTGCCGCAGGGCAGACGGCGAATGAATACTTCGACCACGCCATCAAGGACGCAATTTCAGGCGGCTACGCAGCCGTGGTTTTTCCGCAAGGCGCTTATAACTTCGTAGCGCCGCCTGCCAATCAGAGCCATTGGTTGATAAAAGGAGCCAACGATCTGACTATTGACGGGCAAGGTTCGACCCTCAACTTCGCCTCGCCATTGGATGCGGGCGTCACCATCATGAGTTCACAGAGAGTCATCTTCAAGAGATTTAACGTGGACTGGCCTAATGAGCTTATGGCTTCGGTGGGCGCTATTGCCTCGATCGACAAACAACACCATACCATGAGGGTCAAGATCGAGCCTCAGTACAAGGTCAATGCGAACACACATATTGTTGCCCTGTCGCCGTGGGATACGAAGAGCGATCCTAGAAATCCGCATTTGTCATTGAAGGATTCCTACAAAGAGCAATACACCATGAACAAGGGCACGGTCTATCTTGGCGACAACAGCTTTCAAGTCCCGTACTGGAACAGTTACCTCGCGGTTGGGGACGTCGTGATGGTTCGCCATTGGGGCTGGGACCCCTGGATGAACGCGATCGCGACGGGCGGCAGCTATAACATCGATTTCGAGAATGTGAACATCTATGCGAGCCCATATTTGGGCTTCTTGCTAGGTGGCGGCGGGGGGTATAGGCTCTCCCACTGTAGCGTCACGAGGTTAAACGCCGGAAGGCTGATTTCAAGCGCGGCAGATGCCGTTCACATCGCGGACAGCACCGGCGACATCATCATTGAGGACAGCACGTTCGGCTACCAGGGGGACGACGGAATCAACATCCATGGTGCGGTCGGCCCATTCGAGCGCGAAGCCGACAATGCCCTACATTGGAAGGCAGGTGGCGAAAGTTCCTGGGCGCCTTACGGTTGGGTTCCGGGCAGCGATACGATAGGCTTTTTCAATGGCACGTTTGATTTTCTGGGCGCCACGAGCCTGAAATCAGTGTCCTCTCGTCCCAAAGTGGGCTTGATCGTCAATTTGAAAGATAACGCCCCTGATGGAGCCACCCAGATCGCGGACCTGTCGCGGGTAAGCGCGCGATTCGTCATCAGGAATAACAAGTTCCTGTTCAACCGCGCGCGCGGGCTGCTTCTTCAATCCTCGCATGGACTCATAGAGAACAACGATTTCACCGGTCAGACCCTGCATGGCATCGCCATCGGCGCTGGCTGGGGCGAGGGACCGGGCGTGCAAAATGTCATCTTTCGTGGTAATCGATTTTCGAATGTCGGCAGCTTTCCGCCGGCAACTATTCAGCCCAATGCGGATGGGCGCTATGGGGCTATTGAAGTTCTTCAAGGCGTCGAAAATGTGAAAGCGCTGAGCCCGGTTCACCAGGGCCTCATTTTTGACACCAATACATTCAGCGACCTCCGCGGCCCGGGTTTGTTCGTCTCCCGAGCCAATGATGTCGTCGTGGTCAACAATCAATTCAGAAACACAAATCTCTCTCGCGTTCCGGACGCCAATCCCAATCTCAACGGCTCGATCGTCGTCACCCACGCCCACAATGTGTATTTATCGAGGAACTCAATGGTGGGCGCGGGAGCACTCTGGATCGACACAGCATCGACGGATGGGGTGAGGCACTAAGAAGACCAAGGTGTCATCCCGATCATGGAGGTATGGGATGAGATTCTCCACTAGAAGATTGTGTCTCGCTGCGCCCGGGCCACCCGGACCATATGCTCGCAGAGAAGGGCTTCTGTGCGGCGCACGCTATCAGCGGCTGGGCACGGCAGGTTGGGTTCATGCGCAAGCAACCAGACACGATTCCTCTCTATCGCTGCTACAACTCGGTAGAGCAATCCCACTTTGCCTTCAATGAGCCGGACTGCGAAAAACTGGGAACGAATGAGCATGTGCTCGGATATGCGCTGAAGCAATAAGCCTAACTAGCGGAAGGCAATTAATTGGGAATCGGCGGTTCATAGCCACTCGTGAGGAAATGTTCTATGCAAAAACCTTGGACTTATATGATTGTGCGCCTGCTCTTTCTTGTTTTTGTTGCCGCCGCCATTTGTGCTGCCAAGACACCCACCGTGGTCGTAGGCGTAAACGTTTGCGACGAGTACTTTGTTCCTCAAGCAACTCAAGACATCGAGATCAAATACTTGGAAAAAAACGGTGTGAAGACGGTTCGTACTGGCCTTAACCCAAACACTATTTATTTCATAACTCAAGCGTATCAACATGGGATAGGCTGCGTGGTCATTCTCTATCCTGATAGTGGCTCGAAGGTCAAGCTTCGTTGGCGAGGATCACGGGCCGAAGCGCCCTTGTCGCAAGTCAATCCGCAAAGCTTCGCGGAATGGCTTAAGCCGCTTTTTGACAAACTGGAAGCGGCGGGAGTGCATCTCACCGCCTTTGAACTTGGCAACGAAATCAACACCTCAGAATTTAATGGCGATCTTCTTACACCGGGTAGCGGGCGGGTGCTGGCAGTGTCAGATCTAAATAACCCCAACGATCCAGAAGCACCTATCATCGTCGCTGGCTACAAGAAGTATCTACAGATTGCGGCAGTAGTGAAGGATTTACGCGACCATTCTAAACTGAACCAGACAACGCCGATTGTCTCAGCCGGTATGGCGGAATGGGGTCGGCCAGGACCGAGGTCTTGGAACGGGGAGCTTGGCGTTGGCGCTCCGGACGCGATTGAGTTTCTGCGGCAAAATGGCATCGACAAACTGGTAGATGGCTATGGTGTGCATGTCTATCCCAATGCCGATCCGCATGATCCGATCCCACACCGCATGAAACACCTGGACAGGATGTTTGCGGCGTGCCGGCAAGATACCAAGCCGTGCTGGCTGACGGAATGGGGATTTAGTAACGCCAGTCAATCCTGCCCTGTCGACGACAAGACGAGGGTACAACTGATTAAGGCCGAGCGCACTGCCTTCCAGAAGTATGTGAAAGAGGGGCGGCTGGCCGCGACCATCTTCTACAACTGGACGGGAAATCCTGGGCCCTGGACCGAGAAGACCGTGGGGCTAAAAGCAGATCCCCCGTCGATCTTCAGATGCTGCGCCCTCACCGAGGCTGGCAAATTGGCTTTGAGTCCAATGTGACAACCCGACCTGCAGTGGGTTGGGTTAGCACGCAGCCGAATCACCGAGGAACCTTTCATGTTCAGAAAATGGAGCTTCTATGCTGAAAACTTGGACTGTAGCGACTGTATGCATTTTGTTGAGTCCGGTTGCCGTTCGTGCGGCCCAGGCAAAAAATCTGATCGTAGGCGTGAACTTTCACGACGAGCAATACCACCCCTCCCACGCAGATCAGGACGCTGAGATCAAACGATTGGTAGATAGCGGCGTGAAGACGATTCGTACTGGCCTCGGATGGAACAGTGCCTATTTCATAATTCAAGCATATCAGCACGGCATAAGCACTGATGCTATCGTGAATGCCGATAGTACCTCGAAAGCCAAGTTGAGAGGGCCTGGGAGGGGTTTTCCGTTGTCGGAAGTCGACCCAAAGGCGTTTGCAAACTGGTTCAAAATAAACCTGGACAGACTGGAAGCTGGGGGAGTACGTCTCTCTGCCATTGAACTTGGAAATGAGCTCAACACGGCGCGCTTTAACGGTGATATCGCAGCACCGGGCAGTGGACGCGTGTTGGGACTGGCAGATCTGAAGAATCCTAAAGACCCGGAAGCGCCCGCCATCGTCGCTGGTTATCGACGGTATCTTGAGGTCGCCGCGGTGCTGAAGGATTTGCGCAACCATTCCAAACTGAACCAGACAACACCCATTCTCAGCGGCGCGTCGGGAGATTGGGGTCCGCCGGGACCAAAATCCTGGAATCACGAAGTTGGGGTCAACATGCCAGACTCAATTGAGTTTCTGCGTGAAAACGGCCTGGACAAACTGGTGGATGGCTATGCGGTGCACGTCTACCCCAGTGGCGATCCACACTTGTCTATCGCGGAACGTGTCGCGAGCCTAGAAAAGACCATCTTTAATGCGTGCGGGGAAGGTACCAAGCTGTGCTGGCTAACGGAATGGGGACTTCCTAACCCCAGTCAAGCCTGCCCCCCGGTTAACGAGAACCTGAGACGCAAAGCAGTTCAAGACGAGCGCACTGCCTTTGAGCACTTTGTGAAAAAGGGACGGTTGGCCGCGATTTTCTACTATTCGTGGGGTAGCGACGTGCCCGGACCAACAGAGTCCTATGCGATCTTTAGGTGCGGTGGTCTCACCGAGGCGGGTAAATTAGCCTTGAGTCCAATGTGACAACGGCAGCGACTGCAGGAAGGAGAAACGCGGTTGGCAAAATATGTCCTGGCAGAATGCCGGCCGGCATGTGGCGCATCCGGCGATCTTGTTGGATTACAGAGTGGGATTTTAACAGCGAAGAGAGTTATGCAGAGATTTCGAGGTTTGGCGCTTCTGTGTATTTTGTCTAGTTCCATCGCCCTTTATGCGGCTCAGGCCCGGGACGCCTTCAATTTCGATCATCAGTTCGACAGCGGCTCCGGCATCATGGTGAGTCAGCTCACGCGAATGCAGATCGATAACCTCGTAACCTTAGGAAAGATCTGGGGCTTCCTGAAGTATCATCATCCCCGCGTAACTTCTGGTCAGATGAATTGGGACCATGAACTGTTCCGCATCTTGCCCGCGGTTCTTCAAGCGCAGGATCAGGCGTCGGCAAATTCTGCAATGCTGCACTGGATCAACGACCTGGGCGCTATTACCCCATGCCAGCCGTGTGCTCATCTGGATGTGAACGATCTGGACTTGCGCCCCGATCTCGACTGGATCGCCGACGAGGGGCGGCTCGGGACCGATCTGAGCAAGAAGCTGCACTCGATTTGGGCAAATCGTGTTCCAGGCCAGCAGTTCTACGTCGAAAAGCCAAGTAACGGCCCAATATTTCGGCACGAAGAAGGCTATGCGGGTTACAAGCTTCCCGATTCTGGATTGCAACTTCTCGCTTTCTATCGTTTCTGGAACATCGTCGAGTATTGGTCTCCGAATCGAAACATTACAGACGAGAACTGGAATCGTGTCTTGGCGAAGTTCATACCGAAAATCCTTCGGCCGACAATGCAGAGAGCTATCAGCGGGAGCTGCTGGCATTGATCGCGACGGCGCACGATGGCCATGCGAACCTGTGGAACTCTGATGTGCAGCCGCCCATAGGCGAGTGCCAACTTCCAGTGAAGGTGCGATTCGTCAATCATCTTCCCGTTGTCACGGGATTCTCCTCAGCCGTATCCAATGATCCGTCCAAGATCAAGATCGGCGACATTCTCATGCAGCTTGATGGAACTGGGGTCACGGAGCTGGTTCAGAGTTGGGCCCCCTATTATTCAGCTTCCAACGACGCTGCCCGCCTTGAACACATCGGGCGTACCATGACGCGCGGCGAGTGTGGAGATTTGAGCGTCATCGTCCGTCGCGGCAACTGGCAACTTAAACTCGAGGTTAAGCGCACCCCTGGCTCAGACGATTCAAGCGCACAAAGGCACGATTTGCCTGGTCCGACTTTCCGATTGCTCTCGAAAGATGTCGCTTACCTTAAGCTCTCGTCGGTGAAAGCTGCCGATGCCGTCCACTACATCGAGCAGGCAACCGGCACGAAAGGACTCATCATCGACATCCGCAATTATCCTTCTCAGTTTGTAGTTTTTGCGCTGGGACGGCACCTGGTGGAGAACGCAACTGATTTCGTAAGGTTCACCGAAGGTGATCTGTCTAATCCCGGTGCCTTCCATTGGCTGAAACCGATCTCGCTAAGTCCGGAGAAACCATACTACTCTGGAAAAGTTGTCATCCTGGTCGATGAAACATCGATGAGTCAGGCGGAATACACAGCGATGGCATTCCAGGTTGCGCCCGGCGCTACCGTCGTGGGCAGCGCGCCACGGCGGGTGCCGATGGCGACGTTAGTCCATCCGAGTTGCCCGGCGGTGTAGGTTCCGCCATCAGCGGCCTTGGAGTCTTTTATCCTGACAAAACACCGACTCAGCGCATCGGAATCAAGCCCAACATCGAGGTGGCGCCTACCCTTGCCGGGATCCGGTCCGGCCGAGACGAGGTGTTGGAAGAAGCGCTACGCCAGATTCTGGGGCGCCGACTGCCCGCGACGGAAATCGAGAAAATGACCCAACAGTAGTTTAGGATAGCCTCGAATCCGATGGTGGAGACGGGTTACATCGGGGAAGCCGTAGGTGCCGAAGGATAGAATGCGACGCAGACATTTCTAAACGGGTTGCTGTGTCAGTCATGCGGTAAGCCCGCGGAAAACAAACTGTCATCACTTCTCTGTGGATTTGCTTACCAAAAGTTCTTTCCCGGCGTGCGTCTCGCGGACGGCCAGTTTCAGTTCATAGCTGGTGCTGAGAACCTCGTCGCCGCGCATTGTCTCCATGACAAGAGAATAGTTCCCGGCGGGGAAGTCAGAAATCGCATTGAACTCGAACTCGAGATGTCCCTCCCTGAGGCTATTGCCCCATTCGTCGAACGTGCGAATGTTCTCAATGTAGCGCTGACCAGTGAGTAGGTTCGTCATGACGGGGCGCCTGCCCGTGTTGGGTTCAGACTTCCTCTGTTCCTGATAGTCCAACTGGAACGCAATGCCGCCGGTCGATCGGCGCGCGCATCCGCTCTGAGGCACGGAGGTAACCACGCCGGTGATAGGCCCGCCAGGAGGATTCAGGCTTTGATAGAGAGCGTCGCTCTCGAGAAGGAAGGATTTTTCGATGGCGAATCGCAAGGACTTCGAGCGCGTACGCGCGTAGACCCTCTTGATATCCGCAATGGTCTCCGGACGGTCGAGAGAGAGGAATTGCAAGCACAGCTCTCGAAGACGAGGGTCCTGCGAGTCGTCGTCGAAGATTGCCTTCGAGGTAGACTCAATTCGGGTTGCTGAACTAGCCAGCAAATAACTGTCAATGGGCAATACCTTGGAGGGGCCGTTCTGGGGGCCGCTGTGGACCTTGCTCAGGCTCAGCAGGATTTTCACGGCAACTACCCGAAGCGCCGCATCCTGTTTTTTGTCAGAAAGCGTCTCGATGAGATACCGAACCCGGGCCTGTTGCTTGTGCGGGGTTGAGGCGCCGGACTCTATGAATTCGAACTCGTAGTTCAGGGGAAGCACGGCGCCGGCCAGGGCATATGCTTTGAGCAGGAGTTCGGGATCGTGCAGCGAACCGATCTGGACGATGGCCCGTTCCCGGACGGCTTCGGCCATCCGCAGAGCGCAATCTTGCCTGGTCTGCGAGGTCGTATCCGCCAAATCGAGCAGAGCGGGGGCATCCTCGGGGACGGCAACCCTATCGAGCAGCGGGCGCCGAGGTTCCACCGCCTTGATGGCTGCCCGAATCCGGCTTCTGACTTCTTCCAGAGAGGGCAGAGCGAGGTCCTGTTCCCGGGTTGGTGTATGCTTCTCAAAATAGAACGCATAGCCCTGCGCGACGTACGGACCGGGATTGTCTAACTGATAATACTCATGCACATGCTCGTAGGCGTCAACCAGGTAGACCCCCGATGGAGGAATGGCGAAACCAGACTTGGCCGCCTCGGAGTGAAAGAAGTCGTAGGCATGCGGGCGCCGGTCGAGGAACAGAATCACTTGCATCCCGTCTTCCATCGGCGCGAAGAAAATCAAAAATGGCGAAAGCTTGTCGAGCTGCTGGCCGCGATGAAGTGAACCGTAGAGCGTTTGGGTCACCGTCGCCACCAGGGTGTGATCGGCTTGCTGCGACAGGTTGGCGATCACAATGTCGGTGCTCATGTAAACCAGCGAATGTAGATCATAGTGATGCAGATCCATGGCAATGGAAACGGATGGCGAGAAAGAAGCAAGAAGCACAACAACAAAGACCAGTTTTGATTTTTGGATGCGCATGGCGATGTCTCCCCCCAGATCGATTCCTGGGGCTCCCTCATGAGTCTTTAGAACAGTTCTGGAGCGAGTACAGACTTCATGCTGCAGAACGCACGAATTGACAGAACTTGCAGCCAAAAGATCGGAGGATCTCGAGGCGGTCGATCAATCGCCTGATCTGCACAACCATCAAGTTGCAGAGTCGTCCTCTCCCAGACACCGAACATCGGCTTCCTGCTAGTCCCTCCACTTTCCAGGAAGGATGGGGTCCATCCAAAGCCGGATCTGTCGAAGGCGTGATTCTTGTAACTAGTTCGGCCGCGGTGATCAATTCGCTTGTGAGAAGGCGATAACCTCATCAAGACATGCATGAGTTCCTCAGATGCTGAATCGTCATTGCCAACGCGAGGAGGAACGGAACGGCGTAACCGTCCCGCCTAACGCTGTGGAATGTAAATAGCCTTGATCTCAAAATCGAGCAATTCCATTCTGCATTTTGGCACGCTCAGATCGTTTTCCGCCATTTGTTCCAGGTACCCATGAGCTTCCACATCATGGCCGGTTAGCTTCTCGAGTTGCTTTACTATGATTTTGTTTTCGGAGATTCGAAGCCATACTTTGTTTTCCACCTTGAACTCTTCTCCCTGGACCGAAATAAAGTAGCCTCTCCCCTCTTGAAAACGAAGTACGCCAACAACTTCGGCCTTGATGTGTCTTGCATCCGGTGGCTCGTCGCCAAAGCAGCGCGGCGAAATCAGATAACCTGAAACTACGAGTAGCAAGGTAGCAATAAAGTATTTCAGCATATGAGTGACTTTCCTATCTGTCATGAATACCTTCCTCCATGATCTTGCTTGCGACAGTCTTCTTCGCGACAATCAGTCTCTCCACTTCCCAAAGAGAATGGAATCCAGACCAAACGTCGCTGAGAAAGCCGCAGTTCTTGCTCCATCCTCCAGACTGGTGATCGCAGCGTTCCTTGGAAACCGATAGGCGCCGATCAATAGCTCTCGATCCACTTCGTGCACGAGGTTGCCGTAGTACTGCTCGGCATCCGGACAGGCTCGCGAATTCTCCGGCGTTACGATCTTGTAAAAACCTGCCCCCTTTGCGTAGCACGCGTAGTATTGAATCGCTATCTCGATCGATTGATTGTGGACGCCGTGATAACCGTAAGAGTCGTAACCTGCATTTCGCAAGATCTCAGCTGCGTCGAACACGCGCTCGAGTGTGCCCATGGTGTAACCGAGACCCTGCCCTGGGCCCATGTTTCGAAAGCGATCGTTCATCTCACCTGGAGCTGCTTCGGCTGTACTGAAGAACGGATGGCTTGAAGCCCGGTCGGGACCGGTATTGGGATAGCAGGAATGCGGCGTATCTCCTTCTCCGTAGATGGCGGCATCGAAGACGAGGGTCCACGGCAAACGTACAGGAATCGCAGAATCTTGGCCGAATAGCGCCGCTTCGAACCGCCGTTTGTCATCAAGCAGGCGCGCCACTGCTAGCAGGGCCGCGAGATGGCCAACCCGCTGATTGTTCCCATACATGTCACAGCCGAATTGATGGCGTCTATCGAATTCGTCATTGAGATTGTTCCGCAGCAGCTCAAATAGAGCGGCGTGCATTGTGTTGAGTTGCTCTATCTCTGGCTTGTTGAGAGCGCCCAGATACATAAGCAGGTCCTGGGCATGAACGGAATAGTGGACGCCCCGTCCGATGGCCAATCCGATTGCTGCTCCAAGCCCGTCGTCCCACTTGCCCTCAGTGTTACAAAACTGAGATGACGAAGCCAAAGAATGACCTTGTCCGTCCCGAAAGCCACGCTCACTCCAAGCGAGAAGGATTTTCTTCGCCACGGCAGCCGCTTGAGTGGAATCGGGCGCTCCCGCTGGAGGCGCCGCGCCGGCCTTTACCAGGGCGGCATACAAAGCGAGCCGCGAAGCGAATACCGCAGCCCCGGCCGGAGCTTTGACGCCAGGACCAAGTCCTAGCAGCGAATGCAGCGTCTGGTCTACGTGGTTGTCTTGGGGCTCGTACGAGAAGGCGTACTGAATCAGGCTGGCGTTGCAACCCGTATAGACCGCGCTCCAGTCGTTGGGTGAGGCCAGATCGCCGGCCACTTTTGCGGCTTGCTGCTTGAAGCGTTTAGCCGAATAGCTGTCTGGCTTATTGATGCGACGCGCCAACTCCTCCAACTCCTCGCTCGTGGTGAAGACTCGGGGATGCATGCTCAAGCTGGTGTAGGAGCCGGAGAACTTGGGAATCGGTCCCGGTGCCGGAACTGCCTCTACGTAGAACTTTCTTTCCCGGCCTTTTGGCAAAAAGCTGCTCGATGGGAAGAATCTGAACCGATGCCTGCCCAGTTGATCCTCGCAAAGTCCGCTGACCGCTGGCTCGTTCCACATGTCCGCCTGGGTGGTAGCGATTAATGTTCCTTTAGGCGTGGCATCGGGTGGATGATCGACGTAGAGACGGACGACAATGGAAGTTCTATCGCCTCTCTCGCATGCCCAACCGTCAACGACCGGTCGATCTCCATCAAAGAGAACAGCATAAGCGCCGGTGACGCGTCCTGTGCCTAACACTGGACCTTTTTGCACTATGGCCTGTCCCCAAAGCGATGATGTGCAAACGAGAGTTAGTACCGTAACGAAGATCGCCGAACTCTGCCTCACACCGGCGACCTGTAGACCATTCGCTAGACCAGTTCTATTCATCTTGAGGAAAAGGAATCGGATAGTACTTGATCAGTAGTTTACGTACGTGGTTGCGCACCAGACTAGCTGTTTGCCAGGTACCGTTGTGGCATTCGTCTATCGACGAACCTGGGTCTCCTTCCGGCTTCCTGGAGAAAAAGAGGCGCCTCTCTCTACCATCGGCACTGTAGACGAAGATGTGAATTGTGAAATTCGGGGCTGCTCCCCTGCAGCTGGATATCTCGCGAGATGCCATCTGTTGCGTGATTAGGTCAGTCAGCAACTTGAGTTCCTCTGCACGAATCGCACCTGTGACCGTCTTTCCCTTAGGATCGGGGCCGGCGATGAAATTGCCCTGGTCATCGATCGTGAACCCGAATCCGCCGGGGCATAGATTGTCGGAAGCCGATAGGCAGTATGTCTGAATCTTGACGGTAGAGAATGTCTTTGCATCGCCGGAGTTTGGAGCTTGAGCACCGCAGGTGATTGAAAAGATTCCGAAAAACAAGAGAGTGATAGGAATAAGCAAGATAGTTTTCATGACCACTTTCCTACAAACGAACATGTTCACAGGCTCCAATCTGTTCATCAAGTCTTGTGGAATTGCCACTCCGCACTTCGCTCGGAATAACAAAACCTCTAAAAGCCATCATGGATGGTTTCGCGCCGTGGGAACCATAGTGTATTTGTATCGTGTCATAAGTCCGGCAAGTGTGTGCTTATCGCATTACTTTTGGCCAACGTTGACATTCGGATCGCTCGATGGCTTTCAGTCAGCGTTTCAGCTTTGGAGTGAACCAATTAACGGCTAATCTCTTCGCTCAGGAGCGACAGTTTTTTCTCGCAAGATTCTTTCCCGAGACCGTTCTCATAGTGAGCTTAGTCTTACGAGGAGGTAAGATTTCAATGCGTACGAACGGTTTCAAACAAATCACACTTCTTGCGTTGGCCTTGGTAGCACTGGGCTTGCAGAGCTGGGCGATCAACGACCGGCCGGATTTCCGGGGCAAGATCGCACAGATCCATATCAACATAGATCAGGCAAAAAGTCTTGGCACGGTCTTAATCAAGGTGAACGGCAAGGCAAGGCCTCAGGACAAGCTCATTTTGATCATCACCAAGGAAACTCATATCTATCAGCAGAGCGGGGAGGGCCGTCACGAAATCAAGTACCAAGAGCTTCAGTTTGGAGATTTGATCGAGGCCCATGTCACAGGTCACGTTATGGAGAGTTTGCCGGGGCAAGTCGTCGCTGCGGAGATCGTGGCCCTGAAAAGGAGCGGGGATGTGTCCTTGGCCAAATGAAGACGACGACCTCGCAACGATGAATGCTCTGGTTGTAGACTTATCTTGCGTCGTTTTTACATTCCAAGTGAGAAATGAAAATGGTTCAAGAGCTGTTGTAATTGGCATGCATGCGGCCATGCCTGTGAAAGGAGCACGCTCAAGAATATCAAGGCGGCAAGTGCTGAGGGTCTGACCTGGCGGTGCCGTTGGAACTGGTTGTATCCGGTTGAATTTCTACAAAATAATGGTCTTTGATCGAGAAACAAGATTGACCATACTCTCATTTGTATATGTGCACCACTCTCGGTGAGGAATTTTGAGAATGAAGCTTAGCAAGCCGCTGTTGGTCATTTCCGCCCTTCTTCTATATACATCTATTATTTTGGCACAGGCGCAGACCGCTCAGACCCTTGAGGACGCCCGAGCCCTAGAGAACCTTGGGGCTCGAGCGCGGACCAGCGGGAACCCAGCAAAAGCCGAAGAGTATAGCCGCCAGGCCCTGGCCATCAGACAGAAACTAGCTCCGGGAAGTGTCGATGTGGCTTTCAGTCTCGACAATCTGGGAAACATAAGCGAGGATCGAGGCAATCTGGCCGAGGCAGAAAGCTACTACCAACAAGCCCTTGACATCAGTCAGAAATCAGTTCCTGAAAGTCTTGCGGTGGCCCGAAGCCTGCGCTGCCTGGGCAGGGTAGCTATGAAGCGAGAGAATTTGGCAAAGGCAGAAGAACACCTCCTCCAAGCCCTGGACATCGAAGAAAAACTTGCTCCCAGGAGCCGTTCCGTTGCCTTGGATCTTATCAGTCTTGCAAATCTTGCTGGACGCCGCGAGGACATCGCGAAGCAGGAAGATTACTACCGGCAGGCACTGCAATTCGGGGACAAACTCTCGGCGGAGGATTCAGCCGCGATCCTCACCGGGCTCGGGACCGTTTCTATGCAACGCTCAGATTATGCCAAAGCGGAAGAGTATTTCCGCCAGGCGCTGGAAATCGAACAGAGACTTGCACCAGAAAGCCTTTCCGTTGCTGCCGGCTTGAACAGTCTAGCTTGGGCTGTGGGGGCGGGTGGGGAGTCGGCAAGGGCAGAAGAGTATCTGCATAGCGCTCTCGACATCGCACAAAGGCAGGCTCCTCAAAGCCTTCTGGTTGCCCAGATCATGAACAACCTAGGGGGCAGTTCCTACACGCGCACTGACTTGGCGAAGGCGGAGGAGTATTTTCGTCAAGCCTTCGACATCAGACAGAAACTTGCCCCTGACAGTACCGATCTTGCCATAACCCTCATGTGGCTTGGGGGTGTTTCCAGCGATCGCGGGAGCCTAGTGAAGGCGGAGGAGTATTTCCGTCAAGCGCTCGCGATCTATGAAAGGGTAGCCCCGAAGGGGACCGGGGTCGCATGGGCCCTCGACGGTTTGGGACGGGTAGCCAGCTGTCAAGGAAAAGTGGCAAAGGCAGAAGAGTATTTTCATCAAGCCCTCAGCATCCAAGACAAGCTTGTCCCTAACAGTCTGCCGGAGGCGCAGACCCTGCAATTGCTCGGCGGTCTGGCATACAAACGTCATAACCTGCCCGAAGCAGAGCGGTATGATCGTCAAGCCTTGGCCATCCGTGAAAAGCTGGTACCAGGCACCGGGCAGCATGCGTGGGCGCTCTTTTCCCTGGCCTCGATGCTGCGCGAGGAGAAACAACTGGATGCGGCTAGCGACTTCTTCGCTCAAGGCATCAGCGCGGTGGAAAACCAAACTGCTCGTTTAGGCGGGACAGAGGAGAGTCACTCGAGCTTTCGTGCCAGGTTCGAAGACAACTATAAGAGTTACATTGATCTTCTGATCGTCCGAAAGCAACCGGAGCTTGCTTTCCATGTGCTGGAGAGTTCGCGAGCCCGTACGTTGCTGGAACTGCTGGCTACCGCCCATGTTGACATCCACCAGGGAGGCGACCCTGCCCTGTTGCGACGCGAACGTTCTCTGCGAGAATTGATTGCTGCGCGGTCGAGCCACCGCATCCGATTGCTCAATCGCAGGCACACGGACGAGCAAATAGCTGCATTGGACAAACAGTTGGGAGAGCTGCAGCAGCAATATGACGATATAGAGGCGGAAATACGCTTTACCAGCCCAGACTACGCGGCCCTGACTCAGCCGCAGCCCTTGAGCGCCAAGCAAGTACAACAGCAGTTGCTCGATCAGAATACGATCTTGCTGGAATATTCCTTGCATGAACCCCACAGCTACATTTGGGTTGTTAGCGACACTTCGCTTCTTGTCTACGAACTGCCTTCGCGAAAAGTAATTGAGAAGGCGGCGCGGGATGTGTATGGTTTGCTGACCGAACGCAACATTCCTATCGAGAAGGAAACGGAGAGTCAGCGGCAAAGCCGTCTGACGCAAGCCGAGGCGGAATACAAAAAGGCGGCGGCGGGACTGAGCCAAATGGTGCTAGGTCCTGTAGCTGGCCTGCTGGGGAACAAACGCTTGTTGGTCGTCGCCGATGGAGCTTTGCAAAATGTTCCTTTCGCAGCTTTGCCTTCACCAGTCCCCACTTACGCCCAGCATTCGTCCCCCGAAGCGGGGGCTGATGCAAGCATGCCACTGATGATTGACCACGAAATCGTGAATCTGCCCTCAGCATCGGTGCTGGCGGAGTTGCGTCGCCAAGAAATGAATCGACAGGAGCCGCCCAGGGCGGTTGCCGTGCTTGCCGACCCAGTCTTTGACAAACAAGACGAGCGCGTAGTGTCATCTATGAAACGAACCGATGACACGGAGGAAAAGATAGTCGCCTCACCATCCTTGAACAATGAGCTCGCACCGTCGGTTGATCAGCGGACTCGCTCCCTGGGTCGAGGGGGATATCTGAACCGGTTGCTATGGACCCACTGGGAAGCAAACGCTATTTTGAAAGTGACGCCGCCCGGACAAGCCATGGAGGCGCTGGGGTTCCGTGCGAGTCGCGCGACTGCAATGAGTCCAGCACTGGCCCAATATCGGATTGTGCACTTTGCCACCCATGGATTATTGGACAGCGAGCATCCGGAAAGGTCCGGGCTGGTATTGTCGCTGGTCAACGAGCGAGGAGAGCCGCAAAACGGATTCCTGGACCTGGAGGACATCTACAATTTGAACCTGCCGGTCGACCTGGTGGTGTTGAGCGCATGCGATACAGGCGTGGGGAAGGAGATTCGAGGAGAAGGACTGATGGGATTGACGCGAGGCTTCATGTACGCCGGTGCCAGCCGGGTCGTGGCCAGTCTGTGGAGCGTCGATGATGAGGTCACAGCGGAGTTGATGGCGCGGTTTTATAAGGCAATGGAACAGGACAAGATGAGTCCGGCGGCAGCCTTGCGAGCAGCCCAGGTTCAGGTGTCCGAGGATGAGAGATGGAGCTCACCCTACTATTGGGCGGGGTTTCAGATTCAGGGTGAGTGGAAATAGTCAATTTTTTTGCGATAAGCACACACTATTCGAACGCTTTTTCAACCAAACTGGAAATGCAATACCACGGTGAATAACGATTGCTTTGGAAATCGAAGGCCGTACGCGAAACATGAGTCGGTTGGTTCTTCGAACTCTGGCTTTTCTCGCGCTCCTGTCCGGTGCGGCGCGCGCGCAGGATAGTGTGGTAGACGTGAAGGACAAGATTCGGGTCCGCGTGGGAACGCCGCTGGTAGCTCGCGGGCCAGCGGGCGATATAGCCGACAACTGGTTTACCGAAATCCGGCTGCCTGATGGACGCTTCCGCGGATTCACCGGGGCCGGAGATACGTGGGCTGTTGACGGCAAACAGCCCTACGACATGAGCGGCCCAGCTCCACTTGTTCTGAAACCGGGACTCCCAGGCAGCCCATCCTCCTGCGGGCAATGGATCCAGCATGTCGAGTTGCAAGGCAAGACACTCTACGGCTGGGTCCACAATGAAACCGCATGCAATTACGCAAAGGGCCAGACACACGCCTCCATGACCATCGCTACCTCCGCCGACTATGGGCTTACCTGGAAAATCAAAGGGCCGATTATCACCGGCACGGACCCACCCGCGGCCGGTAAGAGCACCGGCGATAGTTGTCCCGCTGTAGCGAGCGGGCAAGACGGTTATGACTATGCGTATTGTCTGCGCAACGGCGGGCAATCCTGGAATGGCGGCTACGGATTTATAGCGCGTGCGCCTTCCTCCAACCCCGGACCCGGTAAGTGGAAGAAGTTCTTCAACGGTGCTTGGTCCGAGCCGGGAGTGGGCGGCAAATCAAGCCCCATCGACGGGCTCGGCGTTGCCTATTGGAACACAACTCACCAGACCATCAGCATTAACTGGGTACATGGAGGCCTCGGGCTTCAAGGATCCGCGGACCGCCTGCACTTTACATCTGTTTTCCCTCAGCCCCTCATGTTGACCGCGGGCGGCGACTGGGGGCGCAGGGACGGCCTGGAACTGCTCTCCTATCCCGTTCTTATCGACGCAAAAACCGGTCTCAACCAACTCGGGGACCATTGGCTCCTCGCTTACATGTACCTCAACCTCGGCGAGGGTTTTGCCAAACGTTATCTGATTTTCCGCCCCGTCGACATCTCTTGGTCCCGCTCCCCCGGCGAACCGATAGTGGGTGAAATGCTCACCCACTGGTACGACGCAACCCATCACGACCACTGGGCCACCACGGCTCCCGTGCCCGGCAATTACACTTCCTACCGCCTCGTGGCCCAGCTTGGCTACATGATGACTGCGGCCGATCCCGCCAAGCCCACTGTTGAGCTGCAGGAATGTATCAGCAAGTGGTCCGGCCCTCCAGACCGCATCCTGACCCAGAAGGGCGTCTGCGAAAAAAACAACTACAATCCTCTCCGCAGCGCTGGCTTTGTTTACGCCGACGCCCAGCCAAATACGCAGCCCCTATACCGCTGCTACTCCGAATCCGAACATTCTCACTTCGCCTCGAACGACGAAAACTGCAGCAACATGGGAAGGCGAGAGGCATTGCTAGGTTATGACCTCAGGCAGTGAGTCACAGTTGCGAGGCTTCCAAGAACGGGAAGCGACGTCGGCTACGAATTTTCCGACTCACAGGGTTGCTAGCAACTCGGGAGATGGTCGTAGATGTGATGCTGTTGTGAATGGTAGTTCCGGAAGTGTCGCCCACCCGTAGGGTGTTCCGAATGCGAGTGAGCAAATGTCAAGTATGAATCGTCGCGATTTCTTGCAGCGAATTGGATTGACCGCAGGCGGCCTCATGGTCCTACAGTCCGGATGTGTCATTGCGTCCAATGCTGAATCGTTCGCTAGCGGCTCGACCACCGCTTCAGCCGCAAAGAGAATAGCAGATGAATTCGCCTCGCCTCCGTTTGATTGTGGACCGTGGGTCTATTGGTTTTGGCTCGATGTCAATGTGACTCGCGAGGGCATTACGGCTGATCTCGAGGCCATGAAAGCCGTGGGCATCGCTGGTGTTCTGATCATGGATGTGGATCAGGGTACACCCCCCAGCTTTAACGGCTCGCGATTTGGCGATCCAGAATGGTACGAGTTGTTTCAGTTCGCCTGTCAGGAAGCTGCTCGGCTTGGAATACAGGTCAACATGAATAACGATGCCGGATGGTGCGGTAGCGGCGGGCCGTGGATTACTCCCGAACTTTCCATGCAGACCGTGGACTGGAGCAGCACTTCTGCTGAGGGCGGACAGCCTGTGAGCATTCAATTGCTCCAGCCGCAAGCGCGATTAAACTACTATCGCGACATCGCCGTGCTGGCTTTCCCAACGCCGCCTGCCGACAAAACCGGACACGGTTACCGCATTCCGGGCTTGGGAGGCCTTACCGAGGCACCTCCGCAGCCTGGAGCAAGTGCGCAAGATAACATCCCCACGCGCCTCGGCTGGGAACGAATCCCGGAAGATCAGCTGGTTTCAAAATCCAGCGTTCTCGACTTGACTGAAAAAATGGATCAACACGGTTTTCTCCGGTGCGAATTGCCGGCAGGCACCTGGACAATTCTTCGTTTTGGGCACACGACGACTGGTATCAATAATCATCCGGCACCGGCTGGTGGAGTCGGATTGGAATCCGACAAGCTCAGCCGAACCGCAACGCTATTCCAATTTGATGCACTCATGGCGCGCGTCATTAAAACGGTCGGCCCCCTTGCCGGCAAAACGCTTGTTGCCGCGCACATTGACAGTTGGGAATCGGGCGTTCAGAACTGGACGCCGACGATGCGAAATGATTTTCAACGGCTGCGCGGCTACGACCTGTTGCCGTATATGCCGGTCCTTACCGGACAGGTGGTGGACAGTCTCGAGATTTCACAACGATTTCTGTGGGATTTTCGGAAGGCAATCGGCGATTTGCTAGTGGAGAATTATGCCGCCGCCATGCGTGAGGTGGCGCGAAAGCATGGTCTGAGATTGTCGATAGAAGGATACGCGGGCGAGCCGGCCAGCAACAGTTGTTATGCCGGCGAAGCTGACGAGCCGATGGCGGAATGCTGGTCGTGGTCACGTTTTAGAGCAAGCACCACAGTGACCGAGATGACGAGTGCCGGACACGTTTATGGCCATAACATTATTGGACAGGAGACCTTTACCGCTACCGGGGATGAAAAATGGCTGGGGCACCCTGCTGTGGTGAAAGACATTGGAGACTGGACATTCTGTGAGGGCATAAACCGCTTTGTGTTCCATCGTTATGCCATGCAACCGTGGACGAATGCGCACTATTCGCCGGGAATGTGCATGGGACCTTGGGGGCTCCATTATGAGCGGACCCAAACCTGGTGGAATCTAAGCAAACCCTGGCACGACTATATTGCGCGTTGCTGCTATATGCTGCGGCAAGGCCATTTTGTCGCCGATGTTTGCTACATGGAAGCCGAGGGGGCTCCGCGGCGGTTCTGGCCTCCTTACGCTGGTTCGGACCATCCTCCGCGCCGCCCGGGATACAACTATGATGGTTGTCCGCCTGAGCTAGTCCTCGAACGCATGGAATATAAGGATGGCTTTCTAACACTTCCCGGCGGCATGAAATATCGCATTCTCGTGCTGCCCGATTCGCCGACCATGACGCCGGAATTGCTAAATAAATTAAAGCAGCTCGTCGAAGCGGGGGCTTTAGTGATTGGGCCTAAACCAGGAAAATCTCCCAGCTTGAGCGGCTATCCGCTTTGTGATGCACAAGTCCAGCGGTTATCGGAAGAATTGTGGGGCAGCGGAAAAATCATCTCTCGAACTACTCCCGCGGAGTTATTGGCAAAACGAGGCATTAAACCCGATTTCGAATGCGACCAGCCCATGGTGAATTGGATACACCGCCGCACAGACGACATGGATATCTATTTCATCGCCAACGGAGCGGTCACAAACTCATATCCTTATGCCGGCTGGCCATTGGTGGCAAACTGTTCGTTCCGCATTACGGGTGTCAGACCTGAGATTTGGGACCCGGAATCAGGATTGACTTCACCGGTTAGTTTGTATGACACGTCAGATGGAATGACGCGCATACCGCTGATTCTGCCGGCTAAAGGGTCAGCTTTCGTTGTATTTCGTCACGGCCAGCCGCCTTCCACAGCACGAATCATTCGAAGCATTAGCCGGAGCGACAAAATTCTCCTTAGTGCTGAGGGTCAACCGCAGATTGAGATTCTTTCCGCCGTTTATGGAAAACCCGGCGACGCTCATCACACGCGCGATGCAAGTGCAGATGTACGGAAGCTTATCAAGAGTGGTGAACTGGTTTTCCCAGTTGCAAAGCTTGCGACCATCGGCGGGGATCCGGACTGGGCGGTGGTCAAGACCCTGGACATTCGTTACCGGATTAACGGTTATGAAAACCACCTTCTGCTTCACGATGGAGACGTAGCGGACTTGAGTGCCCCCGGCGAATATCCACCAGCGACAAGCGAGGTAAGCCAGGACGGGTCAACTCAGTTACTTATCACAAAACCCGGGGATTATTACTGCACCTTGGCGTCAGGCGAAGCTATCACAGTCTCGGTCCCGAGCGTCCCTGAGCCCGTTCAAATCCCAGGGCCGTGGACTGTGAAGTTTCCCGAGGGCTGGGGCGCGCCGCCTCAACTCCAATTTGAAAAGCTAATCCCGTGGAACGAACATTCTGACCTCGGAGTCGGATTCTTTTCCGGTTCAGCTTCATATCATTGCAGCTTCCATATTCCGGCAGATTTGCTGGCAGCTGATAACCGCATTGAACTAGATCTGGGCGATGTCGCTGTAATGGCTGATGTGACCCTCAATGGCCGGCATTTGGGCATTCTTTGGAAATCACCATTCCGAACCGACGTGACCTCAGTGTTAAGGGCTGGACAAAACACGCTGGAAATCGCAGTCGCCAACCTCTGGGTTAATCGGCTGATTGGCGACCAGAACCTGCCGCCGGATGCGGCCCGCAATCAAAATGGCTCACTTGCACACTGGCCCCAATGGTTGCTGGAGGGCAAACCCAGCCCTACCGGACGTTTCACTTTTACTACATGGGAACAATGGCGTAAAACGGATTCCCTGGTGGATTCTGGTCTTATCGGCCCAGTTCAACTGCTGACGATTGTCTCCAAACGCCTAAATTCATCATGACAATCTCAGAGCGCATGCGATACAGGCGTGGGGAAGGAGGTCCGAGGAGAAGGGCTGATGGGATTGACGCGAAGCTTCATGTACGCCGCACAAGCCGGGTCGTGGCCAGTCTGTGTAGCGTCGATGATGAGCTCACGGCGGGGTTGATTGCGCGGCTCTATAAGACAATGGAGCAGGACAAGATGAGTCCGGCGGCAGCCTTGCGAGCCGCGCCAGGTTCAGGTGTCCGAGGATGAAAAGATGGAGCTCACCCTACTATTGGGCGGGCTTTCAGATTCAGGGCGAGTGGGAGTAGCCTCTTTTTTTTCGATAAGCACACACTAGCTGGGCGCTTTTTCAATCAAACTGGAAGAGCAATACCACGGTGGACAACGATTGCTTTCGGAAATCGGAGGCCGTGCTTCCAACAGGAGGATCGTGGTGAACGGAGTTGAGGGTCTTTGGGAGAAGGCATTTCAGCTCGCCTATTTCATCGTGCTCAATCGTTCCAAGGCCTGCCAGATTGTTGGCAGAGCCTTGGAAAGGGTTGGGGCCCAGCGCAGCCGTGAACGGCGTCGAATTTACTGGCGCGGCCGCGATGCAAGTCTCAAGATCCGAAAAATCAGCCGCCCCGACGCCGATGCCTTGCAATGGCTGGTCTTTGTTGAATCGGAGGAGTACGAAAAAGAGCAGGAACGCAACAATCAGCAGACCGAAGCCGACATGATCATTCGCTACATCAAACACTTAGTGCAAGTGACGGCAGGCATGTCATCCTTCTATGTAAATGTTGGGTTGAATCGTCTCCTACGCAACTACAGCACCCCCGAGGTGCAGCAGGTGTATGAATGGATCACCGAGCATTATCCTGCATCAGAGGAGTATCGGAAGGTTAAAGGACGGCTGATGGGCCAGCTCACCTCGCGCTTTGAGCAATTCCTTCAGGTTTGCACCACACAATACCGGGAGCTGAGATTTGAGACCTGTGAAGACCAGGAGCGATGGCTGAATCTGGTCGAGGAGTGTCTGGAGACCTTCACGCCCTGGACCAGCAGGAAGGCCTGTTTTGGGAATGGATCTGTTGAGTTGAAATTTGGGGATCCGGGTGCTGGAGCGCGACATTCCAGCTTTAGAAACGAGTTGGATGGGATTGAGACCAGTCGATGCCATTGGTTCATGCATTCTCCTTGTTATTGCAGCCTGACGAAGAGATTGGGTCTCGATTCGCCGCAGGGGAGACTCGCGGTGCCGCGCTTCACCTTGAAGAATAACGGCCAAGACGGTTCGAATTTCAATGCAGGGGAGAGGAAGGCGGCGGCGCTAACGCCGGCAGAGCTGGGAGTACTGAGGGATCGTGTTACTGCAGCTGAGGCCAAGCGAAGAGCAATCCCCCTGCAGCCCGTCAAGATTGTAGTCCAAGGCGTGGTGCGCGCTCGTTTGAATCCCTCTAAGAATGAGAGAAGAGAGTTCGACATTCAGGAGGGCGCAAAACTGCTTGAAGTCGTCAGTGATGCACAGGGAACCGACGCAGCTGATCTCGTCCTGGCAAGCCACTGGATCGATTACACCGAATGGAACGGAATTGTTGCTGGTGAATATACGATCCCACTGAAACGCAGACGTGAGCTGCTCTTGAAGATCGTTCCGGTTCCTTTGGGAAGTGCCCAGGAAGGTGGGGCAACCGTCGTCGTTGAATCTCGTTCCAGTGTCCCGCTGGCTGCATGGTTTAGTTCTTTGGCGCTACTGTTGAGACTCCGCCAGAATCTTGCGCGCTACGCATTCGCATCTGTAATTCTTGTTGCGCTTGGCTGGTTGGCCATGACTGCGAACTACAGAAGCAGGCTGGCCCAGCAGCAGCGCACAATCGACCAAATGGCCACCGAGATAGCTTCGCTCAAAACTACAATCGTTTCCCCACAGTTGCCGCCGCCCCAAGCCTCGTCCGTCCCGAGCTACTTCTTGGCATCCACAAAGCCCAGTGTGCGTGGACCTCACAACCCGGAAGAGCCGATCGTGACCTTTGCTCCGGGTGCCGCTTTGGTGATGCTCCAGCTTCCCGTTGCCGAAGGCGAGCATGGGTCCTACCGTGCCACGTTGACTTCTTTCCTCGATGAGCGAGAGTTGGTAAGAGAGAATGCATTGAAGCCTGCCAGGAAACACAAAGATTGGGTAGTAGAGTTTGCACTGCCTTCCGCTCTTGTCACCAACAACACCCACTATCTCGTGACACTGGCTGCAGTCGATCATTCTGGCAGGTCGAAGAACGTCGGCACCTTCGTGTTCAAAATCCGAAAATAGCGCGAGTGATAAGCAGCAAGAACCCATAACCCATATCAAAAGGAAAAAAAGGAAAAGGGATAACCTATGCGGAACTTCCGAATTATGAGCGCGTGCATCTTGTTTGGCACTTTAGCAGTTCACACCGCTCAGGCAAACGACTTAGTCGCGGGAGTAGCGAAGTATATTTCTCCCACACAGACCAAAACGCTGAGATCAAACGATTGGTAGAAAGCGGTGTGAAGACTATTCGTACTGGCCTCGGATGGAACACTGCCTATTTCATAATCCAAGTCTATCAGCACGGCATAGGCGAGCAATTCCAGTCTTGTTGTATCCCGCAAGTACCAGAGTTTGAAGCGATCTGTCTGGTCTACCCCACCGGTAGGGCTTTGCAGCCCATGCAGACATACACAATCAGTAAACATCGCGTATCAGCACCTGCTCTGCTTGCATGGCTGCATCTGAGAACTGCCTCACACAAAGTGCTGGCGCAAATTTTCAAAAATCTCGCGGGGCACACAACCACCCCGGTATTTCTGGAATGCTCATGTTCATGATGGACGATTCTTTGCCCAAGTCAAGACAGTGATATCACCGGATAGTCCTGTGTTAGCAGTTCGTTTACAAGATGAGCGAGGCTGCTGCGCCGAACCCCCCGGCATTTATCTACGAAATCGCTGGGGGATGCATCTTAAAAAAGTACGTCGTTGTCTATAGCGTGATGCGGAGGTGATTCTATGCGGCTGTTCAGCCTGGCGGCAGCGAGCATTTTCCTGACCCCGGCGCTGCTTCTTGCCCAGCACTTGTCCTCGCCAGCGTTAACTGCCGGTATTTCAACGCATAATACCTCAAGTGCTGTACCTGCTGTGTCGCCAAGCATGCGCAGTGTGCATTCGGGCCTGCCTGCCAGCCCTAGTTCGTCAAGCCCTTCGACCAGCGCTCACATGAACGGTGCGCCGGGGGGTACGAGAGCTACGAAGACACAAGCTCTAACGACATGCCCAGCAGGTAACGTTTCGTCTGGTGGGCACTGCTCTGTGGCGACCCCATCCATAGCCTCCAAGCCGCACTGCGCAGGGTTCACAGGTAGGTCAGCGATATTGGCCTCACAGCTGACCCAGATCCGGGAAGACATACGGTCAGCCTGCTCGAGAGATCCTGCTTCGGCAGACTGCCGCACGCTGAAGCAAAGCAGAGTATGCTCTTGCTGGAGTATCAAGCTTTGCTGAGCGAAGCTCCCTTTGAGTGCCATACACTTATGCAAACTTATATTTCCCTGCTATGAAAATGAAATCTAAGTCCTTTCAATTCAATGGACCGCCCTCTCTAAATCTACATGCCGCATGATGCACCCACAAGCGCATGAGGCCTGCCATGAAAATAAGATCGTGACCTTTGCTCCGGGGGATTGCTCCGGGGGATCGTACCGAGCTACCTTGACTTCTTTCCTCGATGAGCAAGAGTTGCTTAGAGAAAATGCATTGAAGCCAGCCAGGAAACACAGATTGGGTAGTGGAATTTGCACTGCCTTCCGCTCTTGTCGCCAACAACACCCATTATCTTGTGACACTGGCTGCAGTCGACGGTTCCGGCAAGTCGAAGAACGTCGGCACCTTCCTGTTCAAAATCCGAAAATAGTGCGATAGGCACACACTGGAAAAATCGGTCGCGGGTTACAAACTTATCTTGTCATTTCCTCAATCTTAGGAGCCCTTTCAGGAATGCACTGGCCTTCAGGTGAGGTCAATGCTGCGTGGATGAAATGGGGAACGCCTAGTTAGCGATTCGCAGAAAAGGAAAGCGAGATGAAAGTTATGTTTGCTAGGAAAGGTGAAACAAAAGCCCTTTTGTTATGCAGGCTAGTTTTAGGACAAACACACCTACGGACTGCTGCAAGGCGCAGCACGACGAACAAGAAATTAGTCATGCTGTCTCTGTTTTTCTGGTTGTGCCGTTTTTCAGTGCCGGCGTCGTCGCAGACCACGGTGCTGACGTACCACAATGACAATAGTCGGACCGGACAAAACACGATGGAGACCGTTCTTACTCCGAGCAACGTGACGGGGGCAGAATTCGGCAAACTGTATTCGGTAAGTCTAGATAGCAGCAGTCAAGATGCGGTACGAGGACAGCCACTTTTTGTGCCCAACCTGCCTATCAACGGCACGCGCAACGTTGTGTTTGTTGCAACCGAGGCGGACAAAGTGTATGCCATAGATGCGGACAACGCGCTTTGGGCAGCGCCCGGCGTTCCACAATATCTATGGAAAGCTACGCTCACGGACCCGGCCTATGGTGCAGCGCCAGGCGCAACTCCTGCGAGTCGGGGTTGTAGAGATCCGGAGGGAGTGACGAGTACGCCGGTCATCGATCCGAGCGCTGAAATCATGTATGTGGAATCCAAAACCACAGAAAATGGTCAGGATGTTCATCGCTTGCATGCCTTGAGCATTCTCACCGGGCAGGAAGTTGGGCCGGGACACGTGATAATTTCTGCAAACAACTTCAATCCCAACATACATCGCAATCGCCCCGGCCTGTTACTGGCAAACGGCACAGTGTATGTGGCTTTCGCATCCAATGGCTGCGATCAATTCGACTACCATGGCTGGGTCTTCGCCTACGACGCTGCTACATTTCAGCAGCGCGGAGTGTTTCAGGTGACAACCTCCAGCGGAGCCCTCGGCGGCATCTGGATGGCTGGTGCTGGCCTGGCTGCAGACTCAAGCGGAAATATCTTTGCTGCCACTGGAAACGGTTTGTTTGATGGCGGAAGCAACTTTGGGGATAGCATCGTGAAACTCGGCCCTGTCAATCTGAATCGGCTGGATTTCTTCACCCCTTTCAATCAGCAAGACCTGTTTAATCGCGATATTGACCTCGGCTCGGGCGGGGTTTTGCTTCTTCCCGATCAGCCGGGGGCACACCCGCATTTGTTAGTCCAGGCCGGCAAAGAAGGAAAGATATATCTTGTCGACCGCGATCATATGGGCGGTTATTGCAATGGTTGCGATTCCGATCCCCAGCTCGTTCAAGAATTACCGGGCGCGGTGAATGGAATGTGGAGCATGCCGACCTATTGGAACAATACTGTCTATTTTTGGGCGCAAAATGACGTGCTCAAGGCGTTCTTCCTCAGCAATGGCCTGCTCAACGGTACACCTGCAAGATCGGGAGATTCATATGGATACCCTGGTTCAAATCTTTCGATTTCGTCAAATGGCAACAGCAACGGTATTGTATGGTCGATCAGGACCAACAACGGAGGTACCGACAATGACAATCCGGCGAGCGCTCCGGTGGTTTTGCAGGCCCACGCCGCTGATGATCTCCGGTCGTTGTATTCCAGCGACGGAAACGCAAATCGAGATGGCCTCAACGCAGGACTGAGATTCACAGTTCCTACCGTTGCCAATGGTAAGGTCTATGTAGGCACATGGGGACAACTGAGTGTCTTCGGAATGCTGCGGCCTTTAGGGGTTTCGGTCAGCCCGTCGTCCGGAGCCGGACCGACTCAAACATTTACCGCTGCATATTCCGATCCTGTCGACGGGAACAACATCATTCAAGCAGACCTCATGATTCTTCGGAATGGAGCGCTTCCCGGCAGCTTCACACCGTGGACTCACAATGACTGCATGGTTCGCTATGATCCTCCCACAAACAGTCTGTTCTTGTATCAGGATGGTGGCGGATGGGGACCGTCAACTTCCATGGGCGGAGGAGGTGTCCTTTCGAATTCGCAATGTACGGTGTTCGCGGCGGGTTCATCGCACCAGGTTTCGGGTAACACACTGTCGCTGACCGTACAAATTGCCTTCAATACAGCGAATTTTTCAGGGTCCAAGCAGGTATATCTGGACGCCGCAAACAATGCCGGGGGAGTACCCGGCTTTGGTGAAGATTATGCGACTCAACGGGGAAGCTGGAATGTCGCGGCTTGCACGTACACTCTGTCACCGTCGAGTGTTGTAGTGGCTTCCGACGGAGATTCTGGTTCGGTGGCTGTATCCACCTTCCCGGCCTGTGCTTGGTCTGCCGTGCCAAATTCGACATGGATTCACGTCTCTGGGCCGTCTTCCGGGGTTGGCAGCGGCACATTCTTCTACGACGTTGATCCCAATGGACGTAATGTACGTCGGAGGGGGACGATCTCTGTCGCCAATCAGTTATTCAACGTAGCTCAAGATCAGAGCATTTGTTCCCCTAGGGTCTGTTTCTGACAACCGAACTCAACATTGGAGGACTGACAAATGAACGTGACTTGGATAAAACCACAGTTTGAAGAAATTGGATTGAACTGCGAAATTAACTCTTACACAAGTGCTGCGATGTGAACCGGGAACAGGGCTCGGGGCCACCGCAGAATTGGACGAAGTGTACAAGCTTTCGGTCAGTCCATGCGGTATCCCGAGCCCCTGAACCCACAACATCAGATCAGAATCCAGGCGTGATTAGAGAATGGAAATGGCAAACAGATTTTGCAGGCCAATCATCGTAATTGTTACATTGTTGCTTTTCGGCTTTGTGCTATCAGGTGCATGTGCTCCGGCTCCAACCGTAAACCGGAAGGCCGCCACGTCGATAGATCCCGGAACCGCATTCAGTCCGCTGGTTTTCGATCTTTCCTATTACAAGCTTGTAAACCCAGATCTGTCTGGGTTATCTGATGCCGACCTCCAGGCCCACTGGCTCAATCACGGAATCGCCGAGGGCCGCCGCGCGCATCCTCTCTTTTGGACACAGCAGTACTTGGCTCTCTATCCTGATTTGCAGGCAAAATACGGCGCACAGAACTACCCTGCAGCTTTAGTGGACTACGTTACCAGCGGACATGACGCTGGACTTGCTGGCGTGCTGGCCCTCGCGCCCACAGTCTTCAACGTGGCGTATTACAAGCAGGTCAATCCTGACCTCGCCATCCTCTCCGATACCGACGCGGAAACTCATTGGATTGAGAATGGCATCTCTGAGACTAGGCACGGCCATCCCCGTTTTTTTGCGCCGGATTACCTCTTCCTCAACTATGACAAGGCTATCCAGCTCGGCGCTGACAACAATGCTGCCGCAGTTGATGATTACGCGCTCAACGGAGCCAACCAGGGCCGCATCGGTCTTGACGCGCTGATGCCCTTGGTCTTTGATCCGGCGTATTACATGAACCGGCATCCCGAATTGAATTTCCAGTCTACCGATGACGCCATTACGTACTGGCTTCAGACCGGACTCGCCAAGGGCGACAAGGGATCGAATGTGTTTTCGGCTTCGGAATATTTGGGCTTGTATCCCGACCTGTTGCAAGCTTTTGGCGCAACCGGTTACGCCGATGCTCTGGAACACTACGTCCGCCACGGACGCCACGAAGGCCGCAGCGGTTTGTTCGCCATCGATCAATCCTATTTATCTTTTATTCCCACTTCAGACGGTGGTCCCACAACGCCCGCCGATCGTGTCGAGACCTTCACATCCGTCACGGGTCAAACCATCACCGTCACCGTCCGTGCGCCGGTTCCAAACGACACGACATTCACCATGCGTCCGATCAACCCGGGAGAACTTCCGGATGATTATTTCCCCGAGGCCGTTGTCGAAGCGCAGGCGGCGGGGGCAGGAACGCTCATGATTCCCATGGGCGTGTACAACTTTCAGGGCACCCACCCGGACCTGCAGTGGGCCATCCAGAATGTGACCGACATGACCATTGACGGTCAGGGCTCCACGCTCAACTTCAGCAAGCCGGAAGCAGCGATCGGTATGAATAGCATGACGCGAGTCGTGTTCAAGAATTTTGTGATCGACTGGCCGAATCTCCAGATTGCCGCACTAGGAAAGATTGTCACCGACCCCAACAATCCGGCACAAAATCTGCTTCAAATTGACCCGGCGTACGCGTTCGACGTTTCTAAAACCATCGAGACTCTGTCTACCTGGGACGTGGCCAATAATACCTGGGGAAGGCAAGCTCAGATCGAGGACGCTTTCGCTCCTGCTTTAGGCACCAATAATCCACCACCGACGTATCTGGGCAATCGGCTCTATTCTTCCCCTGACTTCAATTTGATGCCGGTGGGCACGATCTTCATCGTCCGCTATTACCTGGGCGAAGGGCCCGGGATCTTGGTCGGAGGCGCAGAGGACTTTGCACTGGAAAATGTGGTTTTTCATTCCGTGCCCGGCATGGCGATCTTCCTCGATCTTAGCCGCGGCGTGCGCGTGTCGAATTGCGTCGTAGACCGATCGCCGGGAAAGCTGATTTCGGCTACCTCCGGCGCTCTGCAATTGAACAATAGTGAAGGCGATGTTCTAGTCGAAGGCAACAAGTTTGCCTATCATGGCGACGATGGCATCAATATTGGGGCTGCGGGTTTCTTTCCCATCACCGCAGTCAATGGAACTCAACTGACGTTATCGGTGGCAGATTCTACTCCGGTCGTGGGAGAGCCTGTCATTATTTTCAATTCCGCATACGGTGTGCTGGGGTACTCCACGATTCAGACCGTTTCTCAGAACTCCGATGGAGGCTTCGATGTCCAGTTGAACGATGCCATCCCACACATAGCCTCCGACGGTTGGCTGGGACGCCTCAATGTCATGGGCGCCCGCTGGATTGTGCGCAACAACCAGTTCCTCAACAACCACGCGCGCGCCATTCTTCCCCAGGGGCCTTATGGCCTGTTAGAAGACAATGTCATGCAGGGACAGACCAGCGCCGCCATACTGGCCGGCATCTTGAACGACGTGCCACCCGCCGCAGTTGGTCCCGGCGTTCAGGACATGCAGGTATTGAACAACTTGATCTCGGATGTAGGCTTCTTTTCTGCGCCTCCGGGCATTCCCATCGGAGGCACCAGCCCCGGCGCAGTCATGATCGTGAGCTGGCTGATGAACGGGTTTAACTTGAATGACGAAAGCGGAAGCACAGATGTGCCGGTCAATCAGAACATCGTTCTATCGGGCAACACGGTGAGAAATCTCCCTGGCCCGGCGTTCTTCATCGGTTCGGCCGCCAACATCACCCTGGATCAGAATGAGATCATCAACTCCAACAACGGACCGTTCTATTACCTGGGAACCGCCAATACCTTGGGATCTATTGTTGTGAGCCAGGCCCAGAACGTCTCTATTACGAACACTGTCGTAAGCGGTCCCAATACCGGTCCAGCCTCGATTGACCTGCACTCCACTGGCGGAATTCAGGATGACAGAAGCACCACACTGTCGCTCTCGCTGGCTGCCGGAAGCGATCCTTCTGCCTTCGCTCAGCCTGTTTCGTTTACCGCGGTTGTCACCCCGCAAGCCGGCGGCATACCCACAGGCACAGTGCAATTCATGGATGGCACAACGAACATCGGCTCTCCCGTGGCCCTAGATTCCACTGGCACGGCGTCTCTTGCTACCTCATCCTTGTCGCTGGGCGAGCACGCCATCAACGCCGTCTACAGCGGAGACGCAAACTTCGACGGCAGCACGGCTCAGATCGACCAAACCGTGGGTTCGGAAGCCAGTATGATATCGGTCACCTCCAGCAGCGATCCCGCGGCTGCAAGCTCATCTCTCACTCTGATCGCAACCGTGACTGCCGGCTTCGGCTCGCTCGTCGGCAGCGTGCAGTTCCAGGATAACGGCGCTGACCTGGGTTCACTCGTTCCGCTGAGCGCAGGCACCGCCCTGCTGCCCACCTCGAGCCTGTCCCCGGGCGTGCATAGCATTACCGCGGTCTACTGCTGCGATCCAAACTTCTTCTCCAGCATATCCACGCCTTTCACCCAGATCATCACAGCCACAGGTGGCACAAACTCGACATCCACGGCGTTTAAGGCTACCGCGCAAACGTTCTTCCGCCAGAGCGCCACATTCGCGGTTACCGTAAGCTCAAGCGGCGGCACGCCCGCCGGCAATGTACTTTTGATGGATGGGGATTCCCAACTTGGACCCATGCTCACTCTCGATGGCAACGGCGCCGCAAACTACAGCACTCCGCTCCGCCCAGGCGTACATCAGATTCAGGCGATCTACATCGGCGATGGGGTTAACTTCAACGGCAGCTTTGCCGGACAAATGGTAAATGCCTCGCCTCGACCGAAGCCGCGTTAGCTTGCCTGCGGCAGCTGCGAGTGTTGCCCAAGGGAGTATTTTGCCATTCAGCAAAAGCATTTTGTTGATGTTAGAGTGCGACCAACTATGGTGACTCTGCTCAAAGTGAGCCAAGTGGAACTGGCTGAGTACTTGGAAACGTCCATTCAGGCGTTAGCGAACGAATTGATGCGCGCAAACGGCTGGTCGCCGGAGCAAAGCATGGCGGCGTCACTCCAGTCTTTCAATATGCTGCTGCCTGATAGGATCGTTGACTCACCGAATCAGTTCCTACGGACAATCGTTGCAGATGGAAAGAAGGTCGGAATTCTGTGGTTCGGACTGAGAGGCGAAAGAGAAGCTGTCGTCTGGGACATTCTCATAGATCCCCCGTATCGGAGTAGAGGGTGCGGAAAAGCAGCGATGATGGTTATGGAAGACGAGCTTCGGAAGATGAAGATCAGCAGCGTCATCCTCAACGTGTTTCAGCGCGTACCTGCGCTATCTGATCTTTGAGATCACTAATTTCTTGATTTAAGCGGCTCATATCTTCATCTGTGTGTTTTCCGCTGAGCAACTGAATTCGGTACTGTGATTTCGCCGCCATCGATCGGCTCAGTTCCTGTTCACGTGCTAATAAAATAGAGTCGGCCTTGGTGAATGTATATTTGTGATTCAGACAACATCTCCAGCAAAGTGCGAGCGCGCGAAGCTTCTACAGCTTCAAACGCGCGTTCGGGTTGTGCTTGTTGAACCAACAAGTCCACATACCTTTTATAATAGGCCGCGTGGTAAGCCGAGTGTGTGTCTATCGCACTTATTTTCGGATTTTGAACAAGAAGGTGTAGAAGGTGTCAGATAAGGTTAATCGGAAAGTCAGCCAACGTAGCGTTTATAAATAGCAAGACATACAGCCACCCCCGTGGTGTAGAGTTCCACCACCATTTGCCGTCTACCGGCAACGCGGTTATCGACCGCTTGCCGCATGAACATACCAGGAGAAGTGTACCCGCTGCCTGTGGGGAAGCAAAATAAGAGTCGAGATGATGGTGGACCAGTGGAATCCGAGTCTGTACCGCTACCGAACTGAAGACTTTCTGCTACGGTCCTCGTTCTTGCCCCTTCTACGAATCGGCACCGGCACGGTACGTGCCGGGCCGGCGTAGAATGATTTACACGGAGGAGGACTGGGCTGACGATGAGGCAACTTCACGTCGCGGCCTCGAGGAGTAAAGACTTCGTCAAGGTCTGAGGTTCCAAAATGCTATGAGGACAAAAGAGTTAGTTGCGTGTTCTGGAGTGGCATCAACGCGGACGGTGTGAATCGCAGGTGCTTGTGTGGGTTGAGACTGCGTTGTGGCCTCGGACACAAAGCCCAGTACGACAATGCATAGCAGGACAGCAAAGCACTTAGTAAAAAAAAACGATCTCCTCGTTTAAACCTCGAACCCTCTTTTGGTGAAAGTGAAGCGTCACTTTGCCGGGCGCCATCGCGGTGACCCGTTACAAGCCCGCGTTTGTTTTGTCAACGAAGCAGCATCAGAGCCGTCAATATTTACCGTCCAGATATTGCATTGGTTATCGTAAGCAATCTTCTTTCCGTCCGGCGACCAGGCGGGCAAACCGCCTCCCCCAATCAGGGCCGTTGCGTCGGAGCCATCAGCATTTATTACCCAAAGGTTCGTTACATCATGAAATTTCTTGCTTAGGTCACCCTCGAGGGGACGGTCCGACGAGAATGCAAGCTTGCGCCCATCAGGAGACCATACTGGATACCCGGTGCCGTGGCCCGAATTGACAACCCGTTCCAGCGGACTGATGTCTGAGCCATCGGCGGTTACTGTCCAAATCGTGTAGTTGCTGTGATCGAAAAAGGCACCCCAATCGATGTGATTCCAGTCTTTCGGATCGTCGTGCATCCACTTGGTCCGATCACCAAAGGGCCGTATGGATGTGAATGCGATCCTGCTCCCATCCGGGGACCACGTCGGATTCGCATGAAACAGCAAGACCGAGCGACCCGTGATAATTGGTGTTCCACTGACGGTGCGGGTGATAGGTTTGTTGCCGTAGGTCAGTTTGGTCAGGGGAATGGCGGCGGATCCATCGGCATTCATAACCCAAATGTTATCGGTAGTGTCTCCCTCAACGCTATTACTCCCATTGAGAGCCCGCGTAGATAGAAACGCAATTCTGCGGCTGTCGGGCGACCATGTCGGCTGGTAACTATCGGCGGCGGACAGTTTGGTCAGGGCCTTCACACCTTCACCGTTCGCGTCCATCAGCCAGATGTTTTCAATGATCATGCCGGCATCGCGGCCATCCAGCGCACGGTTTGATACAAACGCGATCTTCGACCCGTCTGGCGACCATACCGGGCTGCTGCTGCTGGCAGCAGTAAGCTTCGTCAGCGCCTTGGCCCCGGACCCGTCGGCGTTCATTACCCAAATGTTGCTGGCAAAACCGAAGTTACTATTGTCGCTGCCATCCAAGGCGCCTGACGATGCAAATACTATCTTGCTGCCATCGGGTGACCACATCGGCTCGGAACTACTTGCGGCAGTATGCCGGGTCAGAGGCATGACGGATCCATCTGTATTTACCACCCAAATGTTCCACATAGCGAAGCCACCGGGAGATATGCGATCCTTCGGTGTGAAGAAGATGATGTTATCGCTGCCATCTAGAGCGCGATTAGAGGAAAACACGATCATCGGTTCGGGCTGATTCCGGCGGGGAGCGACTCCCTCGGAAGTGCCCCCGTAGGTGCTTAAGGGTGCAAGCGCAAGGACCGCTGTCAGGAACAACCTTTTTTTTGCCACACCCAAGGCATTCCCGCGACTAGGTATCTTGTATTTTCGAGATATTAACGACTTTTGTAAAATGCTCATTTCTTTTCCAATGGAAGCCGCCAATTTATTGGCAGCAAGTGCATACAGCATCTAGGAAAACCTCAACTCATCGAGATCCTCATGGTGCTTATCAGAGAACGGAGGACTTGAGATTCCTTGCAAGAATTGTTAGATGAGACCGCTGTTCTGAGCGCCCAAAGAAGTTTTTGCGGATCACAGGGATGAACGGATGAACTACAAAAACCTCTTCTCACCTGCGCGAACAGTTTTCCTTGCAAGTTGTCCGCAGACATCCGTTCTTAATTGTAACGAAGTTGCTTTGTTAGGAGGTTGACCGTCTCAATGAAAAGGATTAAACAAATCGGATTGCTGGCATTGGTTTTGGTATGGCTGGCAGCGCGGAGTTCGGCAGACAATAGCCGGCCCGATTTCCAGGGCAAGATTACCCATATCCAGTTCGACGAAGACCGGACGAAGAGGCTGGGTACGGCTGTGGTTGACGCGGGGACGAAATCACAGACTCATAAGTACAATAAGATCATCCTGATTGTTACCAGAGAAACTGACATCTGTGAGCAGAGGGGGCAGGAGCGCCAGGAAATTACGTTCGATGAGCTTAAAGCCGGAGATTTGATCGAGGCCCGATTCACAGGTCCCATCCTGGAGAGTTTGCCTGGGCAAGTAGTTGCCGCAGAGATCGTGGTTCTGCCAAGCAGCGGGCGGCGGCCTTGAGCAAGGTGGCCAAAGTTGAAGGTAAGCCGCTGCGGGCTAGACCTGCGCAGCTTGCGCTCTCGCTCAAGGATTTCAAGACGGCAAGTGCTTGAGGTCTGACGTGGGTGGTCCGTTGGGAACTGTTTGCAGCAGTTGAATTTCTAAACGATAAGAGTCTTTAATTGAGGAACAAACTGACGATAAACCGTTCATATTCATAGATGTGCACGGTTTTCGACTGGGAATTCGAGAATGAAGCTAAGCAAGCTGCGGTTGGTCACTCTTGGGTATCTTTTATTGTTGTCTGTTCTTTTGACACACGCGGAAGCTCATCAGACCCTTGAAGATGCCAAAGCGCTACATGATCAGGGCTGGGCTGCGTTCGGGCGATGGGAACTGGCCAAAGCTGAGCAGTACCATCAGCAAGCCCTGACAATTAGGCAAAGGCTCGCTCCAGGGAGCTTGGAGGTGATTGACAGCCTAAACTGCCTGGGCGCTGTCAGTGAACGTCGCGGTGATTTAGACAAGGCGGAGAGTTACTACCGCCAGGCTCTCGAGATCAGCCAAAGGCTGAGTCCGGAGAATCTGGGAATGGCCGGAGCTCTCAATGGCCTCGGAACGATAGCCATGCGGCAAGAGAATCTGGATAAGGCCGAACGATATTTTCGCCAAGCTTTGGATATCAGACGGAGGCTTGCTCCTGGGAGTCACGTCGTAGCCTTCAGTTGGATCACCCTTGCTCGTCTTGCGGGACAGCGCGAGGATCTGGCAACGGCGGAAGAGTATTTCTTACAGGCGTTGAAAACCGAAGACAAACTCCCCTCTGTGGACTTGGCCGATATTTTCACGGGTCTGGGGACCATCGCCATGGAACGCTCGGACCTTGCCAAGGCGGAACGGTATTTCCGTCAAGCTCTCGAGATCCGGCAGAAGGTCGAGCCAGATAGCCTTGCGGTCGCGGGAGACTTAGGGAATCTCGCCTGGGTTCTCAGCGCACGTGGAGAGTTGTTCAAGGCGGAAGAGTGTCTTCGCAGTGCCCTGGATGTCAGGCAGCGGCTCGCTCCCGGGAGCCTGATGGTTGCCGCCAGCATGGGCGCTTTGGGCGGCCTTGCTTATACGCGCTCTGACTTATCGGCAGCGGAAGAGTATTTTCACAAAGCCTTGGACATCAGGGAGAAGCTTGCACCGGGCAGCGGCGACCTCGCCATAAGCCTCTCTTGGCTGGGGACCACCTCCCTTGACCGCGACGACCTCGCTAGAGCGGAAGCGTATTTCCATCAGGCGCTTGAGATCCGCGAAAAGTTGGCGCCAAGCGCTCTCGGCGTTGCCTGGACGCTTGGCGGTCTGGGCAAAGTAGCGAGCAAACGAGGAGATCTGGATACGGCGCAGGCATATTTCCTCCAGGCCCTCGCGATCCAAAGCAAGCTGGTGCCGGGTAGCCTCAGTGAAGCGGGAACTCTCCATTCTCTTGGTGACTTGGCAAGCAATCGCCACAACTTCGCGGAAGCTGAGCAGTACTATCGCAGGGCGTTGACCATCCAGGAAAAGCAAGTACCAGGCACAAGGATCCACGCCTGGGGGCTTTTTGCTCTGGGTGGGGCGCTACGCGAGGAGCAGAAGCTGGATTCCGCCACGGAGCTTTTTGCCCAGGGCATCGATGCTGTGGAAAGTCAAAGTGCCCGCTTGGGCGGCACCCAAGAAGTTCGTTCCGGATTTCGCGCCGTCTATGAGGACAACTACAAGGGTTATATTGATCTGCTCATCCACCAAAAGCGGCCGGAGCTTGCCTTCTACGTGCTGGAGAGTTCGCGGGCCCGTACGTTGCTGGAACAGTTGGCTACCGCCCATGTTGACATCCACCATGGAGGCGAGCCTGTTCTGTTGCAGCGCGAACGTTCACTGCGAGAATTGATGGCTGCGCAATCGAGCCGTCACATCCGATTGCTCAATGGCAGGCACACAGACGAGCAACTAGCTGCATTAGACAAGCAGTTGGAGGAGCTGCAGCAGCAATATGACGAAGTAGAGGAGGAAATACGCTTTACCAGCCCAGCCTATGCGGCCCTGACCCAGCCTCAACTGTTGAGCATCAAGGAAGTGCAACAACAGTTGCTCGACCAGAATACCATCTTGCTGGAGTACTCCCTGGGGGAAGCGCGCAGTTATGTCTGGGTGGTCCGCGCAACTTCGTTTGACGTCTACGAACTGCCTTCGCGAAGCGTAATTGAGAAGACGGCGCGCGAAGTATACGGATTGCTAACCGAGCGCAATCGCATCATCGAGAAGGAAACGGAGAGCCAGCGGCAAAAACGTCTGGTGCAAGCTGAGGTGGAATACACAAGGGCGGCAGCCGAACTGAGCCGGATGGTCTTAGGTCCCGTGGCTGCCCTGCTGGAGAACAAACGCTTGTTGGTCGTCGCCGACGGAGCTTTGCAAACAATTCCTTTCGCAGCTCTGCCCACACCGGCCCCCGTCTGCGTCGGCCATTCATTGTCCGAAGTGAGGGCTGGAGCAAGCGTGCCGCTGGTGATTGACCACGAAATCGTGGATCTGCCTTCAGCATCGGTGCTGGCGGAATTGCGTCGGCAGGAAAGGAATCGCCAGGAGCCGCCCAAGGCAGTGGCCGTGCTTGCCGACCCAGTCTTTGACGAAAAAGACGAGCGTGTAGCGTCAGCTATGGGCCGAACCCATGACAGAGGGAAACAGATAGTTGCCCTGCCATCCTTGAACAAGGAACTTACACAGGCTGTTGGCCAGCCGACTCGCTCTTTCGATCGAGGGGCGTATCTGAGGCGCTTGTTATGGACCCACTGGGAAGCAAACGCCATTCTGAGAGTGACCCCGGCCGGACAAGGCATGGAGGCGCTGGGGTTCCAGGCAAGCCGCGTAACTGCGATGAGTCCGGCGCTGGCACAATACCGGATTGTGCACTTTGCCACCCATGGGTTATTGGACAGCGAGCATCCGGAACGGTCCGGGCTGGTATTGTCCATGGTCAACGAGCGGGGAGAGGCGCAAAACGGGTTCCTGGATCTGGAGGATATCTACAATTTGAACTTGCCCGCGGACTTGGTAGTGTTGAGCGCGTGCGATACAGGTTTGGGGCAGGACGTCCGAGGAGAAGGACTGATCGGGTTGACGCGAGGCTTCATGTACGCCGGGGCCAGCCGGGTAGTGGCCAGTCTGTGGAGCGTCGATGATGAAGTCACGGCGGAGTTGATGGCCCGGTTTTATACGGCAATGGAACGCGACAAGATGAGTCCGGCGGCAGCCTTACGAGCAGCCCAGGTCCAGGTGTCCAAGGATGAGAGGTGGAACTCACCCTACTATTGGGCGGGCTTTCAACTTCAGGGCGAGTGGAAATAGCCTTTTTTTCGATAAGCACACACTACCTGTGCGCTTTTTCAGCCAAACTAGAGCAATACCACGGTGGATAACGATTGCTTTCGTGAATCGGAGGCCGTTGTGCCTCGCCAAAATAGAAAACTGCCGCATGCTTGGTGCAATTCTTAGAAGACAAGTCAGGCGAAACAGTTTGTGGCAAACAGGGAATTGTGGCAGGAAGAAAGCAATTCGTCGTCGGCTGGCGGAAAACGGACACGGCGACGCCTCTCTCGTTTGCTCCCGACCCCTGGTCTATTCTTCCATTCAGAGCTTACGCTGCAAGATCGTAACGATGGTGCAGGCCACCGAGCCTGGGTGAAGAAGCAATTCTCCATCCGGCCGCAGCCTTCGCGCTGTTTCTTCCCGCAGGTGTATCCTTCTTCAATCCCAGATGCGTCCGATCTTCGTGATAGTAGCCAATGTATTCAGACAGCAATCGTTTCAAGTGCCGCTCATTGAGTGG
>Ga0209166_10000434_pt1 | contig 47130 bp, 41 predicted proteins | sample Coa_R1_3_FD_187151 | JGI IMG/M metagenome (GOLD analysis project Ga0209166, IMG submission 187151) | Surface soil microbial communities from Centralia Pennsylvania, which are recovering from an underground coalmine fire - Coalmine... | ecosystem: Environmental > Terrestrial > Soil >...
CATCGTCGAATCCGGCGGCAAGCTCTATAGCGCGACCAAGGAAGTCAAGGTCACCGTCGGCGGCTGCGGCGGTTGAGACCAGAGCATAAGGAAGAAACCGATGGCATCGACCATTCGCGTGCGCGCCACCAATAGCGGCGACACCACCGTGGTGCAGGCGCTGATCCAGCATCCGATGGATTCCGGATTCGTGAAGGATGCGCATGGCCAGATCATCCCGCCGCATTTCATCCAGCAGCTCACCTTCGAGCACAACGGCAAGACCGTGTTCCTCGCCAATTGGGGCCCGGCGGTCTCGAAGGACCCCTATGTGAAATTCTCCTTCAACGGCGCGGGCAAGGGCGACGACCTCAAGATCAGCTGGGTCGACAACAAGGGCGCGACCGACACCACCACCGCGAAGATCCAGTGACAATGCGCGCGCGAACGATCATCCTGACCGCCGCGGCCGCGCTCTCGACGGCGGCGCTGGCCTGTTTTGCGGCATCCGCCATCGCCGCCCCCGACACGATCGATCCGGTCGCGGACGCCAAGGCGTTCCGGAAATACTTCACGGACAAGTTCCCGAAAGTGAAGCTTAACGATTTCGTCAACGGTCCCTATTCGATGAATGCGGACATGCGCAAGCAGTGGGAGGACATGGAGCAGTTTCCGCCCTACGAATTCGCGCTGGAAGCCGGCAAGGAGATGTTTTCGAAGCCGTTCAAGAACGGCAAGACTTATGCGGATTGCTTCTCAAACGGCGGCATCGGCATTCGCCAGAACTACCCCTATTTCGACGAGAAGGAAGGGAACGTCATCACGCTTGAGCTCGCGATCAATCGCTGCCGCGAGGTCAACGGAGAAGCGCCGCTTTCCTATATGAAGGACGAGATGGCCTCGCTCACCGCCTACATGGCCTACACCTCGCGCGGCAAGCCGATGGATATCAAGATCCCGAACGACCCGCGCGCGCTCGCGGCTTACGAAGATGGCAAGCGTTATTTCTACACCCGTCGCGGCCAGCTCAATTTCTCCTGCGCGAGCTGCCACGTGCAGAGCGCGGGTGAACACATCCGCGCCGAGACCCTTGCGCCCGCGCTCGGCATCATGAATGCGTTGCCGATCTACCGCTCGGAATGGGGCGGCATGGGCACGACGAGCCGCCGCCTCGTCAGCTGCAACAGCCAGACCCGCGCGGTTCCGCTCGAGCCGCAATCCGACGAATATCGCGACGTCGAATATTTCCTTTCCTATGTCGCCAACGGGCTTCCGATCTCGGGGCCAGGATCACGGCCATGAGCACGATACGGAACATGGCGCTCGCCGCGGTGTTGCTCGTCTTGGGCGGGGGACCTGCGCTCGCCGCCTCGGAGGCCGACTACAAGGCTGCGCTTGCCGCGGCCGAATCCGCCGAAAAGGACGCCGCCACCTTGCGCAATCGCTGGACCACAACCGAATCCGCGCTTGCGGCCGCAAAGAAGGCGGCCGCAACCGGCGATTTCGAGGCTGCCACGGCGTCGGCGAAGCAAGCCGAGGCGCTGGCAAAAGCGTCGATTTTCCAGGCGAGCAGCGAAAAGGAACGCTGGAAGGACATGGAAATCCGCTGAATTTCGTTCGGCGTTTTGAGAGGCGAACACCAAAAAATGAAAATCCGCCGGCGGGATTTTCTGAAATTTTCGGGCGCGCTCGCCTTGTCGAGCGGGTTCGCCCGCGCCACGCACGCCGCCACTGACAAGCCGAGCCTCTACGAGCTCGAACGCTTCGGCAATGCGCGCATCCTGCACCTGACCGACACGCATGCGCAGCTCTTGCCGGTGTTCTTCCGGGAGCCGAGCTTCAATATCGGCACCGGCGACATGGCCGGAAAGCCGCCGCATCTCGTGGGCCGAGCCTTTCTGGATCATTTCGGCATCAGTGCCGACAGCGCCGATGCCTATGCATTCACCTCGCTCGACTTCGAGAAATCGGCGGCGCGTTTTGGCAAGCTTGGCGGCTTTGCCCATCTCAAGACCCTGATCGACCGCCTGCGCGGTGATGTCGGCGCGCGCAGCTCGCTGCTCCTGGACGGTGGCGACCTCTGGCAGGGGACGGGGCTCGCCAACATCATGCAGGGCGCCGACATGGTGGAGGCCGCGAACCTGCTCGGCATCGAGGCGATGACCGGCCACTGGGAGTTCACTTACGGCGAGGAGGCGCTGCGCAGGAATCTCGGGGCCTTCAAGGGCGAGTTCCTGGCGCAAAATGTCTTCCTGACCGAGGAGGCCAAATTCAACGACGCCAAAGCCTTCGATCCCGCCTCCGGCCGCGTGTTCAAGCCGTCCGTGATCAAGGAGATTGGCGGTCATCGCATCGCGGTGATCGGCCAGGCTTTTCCTTATGTGCCGATCGCTCACCCCAAGCGTTTCACGCCGGACTGGACCTTTGGCATCCACGACGACGAGCTGCAGAAGCTCGTCACGGCTCATCGCGACAACGACAAGGTCGATGCCGTGCTGTTGCTCTCGCACAATGGCATGGACGTCGACCTGAAGCTTGCGAGCCGCGTGAGCGGTATCGATGCGATTCTCGGCGGCCACACCCATGACGCCGTGCCGCAGCCGGTGCTGGTGAAAAATCCGGGCGGCGCCACGCTCGTCACCAATGCCGGCTCGAACGGAAAATTCCTGGGCGTGCTCGACCTAGTGCTCGGCAACGGCAGGGTGAAGGACGTCCGCTACCACCTGCTGCCGGTCTATTCCGAATTGCTCAAGCCCGACCCGGAGATGAAGGCGCTGGTCGAGAAGCTGCACGCGGCCCATTCGAAAGGCTGGACAGACAAGATCGCGACCGCCGACCGGCTGTTGTACCGACGCGACAATTTCTGGGGCTCGATGGATCAGTTGATCTGCAATGCCCTGCGCGGCGAATTGAATGCCGAGATCGCGCTGTCGCCGGGTTTTCGCTGGGGCACCACGGCGCTTGCGGGGCAGGCACTCACCATGGAAGACGTGCTGGCGGAAAGCGCGATCACCTATCCCGAGACCTATGTACAGACCATGACCGGCGCACAGATTAAAGACGTCATGGAAGATGTCTGCGACAACCTCTTCAACGCCGATCCCTATTACCAGCAGGGCGGCGACATGGTCCGCGTCGGCGGCCTGACCTACGCCTGCACGCCGACGGAAAGCATCGGCAGGCGCATCTCCGGACTGAAGCTCGATAACGGCCGGATGCTGGAGGCCGACAAGCGCTATAAGGTCGCCGGCTGGGCTTCGGTCAACCCGCAGGAAGGCAAGCCCGTTTGGGACGTGCTTGCGGATTATCTGCGCTCGGGAAAGACCTCCCTGCCCTATGGCAGCAACGTCACGCTCAAAGGCGTCGACGGCAATCCGGGAATCGCAGGATGATCGGCTCCGGCAAAACCCTCCGAGCTCTTGTCGGCGCCATGACTGTGGCCCTTTCTGCCGTCGCGCTTCCATCTGCCTGCCGCGCGCAGCAGGTGCCGCTGCAGGACAAGCCGTTTGCCGAGCACAAGATCGTGCTGCAGCTCTCCGACAACGATCCGCACAAGCAGGCGCTGGTGATCAGTGTCGCCAACAACCTTTTGAAATTTTACGATCCCGACAAGGTCGCGATCGAAATCGTGGCCTTCGGCCCCGGCATCGATTTGCTGCGAAGCGAAAACGCCCGCCGCAAGCAGGTCGAGAGCCTGATCGCACAGGGCGTGCGCTTCGATGTGTGTCTGAATACCGTCGATACGATCGAGCGGGAGACCGGAAAGCGGCCGGACATCATCCCCGGCGCGACGCCTGTCCAGGTCGGCGTCGGGCAGATACTGTTGCTGACCGAAAACGGATATACATTGGTGAGGCCTTAGCGGACGGCCTCTCCGGCCTCGTGCATTTGATGGAATTGCAGGAGCGGAGCTGGAGCTATGTCCAGCCCGGATGTGGTAGGATCAGCACCAAGAATTTTGATCGGTGAGCCATCATGATCTTCCGTCAGCTCTTCGACAGCGTTTCCGGCACCTACTCCTATCTCCTGGCGAGCCGCCCCGGCGGCGAGGCGCTGATCCTCGATCCCGTGCTGGAGAAAGCCGACCGCTATTGCAAACTGCTGCAGGAGCTCGACCTCAAGCTGGTGAAGGCGGTCGATACCCATCTGCATGCCGACCATGTCACGGGCTTGGGCGAGTTGCGCGACCGCACCCATTGCATCACCATCATGGGCGAGCAGAGCAAGGCCGACGTGGTGTCGATGCGGGTGTCCGACGGCGACAAGGTGACGATCGAGGGACTTTGCCTCGACGTGATGTATACGCCGGGCCACACTGACGATTCCTATAGCTTCTCGATGGGTGACCGCGTCTTCACGGGAGACACGCTGTTGATCCGCGGCACCGGCCGCACCGATTTCCAGAACGGTAGCGCGCGGGCGCAGTATGATTCGATCTTCAACCGGCTCTTGAAGCTGCCGGAGGAGACGCTGGTGTTCCCGGCCCACGACTACAAGGGCGATACCGTCTCCACCATCGGCGAGGAGAAGCGCTACAATCCGCGGCTGCAGGTGCGCTCGATCGACGAGTATGTCGAGTTGATGGGTAATCTCAACCTGCCCAATCCCAGGCTGATGGACGTGGTGATCCCCGCCAACATGCATGTCGGGCTGCATCAGGACGAATTGGAAAAGCAGGGGCTGTCGCTGAACGCGCGCCAGGCGATCGAAAGCCTCGGCCGTACCGATGTGCTGTTGGTCGATCTGCGCGAGAGCAGCGAGCGCGCCAAGCACGGCACGCTGTCCGGCGCGCTGCACGCCCCCTATCCCTCGATCGAGGAAAGTCTCAAGCCCGGCGGCGTGTTGCGCGAGGTCGCGGCCGCGACCGGACGCCGCATCGTGTTCTTCTGCGCCTTCGGCGAACGCTCGGCGATGGCGGTGAAAGCCGCCAAGGAGGCCGGGCTTTCCAACACCGCACACATCGCCGGTGGCCTGGATGCCTGGAAGAAGGCCGGCGGGCCCGTGCTGCACGTCTGAGTTCTCAGGAGGACGCCGATGAGGAAGGCCGGCAAGAAGGGTGAGCCTTCGAAGAAGGCCGGCGCCAAGCCGAAGACGCCGTCGCCTCCACCGACAGCCGAGGACAAGGGCGAGGACGAGGATTATGAGGATGGCGACATCGCCACTCCCAAGCGCGACCGCTACGGCACCGACGACGAGCCGTTGTAGTTGATTTTCGTCATTCGTGGGCGATGCGGAGCGTCGAACGGCCCCTGTCAGCTCGACCGCACCATGTTAGGCCGCAGCAATCGTTTCGGGTGCACGCCGTCAACATAGCCCATGAAGGGTGGGTGGATCGAATAGCCGATCAGTTCGCGCGCGCGTTCGGGCAGGGTTTCCGCGACATCCGCGGGCACAGCGAGGCACATGTTCTCGAGCTGCCGCACCCAGCCGGCGCAATATTGCGGCGTGATGATCAGCCGCGGCCGATCCGAGCGGTTGCTGCCGCCGCGGTGCCACAGCGTGCCCTTGGCGATCGCAAGTGAGCCTGACGGCATCGCAAGCTTCACCGCATCCGTGCGATGACCGGGGTCACGCTTCTGATCCAGCGCGGACCTTGCACCGAAATCCGTTGGCGTCGCTGCGCCCTGGATCCGCCGCTCGTCCCACAGATGGCTGCCGGGAATGACCTCGGTGCTGCCGTTGAGCTCGGTGGTGTCATCAATGGCCCAGAAAGTACTGACACCCAGGGCCGGCCGCGGGCGCGGCATGCGGGCGCCGCCATCATCTGTGTGCCACGGCTGCACGGTCTCGCCCGGCTGCAGGTTGATGGCAAGGCAAGCCGACAACAGGCAGCTTGGTCCAAGCTCCGCTTCGACAAAGGCGAGCACCAACGGATGGATCACGAGCTCGGCGAACACCGGCGACTTTGCCAATAGCGCATAGACTCGGTTGGTCTTCAGGCCCTCGAAATCATTGCGGCCTTTCAGGTCGCGCTCGATGTAGGGCGCAAGCGCAGAGCGGATCGCAGCGACCTTCGCGGCCGGCAGCACGCGCTCGAAGATCAGGAAGCCGCGACGGTCGAACTCGTCGCGCCACGTCTCGAAGGAGAGGCCTTTCAGCCAGGGAGATGCCTGCTGAACGGAATCATGGGGTATCGGCTGAGCCATGGTTGAAATCCCGAACAGATGTCCCCGGCCCTCGCCCATCTGACTTCAATTCAATTCAGGAGTCGAGATCGCCCTCGTCGCACGCCGCAGACAAAACCTGCGGCGTGACGATGATTCATCGCGCTTTAGTGCGCCATCAAGACCGGCAGGTCCGCGTGCTGCATGATGTGGCTGGTGGCGCCGCCGAAGATCATTTGCCGGAGCCGGTTCCGCGTGAAGGCGCCCTTGATCAGGAGATCGCAGCCTTCGGCTGCGGCCGCGGCCAAGACCGCTTCACCGGTGCTGCGGCCTTCCACTTCGACGCTCACCGGCTCGGCAGCGATGCCGTTGTAGCGCAACTGCTTGCGCACGTGATCGGCGGAGGGCCCCGGCACATCCTGTCCACCGAGGACGGTCAGCACCATCACCCGTTTGGCGAGCCGCAGCAAGGGCATCGCGAAAGCGTTGGCGCGAGCCTGCTCGGTCGAGCCGTTCCAGTGGATCATGACGTTGGTCGCGATCTGTTTCGGCGCGACGGGCGGCGACAGCAGAACGGGCCGGCCGCTTTCGAACAGGGCGGATTCGATCGCGCGCTGGTAGGGGCCCGTCGTATCGGCGTCCGGCCTGCCCATGACGATCACATCGAAGGCACGGCCGTGGCTGCCGACCAGGGACTCGCCCGGCGACACCTCGTCAAACCAGCCGAACCAGGGCGTGCCGGAGCCGGCGCTAGCCGCGGGAATGCCATGCTGGCGCATGAAAGACTCGAACAGCTTGCGCGCGCCCGCCGTTTCCTCGTCGCGCCGTGCGCGGTAGATCTCCATCGAAAAGCCGGTCGCGAGCTCCGCCACAACAAATTCCGGAACGCCGAACCACAGCGGCACGCCCTCGATATAGGCACCGGTCCGCTGCGCGAGCAGCACCGCCGTCTCAAGCGCGGCCGCCATGGCCGGAGTATTCTGGGTTGGCACCAGGATCGTCTTCATCGTCGGCTCGCCCCGCTCGTTTCAAGAATGAGCGACAGTCCCATGCAGCCAAAACGGTACTGACTTCGATAGGCTAAACCTTCCGTGACAGGCGCGCTAGCCAAACGTTTCGCTCTCGATCTGGCGGATGGTCTCGAGGCTCAGGAGATGCCCGCCAAAGCCGCCGCGCGCCAGCGCGAGCGCTGATTTGGGCCGCGCCAGCAACAGCGTCGCCGTCATGGCCAACGGCACTGCACCAAGCCAGTCGGATCGAACCGGTGTCAGCTCCTCGGAACTGCCGGCATAAGGCTGCCGCCCGCGCCACAAGTGGTGGCATTCGCGCACGAGCTCGCGCCGCGTACCCCCACGAGACGCAAGGCCGAGCAGCGCCTGGATGGCGAGATGGGTGCGCACGCCGGCGCGGCTTTCGGGCAAGGCGTCCGGCGTCTCGCCGCGCGAGACCTTAAGCAACAGGCCGACCAGGTCGGTGCCGGCGAGATACGCGCTCATCGGCTCGACCAGGCGCGGATTGCAATCGATCAGGCGCGGCGTCGAATCATGCGGTGGCATCAAATAGTCGATTGAGAGTGCGCCATGCCAGGCGAGGCGCTGGCCGACTGCCTCCAGCATCGCGCGGATATTGGGCCGCAACACGCTCTCCTTGATCGCCTCACCGCCGCCGATGCCGGGCGCAACCTGCCGATAGGCGTGGAGGCCGATGAGCCGGCCGCGGCAAAACACCGATTGCGCCTTCTCGACCGTGCCCTCGATCAAACCCTGCACCAGCACCTCGCCGGCAAAGCCGCCGATCGCGGCCAGCTCGCGCGCCGCATTCTCCAGCGTCTGCATATCCTGCACAAACCAGATGCCGCGGCTCGCGGTGCCGACCGCGGTCTTGATCACAGCGGGAAGGCGAACGGCGTCGCGCAAGGCGCGCTCGGAGGTCACGATGCGCGTGGCGGGCTGAGGCAGCTTCATGCCGGAGAGCAACCTACTGAAAGCCGCCTTGCTGTGCGCAGTGCGATAGCTTTCGAAGGCCGGCAGCGCGAGCCCGACGCCGGGCTTGAAGCGCCTCTGCACCCGCGAGAACAGGAATCCCTGCTCGTGAGTCGGCAACAGCACATCGAATGGTTGTGACGCGAGCAGCCGCTCAACAAAAGCGAGATACCGATCTGGATCGTCGCGCAGCGGCGGACAGCGGTGGAACTTTTTGACGAAGCGCGAAGAGCGCCCCAGGCACCAGGGACTGGGATCGCACACCTCGACATGATGGCCCGCGAGCCCGAGGATCGTGATCGCCTCACGCGCGGAGGTGCTGGACCCTTCTGAAAGGAGCACGCGAAGCGGCATCGAATTGGCCAAAAATTAACGTGAGCCCTAACGAGCGACCTTCGGTTTAGTGCTCGCCATCATATCGTGTTTTACCGACTTGGCGGCCGCTACGGTCTTGGGAATTTCGATCACCACCGTCTCTCACAGCAACACAAGGTCGATGCGATAATATCCGTGCGAGAGACGATCCCGGATCCGTCGCGCCAGCTTCAGATTGAGATCAGGGACTGTTCTGTCCAGTTCCGGATTGATATCGTCGAGCTTGCCGGCGGCCTCGCCGATCGCCTCCACGCATTTCGAGACGGCGTCCTGGACCAACGGATTGGCAAAGAAAGCGTCGCGATCAATCCCCGCAAGGTGGGCCTGGAGACGTTCACCCCAGGAAATAATGTCCGACAACCAATCGCGCTCTGATCGCCGCGTCATGCAACCGGCGCGAGATCGGCTTCAACGTTTTCCATGACATCCGGAGCCAGCGAGCTCTTCGTCAGCACCTCGACCTTGCAGCCTAGAACTTCTTCAAGCTCGAGCTCGATCCGTGCAAGATCGTAGAACGTTGTCCCCGGCGGGGCCTCGACCAGGATGTCGAGATCGCTCTTTTCCGTGTCATCGCCACGCGCGACCGAACCGAACACCTTTGGTTCGCGCATGCGAAAGCGTTCCAGAATCTCGCGAACCTGGGTCCTGTGCTTCGCTATGGAAACCGAGGGTTTCATAGTTGGTCCCGTTCCGTTGGAGGCTTGAAGTATTCCAAGCTTAGCATCCGAAACGGCCCGAACCAACGACCGGTCGATCGAATAGGTGCCAAACCATGAGCACAAGTTAATGATTTGTCGCCGACTTTACCGACATTCGCGGAAGCTGCCATGCAGCCGCATTGATAGACAAATGGGCACACCTCACCGATAGTGCCGTGCCTCGCAGATGGAATCCTTTACCCGATGGCCGACGTTCTCGCCGCACCGCAGCAAGCCACGCAACAAGCGAAAGCCAGCAGCGAATTTCGCACACTGTCGCTGATCTCGGTCGCCCATTGGGTCAGCCATTTCCATCTTCTGGTGCTGCCGATGCTGTTTCCGTTCCTCAAAGCGCAGCTCGGCGTCGGCTATATCGAGCTCGGCTTCGCGCTAACCGTGTTCGCGGTCATCTCGGGCCTGACTCAGGCGCCACTCGGCTACATCGTCGACCATGTCGGCGCGCGCGTCATCCTGCTCTTCGGGCTCACCCTCGGCGGCCTCGCCTTCATCCTGCTCGGGCTGCACCTGAGCTATTCCTGGCTGATCGCGAGCGCCGTGCTGCTCGGCATTGCGAACAGCGTCTATCATCCCTCCGATTACGCGATCCTGTCGGCGCATATGGACTCGGCGCGGATGGGCCGCGCCTTTTCCGTCCACACCTTCGCCGGCTTTCTCGGCGGCGCGGTCGCGCCCGCCATCATGGCGGGACTCGTCACCTGGATCGGCGGCTTCGGCGCGCTGATCGTGGTGGGCGCCATCGGCATCTCCGTCGCGCTGCTGCTTTTGATCCTGGGCATTCCCGATGCCGGCGCGAAGCACAGGGCTGCGGGCGCCGGAGCCGGCGTATCGAAACAGAGCGTGCTCACGCCGGCACTGATGGTTCTCACGGCCTTCTTCACCCTGCTCGGCCTTTCCAATGCCGGCATCGCCAATTTCGGCGTCGTCGCGCTGATGGGCGGCTTCGGCACCTCGTTCTCGATCGCGAATATCGCGCTCACGAGCTACCTCGGCGCCAGCGCTGTCGGCGTGCTCGCTGGCGGCTTCCTCGCCGATCGCACGCAGCGCCACGGCCAGCTCGCAGCCGCCTGCTTTGGCGTCAATACCGCGCTTGTGCTGCTGATCGCGATGGTGGTGTTGCCTTCGATTGCGCTGATCGCCGTGATGACCATCGCGGGCTTCCTCTCCGGAGTGATCGCTCCCTCGCGCGACATGCTGGTCCGCGAAGCAGCTCCCCCTGGTGCAGCCGGCCGCGCCTTCGGCATCGTCTCCACCGGCTTCAACTTCTCAGGGATCGCAAGTCCGCTGCTGTTCGGCTGGATCATGGACCAGAACATGCCACGCTGGGTGTTCCTGGTTTCCGCCGTCTTCATGGCGCTGACGGTGCTCTTGGCATTTTTCACCGAACGGAAATCAAAGGTCGCGACTGCGTCAGCCGGCGATGCCGATGCATTCCTGAGCCCCAACGCCAGCGGTTGACACTCCCGCGGAGCAGCCGATGATACCGGCAAATCATAACGCGGGATTAGACGCCAATGACTGCCTCTCCAGATCTCGTGATCCGCGGCGGCACCGTCGCCGACGGGCGCGGCGGCGATCTCTATGAGGCCGATGTCGCAATCAAGGACGACCGCATCACCGAGGTCGGCAAGGTCGCAGCCAAAGGCAAGGAAGAGATCGACGCCAAGGGCAAGCTCGTCGCGCCGGGCTTTGTCGACGTCCACACCCATTATGACGGCCAGGTGACCTGGAGCCACGATATCACGCCGTCCTCGCAGAACGGCGTCACCACCGCGGTCATGGGCAATTGCGGCGTCGGCTTCGCGCCGTGCCGGCCGGACGATCATCTCCGGCTGATCCAGCTCATGGAAGGCGTCGAGGATATTCCGGAGCCGGTGTTGAGCGCCGGCATCCCATGGTCATGGGAGAGTTTTCCGGACTACATGAACTGGCTGTCGAAGCGAAACTTCGACATCGATATCGGCGCGCAACTGCCACATGCGGCGCTCCGTGTCTATGTGATGGGCGAGCGCGGCGCGCGCCGCGATCCCTCGACGGATGAGGACAACATGCAGATGGCGGCGCTCGCGCGCGATGCTGTACGCGCCGGCGCGCTCGGCTTCTCCACCTCGCGCACGCTCAATCACCGCACCTCGACCGGCGACTTCACGCCGACCTTGAAGGCCGGCGAGGACGAGCTGACCGCGATCGCGGCCGCCATGCACGGCGAGGGCCGCAGTGTGCTGCAGTTCGTTCTCGACCTCTCAACCATCCATGAAGATCTGCCAATGATGCTGCGGGTGGCCGAGACGACCCGATGCCCGATCACCTTCTCGATCACGCAGAACGACAAGGCGCCGCAGCGCTGGCGCCAGACGCTCGCCGAGATCAACGCTGCCGCGGCGCGTGGACTCTCGATCACCGCGCAGATCGCGGCGCGCCCGGTCGGGTTGATGCTGGGCCTGGAATTGTCGCGCAACCCGTTCCAGACCCATCCGAGCTATCGGGCGATTGCGAATCTGCCGTTGCCCGCGCGCGTCGCGCGCCTGCGCCAGCCGGACGTGCGCGCGGCGATCCTGAGCGAGTCGGCGACCGCTACGGATGATCCGCTGTTCTTCCGACCGAACTACGACAAGATGTATCTGCTCGGCAATCCGCCGGACTACGAGCAACCGCCGGAGAATGCGCTGGGCGCCCGCGCTTGCCGCGAAGGCAAGCGGCCGGAAGAGCTTGCCTATGACGCGATGCTGACCGACGACGGCCGCGGCATGCTCTACGTCCCGTTCCTGAATTACTCCGACGGCAATCTCGATTCGACGCGCGAGATGCTGCAGGACGCGCGCGCGGTGCCGGGCCTCTCCGATGGCGGCGCACACTGCGGCATCATCTGCGATGCGAGCTTCCCGACCTATTTGCTTACGCACTGGACGCGCGACCGCACCCGCGGCGAGAAGCTGTCGATCCCGTTCGTGGTTTCGGTGCAGTCGCGCAAGACCGCACTTTCGGTCGGGCTCTACGACCGCGGCCTGATCGCGACGGGCTATAAGGCCGATGTCAACGTCATCGACTACGACAAATTGCATCTGCATCCGCCGAGGGTGCATTACGACCTGCCGGTCGGCGGCCGGCGCCTGCTGCAGCAGGTCGACGGGTACGACGCCACCATCGTCTCCGGCGTGGTCACGCAGCGCGAGGGCCGCGCCACCGGCGCTCGTCCGGGCAAGCTGGTCCGCGGCGCGCAGGGCAAGGCGCGTGAGTTCGGGGCGGCGGCGAGCTGAGGGCGAAGGATCGCAGGCCGTAGGGTAGGCAAAGCGAAGCGTGCCCACCATCTTGCGCGACATGATGAAAGATGGTGGGCACGGCGCTCCGCGCCTTTGCCCACCCTACACTTCTAACTACTGCTTCGCTACGTCGGCGACACCGCGCTCTTGAGCGCAGGCGCATCGGGCGCGGCGCCCGTCAACCGCGCGCGCTCGGTGTTGGGCCAGAGCAACAACAGGCCCAGCACGCCCGAACCGATCAGGATGCAGGCGTTGATGGTGAAGCCTGTCATATATCCGGCAAGCGGGTTCGCTGAACCCTGGATCACGTTGCCCATGACATAGGGCGCGATGATGCCGGAGAACGAGTAGAGCGCGCCGTAGATCGCGATGATTGCGCCGCGCTGCGACACCGGCGTGAACTCGCCCAGCATCGGCGGGCACACCACATAGATTGATCCAGACAGGCCGGCACCGATCACGAGCAGCGCGATCTGCAAACCAGCTCCGCTGATATGCGGCATCATGGCGAGGATCGCGCCGCCGACGACCAGTGGCGCCGCACCGAGCACGCCGCGCGCACCGCGGGTGGAGACGCCACGCGCCATCAGCACCTGCGAGAACCAGCCGGTGAGGATCACGACGATGGCGCCGAAGATCCAGGGCAGGATCGAGACAAAGCCCGCCTGCTGTTGCGTGAAGCCAAGCCCCTGAATGATGAACGACGTGAACCAGGTCAGCCCCAGCGAGAGCGCCCAATAGGCGCCAAACGTCGTCAGCACGCAGCCGATGAAGGTGCGCGACGTCAGCAGCCGGGAGTAAGGGATTTTGGTTTCTTCCGCGGCAACCGCAGCAGTGTGGACCAGCGGACCTTCCTTGCCCAGGATCAGCCAGGCGAGCACCCATAGCACGCCGACCACGCCGAGCGCGCCGAACGCATAATGCCAGCTATAATTGACGATCAGCCAGTTCAGCGCCGGCACCGCAATGATCACGCCGAAAGCCGAGCCCTGCGACAGGATCGCGGTCGGCAGCGTGCGCTTCTCGTCCGGAAACCATTTGTAGATCGCGTGCGCCGCGACCGAGAACGCCGGCCCCTCGCCTGCGCCCAGGATGACGCGGCAGATCAGGAGCGTGGTGAGGCCGACCGTACCTACCATCGGAAACTGCGCCAGCGCCCAGACGAGGGCCAGCACCAGGAGCACCCAACGTGTTGCCACGCGGTTGGCGATAAAGCCAACGACGATGGCCGAGATCGAGAACAGGAGGAAGAAGGACGAGCCAAGCAGGCCGAACTGCGTCGGCTTGAGGTTGAGCTCGGTCATGATGGGCACGGCGGCAAGACCGACGACGATCTTGTCGGCGAAATTCACCAGCATGAGGAGAAACAGCAAGAAAGTGATGGTCCAGGCGCCCTTCGGCGTTTCGGTGGGCGTCGCTCGCGCGGCCATGATTTCTTCCCCGTCGTATCGTTCGAAGCTCTGTTGGATCGAAGCTACGCATGCCTTCCGGGCCGACGCAACCGTACATTTTGGCTTGTTCGCAGCGTTACAACCGCTCGAACCATCGGTCTAACGGTGTTTTGATCGCGCGCGAGTTCGTGCTGAAGGACCAGAAGCCGATCTGAAGGCTTCGCAACGCTGGCCGGGCCAAGTAAAAGAAGCCGTGCTGAGCGTCCGCAACCTGACTAAAACCTACCGTACGGCCGGCGAGGAGATCGCCGTGTTGCGCGGGGTCAATCTTGACATCGCCAGAGGCGAGCGCGTGGCGCTGACCGGCGAATCCGGCTCGGGCAAGAGCACGCTGTTGCACCTGATCGCCGGGCTCGATGCCGTCGATGGCGGCGAGATCAGGCTCAACGGCGCCTCCGTCACCGACCTCTCCGACGCCGGCCGCGCAGCGCTTCGCCGCGACCGGCTCGGGCTCGTGTTTCAGCAGTTCAATCTGATCCCGAGTCTCTCGGTCGATGACAACCTCGCGTTCCAGTCGCGCATCGCCGGCAGGCACGATGCCGCCTGGCACGCCGAACTCGTAGAGCGGCTCGGGCTCGCCAAGCTGCTCAGGCGCTACCCCGAGCAACTCTCCGGCGGCCAGCAGCAGCGGGTCGCGATCGGCCGGGCGCTCGCGACCAAGCCGCTGCTGTTGCTCGCCGACGAGCCAACCGGCAATCTCGATGAAGCGACCGCCGATGACGTGCTGGCACTCGCCCGCGATCTCGTCGCGCGCACCGGCTGCGGGTTTTTGATGGTGACCCACAGCGCGCGGCTCGCCGCGACACTGGACCGGCGGGTCACGTTGCATGCGGGGCTTGTCACATGAAGCGCGCGGTCTGGATATTGGCGGTGCTCCTGAGCCACTGGCGGCGGCATCCGATGCAGCTCGCGACTTTGCTGATCGGCTTGATCTCGGCGACCGCGTTGTGGAGCGGCGTACAGGCCTTGAACCAGCAGGCGCGCGAATCCTATGATCGCGCGGCCGCGGTCTTTGGCGGCTCGCGCACGCCGATGCTGGTCGCGCGGGGCGGCGCGACATTCCCGCAAGCTTTCTTCGTGAAACTGCGCCGCGCCGGCTGGCCGGTCTCGCCGGTGCTGGAAGGCCGCGTCCAGATCGGCGCCCGCTCGTTTCGCCTGCTCGGTATCGAGCCGGTGACGTTGCCGGCCGAGGTCGGCGATGCGCCCACCATCGCCAAGGCCAGCCTTCTGGCCTTCATCACGCCGCCCGGGCAGACGCTGGTCGCGGCTGAGACACTTTCCGATCTGCATCTTGCCGAGGGCGCCTCGCCGCAAGCCGCCAACGGCGCGCTGCTGCCGCCGCTCCAGGTGCAGCAGCAGCTCGTGCCGGACGTGCTGGTGGTCGATATCGGCATCGCGCAGAAGCTCCTGAACAAGCCCGATCAAATCTCGCGCCTGTTGATCGGCAAGCCTAAGGGCGTGCACACGACACTGGAGAGCGTCGCCGGCGACACGCTGCGCCTGGTCAAGCCCGACGCCGAAACCGATCTCGAGCGTCTGACCGACAGCTTTCACCTCAATCTCACCGCCTTCGGCTTTTTGTCCTTCTTTGTAGGGCTGTTCATTGTCAACTCCGCGATCGGGCTCGCCTACGAGCAGCGCCTGCCGATGCTGCGCACGCTGCGCGCCTGCGGGGTCTCCGCGACGCTGCTCAATAGCGTGCTGGTGTTTGAGCTGGTGTCGACGGCGCTGATCGCGGGATTGATGGGCCTCGTCTGCGGCTATTTCATCGCCGCGCAATTGTTGCCCGACGTCGCGGCCTCGCTACGCGGCCTTTATGGCGCACCGATCCCGGGCGAGCTCTCGCTGAGGCCGGAATGGTGGATCGCAGGGCTCGTCATCAGCGTTGCCGGCGCGCTAATCGCGGCCGCGACCAGCCTCGCCAAGGCGATAAGACTTCCAGTGCTCGCGGCCGCGCAGCCGCAGGCCTGGCAGCAGGCGCAGCGCCGCTGGCTGATGGTCCAGAGCGCGGCGGCGCTTGCGATCTTCGCGGTCGCCGCCGGGCTGCTCTGGGCCGGAAACTCGCTGATCGCCGGCTTCGGCGTTCTGGCGGCGCTGTTGTTCGGCGCGGCGTTGATCCTGCCTGCGATCCTTGAGATCGTGCTGTCACTCGGCGAACGCAACGCCGCTGGCGCGCTGGCGTCGTGGTTCTGGGCCGATAGCCGCCAGCAGCTTTCGGGACTGTCGCTGGCGCTGATGGCGTTGCTACTGGCGCTCGCGGTCAATGTCGGCGTCGCGACAATGGTGGAGACCTTCAGCCGCACCTTCCGGATCTGGCTCGATGGCCGGCTTGCCGCCGATATCTATGTCGCTGCCGCCGACAATGCGCAGGCCGACGCCATCAAGGCGTGGCTACGCGGACGCAGCGACGTGCAGGCGGTGCTGTCGGGCGGCCGCGCCGACACGCAGATCGGTGGCGCGCCGGTCGAGCTTCTTGGCCTGCCCGATGACGCGACCTATCGCGATCACTGGCCCTTGTTGCAATCGGAGACGGACGCCTGGACGAATCTTTCGCGTGGCGGGACGGCCTTCATCAGCGAGCAGTTGTCGCGCCGGACGAACCTGTCACCGGGCAATCATCTCACCGTACCGACGCCGAATGGCGACTGGCCGCTTCGGATCGTCGGCATCTATGCCGATTACGGCAACCCCAAAGGCGAGATCGCGGTCAATGCCGCAGCGCTGTTCAAGCATTTCCCCGGCACGCCGCAGACGCGGCTGGCGCTCCGCGTTAAGCACGACGAAATCCCGGGCCTGATCACGGCGCTGTCCGAAAAATTCAGGCTCGACGGTCGCAATCTTCTGGACCAGGCATCGCTGAAAGCGGAGTCCCTGCGGATCTTCAACCGCACCTTTGCGGTAACCGGCGCGCTGAACGCGTTCACGCTGGGGGTGGCCGGCGTGGCGCTTCTCACCAGCCTCCTGACGCTCGCCAATTCGCGCCTGCCGCAGCTTGCGCCACTCTGGGCGATCGGCGTGACGCGGCGGAAGCTTGCCGCGATCGAATTGGCAAAGACGCTGTCGGTCGCCCTCATCACGGCGCTCCTGGCGCTGCCGCTCGGGCTTCTCGTCGCCTGGTGCTTGATCGCGATCGTCAATGTGAAAGCCTTCGGCTGGCGACTGCCGTTCGACGTGTTTCCGTTGCAGCTCCTAAAGCTGCTCGGCGTCGCGCTGGCGGCGTCGCTGTTTGCCTCGCTCTTGCCAGTCGCGCGGCTGGCGCGCATGCAGCCGGCCAATCTGGTCAAGGTCTTTGCCAATGAGCGCTGATCGCACCATCTCGCGACGCGCGTTTGCGACCGGGCTCGCGCTGCTCGGGCTTCAGAGGAGAGCGCTCGCGCAGGGCTTTGCGGGGCTGGGCAATGATGCCAAGGGCTATGCCAAGGTCACGCCGGGAAAGACCTTCGCGTTTCCGGCCGACCACGGCCCACATCCGGACTTCCGGATCGAGTGGTGGTACGTGACGGCGAACCTCGCTGATAGCGGTGGCATCGCCTATGGCGCGCAATGGACGCTATTCCGGCAAGCTCTGGCGCCGGGCGCACATGACGAAGGCTGGGCCAACCAGCAGATCTGGATGGCACATGCAGCGGTGACACGCGCTGACACGCACCGCACCTCGGAAACCTTTGCGCGTGGAGGCGTCGGCCAGGCCGGCGTCACGGCCGAGCCTTTTGTCGCCTGGATCGATTCCTGGACGATGCGCGGTCTTGTCGGCTTCGATGCCAAAACCGTCTCGCCACTCGACCTCACCGCGACCGCCAAGGATTTTGGCTATTCCTTCCGTCTCGAGGCCGATCGCCCGCTCGTGCTGCAGGGCGATCGAGGTTACAGCAAGAAATCCGAGCGCGAGCAGGCGTCGTATTACTACAGCCAGCCGTTCTTCAAGGTTTCCGGCCACCTCGCCATCGACGACAAGCAGATCGCCGTTACCGGGCAAGCGTGGATGGACCGCGAATGGAGCAGCCAGCCGCTGGCGCCGGATCAGACCGGCTGGGACTGGTTCGCGCTGCATTTCGCCACAGGCGAAAAACTGATGCTGTACCGGATGCGCCAGAAAGATGGCCACGACTATGCATCGGGCACCTGGATTTCGGCCGATGCCACGACCCGCATGCTTGCGCCTTCCGACATCAGGATGACGCCGCAGGCGCCGATCGACATCGAAGGCCACAAGCTGCCGGTGCAATGGCGGATCGAAATCCCCTCGCTCAAGCTTGCGATCGACACCACGCCGCTCAATCCGAAGGCGTGGATGGGCACGACCTTTGCCTATTGGGAAGGCCCGATTCATTTTCGCGGCAGCCATTCCGGCGTCGGCTATCTGGAGCTGACCGGCTATTGATCGCGTCCCGATCATCTCGGCATAGTAGCGTCCATTCGTGATCCAATGTTCCTGGGGACATCTTCGATGTATCACTTCACCGCACTCGTCACGCTGCTTGCCGCTTTGTTCTACTTCTACACCTCGACGCGCGTTGCGCGAGCGCGCATCAAATACGGCGTCAAGCTGCCGGCGATCTCGGGCAATGCCGACTTCGAGCGCGTCTTCCGCGTGCAGATGAACACGCTGGAATGGCTGCCGATCTTCCTGCCGTCGCTATGGCTGTTCGCGATCTATATCAGCGATTGGGGCGCCGCCCTCGTCGGCGCGGTCTGGATCATCGGCCGGATCGTCTACATGATCGGGTATACCGAGGCCGTTCCCAAGCGCAGTCCCGGCTTCTTCATCCAGGCGCTGGCCTGCACCGTGCTGCTGCTCGGCGCGCTGGGTGCGATCGTGTGGCGGATCGTGCATGGATAACAGCATAACGTCGTCATTCCGGGATGGTCCGAAGGACCAGACCCGGAATCTCGAGATTCCAGGTTCGATGCTTCGCATCGCCCCGGAATGACGCTGCGCGTCACTTCGTCAGCGGGCAGCCGCTTTCTTTTGCGGTGAAGAATGCCTTGTCGCCGGGCACCACGGCGATCTGCTTGTAATAATCCCACGGATACTTCGATTCCGACGGTTTCTTGACCTCGAACAGATAGAGGTCGTGCACCATGCGGCCGTTCGCCAGGACCTTGCCTTGGGCGAAGACGTCGTCGACCGGTAACTCCTTCAGCTTTTTGGCGACCGCATCCGAATCCTTGGTGCCGGCAGCCTTCACCGCCTTCAGGTAGCTTAATGTCGCCGAATAGGTGCCGGCGTGGATCATGCTCGGCATGTGGCCGGTGCGCTTCATGAAGCGCTTGGCGAACGCGCGCGTCTTGTCGTCGTGGTCCCAGTAAAAGCCTTCGGTGAGGATCAGGCCCTGCGCCGCCTCGAGCCCAAGGCCGTTCACTTCGGAAATCGTCATCAGAAGGCCGGCCAATTTCTGTCCGCCCTTGACGATGCCGAACTCCGCCGCCTGCTTGATCGAGTTGGTGGTGTCGAGGCCGGCATTGGCAAGGCCGACGATCTTCGCCTTCGAGCTCTGCGCCTGCAGCAGGAAGGACGAGAAATCCGACGAGTTCAGGGGCACGCGGACCGAGCCCAGCACCTTGCCGCCATTGGCGGTGACGACGTCGGTGGTGTCCTTCTCCAGCGCATAGCCGAAGGCATAGTCGGCGGTGAGGAAGAACCAGGTGTCGCCACCCGCCTTCACCAGCGCACCGCCGGTGCCGACCGCAAGCGCACGCGTGTCATAGGCCCAGTGGAAGCTGTAGGGCGTGCAGGCGTCACCCGTGATGCGCGAGGTCGCAGCCCCCACCACGATGTCGATCTTCTTCTTTTCCTTGGAAAGTTCCTGCACGGCGAGCGCGACCGATGAGGTCGTGAGCTCGGTGATCATGTCGACGCCTTCGGTGTCATACCAGCGCCGCGCGATCGCGACTCCGAGATCGGGCTTGTTCTGATGGTCGGCCGTGACGAGCTCGATCTTCTGGCCGAGCACCTCGCCGCCAAAATCCTCGATCGCCATCTTCGCGGCCTCGACGGAATATTTGCCGCCATAGTCGGCGTAAACGCCGGACTGATCGTTGAGGATGCCGATCTTGACGCCTTGCGCGGACGCGGGCGCGGCCAACAACACGCCGCCCACCACTGCCGCCGCGATCCAGACTGATTTCATGAGTTGCCTCCCAGCCGCCTTTCGAAAACGCCGCGCGCCATCAAGCGCATGGTATATTTGATAACCCGGCACCCGCCCATCTATTTCGGTCCCTCACCGTCATGTCGGGGCGCGCGTAGCGCGAGCCCGGAATCCATACTCCCGGTCGTGGTTATGGATTCCGGGCTCATCGCTTCGCGATGCCCCGGAATGACGACAGCAAATGTCTTCAAGCCGCTGCAGCCGTCTCCTCGTTCTTCGGCTTGCGGCCGTCGGCGAGGTTGCGCACGACCATGTAGAAGATCGGCGTGAACAGCAGCCCGAACAAGGTGACGCCGAGCATGCCGAAGAACACCGCAACCCCGACGGCCTGACGCATCTCCGAGCCCGAGCCGGTGGAGACCACGAGCGGCAGCACGCCGAGGATGAAGGCAAATGACGTCATCAGGATCGGCCGGAGCCGCAACCGGCAGGCCTCGATCACGGCCTCAAGCCGCGGCTTGCCTTGGAGCTCGATGTCGCGCGCAAACTCAACGATCAGGATCGCGTTCTTGGCGGCCAATCCCACCAGCACCACGAAGCCGATCTGGGTCAGGATGTTGACATCCTGGCCCATGATGCGCACGCCGATGGTGGCGGCGAGCAGGCACATCGGCACGATCAGGATGACGGAGAACGGCAGACTCCAGCTCCCGTATTGCGCGGCCAGCACCAGATAAACGAACAGCACGCAGATCGGGAATACGAACAGTCCGGTATTGCCGCCGGTGACCTGCTGATAGGACAGGTCGGTCCACTCATAGGAGAAGCCACTCGGCAGCGTGTCGTTGGCGAGCTTCTTCATGATGTTGATGGCGGTTGCCGAGGAGACGCCGGGCAGCGTATCGCCCTGCAGCTCGGCGGCGGGATAGAGATTGTAGCGCGCCACGCGATCGGGTCCGGAGACGTCCTTGAAGTCGACGACGCTGCCAAGCATCACCATGTCGCCATTGGTGTTGCGGGTGCGCAACCGCGCGAGATCGGCGCGCTCTTTACGGAACGGCAGATCGGCTTGCGCGGTGACGTGATAGGTGCGGCCGAACAGGTTGAAGTCGTTGACATAGGCCGAGCCGAAATAGGTCTCGATCGTGTCGGTGATGTTCTGGATGGGCACGCCGAGCTTCTGCGCCTTGACGCGGTCGATATCGACGAACACCTGCGGCGTGTTGGCCGAGAACGGTGAGAACACCGAGGTAAGGCCCGGTGCCTTGCGCGCCGCGTTGACGAGATCATCGGTCGCTGCAGCGAGCAGCGCCGGACCGCGGCCCTGCCGGTCCTGGATGCGCATGGTGAAGCCGCCGCCGGTGCCAATGCCGGGGATTGGCGGCGGCGGGATCACGATGATGAAGGCGCCTTCGATGGTCGAAAGCCGCTTGCGCAATTCGGTGGTGAGAACGGCGGCGGTCTGGCCCTTCTTCGCGCGCACCTCCGGCTCGTCGAACACCGGAAACAGCGCGGCGGAATTGGAGGCCTGGGTGCGCGTCGCGCCCGACAGCCCCGCGAAGGCCGGCACGCGAACGATACCGGGAATGCCGAGCGCGATATTCTCGATCTGCTTGACGACCTCGGTGGTGCGCGCCAGCGAAGCTGCGCCCGGCAATTGCACGGAGACGATGACATAGCCGCGATCCTGCGCCGGGATATAACCCTGCGGCGTGGTCACAAGCAGCCATCCGGCGCTGCCGATCAACGCCACATACACCAATAGCATGACCGCGCGATGCCGGATCACGAGGCCGGCAAGGCTCGCATAGACGCGTGACAGCCACTCGAAGCCGCGGTTGAACAGGCCGGTGAACCATTCCCAGCCGCGCCCGATCAGGTTCCATGCAGCCGGTGGACGCTTCTCCTCGTGTGGCACCAGGATCTGCGAGGCGAGCGCCGGCGACAGCGTCAGCGAGCAGAAGAGGGAGATCGCGGTCGCGACCGCAATCGTGACCGCGAATTGCTGGAAGAATTGCCCGGTGATTCCGCCCAGGAACGCCGTCGGCACGAACACCGCGGCCAACACCAGCGCAATGGAGACCAGTGCGCTGCCGACTTCCTCCATGGTCTTCAGCGCCGCGTCGCGCCGGCTCAGGCCATGCGCGAGATGTCGCTCGACATTCTCGACCACGACGATGGCGTCGTCGACCACGATGCCGACGGCGAGCACGAGGCCAAACAGCGTGAGATTGTTGATGCCATAGCCGAGCGCAGCCATCGCCGCGAAGGTCCCGACCAGCGACACCGGGATCGCCGCGATCGGAATGATCGCCGGCCGCCAGCCCTGCAGGAACACCAGCACCACGATGACGACCAGGATCATCGCCTCGTAGATCGTCTTGATCAGCTCGGAGATCGACTGGGCGATGAACTCGGTCGGATTATAGCCGATGTTGTAGTCGAGCCCCTTGGGGAAGCTCTCCTTCAGCTTGGCCATCGTTTTCGAAATGCCCTTTGCGGTGGCGAGCGCATTCGATCCGGGACGCTGCGTCACCAGCATGGCGACGGCGGATTTCTTCAACAGGAAGCTGTTGGTCGAATAGTCGAGCGCGCCGAGCTGGATCCGCGCGATGTCGCGCAGCCGCACGATGCGGCCGTCCGCGCCCGCCTTGACGACAATGTCCTCGAACTGGGACGGGTCCTTCAGGCGTCCGGTGAAGGTCAGGTTGGGCTGGAAGGCGCGGTCGGCGATCGGCGGGCCGGCAAGCTGACCACCGGTGATCTGCAGATTCTGGGCGCGGATCGCGGTGAGCACGTCGTCCGCGGTCATGCCGAGATTGGAGATCTTGTCGGGATCGAGCCAGAGCCGCATCGAATAGTCGCGCGCGCCGAAGATCGTGATGTCGCCGATGCCGTCGAGCCGCAAGAGCTGGTCGCGGACCTGCAGCAGCGCGTAGTTGGAGATGTAGAGCTGGTCGAAGGTGTCGTCTGGCGACAGCATGAACACGACCAGGAGGATGTCGGGCGAGTTCTTCTTGGTGACGACGCCGTTACGCTGGACCTCTTCCGGCAGTTGCGGCTGCGCGATCGCGACGCGGTTCTGGACCAGCACCTGCGCCTTGTCGAGATCAGTGCCGAGCTTGAAGGTGACGGTGATGGTGAGCTGGCCGTTCGAGGTGGCCTGGCTGTACGTGTACAGCATGTCCTCGACGCCGTTGATCTGCTGCTCGATCGGAGCGGCCACGGTGTCGGAGATGGTTTGCGCCGAAGCGCCCGGATACTGCGCGGTGACGACCACGGTGGGCGGCACCACTTCCGGATATTCGGCGACCGGCAATGTGCGGTAGGCCAGCGCGCCCACGATCAGGAGCACGATCGACAGCACCATCGCCAGAATGGGCTGGTTGACGGAAAGACGTCCGAGATTCATGTCTTGCTACCGTTAATCTCGCCCTTGTGCGGGGTGACTTTGGCGCCGACGCGGGCCCGCTGGATACCGTCGATGATGACGCGATCTTCGGGTTTGAGGCCTGTGCGGATCACGCGCAATCCTTCGTCGAGCGGTCCGAGCTCGACCGCGCGCGCCTCGACCGTATTATCGTCCTTGACCACGAACACGATCTTGCGCGACTGGTCGGTCGCGATCGCCGCATCCGGCAACAGCAGCGCCTCATAGGGCGAGGATCCGATCAGGCGCACGCGGCCGAACTGGCCGGGCAGGATCGAAAGGTCGTGGTTCGGGACCACGGCACGGCTGCGCAGCGTGCCGGTCGACACATCGAGCCGGTTGTCGATGAAGTCCATATGGCCCTCATGCGAGGGCTTCGTTTCGCCGGTGAGCGTCACCTGCACCGGATTGGGCGTGTCGCGTGAGCTCGGCCGCTTGCCTTCGAACCAGAGCTTGTTGTTCTTCAGGTACGTCGCCTCGTCGACGTCGAAATAGATGTAGATCGGATCCAGCGAGACGATGGTGGTGAGCAGCGTCGAATTGCCGTTGTCAGAGCCCTGCACGAGATTGCCGACGCTGACGAGATGGCGGCTGACGCGGCCGGTGATCGGCGCCAGCACGTGGGTGAACTCGACATTGAGCTGAGCGGCCTTCAGCGCGCCTTCGGCGATCGTTTCGGCGGCGTGGGCGGCCTGCAAGGCCTGGCGGCGCTGGTCGACGAGCTGTTCGGAGACGGCACTGGACTGGACCAGGGCCAGCCCGCGGTCGAGGTCGCGCTTGGCAAGTTCGGTCTTGGCGCGCGCATCGGCGAGTTGGCCGTCGGCCTGGGCCGCCACCGCCTCGAAGGGGCGGGAGTCGATTAGGTAAAGCAAGTCGCCGGCATGGACCATGTCGCCGTCCTTGAACTCGACATTGGTGACGAAGCCACCGACCCGCGCCTTGACATCAACCTCCTCGACCGCCTCGAAGCGGCCGGTGAACTCATCCCAATCAGTCACGGTGCGCTTGACCGGCTGGGCGACGGTGACCGGCGGCGGAGGCGGAGCGGCGGCAGCGGCCTGTTGCCTTTGCTCGCAGCCTGCGAGACCAACCGCCAGCACGATCGACGCTGCGAGGCCGCCAAGGTGACGGACGCGTGACGAGATGTTTTGATTCAATTGCTGTGCTGGGCCGGTCGCGTTCAAGGGAATCTCCTCATGCCGTGCCGCGCGAGACGCAGCGCCCCGGGGGATTGGGCAGGGCCAAGATGCAACCTGCACGGTCCGCGTTCAAGGCCGGGATCGCGGTTTCATACACCGGGTTTGTGGCGCAAATTTTTTGCGATGGGGTCCGTGAAGATGGAATAATCGGCAAAAGGCCGGTACTGCCCGAATGGGGAGGCTCGCCGTCACAGACGACATGAGGTCGACCGTGGATGCAATTTCTGTTCGCCCGTCGTTAGCGGTCAATGCCGGCCGAGGTCCGGATCATCTCGCGCCCGATGGCTCAGGTCAGAATTTCTATGCCATTGATCGGGCCTTGCGCGATCTGCTGCCGCTTTATCTGGTAGCAGATGACTTTCGCCGGCTGGAACCGCATTTCCATCGCCTGGGCGAGTTGGCCGGCGGCCGGCTCGACGAGCTTGCCCGCATCGCCGACAAGCATGCGCCGATCCTCAACCCGCGTGACCGCTTCGGTCGCGATGAAGACTGGATCGACTATCATTCGTCCTATCGCGAGATGGAGGCGATCGCGTTCGGCGACTTCCAGTTCCATGCCATGAGCCATCGCGCCGGCGCGCTCGGCATGGACCGCCCGCTGCCGGCTGTTGCCAAATACGCATTGCAATATCTGTTCGTGCAGGCCGAGTTCGGCCTGATGTGTCCGATCAGCGTGACCGACACCTCGATCCACCTGATCCGGAAATTCGCCGATAAGGCGTTGCAGGATTATCTTCTGCCGAAAATGCTCGCGAGCGATGTCGCCACGCTCTGGAAGGGCACGCAGTTCATGACCGAGCGGGCCGGCGGCTCGGATGTCGGCACGATCGAGACCACCGCGCGCTTCGAGGACGGCGAGTGGCGGCTCTATGGCGACAAATGGTTCTGCTCGCACGCCGATGCCGATGTCGCACTGATCCTGGCGCGGCCGGAAGCCGCAGCCAGTGGCACCAGGGGACTCGCGCTGTTCGCGCTTCCGCGCCGGTTGAAGGACGGCCGTCGCAACAGCTATCGAATTGTGCGGCTGAAGGACAAGCTCGGTACCCGCTCGATGGCGAGCGGCGAGATCCTGCTCGACGGCGCCCTCGCCTATCTCGTCGGCGATATCAATGCCGGCCTGAAGCAGATGATGGAGCAGGTCAACCTGTCGCGGCTATCGCATGGCGTGCGTGCCGCGGCGATGATGCGCCGCTGCCTCAACGAGGCGATGGCCTGCGCACGCGGACGGAAGGCTTTCGGCCACACCATCATCGATTATCCGCTGCTGCGGCGCCAGCTTCTCAAGATCGCGCTGCCGGTCGAGCAGGCGCTGTCGATGTTCCTGTTTGCGGCGAGCGCAATGGACCGCGCCAACGCCGGGGACAGGGACGCCGCGGACATTCTGCGCATCCTGACGCCGCTGCTGAAGTTCCGCGCCTGCCGCGACAATATTCCGGTCGCGACCGGCGCGATGGAGGTGCGCGGCGGCAACGGCTACATCGAGGAATGGGTCAATGCGCGATTGGTGCGGGATGCGCATCTCGGCGTGCTCTGGGAAGGCACCAGCAACATCAATGCGATCGACATTATCACCCGCGCCGTCGGCAAGAGCGGCGCGCATCGCGCACTTGGTGCGGCGCTTGCGAAACTGCTGGATGAATCCGAGGCGATCCCTGCCGCCTTCCGCGATCGGCTGCGCGAAAAGCTGAAACGGACGCTCGATTTCGCCGAGCGCGTCGCGGCCGCGCCGCCACTCGAAGCCCATGCGCGGCAGGCCGCGAGCAACCTCTATCATGCAACAAGCGCAGTGCTGATGACCTGGGAAGCGAGCCGCCCGAACGTCGACGCGCGGCGCGCGCTGCTGGCGCGGTTCATCCTCGAGCATCGGCTTTCCGCACAGGATCCGCTCGAGCCGCCTGCGATGGATTGGGAAGGCGAGGCCGCGGAATTGATCTTTGCGGAGCGCAAGATTTCGCTCTCCGAGATCGCAGGCCTCATCGCCGGCTGATCAGCCGCTGTCGCGCAGCACGAGTTCAAAGCCGAGATCGACACGGCGCGGCCCTTCGCGCGATAGCACCAGCCGTGCCGCCGTCCGGCCGATGGCATCGCCATGCACGCGGATGGTCGAGAGGCTCGGCGCGATCAAGCGGCCCATCTCAAGATCGCCGAGCCCGATCACGGCGACCGGTTGCGCGGAGGCCGGACCATCGTGCAACAGGCCCGCCTTGCGCAGGCCCGACATGAAACCGATCGCGTGCGCGTCGTTCGCGGCAAATAGCGCGTCCACCCCGGGCAGCTCCGCGAGCGCCGCGACACTGCCGGAGGCGTTGCGCTCCAGCACCAGCCGTCGCGGCTCCGCCACGCCGGCCTGGAGCAAGGTTTCGCGGAATCCGTTCCAGCGCCGCGTCGCGCGCGGATCGTCGCCACCGATGAAGGCGAATTGCTTGCGCCCCTGCGCAAGCAGATGCTGCGCGACCGCGACACCAGCGGCGTAATTGTCAAAACCCGCGACCGCATCGATCGGCTGAGGCGGCAGCTCCCATGTCTCCACCACGGGAATGCCCGCGCGCCGCAACAGCCGCGCGCCGTCTTCCGTCGCCGGCGATCCGACCATGATGATGGCCTCGGGCCGGCGCGAGAGCAGCGCGGACAGCATGCGATCCTCGCGCGCAGCGTCGTAGCGCGACTGCGCCAGGATCACCGCATAGCCGAGCGGCTCGAGCTCATCGGACAGGCCCTGCACGGTGTCGGCGAAGATCGAATTGGCGATGGTCGGCACCAGCACGCCGACCGATTTGGTGCGCGCGCCGGCGAGCGCGCCCGCGATCTGGTTTGGCACATAGCCGAGCTGGCGCATCGCCGCCTCAACCCTCGCACGGGTCTCGGGCGCAACCTTCTCCGGCAGCCGCAGCACACGGCTGACTGTGATGGATGAGACGCCGGCGAGGTCCGCGACGGCGGACAAGGTCGGCACAGGTTGCGGGTCGGAATCAGGGGAACTCATAACCGCCACTCAAAATCGCCAGGTCTGAATACACCAAAGCTCTTGCGAGCGCACGATGTTAGCGCTAGCATCATGAATGACAGCGCTAACATAGTCTTGTACTAACTAATGGAGCCTTGGAATGATTTCGGAAAGGGATGTCGAGACTTACCGCCAGGACGGCGTGATCGTGGTGCCGGAGGTGCTGGATACCGCCACGCTCGCGCGGGTCCGCCAGGTGGTGGCGGAAACCGTGGCCGGTGCGGCCGAAGTCACCGAGCACAACGCCGTCTACGACCTCGAACCGACCCACACCAGAGAAAATCCGCGCGTGCGCCGGATCAAGACCCCGCACAAGGTGCACCCGATCTTCGATGAAATCGTGCGCAGCAAGCCGGTCATCGACATCCTGACCAAGCTGATCGGGCCGGGGCTGCGGCTGCACGGCTCCAAGCTCAACATGAAATCGGCCCAATATGGCTCGCCGGTCGAATGGCATCAGGACTGGGCGTTCTATCCGCACACCAATGACGACGTGCTTGCCATCGGCGTGCTGCTCGACGATTGCGACCTCTCCAACGGACCGATGCTGGTGACGCCGGGCACGCACACGCGCGAAATCTGGAATCACCATGACGAGGAAGGCTACTTCGCGGGCCTGATCGATCCCGAACTCATCAAGGATGAGATCGGACGCGCCGTGCCCTGCATGGGCAAGGCGGGAAGCATGTCGTTCCACCATGTCCGCGCGCTGCACGGCTCTGCCACCAACACCTCCGATCGGCCGCGCAACCTCCTGCTCTATGAAGTCGCCGCCAGCGACGCGTGGCCACTGATGGGGGTCAAGGATTTCGACGAATTCAATAGCCGCATCCTCGCCGGCGATGTCGTCATCGCCCCGCGCATGACCGAGGTGCCGGTGCGGATGCCCCTGCCGCCCGCGAAACGCCAGGGCTCGATCTACGAGACGCAATCGGCATCGAAGAAGTCCTACTTCACCAGGGCCGCCTGATCCTCTGCAAAGCGCCCGCGGCAACGCGGGCGCTTTCAGCACTTCAAGCCGGATCAGCGGCGCGCCGTCGCAAGATCGAACAGTTGCGGCAGCTTGCGCAGCGTCCGTTCGCTGCCCTCGAGTCGAGCCTGCTTTTTTGACGCGGCTTCTTCGAGCGATAGGTCGCGGGTGAGAATCTGCAGGAATGTGTCGAAGCGCGCTTCGATTGCTGCCCCTTCGGCCAACTCTCCCCTGGCGATCCTCGTGCCTTGCGATCCGCCTTCGATAATGAATCCTGCCCTGCCGCCCGCATGCGGAACACGCAAGGTGATGCGGCAAACCGGCGTCGGACTGCGCTCGGCAATGGCGTCGAGCGCGAGCAGCACCCAGTCCGGCTCGAAAACATCGTCCTCGCGCATCGGGAAGAGAAAACGGCCGCCCCAGCGGATCAGCTCGCGGATCGCAGGCTGGATCGCGAGACCGATCTCGGTAAGCTCGTAGACCTGCGCGTTGTATGGCGCCGGCAAGGTCGCGCGGCGCACCACGCCATGGTCGATCAATGCGTTGAGGCGTCCGGTCAGGAGCGCCGGGCTGACATCGTTGAGCCTTGCGGCGAGGTCGCCGAAACGAGTCGGGGCGAGCAAGAGCTCGCGGATAATGAGAAGCGTCCAGCGCTCTCCAATAATCTCCGCCGCTCGGGCGAGCGCACAGAACTGCGCGTAACGTGTTCCGCTCATCTCGTAGACATGGCGGACACGCCTTCCGCCGTCAATTGTCGGTTCGACACGATCATCGCATGCGCATCTCCATGACCTCGGCGACCTCGATGGTCCCGTGATCGAGATGCGGACATTGCCGCGCGAGCTCGAGCACAGTCTCCATGCTGTCGGCGGCGACAATCGAGAATCCGCTCAGCGGATTTGCGCCGCGATCCGACACACCCGTGGCGCTGACAAGCTTGCCGGCCCCGAGCGGCTTGCCCGGATCGACCACCGCGTCTCCAAGGCCAGCCATCCACGCCTTCCACTTCCGCATATAGGCCGCGCCTTCCTGCGGCGTCTGGAATTTTCTACCGCCGTGATAGGCAAGGACGTAGTTCGCCATGGTGATTCCATTGCTTCGAGGAATTAATGCGTTGCGATGCTCAGCGGCGGTAGGCCAGCGCGATCAAGGGACCGACGATGACGAATTGCAGCAGCGTGAAGCCGGTCTCGAGCGCGATATAGGTCGGCACCGAACCCATGATGTTCTTGGCCGCGACCGCGAGCGTCGTGAACGACCACGACAGGATCGCAAGCGCGGCCCCGTAGAGCAGTCCCGGTCGCCAGATGGCGCTGCCCGGTTGGGGAAACAGCCGCGGATAGGCCCACGAGAAGATCGCGCCCTGGATCAGCATCGAGAGCAGGCCAAAGGGGATGATCGGATCGGGCCGATAGATTTGGAGCGCCTCGTAGCTCGGCGCAAACCATACGAGATGCCACGCATAGGCAATCGGAAAGGTCGGAACCAGATAGGCGGCAACCCCGAGCCAGAATCGGCCGGCGGCTGCGCGCGTGCCTTGTACCGGAAGCGTTGTCATGACGGCCTTCCCAAATACTACTGTTTCTATATTCTTTACTTCATATTATGAAGTCAAGGCCTTCAGGGCCGACGACCTGACATGCGCCATCATGAGGCATGACGCGCTTCCGTTGCTCCGCTAACATCCCTCCAACGAACCAACAAAAAGTCCGGGGAGGACAAACGTGCATAGAGGCCGTGTGGTTTTCGGTGCGATGGACGAGGTCGTATTTGGCGAGCCGGCGGCCGAAGCGATCATCACACAGATGGATCGCCTGCGCGCCTCCCGCGCCTTCCTGATGGTGTCGGGCACGCTCCGGCGTCAAACCGACGCGATCGCGAAAATCCAGCGCACTCTTGGCAACCGTTGCGTTGCCATCTTCGATGCGATGCCACAGCACACGCCACGCGAAGCCGTGATCGCGGCGAGCGAGCAGGCGCGCGCCGCCGATGCCGACCTCATCGTCACCGTCGGCGGCGGCTCGATCACCGACGGCGCGAAGGCCGTTCAGCTCTGTCTCGCCAACAACGTCCGCACCGTCGACGGCATCGATGCGATCCGCGCCGCAAAAGGCGCTCCGCCGCCGATGATGGCACCCAGCGTGCGCCAGATCAGCGTGCCCACGACGATTGCAGGCGGCGACTTCTCCGCCAATGCCGGCGTCACCAACATGGCGACCAAGGTGAAGGAAAGCGTGCGTCACCCGCTCGTCATGCCGAGCGCCGTCATCCTCGATCCCGCGATGACCCTGCACACGCCGGAATGGCTGTTTCTCTCGACCGGCATCCGCGCCGTCGACCATTGCGTCGAGGGCATCTGCGCGCAAGAGGCCCATCCTTATTCCGATGCGCAGGCGCTGAAGGGCCTGTCGATGCTGGCCTCGGGCCTGCCGCGCGTGAAGCAGGATCCGCACGATCTCGACGCGCGGATGGATTGCCAGATCGGCACCTGGCTCTCGATGGGGGCGTTGACGTCGGGCATACCGATGGGCGCAAGCCACGGCATCGGCTACGTGCTCGGCGCGGCGCATGGCGTGCCGCACGGCTACACGTCCTGCGTGATGCTGCCGTCGGTGATGCGCTGGAATAAATCCGCCAATGCCGAGCGCCAGGCTCTCGTCGCCGAAGCGATGGGACAACCGGGCAAGGACGCAAGCGAGGTCCTGGACCACTTCATCCGTGGTCTCGGCATGCCGCGCAGCCTGCGCGAGGTGAAGGTGGCGGCGGACGATTTCGACGCCATCGCCAGGGCCGCGATGCACACACCATGGGTGCCGCGCAATCCACGCAAGATCTATGGGCCCGCCGAAGTGCGTGCGATCCTGGAACTGGCCGCTTAGGGGGAATGCTAGACAATGTACACCGGCAAGCACGCGCATCTGCGTCCGCTGCAGCCCGCCTTCATCATGGCGTCCACCGGCAAGACCGTGACCTACCGGGAGCTGGAGGCGCGCTCCAATCGCCTGGCGCATCTGTTTCGCCGGCACGGCTTGAAGCGGCTCGACCATTATTCGATCTTCATGGAGAACAACAGCCGCTATCTGGAATCCTGCGGCGCCGGCGAGCGCTCCGGGCTGTATTTCACCTGCGTCAATTCCTTTCTCACCGCGGGCGAACTCGCCTACATCCTGCAGAACAGCCAGTCGCGCATCCTGATCACCTCCGTGGCCAAGCTCGACATCGCGCGTGAGGCGATCAAGGAGTGCCCCGGGATTGAGCTCTGCATCGTGGCCGACGGCGCCAGCGAGAGCGATCGCATCGTGGGCCTGGCGGAAGCGACCAAGGGCCTGCCGGCAACGCCGATTGCCGATGAATCGGTCGGCACTGCGATGCTTTACTCTTCGGGAACGACCGGGCGGCCGAAAGGAATCTTGCGCCCGCTGCCGGAGCAACCGCCGTCGCAGCAATTGCCGCTGTTCGATTTCATCGAGAAGCTCTGGCACTATCGCGAGGGCATGGTCTATCTTTCGCCGGCGCCGCTGTATCATTCGGCGCCGCAGGCCGCGGTCAATCTCACCATCCGCATGGGCGGCACCGCGATCATCATGGAGAAATTCGATCCGGAATTTTATCTCTCGCTGCTCGAGAAATGGGGCATCACCCACACCCAGCTCGTGCCGACCATGTTCTCGCGCATGTTGAAGCTGCCGGAGGAGGTGCGCCGGCGCTACGACCTCTCTTCGCTCGAGATCGCGATCCATGCCGCCGCGCCCTGCCCGGCGCTGGTCAAGGACGACATGATCAAATGGTGGGGCCCGATCATCCACGAATATTATGGCGCGACCGAAGGCCTCGGTTTCACCGCCTGCAACAGCGCGGAATGGCTCGCCCATCGCGGCACGGTCGGCAAGGTGCTGCTCGGCGACCTGCATATCCTCGACGAGAACATGCAGGAATGCCCGGTCGGCACCGCGGGCACGGTCTGGTTCAAGACCGCCACGCCGTTCGAATATTTCAACGATCCGGCGCGGACCAAAGACGCACGCTCGCCGGACGGCAGCATGAGCACGGTCGGCGACGTCGGCTACGTCGATGCCGACCGCTATCTCTATCTCACCGACCGCGCCACCTTCATGATCATCTCGGGCGGCGTGAACATCTATCCGCAGGAATGCGAGAATCTCCTGATCACCCATCCCAAGATCGCGGACGCCGCGGTGTTCGGTGTGCCCAACGCCGACCTCGGTGAGGAGGTGAAGGCGGTGGTGCAGCCGATGCCGGGCGTCGAGCCATGCCAGGCGCTGGCGGAAGAGCTGATCGCATTCTGCAGCCAGTCGCTGTCGCGCCAGAAGGTGCCGCGCTCGATCGACTTCGAGGCCGAGTTGCCGCGGCTGCCGACGGGCAAGCTCTACAAGAGGCTACTGCGCGACCGCTATTGGGGCAACAAGACCTCGCGAATCGTGTGACGGCTTCAGGCCTTCTCCGGCACGACTGGGTGGTCGAAGATCATCAGCACGCAATTGCCGGCGACGAGGCAAGCGGCAGCGATGATGCTCGCGAACGCAAACGCGTGTCCCGAGCGGCCGAGCAGGCTCACCATCAGGGGTCCTGCGATCTGGCCCGCGCCGAAGGCCGCCGTCATCACGCCGACGGCGAGCGAGGCCGGCGCGCCGCCAAGCCGCAGCGCTTCCTTGATGCCGGCCATGGTGATGATCATGAAGGTGCCACCGACGCAGACCGCCGATAACAGAAGTGTCGGCACATTGACGGCGAGCGCCGGCGCCAGCACGCCGGCCGACAGCACCCATTTCGCCCGTGTCCACAATTGTCGCGGCGCGAGGCTGCGGCCGAGGAAGGCGCTGGCAAGGGTGGAAAGCGCCGCGGCCGCGCCGAACACCGGCCAGATCAGGCCGAACATCGCGGGATCGTCGATATAGCCTCTGGCGAGCGCAGGCAGGAATGTCGCCGGAATGATGTAGCCGAAGCCGAACGCGGCGTAGCAGCCAGCCGCGACGAGCGCGGGCCGCGGCAACGCGCGACGGCGTTGTTCGCCCGCCTGCGCCTGCGGCACTGCTTCGACAGCGAGCGGCTGCCATAGCATCACCGCGAGGACGGCTGCGACCGCGCCAAGCACGATCCAGGTCACGCGCGAGCTCCAGGCATCGATGCCGGCGGCAAGCCCGAACAGCCCGGCGAACGCGATGCCGATGCCGACACCGGAAAAGACGTGAGCCGACCAATCCTCCTTGCCGTGTTGGCGCAGGATCGGCATCGCCCAGGCCGAGGTGCCGACCAGCACAAAAGCGCTGGCGACGCCGGAGAGGAACCGCAGCGCGAGCCACAGCGCCGGCCATTCCGAAAATCCCATCAGCAGCGTGGTGAGGCCGACGCCCACAAGGCCCCAGCGGATCGCAGGCGCGGGGCGTGGCGTCATCAGGATGCAGACCAGCGCACCGGCGAGGTAGCCGATGTAATTGCCGGTCGCGAGCCAGCCGCCGACCGTGAGCGTCAAATGCGCGTCCTGCTGCATCAAGGGCAGCATCGGCGTCAGCGAAAACCGCCCGATTCCCATGGCGCTCGCGAGCGCCAGCAGTCCGATCGAAGCGGCGGCAGCGGCGGAAATGGCTGGTTTTTGCATTTTCATGCTGCAGGATTAGCAAATCCATATATTCTATGATATTGAAATAGTTGACTATAGATATTCTCATATGACGAATGGGGCCGCTGCCATGAATTTCGCCGATCTCGAGGTGTTCAAGAGCGTCGTGGATGAAGGCGGGGTGATCCGCGCGGCGAGCAAGCTGCATCGCGTCCCGTCCGCGGTGACGACCCGCATCAAGCAGCTCGAAGCCTCGATGGGCGTCAAGCTGTTTCATCGCGACAAGCAGCGGCTGCATCTGTCGCCGGCCGGCGAGCTCCTGCTCGGTTATGCCGAGCGGCTGATCCAGCTTTCGGAGGAAGCGCGCGATGTGGTGTCCGGCACAGCACCGCGCGGCGCCTTCAAGCTCGGCGCGCTGGAGAGCACGACCGCGAGCCGCCTGCCGCCGATCCTCGCCGGCTTCCATGCCCGCTATCCGGATGTACGGCTGGAGCTTTCGACCGGCACCAACGACTCGCTGCTCGGCCTTCTCGCCGAGCGCAAGCTCGATGCCGCCTTCATGGCCGAGCCGCCCGGCGGACAGTCCTTCGAGCACATTCCTGTGTTTCAGGAGCGCCTGACGCTGATTTCGAGCGCGGACCATCGGCCGATCACGCGCCCGCGCGACGTCGAGGGGCTGTCCCTGATCGCGTTTCCGGAAGGCTGTGCCTACCGCCGCGTGCTGCTGCGCTGGCTTGGTGCCAACAGCCTCGCGCGCTTTCGTGTGCTCGACTTGCCGTCCTACCACGCCATCGTCGCCTGCGTGACGGCGGGTGCCGGGATTGCGCTGGTGCCGGAATCCGTGCTCGACGCCATGCCGCAGGTCAAGGTGCGGCTCAATCCGATCCCGAAGGCGCAAAGCCAGATCACGACGCCGCTGGTCTGGCGCCGCGGCGAAATTTCGACCTCGGTACTGGCGCTGAGGACATTGCTCGCATCGCTGCCGAAGCAAAGGCAGGCGGCTTGATTTCGCCAAACGCAGACGGCCGGACTTTAGAGCCCGGACGCGGCCGTCATCCAAATTGCCAATGCGACTGATCGTCTTGGCTGGTTGCCTCACCATGCCCCCCTAGCTATCGTCGCGGTCAAATCGGCAAGATCACAAATGCAAGGCCGAAAACTTGAAAAACTTCGAGGGAGGCTCGACATGTTGAGCGTGCGCGCGTTCGCCGCCATTGCGCTATCCATGGCGCTTCCGCTGCTGGCGGCTTCATCTGTCGCACACGCGGCCGAGCAACCGAAATACGGCGGCATCCTGCGGATCTATCACCGCGACAGCCCGGCCAACGCGTCCATCCTCGAGGCCGCGACTTATTCGGTCAACGTGCCGTTCATGGGGGTGTTCAACAACCTCGTCATCTACGACCAGCACATAGCGCAGAACAGCCCTGACACGGTCAGGCCCGAGCTGGCCGAGAGCTGGTCCTGGAGCGACGATCACAAGAAGCTGACGTTCAAGCTGCGGCAGGGCGTCAAGTGGCATGACGGCAAGCCGTTCACATCGGCCGACGTCAAATGCACCTTCGATCTGCTGATGGGCAAGTCGCAGCAGAAGCTCCGGCAGAATCCGCGCAAGGCCTGGTACAGTCAGGTCAACGACGTCACCACCAATGGCGATTTCGAGGTCTCCTTCGACCTGAAGCGGCCGCAACCCTCGCTGTTGGCCATGCTGGCCTCCGGCTACACGCCGATCTATCCCTGCCACGTTTCGCCGGCCGAGATGCGCACCCACCCGATCGGGACCGGGCCCTTCAAGTTCGTCGAGTTCAAGGCCAACGAATCGATCAAGCTGACCAAGAATCCCGATTACTGGAAGAAGGGCCGGCCCTATCTCGACGGCATCGAGTACACCATCATCCCGAACCGCTCGACTGCGATTCTCGCCTTCGTCGCCGGCAAGTTCGATATGACCTTCCCGACGCATATCACGATCCCGCTCCTGAAGGACATCAAGTCGCAGGCGCCTAATGCGGTCTGCGTTGTCGAGCCGACCAACGTCTCGACCAACATCATCGTCAATTCGACCTCGCCGCCGTTCGACAACATCGATATCCGCCGGGCGATGGCGCTGGCGCTCGACCGCAAGGCTTTCGTCAATATCCTGTTCGAGGGCCAGGCCGATATTGGCGGCACCATGCTGCCGCCGCCACAGGGTCTCTGGGGCATGCCGAAAGACATGCTGGAGACCATTCCGGGGTACGGCTCCGACGTGAACGCCAACCGCGAGGAAGCCCGCAAGCTTATGCAGAAGGCGGGCTACGGCCCGGACAAGCATCTTGCGGTCAAGGTCTCGACACGCAATCTCGCCGAATATCGCGATCCCGCGGTGATTCTGATTGACCAGCTCAAGAGCATCTATATCGACGCCGAGCTCGATGTCGTGGAGACCGCTAACTGGTTCCCGAAAGTCGCGCGCAAGGACTACATGCTCGGCCTCAACCTGACCGGCAATGCAATCGACGATCCCGACCAGTCCTTCTACGAGAACTATTCCTGCGGCTCGGAGCGGAACTACACCAACTATTGCAACAAGGACATCGAGAAGCTGTTCGATATGCAATCGCAGGAGACCGACATCAACAAGCGCAAGAAACTGGTCTGGGACATCGACAAGAAGCTGCAGGAAGATGTCGCCCGTCCGATCATCCTTCATGCGCGAGCCGGCACCTGCTGGCAACCCTATGTCAAGGGGGTCACGATCATGTCGAATAGCTCCTATAATGGCTTTCGCTACGAGGACGTGTGGCTGGACAAGTAAGTCCGCTGCCGCCTGAGATGCCGGCCAACAGGGGAGTGAGGCCACGTGTTTGCCTATATCGTGCGCCGCCTCGCGCTGATGATCGTGACCCTGATCGGGATTTCGATCGTCATCTTCTTCCTGCTGCGCATCGTTCCCGGCAATATCGTCGACATCCTGTTCGCCGCCGCCGGCTATGTCGATCCGGCGGACAAGGTCAACCTGGAACGGGAGCTCGGCATCGACCAGCCGCTGGTCATGCAGTATCTGCACTGGATCTTCGGACTCTTGCACGGCGACCTCGGCTATTCCTATGTCTCGGAGAAGCCGGCGCTCGAAGAGATCCTGCCGCGGATCCCGATCACGGCGCGGCTTGCCGCGCTCGCGCTGTTGTTCTCGGCTTCGATCGGCATTCCCCTGGGCGTGCTCAGCGCGGTCAAGCAGGGCACGAAGATCGACTATGTCCTGCGCGTGGTCAGCCTGAGCGGCCTGTCGCTGCCCGCGTTCTGGCTCGGCCTTCTGATCCTGATGGCGGGGGTCTCGATGTTCGGCTCGATCCCGATCTTCAATCCGAACCCGAAGACGTTCGGCGAGATGTTCTCGACCTATTGCCTGCCCTCGCTCGCGGTGGCCTTCCGCTCCTCGGCGCTGACCATGCGCATCACGCGCTCCTCGATGCTCGAGATCCTGCGGCAGGATTACATCCGCACCGCGCGCGCCAAGGGCGCCTCCGAAACGTCCGTCAATTTCCATCACGCGCTGAAGAACGCGATCCTGCCCGTCATCACCGTGGTCGGCATCGAGGCGGCGTTTTTGATCGGCGGATTGATCGTCACTGAAACCGTATTCAACGTTCCCGGCGTCGCGCGTTTCCTCGTCGAGGCGATCCGCTGGCGCGACTACCCGATCGTGCAGAATCTCGTGATGCTCATCGCGCTCGTCGTGGTGGTCACGAACTTCGCGGTCGACATGCTCTATGCGGTGTTCGATCCGCGCATCCGCTATACCGACTGAAGAGGCGCCTTTGGTCACCATCAACTTCGACAACGAACTGCGGCGCGCCGGGGCCAATGCCACGAGTCCGTGGCGGCGCGTGAAATTCCTGGCGCGACGCCACCTTCTCGGCACGGTCGGATTTGTGATCATGGCGCTGTTCGTGTTCGCCGCGCTGTTTGCCGATCTGATTTGCACCTACAGTCCGCTGACAGTCGATTCCGCCCATGCGCTCGCCGCCCCCAGTGCCCAGCACTGGTTGGGCACGGATTCCTTTGGCCGCGACGTGTTCGCCCGCATCATCCACGGTGCGCGCATTTCGCTGGCGGTCGGAATCGGCTCGACCACGCTCGGCGCTATTTTCGGAGTGGCGATCGGGCTTGCCTCCGGGTATCTCTCGGGTTGGGTCGATCTCGTGTTCCAGCGCGTCACCGACATCATGCAGGCGCTGCCGCTGCTCGTGCTGGCGCTGGTGATGACCGCGGCACTCGGCCCGTCGCTGCCGAACGTGATCCTTGCGATCTCGATTCCCCTGGTGCCGATCGTGGCGCGCGTGATCCGCGCCAACACGCTGGCACTGCGCGAGCAGCCCTTTGTGGAGGCCGCCAAATCCATCGGCATGAGCGAGGTGCGGATCGCGATCCGCCACGTGCTGCCGAACACGCTGGCGCCGCTGATCGTGCTCATGACGGCGCAGCTCGGCTCGACCATCCTGACGGAAGCCTCGCTGTCGTTCCTGGGCTTGGGGATTCCCGAGCCGTATCCGTCCTGGGGACGGATGCTGTCAGAATCGGCGGCGGAATATGTCCGCACCGCGCCATGGCTTGTGATCTTCCCGGGGATTGCGATCAGCCTCGCCGTGTTCGGCACCAACCTGTTCGGCGATGCGCTGCGCGACATCCTCGACCCGAGGCAACGCGGCTGATGAGCGGAGCAGCTTCCGAGGCCAATGTTCTGGAGGTGAAGGGCCTGCAAACAGTGTTCTTCACCAGTTCCGGCTTGTTCCGCGCAGTCGACGACGTCTCTTTCCACGTCAAGCGCGGTGAGACGCTCGCCATCGTCGGCGAATCCGGCTGTGGCAAGAGCGTGAGCGCGCTGTCGATCATGCGGCTGGTGCCCGATCCGCCCGGCCGTATTGTCGGCGGCGAGGTTATGCTCGAGGGCACCGACCTGCTCGGCCTCGACGAGGCGAAGATGCGCGAGATCCGGGGCAATCGCATCTCCATGATCTTCCAGGAGCCGATGACCTCGCTCAATCCTGTGATCCGGATCGGCGACCAGATCCGCGAGGCGGTTCGGCTGCATCGCGACATGAGTGCCAAGGCCGCATGGGACCAGGCCGTGGAGATGCTGCGCCTCGTCCGCATCCCCGAACCGGCGCGGCGCGCGCAGGAATATCCGCACCAGCTTTCCGGCGGCATGCGCCAGCGCGCGATGATCGCGATGGCGCTCGCCTGCCGGCCCGCGCTGCTGATCGCGGACGAGCCGACCACCGCGCTTGACGTGACGATCCAGGCGCAGATCCTGGCGCTGATGCTCGATCTGCAGAAAGAGCTGGGCATGGGGCTGATCCTGATCACGCATGACCTCGGCGTGGTGGCGCAGACCGCACAGCGCGTGATCGTGATGTATGCCGGCAGGAAGGTCGAGGAAGCCGACGTCGAGAGCCTGTTCGCAAAACCCTTGCATCCCTATACAAGCGGGCTCATGGCCTCGATCCCTGCGGTGCCGACGCAGCAAAGCAAAGGCAATGAGCGCCTGGCGGAGATTCCGGGCACCGTCCCGCCGCTGACGAGGCTGCCAAAGGGTTGCGCCTTCGCGCCGCGCTGCGCGCTTGCGATCGACCGCTGTCATGCCGAATATCCGCCGCTGGAAGACTTCGGGGGACCGCATCTCGCGGCCTGCTGGCGCGCGGCGGAAACGATGGCGGCATCATGAGCGAATCGCACGCCCTGCTCGAGGTCAACGACCTCATCAAGCATTATCCGGTCCGCGCCGGCGTACTGCGCCGAAGGGTCGGCACCGTGCATGCGGTCGACGGTGTCAGCTTCTCCCTTCAAGTCGGCGAGACGCTGGGCCTCGTCGGCGAATCCGGCTGCGGGAAATCGACGGTAGCGCGCAGCGTGCTGCGGCTGGTCGAACCGACATCGGGCGAAATCCGCATCGACGGAAAGGACATCACCCATCTCAGCAAGCCGGAGCTCCGGCCGGTCCGGCGCTCGATGCAGATCGTATTCCAGGACCCGTTTGCCTCGCTCAATCCGCGTATGACCGCGGGCGACATCGTCGGCGAGCCCCTGAGCGTGCATGGGCTCGCCTCGGGCAGCGAAAAGCAGGACCGGGTCGCAAACCTGTTTCAGCAGGTGGGCCTGCGGCCCGACCAGATGAAGAACTATCCGCACCAATTCTCCGGCGGACAGCGCCAGCGTATCTGCATCGCGCGTGCGCTGGCGCTCGGCCCGCGCCTGATCGTGTGTGACGAGCCGGTCTCGGCGCTCGACGTGTCGATCCAGGCCCAGGTGATCAATCTCCTGATCGACCTGCAACGCGAGCACGGCTTCTCCTATCTCTTCATCGCGCACGATCTCGCGGTCGTCGCCCATATCAGCCACCGCGTCGCGGTGATGTATCTCGGCCGCATTGTCGAGATCGCCGACAAGACCGAGCTGTTCAAAAATCCGCGCCATCCCTATACCCAGGCGCTGCTCGCCTCCGTGCCGGTCGCCGATCCCAAAGTGAAGCGGCTCCGACCGCTGGTCGATGGTGACGTGCCGAGCCCGGTCAATCCGCCCTCGGATTGCGCCTTCCACACCCGCTGCCGCTACGCCATCGACCGCTGCAAGGTCGAACGCCCGGCGCTGAAGGATGCAGGCCCCGGTCATCAGGTCGCGTGCCTGCTCAATGAAGGGACGGGCCGGGCGGAATAGCCGGCTGCGGGATTCCCCTTTTTCGCGGCCATGCGCTAGTCTCACCCATATTCGTGTTTTGGTGATACCAGGGCCGCTGGGCCGATATTGCGCTGGGGCGATCAGGGAATGCGTCTGGTCAAAATTCTCCTGTGGACCGCATTTGGTCTGATGTTGGCCGCCGGCGGCTTTCTCCTTCTTGACGCCTGCGACGTCGGCCACCCGCATTTCCTCTCGACGGCAGCACGATTTTGCCCGGTTCCGGTCGACACCAGCGCGCGCGACCGGGCTATGGCGCGGCGCGAGGCCATCCAGAATCGCATCCACGATGCCGAGCTGAAAATCGCCCGGGTCGCCAACTGCGCGCCTGTCGCGGCGCCCCCCGCAAGCCCTCCGCAAACGCGGCCGGCGCCGCAGCCCTCCCCCGCCCCGCCGCAGCGGGCGCAAATCATCAACCCCGGCCCGATCGTCGGCCGCCGCGGCAAGCTTGAAATCACGCTGTGGTGGAACACGACGGATGATCTCGATCTTACCGTGAAGTGTCCCGGCGGCGTGATCTCGCCGCGTGCGGGCCAGCAGGGTCCGGGCATCTGCGGCGACGGCGTCCACGACGTCGACGCCAACCAGAAGATGATCAACCCGGTCACCGATCCGAAGGAGCACGCGGCCTGGACCTCGCCGCCCGACGGCGAGTACCGCGTCGAGGTGAAGGCGTATCAGACCTCCCATCCTGACCCGATCGAGTATTCCGTCCGCGTTCAGCTCGACGACGAGGTCAGGATCTGCACCGGCAAGGTGCAATGGGACGGCCATAACGGCAAAGGCTATTACCAGTCGCCGATCACCTTCCGCCCCCAGCACCCGCTGCCGGAATGCAATTTCCAGGACTTTCCAGAAACCCTTTGCAGCGGCACGGGCTGCAAGTAATCGTCTCAATTCGCCATCGCCTCGATCTCGACGACGATCCTGCCCGTCGTGACCTGCTCGCCTTCGACCACGTCGATCGCCGACACCGTGCCGGCGATGCCGGCGGCGTGGACGTGCTGCATCTTCATGGCTTCCAGCGTCATCACGGGCTGGCCGGCCGCGACGCGGTCGCCTGGCTTCACCAGCACCGCGACGACGCGGCCGTTCATGGCGGCGCGGACTTTTCCGTCGCCGCCGCTCGCTGCAGCCGCTTCGGGTGCTGCGAGGGTCAGATCGCGCACGGCACGCGTGACGCCGCGATGCAGGAAATAGAGCCGGTCGCCATCACGGTAGAACCGCACGGCTTCCATCACGCCGCCGGCGACGAAGCGGATGCTCTCGCTGACGAGTTCCTCGATCTCGAAGCGATGCTCGCTTCCCTCCGTACGCACGAGATAATTGCCCTCGCGCTCGCGGTGGATTTCGAGATCATGTGGGGTGTGCTCGATCTCGATCCGCATCGGCACGGCGAAGGTCGCCGCCAGCGAGCGGCCGCTGCGCCATTCGCGCACATGGGCGTGGCTGACGAAGAGCAGCAGGGCCGCGAGCGCCGCATCCGAAGCAACGCCTTGCACCGGCGCTTCTTCGCGGTGGTCGCCGATCACGAGTTCGTTGCGGTGATCGTCGATGAATCCAGTGGTCGCGGCCCCCCGCGCAAAGATCGGATGCCGCAGACAGGCCATCAGGAATGACTGGTTCGTGGTCACACCGAAGGCGACCGTCTGTTCCAGGCCGCAGATCAGCCGGCTGCGCGCCTCTTCCCGGCTCAGGCCGACGGCAATCAGCTTGGCGATCATGGAATCGTAGAACGGTGGAATCCCGGAGCCCGATAGCAGCGCATGCTCGACACGGATGTCCTCCGGCATCTGCCAGCGCGCCATGACTCCGGATTGCGGCATGAAATCGTGGCCTGCATCTTCCGAGCACAGCCGCACCTCGATGGCATGGCCGGAAAACGCGACTTCCTCCTGCCGCAGCGGGAGCGGTTCGCCGGCGGCGATCCGCAACTGCCATTCAACGAGGTCGAGCCCGGTGATCGCCTCGGTGACGGGATGCTCCACTTGCAGGCGCGTGTTCATCTCCATGAAATAGAACGCGCCGCTTTGATCGAGCAGGAATTCGAGCGTGCCTGCGCCTTCGTAGTTCAGCGCCCGCGCGGCAGCGACCGCGACAGCGCCCATTTTCGCGCGCAATTGCGGCGAGACCGCCGGAGACGGTGCTTCCTCGATCAGCTTCTGATGCCGCCGCTGCACCGAGCAATCGCGCTCGCCGAGATGAATGGCATTGCCATAGCGGTCGCCGAACACCTGGATCTCGATGTGGCGCGGATTTTGGATCGCGCGCTCCAGGATCAGGCCGCCATCGCCAAACGCAGCCTTGGCTTCCGACCGCGCGTTGCGCAGCGCCTCGCCAAACGCGGCTGCATCCGCAACCAGCCGCATGCCGCGCCCGCCGCCGCCCGCGACCGCCTTGATCATCACGGGAAAGCCGATCTTTTCCGCTTCGCGCAGCATCGCAGCGTCACTCTGGTCGGCGCCCTGATAGCCTGGCACAACGGGCACACCGGCCTTTGCCATCAACTCCTTGGCGCCAGCCTTGTTGCCCATCGCCTTGATCGCCTCCGGCGAGGGGCCGATGAAGACGAGGCCGGCGTCGCGGCAGGCCGACGCAAATTCCTCATTCTCGGCGAGGAAGCCGTAGCCCGGATGCACGGCGCCGGCGCCGCTCGCCTTCGCCGCCGCGATGATCGCGCCGATGTCGAGATAGGATTGCGCCGGCAGCGCCTCACCGATGCGCACCGCCTGGTCCGCCTCGCGCACATGCAGCGCGTCGCGGTCGGCATCGGAATAGACCGCGACCACGCCATAGCCGAGCCACCGCGCGGTGCGCATGATGCGGAGCGCAATCTCGCCGCGATTGGCGACGAGGATCTTGAAGAACGGCGTTCGCTTCATCGCGCCGGTCATGGCCGGGCCACCGAGAACTGCATGGCTTGCGGGTTACGCGTCCCGGCCTCGCGGCAGATCGCGAGCACTTCCGCAAGCACGCCCCTGGTATCGCGAGGATCGATCACGCCGTCGTCGAGCACGCGCGCGCTCGTCGAGAATACGTCCATCTGGCCGTCGAACACGCCGACAATTTCTGCCTTCATCGCCTCCAGCTTCTCCTTCGGGATCGGCTTGCCGCGCCGGATCGCCGCCGCTTCGGTCACGATCGCCATGGTTTCGGCGGCCTGCTCACCGCCCATCACGGCGGTCTTGGCATTGGGCCAGGAGAAGCAGAAGCGCGGATGGAAGCCGCGGCCGCACATGCCGTAATTGCCGGCGCCGAAGGAGGCGCCGCAATAGAGCGTGACCTGCGGCACTGTCGCCGACGTCACGGCCTGGATCATCTTGGAGCCATGCTTGATCATGCCGTCCTCTTCATAGGCGCGGCCGACCATGTAGCCGGTGGTGTTGTTCATGTAGAGCAGCGGTGTGCGGGTCTGGCAGCAGGCCTGGATGAAATGCGTGGCCTTGTTGGCGCCGGGCACATCGAGCGGGCCGTTGTTGGTGATGATGCCGATAGCCTGGCCCTCGATGCGGGCATGGCCGCAGACGGTGGCCGGGCCGTAATTCGGCGAGAACTCGGTGAAATCGGAATCGTCGACGAAGCGCGCGATCGCCTGGCGCATGTCGACCGGACGCTTGTGATCCATCGGCATGATGCCGAGCAGCTCTTCGGCGTCATAACGCGGCGGCCTGAAGGTCGGGTTGCCCGCAGGTGGCCGGTCCCATGCGAGCTTCGCCATGATCTCGCGCGCGATGCGGAGCGCATCGCGGTCGTCCTCGGCGAGATAGTCGCCGAGACCGGAGATCGAGGTGTGCATCTCGGCGCCGCCGAGCTCTTCCTCGGTCGCGATCTCGCCGGTGGCGGCTTTGAGCAGCGGCGGGCCTGCAAGAAAGGCGCGCGTGCGGCCGCGCACCATGACGATGTAATCGGAGAGGCCGGTCTGATACGCACCCCCCGCGGTTGACGACCCATGCGTGACGGTCACGACCGGCAATCCCGCCGCCGACAGCCGGGCCAGATTGCGAAAGATGTTGCCGCCGCGGACAAAATCCTCGACGCGATAGCGCAACAGGTTGGCGCCGGCGCTTTCGACGAGCTGCACATAGGGCAACTTGTTCTCCAACGCCAATTCCTGCACCCGCAGTGTCTTGTCGAGCCCGAACGGCTGCAATGCGCCGGCATCGATGCCGGCATCATTGGCGGAGACCATGCAGCGGATGCCGCTGACAAACCCGATGCCCGCGATCACGCCGCCGCCCGGCACGCTCCTGTCGGCGTCCGCCACGTCGAACATGTAGCCCGCCAGCGTCGAGAGCTCGAGGAAGGGCGAGCCCGGATCGAGCACCAGCGCCACGCGCTCGCGCGGCAGGAGCTGCCCGCGTTTGTGGAAACGATCCTTGGCGGCGGCGGACGCGGCGCGCGTGCGCTCCTCCAGCGCGCGCATCCGCGCGATCAACGCCAGCATGCCGGAGCGATTGGCCTTGAAGGCTTCGCTACCGGTGGCGATGGTGTTTTCGATTGTTGCCATAAATTATCACCTTGTCATTCCGGGGCGCGCGCAGCGCGAGCCCGGAATCCATAACCACGGCCGGGGAATATGGATTCCGGGCCTGGCCCTGCGGGCCATCCCGGAATGACGATCGGGGTTAGTCAATGCCTCACCCCAAAGATCTTGCGCGCTTCGGCAGGCGACGCAATCTCCCGCCCCGCCCGCTTCGCACAGGCGGCGAGCGCTTCGATGAGCTGCCTGTTCGATGTCACCTTGGTGCCGTCGCCGAGATAGAAGGTATCCTCCAGCCCCGAACGCAGATGGCCACCGAGTTCGGCGCAGCGCTGGTGCAGCGGCCAGATCTCGGCGCGGCCGATCGCGGTGACCTGCCAATGCGCTTCCGGCGCCTTTAGCTTCAACAGGATCGGCAGCAACTCCGGATCGGCCGGCATGCCCGAGGCCACGCCCATCACGAAATTATATTCGAGCGGCCCGGAATACATGCCGGTCTGCCGGTACATGCCGACGCAGCGGACGATGCCGACGTCGAAACATTCGAATTCCGGGATGGTGCCGGCTTCCTTCATCACGTCGAGATAGTCCTGCACCTTCTCCACCGCATTATCGAACAGCATCGGCGGCCAGGCCCAGGTGTTGTCGGCCTTCACCTTCAGATAATTCAGCGAGCCCGCGTTGCAGGCCGCGATCTCCGGCCTGGTCTCGCGCACGCAATCGAGCGCGCCCTGATAGTTCGGGCCCGACGTGCCCGTGGTGTGGTTGATGATGACGCCGGGACAGGCCTCGCGGATCGCCTGCTGGATCTCGCGCGACACGCTGACCTCCCAGGACGGCAGATGGCCCTTGTTCGGCTCCTGCCGGCGCAGATGGATGTGCATGATGCTGGCGCCGGCGTCGAACGCCGCTTTCGCCTCGCGCGCCATCTGTTCCGGCGTGACCGGGACATGATGCTGCTTGGGGTCGGTGAGCACGCCGTTCAGCGCGCAGGTGATGACGGCCTTGTCGCTCATGACACTCGTTTCGTTGGGCTAGACGGAGTGTGGCATGATGGCGGCCCGCTCGCCACGCCTTCTTGCGTCGACCGGCTAGGCGTTTCGGTCAGCAATAAGCCGAGCCGCTGCAATCTCACGCCAATGCAGAAGGTGCGCGGCAGCATTCCCGCGACATGTTTTGCCCGAGTGATGCATCGTTCGTGGCCCTCGAAGACACAAGGGCGCAGGGAACACCGGATGCATGGCCGCACCCGTGAGCCTTGCGTGCAAATGGAAGCGCAAGAACGCACGCAAGCAACAACAGGTCAGCCAAAGACAATCCGGCATTCCCTGCGCGATGGTTTACGGCTTATAACGCGCTCTCCCCGGGGTGCCGGGCTTGATAGCCCCCGTCGCCTGCAGGCCTTCGCCCGCCGACTTGACGCCAGCGTCGGGGCGTCAGGACCACACGCTTTCGCCGTCCGCGTCGAGTGCGCTTCGTCCGAGCGCACCAACACGTCCATCGCATTCCCGCCCCACGTTTCGTGACGATCGGCCGAAGCGCCCCTTGTGCCGGGGTGGGATGGACGAAACAAATCATAGCGTTCTGAAAAACGGAAGCGAAATATTTTTTGCGGAGCGACTTGACTTAACGCGAAGCGCCTTCTGATAAGGCGAAGCGATTTGCGCGTCGAGGCTGGGCAAGAACTCGGCATTTGCCGCAATTGATGTACGATTCGGTTCATGACGAATCGCCCATTCAAGGCCGGCGAGAGCCGGGATCAAGCCAGCCTGCTTCCTGCGCGGATTGAGGACTAT
>Ga0209166_10000436_pt1 | contig 47023 bp, 42 predicted proteins | sample Coa_R1_3_FD_187151 | JGI IMG/M metagenome (GOLD analysis project Ga0209166, IMG submission 187151) | Surface soil microbial communities from Centralia Pennsylvania, which are recovering from an underground coalmine fire - Coalmine... | ecosystem: Environmental > Terrestrial > Soil >...
CGATAAATCCTGGTGCACAGGGGAGGATTCGAACCTCCGTACCTCGCTAGGAGGAACAGATTTACAGTCTGTCGGCTTTAACCACTCACCCACCTGTGCAAAAACTTACGGGCGATGCGGCCGTCGCTTCGTCCGGCAGACTGCGTTTCGCTCTTGGCGGATGCTCACGACATCTGCGGGCTAACGCAGCTATAGTGTCACTTCATTTTCGCAAACCAGGGAAACCAAGGTCGCGTACAAAGACAACCGCGAAGATCACTGCACGCCGGGAATAAAGCTCCGAATGGAGTGCGTTGGAAAAACCTGTTGCGCCGCTAACCGCCGAATCCGCCGCCTGCTGTAAAATTCGTTTCCTGGAGCTGGCGAAGGGATTCGAACCCCCGACCCTCTGATTACAAATCAGATGCTCTACCGACTGAGCTACGCCAGCAATTCTGGGGACCGATGCGCTTTCGCGCAAACTGATCCCACGGATCCCTTACACTTGTCCGGGACAATTATATAAAGTACCACAGCGGCAAGTTGGGGTGCAACAAACTGTAACCTCTGGGTTTGCCCACAGCAGAAGCATGCGTTGGCTACGCAATATCGCGCTCCTCCTGGTCGGCATTTTGGCCTTGCTGTTGATTGCCGGGGCTTCGTACCAGGCGATTGCCAACCGCGCCGACGCCCGGCGCTTTCCTGAACCAGGCAGATTGATCGACGTTGGCGGCTATCGCCTGAAACTCAACTGTACAGGCGCCGGAAGCCCCACGGTAGTGCTCGAGTCCGGCTTGGGCGATGTCTCCATCGAGTGGCAGCCGGTTCAGTCCAGTGTCGCAAAATTCAGCCGAGTCTGTTCCTACGACCGGGCGGGCTATGGGGGCAGCGATGCCGGGCCGGCCCTCCGCACCAGCCAGCAGATCGCCGGCGAACTGAATGCTCTGCTGAAGAATGCCGGAGAGAAACCGCCCTTCATTCTGGTGGGACACTCGTTCGGCGGCTACAACGTGCGGGTGTTCAACGGGCGCTTTCCCGATGAAGTTGCGGGCCTCCTGCTTGTGGACTCGGTGCAAGAGGATCAGTACAAACTGCTGCCTCCGGTGTGGAATCGGGTCGGCTCTGACTTGCGGGCTCATTATCGAAGTCAGGCGCGGTGGGCTCCGCTGCTGATCGATTTCGGCATCGCACGGCTGATGCTGCGCTCACGCGGTCAGGACCAGAATTCTTACCTCATCCTGCAAACGAAATATTTGAAGGCACGCTCCAATGAACTCGATCACATCGAGGTGAGCGCGGAACAGGCGCGCGCCGCGGGCGCTCTCGGTGATAAACCTCTTATCGTTCTTACTGCCGGCAAGAAGCCTGCGGCCGTCCCACTGGGCCTGAGCGAGCAGGACATGGATGAGTTCCAGCGAGTCTGGGCGGGCGACTTGCAGTTGCGCCTGGCACGGCTTTCCAGCCGCGGGAAGCGCGAACTTGTCGAAGACAGCGGGCACGACATTCCTTCCGAACGCCCGGACGCCGTCGTGCACGCTGTGCGCGAAATCGAAGCGGCCATCTCCAGCAGTCGCTAGAGCCTCCAAGGAATTCCCTTCCCATAGACATTCGAGTGGAGTACATTTGATTCCCATAGACGTTCGAGGTGAGCAGAAAATTATGGCGCAGAACTCGCAGCCCGGCGGAGAGATGGTGCAGGGCACGCTTGACATGCTGATCCTGCGCACGCTCATTACGGGGCCGGCTCACGGGCACACCATCGCCCACGTCATCGAGCACACTTCCGACAACGTGCTGGAAGTGGAGCAAGGTTCGCTGTATCCCGCGCTGCACCGGCTTGAGCATCGTGGATGGGTCACTTCTTACTGGGGAGTCAGCGATAACAACCGGAAAGCGAAGTTCTACAAACTGACTGCGGCTGGCAAAAAGCAACTGACCTCCGAGACCGACCGCTGGCGCTCAATGGTCGCGGCAATTGGCCGTGTGCTCGGCGAAGCAGCGGACTAGGAGGTCATCGTGAATCTCAAACGATTCTTCCGCAGTTCCCAAGAAGACACGGAGGTCGCACAGGAACTCGAATCGCACCTGCAGCACGAGATTGACGACAACCTGGCTCGCGGCATGAATTCCGAAGAGGCGCGGCGTCAAGCGTACCTCAAGTTAGGGAACCCGCTCGTCATCCGTGACAAGGTTTGGGAAACCAATCGCATCGCGTGGGCGGAAGACGTCTGGCGCGACCTGCGCTATGCCGCGCGGATTCTGGCCAAGACCCCCAGCTTTACTCTCGTGGCCTTGCTGGTGATGGCGCTGGGCATTGGCGCCAACACTGCGATCTACAGCTTCCTGGACTCGCTCCTGCTCCGCTCCTTGCCGGTTTCGGATCCCTCCAGTCTGGTCGTTCTGAAGTGGCACGCTCGGTCCATCGAAGGCGATTTCGTGATGCAGAGTATGAGCGGCGACGTTTGGTCAGACTCGCGCTGGGCCTCAGTCAGCGACATCTTTCCCTATCCCGCGTTTTCAATTTTCGAAAAGGAGCGAGTTTTCTCGGACGTGTTCGCCTACTGCCATACGCGGGAAGTCCGTTCGGCAAATCTGTTGATCAAAGGCCAGCCGGAAACGGCAAGTGGAGAACTGGTGTCGGGCCGATATTTCCAAGGTCTGCGCGTAAAAGCGGCATCCGGACGCCTCATTGCGCCTGAAGACGACCGCACCGGAGCGCCGCCAGTCGTTGTCCTGAGTTATGGATTTGCAGAGAGGCATTTCGGATCCGCAGCCACTCCTGCCGGGCAATCCATTGTGATCAGCAAAGTACCGTTCACGATCATTGGCGTGGCGCCCCCGGAATTTTTTGGCGTCGACCCATCGAGCGTCCCCGATTTCTATGTGCCGATGCAAACGAAGGTTTCGCTGGGCGCATCTGACACCTTCGGCTTCAGGGAATCAGATTACCTCGACGGTAATGACTACTGGATGCAGGTAATGGCCCGCCTTCGCCCCGGAGTTACTCTGCAGCAGGCGCAGGCCGAACTCGCCCCGAAATTCCAGCAGTGGGTAGCAACGACGGCAACCACTGATCAGCAGCGCGCGAATCTGCCCGTGCTCCATCTCGACCCAGGCGGAAAAGGCATTGACACCTTGCGTCGCCGTTTCTCAAAACCATTCTTCTTGCTGATGATCCTGGTCGAACTGATTCTGGCCATCGCCTGCTTCAATGTCGCGAACCTGCTGCTCGCTCGCGCATCGTCACGAAGGAGAGAAATCGCGCTCCGGCTGAGCCAGGGCGCCAGCCGATCGCGAGTTGTCCGCCAACTTCTGACCGAAAGCGTGCTGCTGTCATCTGTGGGCGCAGGTCTGGGATTGGCCTTCGCCGCCTGGGTGATTCAATTCCTCTCGGCTGCGTTACCGGAGGACACTGGAACTTTCGCGTTGGATGCGCACTTAAACTGGCATGTGCTTGCGATCACCGCGGGACTGGCCCTGCTCACCGGCATAGGATTCGGTCTCGTTCCCGCGTTGCAATCTACAAACCTGGAGCTCACCTCGGCGCTAAAAGAGACGGTTGGAACCAGGCAGCCAGCGATTCACCGTTCACAGGGGTGGTGGCGCGACTGGCCGGTCAGTATGAATCAGGTTCTCGTCGTGGGCCAGGTTGCAATCTCGCTGCTGATTCTGGTCGCCGCCGGACTCTTCGTTCGTACCTTATCGAATCTGGAATCCATCAACCTGGGATTCAATCGCAATAACGTTCTCCTCTTCGACGTAAACGCCCGCCAGTCGGGGCATCGCGATCCAGAAATTTCCGAATTCTATTTTCGCCTGCGGGAACAACTGGCCGCCATTCCAGGTATACGCAGCGCAAGTCTGGCGCGAGGCACTCTGATCAGCGGCGAAGATCAGCGGCCTATCAGTGTGGGCGGCACGCCTCCGGATCCAGCCAACCGGCACTTCATCATCGGGCCTTACTTTCTCAACACGATGCAGATTCCAATTCTGGCCGGGAGGGATATCGACGAACACGATCGTCCCGGCTCATTGCCCGTAGCGGTCATCAATGAGGAGTTCGCGAAAAAGAATTTCGCTGGGCAGAATCCGTTGGGGCGCCACCTCATCCTTTGGGACGACAACAAGCCGGCCCGCGACATGGAAATTGTTGGCGTGGCCAAAAACGCGCAGTATGGAAGCTTGAAAAGAGACATTCCGCCGCTGATCTACATTCCGTTTAACCAGGGCACTCCAATCCTGCCCAACGAGATGACGTTTGCCCTTCGCACTACGGGCGATCCGCTCGCCTATGTCGATGCGGTTCGGGAAATCGTTCACCGGGCCGACTCCCGTCTTCCCGTTTCAAAGGTCAGAACGCAAAAGCTGGAAGTGGATGATGGCATGCGGGAGGAAACCGTTCTGGCGCAACTCTGCACGGCGTTCGCGATTCTCGCCCTGACCATCGCGTCCGTCGGGCTCTACGGAACGATCTCCTCGTCGGTCGCGCGCCGCACCGGAGAGATCGGCATCCGTATTGCTCTCGGCGCCCAACGTGGTCCCGTGCTCTGGATGATCCTACGCGAAGTATTATTGCTGGCGGGAGCGGGCCTCGCCATCAGCCTCCCTCTGGTGTTGGGCACCTCGAAATTTCTCCAGTCCTTTCTGTTTCAGATGAAGCCCAACGACCCGCGGGCAATGATTGCGGCGGTGGCGATCCTGCTTGTGACCGCTCTTCTGGCCGGAGCGGTGCCCGCGCGTAGGGCAGCTTATATCGACCCCATGACGGCGCTCCGGCACGAATGACCTTCTCCCAGAGCAGCCGGATCGGTCCAGAATGCTATGATTCTTAGGTTCTGACCGCATTTCATGCGAATTAGAGCTACCTTCCCCATTGCGCTGGCGGTCGTTATCATTGCCGCCGCACTGACGCTGGCCGTGCAGTTGCGCAAGCATGCGCCGCCCGAGCCGGCACGGCTGCTGCCCAGCGCCGACGCCTTCCTCTACGCGAACTTCAGTTGGGCGCGAAGGGCTAACAGCGGCAAATCGTTCTTCCCTGTCCCGCATGATCCCGACTACGACCAGTTCATCCAGGCAACCGGATTCGATTACGAGCGCGACCTGGATGCCGTGGCTTTCGCCGTCCACTATCCGCAGAGCTGGCCGGGAGGAGGCACGGGAGGCTCCGCTCCGGAACCTCGCTTTTCCGAGGTTTTTGTTGGCCACTTCGACGCAGCGCGATGTAGCGCCTATCTGAAGAGTACCGCCAAATCGCAGGAGAGCTATCACGGAGTAGACATCTTCACCATTCCCCTCGCCGAACGAAATTTCCGGATCGCGATTCTCGGAGTGGACATCGTAGCCGCATCGAATCACGACGATCCGGGGGTAATTCGCGGCATGGTGGACCGCTCGCGGCGTCTCGCTTCTCCCTTTGGAGGTCCCGCTATGCTGCGCCGCTATTACAAGCGGGTGCAGTTGGCCAGCCCCATCTGGGTGATTGCGCATGTGGATCCTGCCGCTCCGGACTTCAGTGGGTGGAGCGATCTGCTCCCTCATCCGGCGGATATCGTTCTTTCGGCCAGTTACAATCCGCTGCACCTTCCGCTGCGTTCCGGCGTGCTGCACGTCCGCGCCGAGGCCTGCGCCTCGAACCACGACGATGCCGTAGCCATTGCCGACAAGCTGACCGTCTTTCTGTCTATGTTTCACACCGCTGAGGCGTCGGTCGGATCGCCCGGCACCGACGCAGATCTGAAGACCTTGTTCGATAGCTTGCAGGTGCGCCACGAAGACAGCCGGGCCGTGCTGGTCGCCACGCTTCCCACAGGCGTGTTTCGCAAGCTGGTGGATTCGGATCAAACGCCGTCGCTCGCGAACCCACCGACCACGGCGCCTCACGACAATGCAAGGAAAGCCCTACATCGTTGAGTCTGGTCGCAGGATTAAACGTTGGGCGATAGAAGAATCCTCGAAACGACCAGCTTGAAACTCGAAACTACACTTCTGCAACTAATTCCCCCCCAGCGCGTCTTATTCAGAGAGGGTCGATACGCAGGTACAATAAGAAGGAATGTCGAGCCTACCACTGCCGATCGCCGCTTTCTTCGCAGGCCTGATTTCGTTCTTGTCGCCTTGCGTCCTGCCGCTGGTTCCGGGATACGTTTCGCTGATCTCGGGCGTAGGAGTGGAAGAGCTGAAGTCTCCGCAGGCGCAATTGATGCGCCGCGTCATGGTGAACTCCATCGGATTCATCCTGGGCTTCAGCGTCGTGTTCGTGACCCTGGGCGCGATCTCGACCGAAATTGGACAGGTGGCTGCGCGCTACAAGCACACGCTCTCGATCGTCGCTGGTGTGGTGATCATTATTTTTGGGCTGCACCTGACTGGGATCTTTCAAATCAAATGGTTGCTGCAGGACGCGCGCCTGCATAGCGTGAAGGGCAGCAGCACGATGGTCGGTGCCTTCGTCATCGGATTTGCCTTTGCGTTTGGCTGGACGCCGTGCCTGGGGCCAATTCTATCGGGGATCCTCGTCATCGCCGGTGAGCAAGACACCGTTATGAAGGGCATTCTTTTGCTGTCGGTCTATGCGTTGGGGTTAGCGGTGCCGTTTTTGCTGACTTCGCTGCTGATGGAGCGTTTTCTGAAGTTCTACAGCCGGTTCCGCTCGCACATGCATGCCCTTGAAGTGGCCAGCGGCGGCTTACTGATCGCGCTTGGAGTCTTGCTCGTGATCGGCCGCTTTACGCTGATTTCGAGCTGGCTGTCGTTTTTGAATCGTTTTGCCCTGTAGTAGTGAGGACTTGTTTTATGTCAATGTCGGAAAAACTGGAGGGGACGATCGAGGAATCATCCCAGTTCTGCTCGAAATGTGGAGCCGCCATAAAGAAGGACGCCGAGGTTCGTCCTGCGGCAGCGGATGCGCCCCGCTGTGACGCTTGCGGACAGCCTTTGGCGGCGCCGCTGGACAGCGGCAACTTTCCCACCAATGCTGAGAACGTGCCTCCTCGGGGGAGTGGCAGAAATCCTCTAGCCTTGGTGGTTGTAGCCTTTGTGGCTGCGGCCATGCTGTATTTCGGATTTCACATGGCGCGGCGCTCGGATGCGAACCCCGGGTTCAGCATTACGAAATCGGGTGTAGCGCCTGATTTCACCCTGGAGACGCTCGACGGCCAGAGCATGAGCCTCTCGGGGCTGCGCGGGAAAGCTGTCCTGCTGAATTTTTGGGCGACCTGGTGCGGTCCCTGCAAGATCGAAACGCCCTGGCTCGTAGAGTTGCAGAAGCAATACGGCTCGCAAGGGCTGCAGGTTATCGGCGTGGCCATGGACGACTCCGGCAAGGAGGACATCGCCAAGTTCGCCCAAGAGATGGGCGTGAACTATCCCGTGCTGCTGGGGAAGGAAGCCGTGGGAGAGGAATACGGCGGAGTGCCTGCCCTGCCCGAGAGCTTTTTCATCGGACGCGACGGCAAAATCGTTGACCGGATCATCGGCCTGAGGGGCAGGGCCGACATCGAAGAAGCCATCCGGAAGGCGCTCAACACCAAGCCAGCTTCGACTCAGGCTGGCTCGCCTGCATCAGCGCTTCAGGCCCAGAAGTGACAATACCAACGGCACCGCGCTCCTTCTACAATTCTGGTATAGCCTGCTTGGCAGCGCGAGCATGATTTCGCCCTTGCACATTTCGAAATGGATTTGGGTTGTCGTGCTATTGGCGGCGGCTGCTGGCGCGCAGTCCGGGAAAGGGCCTTCGGTGTCAATGGCTCCTGTCCCCCTCGTAAAGGCGCCGCGCGCCGCGCAGACCCAGGTCACGCTGAATTTCCGCGTGGCTTCAGGATTTCACATTAATTCCAACACGCCGCATTCGGAGTTTCTGATTCCCACCATCCTTAAGATCGATCCTCCCACCGATATCGTTCTGGGAAAAACTACGTATCCCCCGGGGAAGGATCTCTCGTTTCCGTTTTCGCCCGACGAGAAGTTGAGCGTTTACAGCGGGGATTTCACGGTTGACGTCACGGTGCATCCGCTGCACGCTGTCGTTCCCGGAAAATATGGACTGCACGGCACGCTGCGCTATCAAGCTTGCGACAACGCGCAGTGCTTTCCGCCTAAGACACTCCCGGTGAACTTCGATATCAGAGTGGTGAAAGAGCCGCCCCAGCCGCATAAGAATCCCGCGCAAAGCCCGCACGTGCACTAGATCTCAGCTGTCAGCTTTCAGCTCTGAGCTTTTAGCTCTTAGCTTTTAGCTCAAGCAACTTCATGTAGCTCCTTGGGGACAGCCGCCCTCATGCTTTTAGCTCAAGCAACTTCATGTAGCTCCATGTGGGGACAGCCGCCCTCGGCTGGTCCGTCGAGCAGAGCTCGACTTCTTATGGCCTAACCGTCTCACGCTTTCTTTGACGAACGCTTAAGGCCAACCTAAGATTCATCTCCATGAGACGCGCTCTTCTTTTTTTTCTGCTCGGCACTTTCAGCTCGATGTGCTGCGCGCAATCTTCCCCTTCCGTCTTCAGCATCGCCAATGTCACGCTGATCGACGTGAAGTCGGGCACGGCGCAGGTCCATCGCAATGTCGTGGTGCGCGATGGAAAGATTGACGATGTTCGCTACAGCAGCCAGATCAAAGGCAAGTTGCCCGGAATGCAGATCAACGGTACAGGGAAATATCTGATTCCCGGCCTCTGGGACATGCACGTCCACATGGTGTTTGGTGACTGGTTTCCGCACGGGAAGGAAGTCACGCTGCCGCTCTTCATCGCGAACGGAATCACCGGCGTGCGCGACATGGGCGGTGAACTGGAAGTGCTGCTGCAGTGGCGCAAAGAAATTGCCGCCGGGACGCTCATTGGCCCGCGCATGGTGATCTCCGGGCCGATGCTCGACGGGCCGCAGCCGCGCTTTCCCAGTTCGATTGCGATCAAGACTCCCGAAGATGGCCGGCGCGCGGTAGACGACCTGAAGAAGCGCGGAGCCGATTTCATCAAGCTGCAATCCCTGATTCCGCGCGACGCCGTGTTTGCTATTGCCGACGAGGCGCACAAGCAGGGGATCACCTTTGTTGGCCACGTGCCTGACTCGGTGCGCGCCTCGGAGATGTCGAATGCGGGGCAGAAAAGCTTCGAGCACCTGATTGGAATTTTCGAAGGCGCTTCCCCGCGCGAAGATGAATTCCTGAAAGGCCCGAAAGGTCCGGGGAAATTTCTTGCCACGTATGACGAGGACCGCGCGGCCAAGCTGTTTGCGCTGCTGGCAAAGAATCAGACCTGGCAGTGCCCGACGCTGGTATGGGAGCGCGGCGGCAACCTGATCGAGTTGAACGACTTCGCCCACGATCCGCGCGCGAAATACATTCCCGCCTACTGGAAAGACGTGACCTGGAAGCGCTTTACCGATCAGATCGAGCACGAATTCAACACCGACGATCTGCACACCCGCCGGCTATTCGTAGAAAAAGAACTGGAAGTTGTGAAGGCGATGCAGCGCGCCGGAATTCGATTTCTGGCCGGGACCGACACGCCGCCGGGTGTTTCCATCATCCCCGGGTTCAGCCTGCACGAAGAGCTGCAACGCTTCGTGGCCGCCGGCTTCACGCCGGCAGAAGCGCTGCGCACAGCGACTCTGAATCCCGCGATGTTCTTAAGCATGGAGAACGAGTTGGGCACAATCGAGAAGGGGAAACTGGCGGACATGGTACTGCTCGATGCGAACCCCTTGGACGATATTCACAACACGCAGAAGATTGCCGGAGTAGTTGCGAACGGGCGTTACTTTTCGCGCGCGGATCTAGACAAGCTGCTGGCGGGGGTGGAGTCGGCGGCGAAGGCGAAATGAGCATGAGTCTGTCACTTTAGAAACTCAGTGCGCGACGTCGCGCGCGCGAGCGCCAAAATGGTTCCGGCGTACAGCAGCGTGTCGAAAAAGTAATTGAGCCCTTCGACCTTGACACCGGTGCTTGGATCCAACAACGAGGCGATCAGGATTGGACCGTAAACGAACAGGACGAGCACGAAAAGCCAGCTGCCCAGGTACGTTGCCGCCACGCGCGCGTTTTTGCCGAGCAGAATGGCCGCTCCAGAGACGAGCAGAATTGCCCCGGTTAGGTAGCTAAGCAAGTGGGGCGCTGGAATCCACGCGGGCATCAGTTTCTCGAGAGGAACGCCCGGGACATTGATGGGATGAAGAAAGTGCTGGACTCCGTAAAATATCGCGGCAATGCCGATCACGACTCGGTCCGCGGTGATGAGCTTGCTGCCTGCTTGTGCGTTCCGTCTGGCCATCGCATCTCCCGCAAGAACCCATCCGCCTGCGCCGAACGACATCTCGCGGCATAGAAGCACCCAGGAAATCCGGTTGTGCACGTTTGCCAGGGTTCCGGGAACGTCCATCATGGCCACGAAGAGAAACATCATGATTCCGAAGAGCAGGCCTGACCATTGCACCTGCACCTTGGTCGCGATGCTCAATGAGGCAGCCAGCAAACCGGTGCCGACAAGATAGGTCCAGAACAGAGGCCAAGGCATGAACTTGGGCACCAACTGCATGATGCCTCTGGCAGCTGCGAAATGCTCGGCCCCAAAGACCGCCAGCGGCGCAGCGAAACAAAGATTGGCGAGGGCCACGATTTTGTCGAGGCCGCGAGCATTTGAGACGTCGCGCTTGGCGGCCCATAGTCCGATCAGCACCAGCGCGATGCCGGCGAAACACATCGATGTCGCAGTGCGCGAGAACTCAAACAATACGGCGAGAATAGTTGCGTGCATAGCTTCCCGATTCGGGACCGCGAATCAAATTTTACAGCGAAAATTGCGCTGGGATCGCATCTGCGGCTTTAGCCTTTACACAGGGCCCGTGGTGTAATTGGTAGCACGTAAGCCTGTCCACCTTTAAGGTGCGGGTTCGAATCCCGTCGGGGCCACAGCATTCCCAGTTTTGGTAGGGAACCTGATGAGGAGTCTCGGGACAGGGGGCCTCCTCAAGTAACCTTGACTTCTGGTCTTCGCGTTCCGATAATCAATGTTGAAGCTGGACAGGCTTACGCCCCGAGTTGAATTCGAGCTCGGGGTTTTGTTTTTGTCCCGCTATATAGCTTAGCCCTTCCCGCCCTGCTTCTTCTCCACCTTGGCCCAGGTATCCTTCAGCGCCACAGTGCGGTTGAACACCGGCGCTCCCGGCTTCGAGTCCGGATCAACGCAGAAGTATCCCAGGCGCTCGAACTGATAACGGCTGCCTGGCGCGGCGTTGGCCAATGACGGCTCCAGCTTCGCGTGCGGGATTATTTCCAGCGAATTCGGATTCAGATAGTCGAGAACGTCTTCGCCCTCTTCCACGTCAGCAAGATTTTCTTTGGTGAACAGGTTATCGTAGACGCGGACTTCGGCATCCCCCGCGTGCTGCGCGCTGACCCAGTGAATCGTCGACTTCACCTTCCGGCCATCGGGAGCGTTGCCGCCGCGCGTCGCGGGATCATACGTGCAGTGCACTTCGATCACTTCGCCTTTGTCATTTTTCACGACGCTCTTGGCGGTAATGAAGTAGCCATAGCGCAACCGCACCTCGCGGCCGGGCGAGAGCCGGAAATATTTTGGCGGAGGCACCTCGCGAAAATCGTCTTGCTCGACGTAGAGCACGCGCGAGAACGGCACCTTGCGCGATCCGGCGCTCTCATCCTCGGGATTATTCTGCGCATCCATCTCTTCGGCCTGGTTCTCGGGATAGTTGTCGATCACAACCTTCAGTGGGCGCAGCACAACCATCACCCGCGGCGAACGCTTGTTCAGGTCCTCCCGGACAAAGTGTTCGAGCATGGCCAATTCGACAATGCCATTCGTGCGCGACACTCCCACCGCCGCGACGAAATTCCGAATCGCTTCCGGCGTGTAGCCACGGCGGCGCATGCCGGAGAGAGTAGGCATGCGTGGATCGTCCCAGCCCCGCACCGTTCCCCGCTCCACCAGTTGGCGCAGCTTGCGCTTCGACATCAGCGTGTAGGTCAGGCTAAGGCGGTCGAATTCAATCTGCTGCGAGGGAAAAATTCCCAGCTGCTCGATGAACCAGTTGTAGAGCGGTTGGTGATCGGCGAACTCGAGCGAGCACATCGAGTGCGTAACTTGTTCCAGCGAATCCGACTGCCCGTGCGCGTAGTCGTACATCGGGTAAATCGGCCATTTGTTCCCGGTGCGGTGATGCTCGGCGTGAAGAATCCGGTACATAACCGGGTCGCGCATGTTGAAGTTGGGCGAGCTCATGTCGATCTTCGCCCGCAGAACCCGCGAGCCATCAGGGAATTCGCCCGTCCGCATGCGCTCGAACAGGTTCAAGTTCTCTTCGACGGTCCGCTTGCGATATGGGCTGTCTTTGCCAGGCTCGGTCAACGTGCCGCGATGCTTGCGAATTTCCTCTGCCGAAAGATCATCCACGTAAGCCTTGCCATCTTTGATCAGCTTGATCGCCCACTCGTAGAGCTGGTCGAAATAATCTGAAGCGTAGAACAGGCCGTCCCAGTGGAAGCCCAGCCACTTCACGTCTTCCATGATCGAGTCGACGTACTCGACATCTTCCTTTTCGGGATTGGTGTCGTCGAAGCGCAAATTGGTGTGGCCGCCGAATTCGTCGGCGTATCCGAAATCAATGCAGATCGCCTTGGCGTGCCCGATGTGCAGATATCCATTGGGCTCGGGAGGAAAGCGGGTCTGCACGCGTCCGTTGTACTTGTTGGTCTTCAGGTCTTCGATGAAGCGGTCGCGTATGAAATTAGAAGGGCGCGACTCCGGAGCGGCGTCGACCGTCTCAGGTTCTGTGTTCGACGTTTTCATAATCTTTGATCTTATCGCAAAGGAAGATGCGCGAGGTCTTAGGGACGCTAGACACCCGCCGAGACGATTTGTCCGGGGGCGCCAACGGCCAGTCCTTTTCGGGCTAGATGTTTTCGATAGCGTACGTGGCGCCAGCGCGTCATCTCGACGAGCGGCTTCCACACGGGGTTCACGAGATCGTGCTTGATCAGCAAATGCCAGAAGCGGTTCGAACTGCTTATAGAGGTAGGACATCGCAAGATAGAGCGGGACCGCGGGCCACTGCTCGGGGCGGCGGCGCCAGATCGAGGCATGCGGGAACAGGCGCTGGTAGATCCAAGCATAGCCGCGCTCGAGTTCCTCGGGCGTCATGTGCTTCGGGCGGAAGACGGCGTGTCCCGTGTCGTAGAGGGTCCAATCGCGGTGGAGGATGCGGCCCTGCGCCTCCATCTGCCGAAAGAGCGGCGTAGCCGGATAGGGCGTAAGGATGTGGAACGTGGCGCACTCGAGGCGGTTTTCTTCAATCCATTCGGCCGTGCGTGCGAACACTTCCTTGCGGTCGTGATCGAAGCCCAGGACAAACGATCCGTTCACCTGGATCCCATAGTCGTGCAGGATGCGTACGCGGCGCGCGTAGTCGGAAGTCTTCGGGGTCTTCTTATGCGAGTCGGAGAGGTTGTCATCCGAGAGCGACTCGAAGCCGATGAACACCCCGGTGCATCCGGCAAGGGCCATGTTGCGGATCAGTTTGGGATCGTCGGTGACGTCGATGGTGACGGCGGCGCTCCAGATTCTATTCAGCGGACGAAGCGCGGCGCAGAGTTGATGCAGGTAGTCGCGGCGCGAGCCAAGATTGTTGTCGATGAATACCGCGTAGGGCTGGTCGTTTTCCAGAAACTCCGAAGCGACCTGCTGCGGATGCCGCATGCGGTAAGGCATTCGCAGGCCGTCGGTGGCGAGATAGCAGAAGCCGCAGCGGTTGTGGCACCCACGGGTAGCGATCAGGCTGGTCGTGGTAAGAAAGCTGCGGCGGGGAATGATCGAGCGCCTTGGCGGAGGATCATCGCAATAATCGTTCTCATACGTGGCCGCGTAGCGCGGCTGCAGCTTGCCTTGCTCAATATCGTGCAGGATGCGCGGCCAGAGTTGGACTCCATCGCCGAGCGCAAGGGCGTCCGCATGCGGCGCGCATTCTTCGGGGCAAGATAGAACGTGCAGGCCGCCGAGAATGACTTTCGACCCCCGCGCTCGATACCAGTCCGCAAGTTCAAACGCGCGCCGCGCAAAGGTCAGATGCACGGTGATCCCAACGACGTGAGGCATCGGCTCCCACGGCGGCCGGCCGTGTAGCAGATTTTCGTCCCAATATTTCACCCGCCAACGTGCCGGCGTAGTCGCGGCAAAACTCGATAGAGCAAGCGTCGGCGTGAGCACGTGCTTGCCGAAGCTGGCATTGGCGTCTTTGGGGTAGAACGGGTTGATGAGCAACGCGTAGCGCCGCTCGATGAATCCACGGGGCTCAGCTGGATCGAGCGTGGGTGCGTGGACCATCTCCGGTGGAATCCACCGCTTAGCTATGGGGACGAGGAAGGGTTCGTCAGAGGTAATCATGAATGTACTTTATATTACAAAGTACTTCATTTCAATGAAAACGCGGCGCCGAGCCACAGCGTCCGCCCGGGTCTCGACAAGTCCCGCGGGATGCCGGCGCTAAGCAAAAGATTGGGCGCCTCTCTCTGCTCTGGCTGAGGCGCCCGAACGAAAGACCTTATGAACCTTGCGGAAAGCGTCAGGGATGCGTGGGTTTGCTGGAATGCAAAATCGGCAATTGGATGTTAGATCGTGTCTTCTTCTATGCGTCCTCAGCGGTATCTCTCCGCGCCCTCTGCGGTAAGAAAAAGCTGACCGCAGAGAACGCTGAGGAGTCGCAGAGTCCGCAAAGAAGCCGAAGGTCAGAGCGCAAACGAAGGAGCGCGGAATTCTCAGGATACTCGGCTTGGGTCTAACTTCCGGATTGCGTGCCCAATCCTCTCGATCGTCTTCTCCTTACCTAACACCGCCAAAGTCTCGAACAGCGGCGGAGCATTCTTCCGCCCGCAGACTGCGACCCGGATCGGCTGAAACATCTGTCCAGCCTTGATGCCAAGTTCCTGGGAAGCGGCGCGCAAAGCTTGGTCCAGCGGATCGTGTTTGAATTCCACATTCGGCAGCACGGTTTGCGCTTTCTCGAGAACTTTCAGCGCCATCGCCGCATCTCCCTTTTGAGGGATGAGTTCGGCAGGGTCGTAGGCCGCCAATTGTTCGACGAAGAAAAAATCGGCGGCTGTGAGCACATCGCGCAACAACTTGATGCGTTCGCGAATCAACGGCGTAATCTGCAACATCGTTTCCGGACTGACGTTGAATCCCCCTTCGCGCACGATGGGCAGCAGGCGCTGGCTGAGATCTTCCACCGGCAGTCCCCGAATCGTTTCGGCATTCAGCCACACGGCTTTCGGATCGAACGTTTCCTCCGGTGTTGTGGCTGGCTCTTTAAAATTCACCACCGCATTCGCGCGATTGATGCCTTCGAGCGAGAACGCGTCGATCAATTCCTGGCGGCTCATCTGCTCGCGATCGTTCTTCGGCGACCACCCCAGCAGGCACAGGAAATTGATGAACGCCTCCGGCAAGAATCCTGCATCGCGATAGGTAGTCACGCTGACCACCGGCCCATGTCGCCGCTTGGACAGCTTGGTTCCATCGGGCGCGACCAGCAGCGGCAGATGTGCGAACTGCGGAGGCACGTAGCCGGCAGCTTCGAAGATCAGCACGTGCTTGAACGTGTTCGACAGATGGTCCTGCCCGCGAATGATATGGCTGATGCGCAGATCGGCATCGTCGGCGCACGAGGCCAGATGATAAGTCGGCATCCCGTCGGACCGCAGCAGGGCAAAATCTTCAATGTCCGCACCGGCCTTCACCTGCTCGCCGTATACCGCATCGCTGAAGCGCACTGTTGTCCCGCTCTCCCGCGGCACACGAAAGCGCAACGCGAACGGCTCTCCGGCCGCAGCGCGCCGGTCGCTCTCCTCGCGTGACAGCTCGCGCATTCCCGGATTAAAGAGCCAAGTCCCTTGCGCGCCCGACCTCTCGCTATCCCCGGTGTGGGCGGGAGTGAAATCACGATAGGCAAGGCCCTTCTGAAAAATAGTTTCGGCCATCTGCCGGTGGAGCGCGCCGCGCTTAGATTGCTTGTATTCCTCGTCCCACCCTAGGCCCAGCCACCTCAGTCCCTCAAAAATGGAGTTCACCGAGGCGTCGGTATTGCGCTCCACGTCGGTGTCATCGAGCCGCAAAATCATCGTCCCGCCCGTGCGTTGCGCGTATAACCAGTTGAAAATGAAGGTGCGGGCGCTTCCTACATGGAGAAATCCGGTGGGCGAGGGCGCAAATCGGACGCGTGGTTTATCCGCGGAGGACGTGGCTTCAGGCATAGGTCAGGCCGAACTTCCGATGGTACGGGTCGGCAAAAAGGCCCGTCAAGCCAGCCTGTCTCCGAACAGCATGCAACCTCCTGATTTCATTCAATCTCGAAGTGGAGGGATGTACTTAAATCCTGTTGAACTTTAAGCCTCTGATATGAAAGCATTGAACGAGTGCTTCCCGCCGAAAGTGAGTCAGCAAGCTGGGCCTGAGCTGCCTTCGACCCTATGAATAGTGTTGTCATCACAGCGGTGCTAGTTCCGGGATTCGTATCTGTCCTGCTGTTCCTGGTATTCACATACCTCCATGAACAGAGCCGGCAGCCCTATTTCCGCGCGTGGCAACTGGCCTGGGCTGCATACTCGCTGCATTACGTTCTCGACACCTTTCCTTCTTCTTCTTTAGCGTTCTTCGTCAGCCAGCTTTTTCTGGTCGCAATGGCGCTCTGCATCTTCGTCTCGACCCGCCTGATGCGCGGGCCCTCACAGTTCCGCTGGTATGACGCCGCGGTAGGAGCGGCGGGAGTGATCCTTGCGCTGCTTACTTTGCGCGGACACATTGTCAATGGCATGTTCCGCCCCGACGTGGAACCCGCCGTCCGCCTCGGCTTGGGACTGGCTGCCATTCTGCTCTACTGCTCCGCCGTCTTTTATCTGAACGGTCACAGGCGGGGATCGCTCGCCTTCCAGGTCCTCGCATTTGCCTTGGCGCTTTGGGGAGTCCTGCTGGGCGTGGGCCAGATTCAGAATCCGTGGATGGAAATGTTCGGCAGCGCCAGCCGTTTGTTCGGCCCGGTGCCGCAGATGCTGTTGGGCATCGCCATGGTCATGGTCCTGTTTGAGAACCAGCGCAATGCCGTGCAGGAAAACACGCTGGCTCTTTCGAGTCTGGGAGTCGATCCCGGCAAGCTCCTTTTTGCCGAGGACCTGAAGCCGAGCATGCAGGCTGCTCTTGAGCGCCTCCGCACCGCTTTGCCGATGGACTGTGCCGCAATCATGATTGGCGAACGCTGGCGCACGCTTCTGCCCTCGGTGCAGCACGGTTTTCCCGAGGGTTTCCTGCAGGCTCTGGAGCGAAGCGGCGCCGCCGACTACATCAGCCAGCTTGCCTACCGCAACAGCGGCATTTTCACCGTGCATGACCTGGCTCACATGAGCGAGCCGCTGGCCGTGGGACACCCGGGAACGTTCGCGGAGTTCAAACGCATTCTCATGGATGCCGAGGTTCGTCATTTAACCGCGGTGAACCTGCAGACGCGAGAGCACAATTTTGGAGTGATCCTGTTTCCTCATGTGGAGCGCAGGGCATTCGGCACGTCGGGTCCGCGGCTGATGGTGGGTTTGGCTCTGCAGCTTGGCCTCACACTGGAAAACTACGTGGTCACCCACGATGCGCATCGGCGGACCAAAGAATATGAACTCCTTACCGACATTGGAAAGGCGATCAGCTCCCGCCTCAATCAGGACGAGATCCTGCGCACCATTCAGGTCGAACTGGGACAGATCTTTGACACCAGTCACTTCTACATTGCCTTCCAGGAGCCGGACGAGATCCGTTTCGAGCTAGAGGTTCGCGACGACCGCGTGCTTCCCAAGCGCACCCGGGAAATTCGCAATGCTTTCACCGAATATGTCATTCGCACCGGCGAGCCTTTGCTGATCCGCTCGGACCTTGAGTCGGCACGCAAGAAGCTGGGCATTACGCATGTGCCCAAGCGGCCGGCGAAGTGCCTGATCGCTGCGCCGATTTTCATGGGCAACCGGGCCTCCGGAATCATGGTCGCAATGAATCCCGAGCGCGAATACGTCTTTGAGCAGCGCGATCTCGACGTCCTGGTCACCGCTGCAGGACAGGTCTCGGTCGCCGTGGAAAATGCCCGCCTGTTCGCGGAAGAACAACGCCGTTCCCGGCAATTGGCTTTCCTGAACAACGTTTCGCGCACCGCCATTTCCAGTGACGATCCCGTGCACATGCTCAGCCAGATCGCTGGCGAAATCCAGAAGAACTTCAGCTTCGATCACATCGGCATCGGCCTCCTCGATTACGGAACCAAGGAAGTCGAAATCAAGGCGGAAGCCGGCGTGACCGGCCATGCGACCGGCAGGCGTATTGCCCTGGGCTCCGGCATTCTGGGTAGGGTGGCCCGCACCGGCGAACGCGCTCTCGTGCAAAACGCGTTGCCCGGCAATCTAAGCGGAATTTTGCCGGACTCCCGCGCCATCCTCTGTATTCCGATCACCTATGGCGAATCGCTGCTGGGCGTGCTCAACATCGAAAGCCGCAACGAGAATGCATTTTCGCCCCAGGACGTGCTTATTCTCAACACGCTGGCCGATCTGCTGGCGACCGCTCTGCACAACGCATTCGTCTTCCAGAAATTGCAGCAGCAGTCGATCACCGACGGCCTGACCGGGATCAAGACGCGCCGCTTCTTCTGGGAAGCGCTATCGGCCGAGTGGAAGCGCGCCTCGCGTTCCGGGCGTCCCTTCTCGGTGGTGCTCATCGATCTCGACAAGTTCAAACAAGTCAACGACACCATGGGACACTTCGAGGGCGACCTGGTTTTGGCGCGCGTCGGACGCCTGCTCGAGCAGAAATCGCGGCAGTCGAACGTGGTTGCCCGCTATGGTGGAGACGAGTTCATTGTTCTCATGCCCGAAACCGGCGCCGAGCAGGCCCAGGTGCTGGCCGAGCGCTTGCGCCAATGGCTGGCCAGCGATCCTATGCTCAGCGAACACAGCATCACCGGCAGCTTCGGCGTGGCCTCGTTTCCCATGCACGGCTTCTCCATCGAAGACATCATTCGCGTCGCGGATGCCGGGATGTACGTTTCCAAGCGCTCCGGTGGTAACCTGGTCTCGACGGCGCAGGAATTCGTGGAAGGTCAGGATTTTGCCCGCCAGCGCCAGCAAATTTCTGCCTACATTGAAGGCTTTCTGCAACGCGAACGCACCGGGCCGGAGCAGCTTGAAGAGCTGACCTCAACTCTATTCAAGCTCTGCGGCGGTCCCGAGGATTGCAACGTCGGGCTGCTGAAAGAAGCCATTGAGTCTCTCAGCCGCGCGGCCGAATCGCGCGAGTTACAGACTGCCGGCCATGGGGATCTGGTCGCCCGTTACAGCGAAGTGATTGCGCGCGCGCTGGCGTTATCCCCGGAAGAAACCGCCGACCTCGTGTATGCCGCCCGAGTGCATGACGTGGGAAAGATTTTTGTTCCCGAGCATATCCTCAACAAGCCCGGGCCTCTGAGCGACGATGAATTTTTTCAGGTCAGAATGCACGCCCATGTCGGAGCGAAAATCGTTGGGATCATTCCGCACTCGGATCTAATGCGCGAAGCCATCGAGCACCATCATCAGCGCTTTGACGGCAGTGGCTACCCGGATGGCTTGCGGGGCGAGCAGATTCCGCTCTGGGCTCGGATCATCGGCCTGACGGACGCTTACGCCAACATGGTGACCGAGCAGTCGTTTGCCGCCGCGCGCACGCCCGACCAGGCACTCGACGAACTCTCCAAAATGAGCGGCACTCGCTTCGACGGAATGCTGGTCCGCCTGCTGCTACGCGGCCTCAAGTCCGAGCGGACCTCCTCAAATCCCCAAGTCTGAAAGAGAACCGAATCCCCATGGCAAAGTACGTGATTCAAAGCAAAAAAGGCGCACCCCCACAGGGCGCTTACTCTCAGGGGTGGCGCGCGGGCGACTTTCTCTTCGTCACCGGAACCGGACCCAGCGATCCCGCGACCGGCACGATCGTCGGCGACACCATTGAACAGCAGACCGAGCGGACCATCGATAACATCTCCGCCATCCTCGAGGCAGGCGGCGCTTCGCTGCAGGATGTGGTGAAGGTGACCGTCCATCTCAGCGACACCAGCCTGTTTGCCCGCTATAACGCCGTGTACGCCCGCCGCTTTTCGAAGCCTTATCCAGTGCGGACCACCGTGGGCAGCGATCTCGGCCACTCTCATGGCATGTTGATCGAAATCGATTGCATCGCCTACTTAGGCGGAAAGAAAAAAGCGCGGCAGCGCGCCTCAAAGAGAAAGGTGAGCCGCCGATAGCTGCTGCAGCAACGGTTCCTCGCGGCCCCGCGCCGAAACTTTCTCCACCGCCTCGATCTGGCCAGAGCGCACTCTCAGCGCGCAATCGAAATTGTTCACCGTGGGGCAAACATGTCGCGGAAGCAAGTAGAGTTCTTCCCCAGCGGCGGGGCCGGGCAGCTTTGAAGATTTCATGGGTAGATGTTCTTCGCTCGGTCCCAGCGGCGTGAGTTCCGGATGCCCGACGACAACGCACGTTGGCACGCCCGCGTCCGCGGAAACAGCTTTGTGCCCGGCATCGCACGTCACAATGCCCTCCTGCGGCCGGCTCACCACGCGCGTTACGACCAGCACTGCCGGTCTATAGCCATACTCCGGCGGTAATTGTGCGAGGCTGCTGGCATCGTGATAGACCACCGTTCCCGGCGAGCAGCGGTGAATGAATCCGCCCCGGCGAAATCCTTCGTACGCCAGGGAGCACGGAAATGTCGGCGTGCCTGCGGTGACCACTTCTGGTACCCGCATCCCGCTGCGCTCAATCTCGCCCACCAGTTCGAGCAAGCGGCCATATCCGGCCTGCGCCGCAACCGTGCGATCCCGCTCTTCCAGCGCGCCATACTGCCCGTCGTAGTAGTGCAGGCCGCGAAACTCCAGCCCCGCGTTCCGGATAGCGTTCGCCAGCGCGACCACTTTCTTCCCATCGCTCTGTTCCACCCCAGTCCGGTTCATGCCGGGATTGATGTCGATAAATATTCCTACGCGGCCACCGCGCCATTGACGGATCTGTTCTTCGTTCTCGGCCAGCGCCGAAATCCGAACACCGCGATGCTGATCGGCAATCTCCCGCACCCGCCGCGCATTCGCCGCCATAACCGGGTACGCCACCAGCACATCTTCTGCCCCGCTCTGCGTAGCCATCAGCAGTTCCAGCGTGGTGGCACATTTGAAATTCTTGACGCCGTGCTCGACGAGCATGCGCAGGGTATAGCCCAGCTTCGCCGTCTTGATGTGGACTCTCCAGCGGTCCGCGTCTCCGCCCAGCAAACGCAGGGTCTGGGCAATGTTGGAAGCGACCGCGTCCGAATAGACGATGAGCGCGGGAGTCAGCACGTCGCCGATTTCCGACACGGCGTACCGGCTGTCCCAGGGAAATTCCGTCAACATTTTCTGGGCTGGCATTGCGCCTTCGATCATAACGCTGCCACCCCGGTCACCGCCACGCCGCAGCGACCGCAAGCTGTGCGCGTATTGACCGCCTGCGCCGTCCAGAGTAGGCTCTGAATTCCTTTGCCATGAGCACTCCGCACCTTGAGCATTCCGAGGATTCCCGCCTGGTTCGCGGTCTCGGCTTGTGGTCAGCCATCGCGATCGTCGTTGGAGACACGATCGGCACCGGAGTCTTTCTGGTCTCAAGCGACATGGCCCGCGCCGTGGGCTCAGTCTGGCTCGTGGTTTCCGCGTGGATTCTCGGGTTGTTCATCGTCCTCCTCGGCGCTTTTTGCTACGCCGAACTCGGCGCGGCCTTCCCCAAAGCCGGAGGCCCTTACGTCTATCTCGGTCGCGGCCTCGGGCCTATGTGGGGATTTCTTTTTGGATGGATGAGCGCCTGGCTTGAGCGTCCGGTGGCCATGGCCGCTCTGGCCGCCGGGGTCGTGCGCTTCCTGGCATTCCTGTTCCCGGCGGTCGCTACGCCGCTGTTCTCATGGCACCTGGCGAGCTACCAGTTCACGTTCAACACCTCTCAACTACTCGCTGCCCTGATCGTCGTGCTCGCCACTGCTTTGAACTATTTCAGCGTTCAGATGAATGGCTCCATTCAGGTGCTGGTGACCTCGTTCAAGATTCTGGCGATTCTGATCATTATCGTGGGAGGCCTGCTGTTCGCCAGAAAGACCAGCATCGCGGCGGCGGCCCCGGCATCTCCTCTGGGTTGGAGCACGATCACGGCCCTGCTCACGGCTCTGGTTCCCACGATGTGGGCCTACAACGGCTTCAACGACCTCGGCGACCTGGGCGAAGAAATCATGCATCCGCAGAAAAACATCCCGCGCGCCATTCTGCTGGGCCTTCTCATAGTTGGAGGTCTCTACGTTGCCTCGAATGTCGTTTATTTCTACGTGCTGCCCTTCGCGCAGGTGGCAGCTTCCGCGCACGTCGCCTCCGATGTGGTGCGGACGTTCGCGGGCTCACGCGGAGCCGCGGGGCTCACCATTGCTATGGCTCTGTCTGCCCTGGGTGCCCTCCACGTCGTGATCATGACCGGGGCGCGCATTCCTTACGCCATGGCCCGCGACCGCGCCTTCTTCCGCTTCACGGAACGAATTCATCCCACATTTCACACGCCCAGCGGCTCGCTGATATTTCTCGGATCGGTTGCAACCGTCCTTGCCCTGACCGGAACCTTCGAAGAGCTTTACTCGCTATTCGTCTTTGCGGTCTGGATCTTCTTTGCGCTAGCGGCGATCGCGCTGCTGCGCCTGCGCCGTAAAGAGCCCGACTTGGTCCGCCCGTATCGCGCGTGGGGCTATCCGTGGACCCCGCTGATCTTCCTCATCGCCGCTCTGGCCCTCACCCTGAATCTGTGGATTGACCGCCCCGTCCGTTCCTCGCTCGGACTCGCCGTGATTCTGCTGGGCATTCCGTTCTTCCACTACTGGAAAAAGAAATCTGCTAAGCAGCAAAAGCCGTGAATCGTAGTTGTACTGCAAATTCTCAGCGTTCTCTGCGAATCCTCAGCGCCCTCTGTGGTTCAGGCTTTTTTCTTTCCTGAAGAGGGCGTATAAGCGGCAGAGCGCAGAAAACTCCCCAGCTTGCAATCGCGCCAGAGAATCGGGACACTAGTCAGCTATGTCCATACCCCTCTCTCTCTCAGGTAAGGTCGCACTCATCTCCGGCGGCTCGCGCGGCATCGGCGCCGCAACGGTCCGCATGTTTGCCGCCGCGGGCGCGAAGGTCGCGTTCAGCTATCGCAGCGCACGCTCCCAGGCCGAAGCTTTAGCCAAAGAATGCAGCGCGCATCGAGTCCCCTGTGACCTGAATCAACCCGACGCTGCTCGCGGACTCATCGCCGAGACCGTGAAGCATTTCGGGCGTCTCGACATCCTCGTCGCCAACCACGGCGTCTGGCCGGTCAAGGACGTGCCCATCGATCGCATGGCAGACGAACAATGGCACTCTACGCTGTCCATCAATCTCGACGGCGTGTTTGGCCTGGTCAAGCACGCGGTTGCGCAAATGAAAGCCCAGCCTCGCGGCAGCGGTCCCGCCGGGCACATCGTCCTCATCAGTTCCACCAGCGGACAGCGTGGCGAAGCGTTTCACTGCGACTATTCCGCCACCAAAGGCGCTCTCATCAGCATGACCAAGACTCTTGCAGCAGAATTAGCTCCAGATGGCATCTACGTGAATTGCGTCGCACCCGGCTGGGTAGACACGGAGATGAGTGCAGAGGCTCTCGCCGATCCCAAAAGCGGAGAAGAAATCCGCAGCACCATTCCCCTGGGACGCGTCGGCAAGCCGGAAGAAATCGCTGCTCCTGTGCTGTTTTTGTGCACAGAATACGCATCATTCATCACTGGTGAAATTTTCAACGTCAACGGCGGCGCGGTCTTATGCGGCTAGCATCCGCTTTCAGGCCATAAAAACCCCTCATCCCCAGTTTGCTTCTGGCAGATTTCCTGCATCCAAGCCAGTAGAGGAGCAAGCATTGCTGCGGGCAGAAATTCCACAAAAAACGCTACAATCGTAAGTGCGGCGCAATCCCCAAACGGAATGAAACAGTTTTTCCCCATCCTGGTGCTGGTGTGTTTAGCGTCAGCGCATAGCGCGGGCCAGGCTGCGGCCTCTGCCCCGCAGACGTCCACGACGCCGTCCCAGGCCGCGGCTTCTGCCTCCACCAAGTCTCCGATGAATCAAGAGGCTGACCAGAACGCCAATCAAGCCAAAAAGATTCTGGAAGACGCCATCCAGGCTCTCGGCGGGCAGACCTATCTGACCATCCGCGACCGCGAGCAGCAAGGCCGTGGCTACGGCTTCCACTCCGGCCGTCCCACCGGCAGCGGCGGCCTCTTCTGGAGCTTCTGGGAATTTCCCGACAAAGAGCGCGTAGAGCTCACCAAAGAGCGCGACATCGCCGAGCTCTACGTCGGCAACAAGGGATGGGAACTCACCTATAAAGGCGCGCGCCCCATCGAGCAGAAGGATCTCGACGACTACCTACGCCGGCGGAAGTTCTCCCTCGATACGATTCTGCGCACCTGGGTCAACGATCCGACGGTTGTGCTGCTGTTCGAAGGCAACGCCATCGCCGCCCAGCATCCGGCTCTTAAAGTGACTCTCGTGAATTCAAAAGACGAGAGCGTGACCGTGTTCTTCGACGTGGACACGCATCTTCCGGTCAAAAAGTCATTCGAGTGGCGCGACCCCGTCGACCGGCAGAAAAATCTGGAAGAGGAAGTCTATGAGAATTACCGCTCCGTCTCCGGCATCATGGCGCCCTACAACCTGACCCGCTACTTCAATGGTGACATGGCCAGCCAGCGCTTTCTCAACTCGGTGACCATCAATCAGGGGCTCGATCCTGCCATGTTCGATCCCAACTCCGGATACGATCCCAATAAGCCGGATAAAGACAAGAAGAACAAGGACAAGAAAAAGAAGAAGTAAGTCGTGATGCTGATCCAGGTTCGCTCTTGCCTCATGGCGCCAGTCGCACGGTAAACATAAACATTTTATTTATAAGTAGTTAGAAGGCGTCGCCGTGCTCCGGCCTACGAATCCCAAGGCCACGAACTGTGGCTTTTTTGCCACAGTCGGTTTTCTGGCTACCCCTGTAGCCTAGGAGTTCTCTAATATTGCCGTTCCCTCTTTGACCTACGAGCAAACAATCCGCTCCGCGGCAGAGTGCAGTGGTGTAGGTTTGCACAGCGGCGCACCCGTCTCGATGCGCATCGTGCCTGCCGCCTCGGGCACAGGCATTGTCTTCCGCCGCACCGACCTCGACGGGTTCGAAATCGAGGCCATCAGCCGCAACGTCGCCCGCGTCAGCTACGCCACCAGCTTGATGAAAAAGGGCGTTCTGATTTCCACGACCGAGCACGTGCTTTCGGCGTTTATCGGCCTGGGTATTGATAACGCCATCGTCGAGCTAGATAACCTCGAACTTCCCATCCTCGACGGCAGCGCTAAGCCCTTTGTCGACATGATTCGCAAAGCCGGTATCCGCAAGCAGCGCCGGGCGCGGAAATATCTGAAGATTCGCCGCGAAGTCGAGATGCGCGAGGGCGACAAGTTTATCGCCGTCTATCCTTCCGACAGCTACTCCGTCTCCTACTCCATCAATTTTCCGCATCCCCTGATCGGCAAAGAAACTTTCCAGGTGGAGTTGACCAACGGCAGCTATCTGAAGCATATTGCAGCGGCGCGCACCTTTGGTTCGCGGGAAGACGAGCAGGCCATGCGCAACATGGGATTGATCCGCGGCGCCTCTCGCGAGAATTGCATCGTGCTGACCCGCACCGGGATCGAGAATGGCCCCTTGCGCTTCCCCGACGAGTTTGTCCGCCACAAAGTGCTCGACCTGGTCGGCGATCTCGCACTCTTAGGGAAACAAGTATTGGGGAAAATCGTGGCCGACCGCGCCGGTCACGCCATGCATACCGCGCTGGTCTCGCGCATCCTCCGCGACAAGACGCTCTGGGAAGAAGTTCCGTTTCCAGCCGATGCCCCCGACCGCGAGGCCCAGTCCCGCTCCGAAGCCGCCGCCGGCTCCTCCTTATAGCGTAGACCGAGTAGCGCCGGCGTCCCCGCCGGCTGTCGTGGCGGCATCTTGCCGCCACCTCGCAGCCCAGCAACTCACGCATGAAGTTTTTAATTTGATCTAATCCGCCGGCTCGCAAATCCCCACGCTGGAGTCATTCCCATCCTCCGGCTGCTCTTGCAGCAGCCGCTCCAGTTCGGCCCGGGTTTCGCTGATTGCCGCCGCAGCAAACTTCCGCGCCGACTCCTGCCGCTCTTTCGACAGATCCTTCACCCGCATATTCAGTAGCGGAATGTCTTCTTCCAGCCAGCGCAGCGTTCTTTGTACTTTGGCAATGCGGTACTCGTTGGTCACGATTCACTTTCTCCTGACCTAAACAGCTTGCCATGATCGTACCGATGCGCAAGTTCCCAAGCAGATACTCCGTGTACAGATAAAACGACGCCCACAGATCAAAGAGAAGTCCTCTGTGAAACGCTGTGTCCTCTGTGGTTTATTCTTTGGGAAGACTAATGAGATTTGTCGCCGGGCTCAGATGTTGCGATCCGGTCTTTCGTTCCGGGAAATTCCTGCTCAATTCGCTGGTCGAGCCAGTGGTCGAGTTCCTGCTGGGAGCTCTTCGGAATGTGGTGAAAACGGAATCCTGCCAGCCCTTTCACGTCCGTCCACGCCACCTCGGCTTCGACTTCCATATGGATATCGCTCTGGGGCAGTGCGAACTTCAGCGTCGGTGTCGCGCCTTTGGGTAGCGCCTCGCGCAACATCACTGCAATCCCGCCTTCGCTGATATTGGTGCTGGTCGCATGCATTGTCTTTCCTTCCAGCACGACCCTGACCTGCATCGTCACGGGCTGGCGGAAATAGCGCCGCCGTTCTTTCAGCATGAAATTCAATGCCGCATGAAAGCAGCGCGAGGCATTCAGAGTGCTGATCGGTTTCTGCAAAACAAAGTTTGCGCCCATCCCGAAGGCTTCCTGGGTCGTCGTGCGTTTGCCGTTCAGGATCGCGAATGCAACCGAACTCTTATTACTGGGAGTATTCCTGATGCCCTGCAGTACGGCTAGCCCGCCATTCAGATCGTCGCAATCCACGATCACGGCGTCGAACTTATCCGAAATGAGAATGTCGGCGCCGGCCCGTGCTTCATGGCAGACCTCCACATCGATCGACATCTCTTCCAGCGTGGGCCGGATTACGCGCACCAAGTCCGGATCCTCGCTCAGGAGCAAAGATTCCAACGTCATAGTGCGATTCTAGGGGACAGTCGAGAACCCCCGATAGTGACCAAGGTGATGGACCCTCGGTCGCCAACAGCAGAGTTTCTTCTTGCGAGTCAATTACTTACGCAACTTCAGCCAGCGGAAACGAGCCTGCCGTTGTGCTGTCGCATCGCCCAGAGTACAACTAAACTTCATCGGCTCATGGCCAACGTCTTCTATTTATCGCTGGGATCGAATGTCGGAGACCGCAAGGGTCATTTGCTGCAGGCAATCGGTCGGCTGCGGGAGCATGGACTGTACGTTGCTCTCTCCTCGTTCTATGAAACCGAGCCGGTCGAGGTCACCGATCAGGCCTGGTTCCTGAATTGCGCCGTCGCGCTGGAAACCGGCGAAACTCCCGCGCAGCTGATGACCGACATACTTGCGATCGAGAAAGCGATGGGACGCCGGCGCCTCCAGAACAAAGGTCCGCGCACGATCGACATCGACATTCTTCTCTGCGGCGACGCCATCGTGAGCACGCCCGATCTGACGATTCCTCATCCAGCCATGGCCGAGCGCCGCTTTGTCCTCGATCCGCTTGCGGAAATCGCACCCGATGCTGTGCATCCCGTGCTGAAGAAAACCGTTCGGGAATTACTTGATGAATTGCCGCCCGGTCAGCAGGTTCGCCGCGTCCCTAGAGCAATGGGCAATGAGCGGTGAGTCGTGAGCGGTGAGTCGTGAGCTTTGCGATTTTTCATCGCTCTCTGCTCATCGCCCCTGCTCCCTAAGGAAGAATGATCCGGCTCCCGGCTTCCTGCGGCGTGACTACAGCCGATTCTTTTTCTGGGAACTGGGCGAAGAGGAATTCCACAAACGCGCGCGATTTCGGACGGCCCGAAGTTCTGCCATTGCCCAACCGCAGCAGAAATACGAGCGCCTTCAGCACCTCGGAATCCCGCAAGGTCGAGTAGCCGACGTGCTTGGTCTCCGCCTCGCGGTATTCCTTGACCATGTTCTCGACCTCGGCTGCCGCCCTCCGCTGCGAGTCGCTGGTCAAAGGCTGCTCGTAATGCAGTCCGGAGTTGATCCGCCGCTCGTAGCTTTTCGCCAGCATCGAAAGCACCGCGATCAAGTCCTGATCGTGCAGGCTGCGGTCGGCGCGCGCCGCCTTGGCGAGCGCATACGTCAGCCCCATCAGCAGGTGCTCTTTCTCGTACATGAACTGCTCGGAAACTTCGACCTGCAGAAACAGCGCGGCAGGATCGATCTGCTCGGCGGGCCGTGGCTTCTCATGCTCGCGCGCCTGGATGAGATAAGGGCAATCGCTCGGACAGTCGAGCGTCACCTCCCGCTGTTCGCCGCAACACTGCGGACAGATCCGCCCGTGCACCGCCGGGCAAAACCGCTTCTCCTTGCGGATTTCACAGATAACGCAGCTCAATCGCAGGCTCCTTCCAGCATTATTGCATTCCAAGTGCGTTCACCACGGAGGCACAGAGTCACGGAGAACTGATTTTTCTTCTCTCCTCATTCCTGATCGGAATTTTTCTTCCTCCGTGTCTCTGTGTCTCCGTGGTGAGCGAGTCTCCCCTGGTTACCACGTTGATACGCGTAAAAGGCCCATTTTGGCACCAGGATATGTGCGAAAGCCTGTAAAGACGGGCTTCTCCGCGCGGATGAATTAAAAAAACCCTGTAAAATAGCTGTTTTCCACAGGCTCATGGGTATAAGATTACCCGCGCTGGCATTCAACTGATTTTTAGAGGAGGAAGTATGGCTGCAGGTCTGACCAAAACTCAACTCATTCGGCAACTCGCCGAGAAGACTGAACTACCCAACAAAACCGCGGCGGCGTTTCTGGAGCACCTCGCTGACACCGCTATCAAAGAGACCAAGAAGAACGGCATCTTCGTCGTTCCCGGACTCGGCCGCCTGGTGAAAGCGCATCGCAAAGCCCGCGTGGGCCGCAATCCGCAGACCGGCGAGCCGATCCAGATCAAGGCCAAGACTGTCGTGAAGTTCCGCGTCGCCAAGGCCGCCAAAGACGCGATCGCTCCCAAAAAGTAGTTCTGCCTTTTTATCTCACTCGAAGGCCGGCCCGTGCCGGCCTTTGATTTTCTGATTGGAAACTGGAAATGTTCGCACCAGCCGCCTTCGGCTATCCGTTGGGCGCAATCCGACCAGTTTTCCGGCAATCCGAATCTGAGGCTCACATTGCTGAATTGGATCGTCATCGGCATCGGCGACATCACCAAACGCCGCGTCATTCCGGCCATTCAGGCGGAGTCCCGCAGCCGCCTCTATGGCTTCGTCACCAGCGATCCGGCAAAAGCCGCGCCTTATGGCGTGAAGAGTTGGCCCACACTCGACCAGGCGCTGAATGATCCAGACGTGCAGGCAGTGTACGTGGGCACGCCAGTATTCCTGCACGCGCCGCAGACCCTGCAATCCCTCCGCGCCGGCAAGCACGTGCTCTGCGAAAAACCCATGGCCATGAATGAAGCCGAAGCCCGGACCATGGTTCAGACCGCCGACGAAAGTGGCAAGGCGCTAGGGGTCGCCTATTACCGCCGCTGCTATCCCAAGGTCCAGCGCGCCAAAGAACTGCTCACAGCAGGCGCAATAGGCAAGCCCGTCTTCGCCGAACTCACCAACCACATGTGGTTCGACGGGACCGGCCATCGCGGTTGGCTGTTCGATCCCGCCAAAGCCGGAGGCGGACCGCTGTTCGACATCGCCTCGCACCGCATCGATGTCCTGAATTTTCTATTCGGCCAGCCGCAGCGCGTTACCGCCCAGCTTTCCAATGCCGTGCATCACTACGCTGTCGAAGACAACGCGACCGTAATGATCGAATACGCCGGCGCAGTCCGCGGAGTCGTCGACGTGCGCTGGAACTCGAAGATCGTCCGCGACGAATGCCGCATCCGCGGTACCGATGGGGAGATGGAAATGTCTCCTCTGAATGGTCCCGATCTGATCTATCCCGGCGGCCGCGAAAACTTACCGGTCCACTCCAACGTACACCTTCCGACGATTGCCAATTTTGTCGACGCCATCGAAGGCAAAGCCCCGTTGCTGGCCAGCGGCGCCTCTTCCTACTGGACCGACTGGATCACCGAACAAGCCGTCCGTTCAAACCAGACCAGCAGCGCCCCGAGACCGTAGCGCGATCCTAGCCCGCAACCGTAGCGCCGGCGTCCCGCCGGCTGTCGCGAGGGCGTCCTCGCCCTCGCTCCCGGAAGCATCCACACCCTAACGCATTCCACAGTACGCAATCTTCGCGTCGCCGGCTTCATCCTTATCCCCGCCGTCCGTCGAGACCCCAGACCCGTCCGGCGTCAGCCGCGAAAAAAATAACGAGGAGCAATAACAAAGGAAGCGTGTCCAGCCGCGACCCGAAATAGCGCCACAGTGGAACGCCGTGCCCCGGATCCCACCACGCGGCGAGAGTCAAATTCAGCAGAAACAGGATTCCGACAACGCACGCAGGACGCACCCACAATCCAATCAGCAGCGAGATCCCGATCAGCAGCTCGATCACCCCTACTGCGTATCCAAAGAACACCGCGTGCGGCAACACCAGCCCAGCCAGTACTGGACGGTAGAAACTGACCGCGCTGCTCGAGATGTAGTCGTGGAGATAATTCTGAAAGCCACCATGTGCGAATCCCGGCCCGGCGACCTTGTATTCCCCGAACAGCAGAAAGAAAACAGAGGTGGCGATGCGAACGGCGGCAATGGCCCTCTGCGAGGAGGCGGAGTGAGTCTCGGGCATGGATGGATGGGTAATCCTCTGTGTCCCTCTGTGTCCCCTGTGGTTAGGCGTTTGACGAGCGTACAGAGAGCCACCGGCAAGCGATTTATCCACCGGGCCCATCGTTCGACACATACTGCTCGAGCGATTCCAATTCCCGGCTCAAATCGTCCACCCGCCACTCCAGCAGATTCCGGATCGAAAGAATCCCCAACAGCTTCCCATTGTCATCGGCCACCGGAAGATGCCGGAAATGCTGTTCCAGCATAATACTCAGCGCTTCGCCGGCGCCCGTCTCGCGCGTCGCCATTTCCACCGGCGTGGTCATCAATTCGCGGATGGATGTCGCGTGCGGGTCGAGGCGGGTCAGCGACATCTTCCGCAACACATCGCGTTCGGTAAAAATTCCTGCAACCCGGTATTCGCTGTCCACCACTGCTACTGCCCCAACGTGGTGGTCGAGCATTTTATGGATGGCGTCGGCCACGGTCGCTTCAATATCCACAGCCGCAATCTCTCGGTCGCAAAGTTCCAGCACGCTCATAAACACCTCCTCCGGCTCGAGGTCCCCGAAACCGGATTCGACCGTCCTAAACTAGATTACGCATTATGCTCGCCAAGAAACGCTTGTCAAGACAATTTGCGGGAAGAGAGCCGCTGAAGGAAGATTTCTGCGCTGGAAGCTGCTCGCAGTTTCCCATACCGAAGACATAACATCGAATCCCGATCCTCACTTTGACCGGAACACCTGTCCATCCTTCATCACAAAATCGACATCCTCCAGCAACTTGATATCGTGCAGCGGATCGCCGTTGACCGCAATCACGTCCCCATATGCGCCCGGGGCAATCACCCCGATCTTACCTTCCATCTCCAGCATTACTGCTGCCCGTGAGGTCGCGCTCTGGATCGCGTCCATCGGCTGCATGCCGAACTCAACCATGCGAGTGAACTCCTGCGCGATCGGCTCCGTCCAGGGAATTCCGCCCATATCCGTGCCGAATACGATCTTCACTCCCGCCTTTATCGCCTTCTTGAATGACACTTCGTGTACCGACGCGCGCAGCCGGTCCCGCTGACCGCCCGGGGTGTCTGCCGGAGCCCAGTCGGTGTAGTAGACCGCCAGCGTGGGCACATACCAGGTGCCTTGCTTCAGCATCTGTGCGATTGCGGCATCGTCGAGATCGAGGCCGTGCTCAATCGAATCGCACCCGCCATCCAGGGCGCGATGCAGGCCGATCCCACCGTAGGCATGACAAGCGACCTTCTTTCCCCAGCTGTGCGTCTCGTCCACGATGGCCCGCAGTTCCTCGACCGTGAACGTCGGCTGCGAGACCAACTCCCCGTTCTTGCCTACCCATGAGCGATGCGTCATGTAAACCTTGATCCAATCCGCGCCTTTGTCGAGCTGTTCGCGCGCCGCCTTGCGTGCCTCCACAGGACCGTCGGCAATCTGCGCGCCCTTCGGCATGTCGAGTTCTGGCGCGTACCCTTCCAGCATGTATCCGCCAGTGCTGGAAATCGCGCGCGTTGAGACGAACAGCCGCGGTCCGGGAATATATCCGCCTTCAATCGCCTGCTTGATGCCGATATCGCCGTAGCCTGCGCCTTCGGTCTCGACATCGCGCAACGTCGTAAAGCCCTGCTCCAGCGCCCGCCGCGCCGCCACCCCGGCCCGCACTGCTCGCAACGCCAGCGGCGCATTCAGAATGTTGGCGTCGTACCCGCCTTTAGCGGGATCTTCTCCTTGCAGGAAAATGTGCGTGTGCGAATCGATAAGCCCTGGAAGAACGGTCTGCTTCGAAAGATCGATCACCGTCGCGCCGGCAGGAACCTTCGCGCTCGCCGCATCGGAAACGCTCTCGATCCGATTTCCTCGAACCACGATGATCTGGTCGTGCCGCGGCGTCGCGCCCTTCCCGTCAATCAATGTTCCCGCGCGAATCACGGTCACCGATTGTGCCGGCGGATTGGTCTGTTGCCCAAATGCGCTTATGACATAGAAGAGAGACACCACGCAGAGAAGACTCTTCACCTTAGCCTCCGTGGATGCTAACGGCTTGCCGGGATGATTTGGCGGCAAGGATTCTATACCCTGAGTCTAGTGGGGTGCCTAGAATGTCCCGGAAGGAGGCAGCGTGCCGTTGCGGGTGGCCACACATTCAGATGCTGAGACGATCACTATTCTGATCAATGCCGCCTTCCGGCGCGTGGAGTCGTTCCTGATCGACGGCAATCGCATCGACCTGCAGAGTGTTCAAGGATTGCTGGAGAAAGGAAAGTTCCTGGTCGTGGAGGAGAATGGGACCCTAGCCGCCTGTGTGTACGTCGAACCCAGGGGAGATCGAGCCTACCTCGGCTTGCTCGCGGTCAATCCTGATCGTCAGAACGCCGGGTTCGGTTCCATGTTGATGAAGGCGGCCGAGGACTACTCTCTCAACGCCGGCTGCCGCTTCATCGACCTGCAGATCGTCAACGTGCGTCAGGAACTGCCCAGCTTCTACCACCACCGCGGCTACGCCGAAACCGGCACCGCTCCATTCGTTCCGGGAATCACTCCCAAGGTGCCCTGCCATTTCGTGAAGATGTCGAAGGAATTGAAATAGCGGTTACGGCAGAATTGCATCCGCTTCAATCTCGACCAGAATCTCCGGCGAGATCAGCGCGCTTACCTGCACCATCGATGTTGCCGGACGAACCTCGCGAAAAAATTCTCCGTGCGCCTTCCCGATCTTCTCCCACTCGGCGATGTTGGTGACATACATGCGCGTGCGCACAACATCTTTCATCCCCGCTCCCGCCTTCTTGAGCGCGCTCTCAATGTTCTTCAAAGTCTGCACCGCCTGCGCGTACACGTCGCCGACGCCGACGATTTTTCCATCGGCTCCGGTCGCCGTCGTTCCCGAGACATGAATGTGCGAACCCACCTTCACCGCACGAGAGTAACCAACAATGGGCTCCCAGGTCGTCCCGCTCGAAATGTTCTGCCGCTGCATACACGCCCTCCGTAACTGCATTCTACAAGGCCTAATTGCCCCCCTGTGCGCCGGATTAGCAGCCGACCTTCTTCAGTGCCAGCAAAAATACAGCGAATTCCGCCTGCACCTCCTTTGCTGCACCCTCATGTTCTAACGTTTGTTGCGGACAACGCATTCAATTGCCATTCCCTTCTAACGAATCAGGAAAACGAATCATGCCGATAAACAAAAGTCACTTGCGTTCCCACAGCAAAGTGGGGTATCTACTCACGCAGGTAACTGAAACTCCGTGGTGGGAGCGGCGTTCAGGAGGCCACAAATGATTCCGGAATCGCATCCGTTGCAAGAGTTGTTCCAGGACTTGGTTGGACGTCACTATGCCGAGGAGATAGGCATCCGCGATCCGCAGATTGTCGCCTACGTCTCGCACCTGCTGGCCGAATTCTGCGAGTCCGATCAACTCTACAAGGTGCACGATGCATTCAACCGCCCGCTCTCCGACGTCGGAGAGATGCTGCTGGAGTCCGATCCCGTGTATGGCCCCGCCCCCTCGTTCGACCGTGAGCGCCAAGTGCGCAAGCATATCGGCGACTTCACCTTGTTTTTTGCTGGGATGTTCCCCGAAAGCATCAATCACTTCCGCCTGCGCCGTCAGCGCCTGGAAAATTTTGTGGAATGGGTCAAGGCTGGCAAGGAAAGTTATTACATCGTTTCCAAGTTCGAGCATTTCGAATATGCCAAGGTCGCCCCGCTGTTCGCCACCCTCTCGCAGAATTTCGAGCAGTGCGTCTACGGACTGAACATGGTCAAGAACGATCTCGAAGAGATGCAGCACCCAATCGTTCGCCGCACCGACGAAATGATCATGTAGCAACGTAGCGCGTACAAACGTAGCGCCGGCGTCCCGCCGGCTGTCGCGAGGGCATCTTGCCCTCGCACCCGGATCCCGGTACGAACCTCTCTAGCTGTCACCTCACTCGCGCCCGACTGACCCCTCGCCCGCATTACTCAACCGGTAGAAACTCAGCGCCGCATCGCCCTGGACCAGGTGCCGGAATCTTCTCAACGCCCCAAACTCCTCGCCCGGATCGAACTTCTTCTCATGCTCCGCAATCACCACCGACATCGCCCAGATCAGCGATGATTCGGCCAGCGCCTGCAAGCTTTCGGTATAAGCATTCTTCATTCTGTACGGCGGGTCGAGGAATACCACGTCCGCCGCCACCTTCTCCCGCCCCATCCGCCAGAAGGCCCGAGGCAGCTCGTCTTGCAGAATTTCAAATCCGTCCGCGATTCCCAGGCTCTGCAGGTTTCTCCGGATTGCCTCTACGGCAGCTTTCGAGCTCTCGACGAAATGCACTTTCCGCGCGCCTCGGCTCAAAGCTTCAATCCCCACAGCGCCCGTTCCCGCAAACAGATCGAGCCAGACGCTGCCCTCGAGCGCCGAGGGATTTCCCGCCGTGAGCACATTAAACAGCGTTTCGCGCAAACGGTCCGACGTCGGACGAATGTCCATTCCCCGCAGTGACTGCAGTGTCCGGCTTCGATATTTGCCCGCAATAACGCGCATGGCTCAACACTTCTGGTGCCGCCTTCATTCAATCTCTACATGTAGAATAAAAGTAACAGACCGTTATGCGAAGCTGGTCCATCCCGGCGGGACGCCTGTTTGGCGTGGATGTGCGCCTTCATCTCACTTTTCTGATTCTGCCGCTGTTTGTCTATTGGACCGAGTACGCCGCGCATCCGCAAAACGTAAACGGCGGCCGCGATCTCGTTTTGTGCGGCATCATTCTCGCTTGCGTTGCCGCTCATGAATGCGGGCACATGCTCGCCGCTCGCCGCTTTGGCCTGATTCCTAAGGCTGTCATCCTGCTGCCTCTCACCGGCGTCGCACTTTACGACGAATCCCGCGTCGAGAAGCAGCCCGCCTCTCTAGGATGGAAGCGTGAAGTTCGCCTCGCGCTGGTGGGACCGGTGGTTAACCTGGCGCTGGCGGGCATTGCCATCGCCGTGATCAGCGCCTCTGGACGCAACATCGAGTTGTGGAAGTGGCCTTTCCTGCGCGCCTCGAATCTGCCCGCTGCCGTAGTCTGGGCGAACCTCTATCTCGCCGTTCTAAACCTCATGCCCGCCTATCCTCTGGATGGCGGACGCATCCTGCGCGCCTTTATGTCGCGCCAGCTTGATCTGCCCACCGCCACCCGCCGCGTTGTTTCCATCAGCAGCGCGATTGCCCTGGTCCTGGTGTTTGCCGGCCTGTTCAGCGACAGCTGGCTGACCATGATCGGCGTCATCATTTTCTCCGCCGCTCAATTGGAAGAGCGCGCCCTGGTTTTCCAGTCGGTCCTCGACAATGTTCGCTTGGAAGAAGTCATGCTCACCGATTTCGCCACGCTCTCTCCGGCCGACACGCTGGAAGACGCGCTCGACAAGGCCGTTCATTCCCTGCAGGACGATTTTCCGGTTGTCCGTGGCAGCGACATGGTGGGAGTCATTTCCAGGCAGCGCATCCTCGACGCTCTCCGCGCCGAAGGCAACGGCTATGTCCAGGCCGTAATGAACAAGATTTTCGACGTCTCGCTGCGCAACGACTCGCTGGGATCGGCCTTCCGCAAACTCACCGCTCGCAGTTCCAGCATCATTCCAGTAGTCGAAGATCAGCGCCTGATCGGCATAGTCACGCTGCAGAACCTGATGCACTCGATGGCGCTTCTAGCCGAAAGCCGCAAACTCCGCCGCGAAGAAACCGAACCCTAAAATCATTGCAGATTGAAGATTTGAGATTTCAGATTGCAAATCTGAGATTCGCTGAATCGTTTTTCAATCTGCAATCTAAAATCTGCAATCCTAGTGCCGCCCTAGAACAATCTCACCGCCTTAGCCGTCTGCACCGCCGCAATCCCCCTCAACTTCGTTAGCACCGCGTCAGTCACCTGTCCATCCACGTGCACGACAGCAATCGCCTCACGCGGCTGATCCGCAATCTCCGCACTTCTTCGTCCCAGCGAGAAATCCGCAATATTGATCGACTCTTCGCCCAGAATCGTCCCCACTTTCCCAATCACGCCCGGCACGTCGCGATTCCGCAGATAAATCAGGTTCCGCTCTAGCGGAGCCTCCACGTCAATTCCATCCACATGCAGCAACCGTGGAGCCTCTCCATGCAATACCGCGCCCTTCACCATGTGCTCTTCCCCTGCGGTCTTCAGGAAAATCGAGAGCACGCTACCCGCCCCCCCGGTCGAAGCCTTCGCCTTATGCGACTCCAGCACGCGCAGCCCGCGGTCGTGCGCGATCGTGGCCGCATTCACCAGGTTCGCCTTCTCCTCCAGCGCCTGGTTCAGGATGCCCTTGATCGCCCCGTTGCGAATCAGCTCCGTCTTCCATTCGGCAATGTGCCCGCTGTAGCGGATGGAAATTTCCTCCAGCGACCCTTCCGAGACCTGCGCCAGAAACGCTCCCATCCGCTCGGCCAGCACGATGTACGGCTGCATCGCCGCATACTCTTCCGCGGATACCGAAGGCACATTCACCGCGTTCTGAATCACGCCGTGCTTCAGATATTCCTTGACCTGCTGCGCAATCTGCACGCCCACCGCTTCCTGCGCCTCGGCCGTCGATCCGCCGACATGCGGCGTGAGCACAATATTCGACAACGCCAGCAGCGGAGAGTTCTTTGGAGGCTCCTCCGCAAACACGTCAATTGCTGCCCCTGCGACTTGCCCGCTCTCCAAAGCCCGCGCCAGATCCGCCTCATTCACTAGCTCGCCCCTCGCGCAGTTCACCAGCCGTACGCCTTTCTTCATCTTCGCGATCGACGCCTCGTTGATCATGCCTGTCGTCTGCGGCGTCAGCCCCACATGCAGGGTGATGTAATCCGCTGTCGCATAAACGTCTTCCAGCCCGGCCAGACGGATACTTTGCTCCTTCGCCACGGCCACCGACACAAACGGATCGTGCCCGATCAATTCCATGCCGAACGCCCGGGCCCGCCGCGCCACTTCCATCCCGATCCGCCCCAGCCCGATGATGCCAAGAGTCTTCCCACGCAGCTCGGTCCCTTGCAAGGATTTCTTCTCCCATTTGCCCGCATGCATCAGCGCATCGGCGCGGCACAAGTGACGCGCCATCGCCAGCATCATTCCGAGTGTTTGCTCGGCGACCGCGACCGCGTTAGCGCCGGGCGTATTCATCACCGCGATGCCTTTGTGCGTGGCCGCTTCCAGATCGATGTTGTCCACGCCCACGCCCGCACGCCCAATCACCCGCAGCTTGTGCGCATGCTCCAGCAGCTGGGCATCGGCCTGCACTGCCGACCGCACGATCAGAGCATCTGCCGTCTCAAGATGCTCTGACAGCTTCCCGTCGAGCTGATCGGCGGTAAGCACAGTCCACCCCGGCTCCTGCAGCTGCGCCACCGCCGACGCGGAAATTTTTTCCGCCACAATAATTTTCACGAGGCTCCGAACCCTTCTTTCTTTTGACTTCTTGGAGACATTGCAAATTGGCAAGACGTTGACAGGAAAATGACGGCGCCCTGACACCTTCTCTGCCGGTGCATTCTTACACTCTTCTCATACGGGCCACCGCCCGGGGAGACACGATGAACACCGCAAAAACATTCTTTCTGGTATCGCTTCTGGCCGCCGCTCTGGGATGCGGCTACTCCAAACCCAAAACGACGATGCCTGCCATAGCATCGCTGAATCCACCCAGCACCGCCGCCGGAAGCGGACAGTTTCAATTGGAAGTCGATGGCTCCAACTTCGCCAGCGGCGCGGTCATCAACTTTAACGGCACGCCCGAAGCGACGACGGTCGTGACCTCCACGAAACTCGAAGCCACAATCCCTGCCTCCGCGATCTCCAGCGCCGGAACCGCGGTCGTCACTGTAACCAATCCCGGAGCTGGCGGTATTTACGGCGGCATGGGAGCGGTCACTTCCGCGCCCATGAATTTCATGATCAATTAGCGGCCGCTGCAGACCAGGTGGGGACAGCCGGCGTCGGCTGTCCGCCGCGCGCAGCCCGGCCTATACCGCGGACGCGACCGCCTCAGTACTTCGCGCATACACTTCCTGCGCCGCCCGCACCGCGGCGCCATACTCGACCCTCTTATCGGTCACTCTCGCCAGCACATGCTCCAGGGCGCCCAGAATGCCGACCGTATCGAGATAATCGTAGTAGCCAATGTGCGCGATGCGAAACAGCTGACCTTTCATCTCGCCCTGACCGTTGGCCACGACCGCATCGAACGATTCGCGGAATTCCTTCACAATCTTTCCGGAGTCGATCCCATCCGGCGCCGTGATCGCGGTTAGCGCCGCCGCCGGACTCGACGCGTACAACTTCAGCCCCAGCGCCTTCGCCCCTGCTCGCGTCATCTCCGCGCAGAGTTCCGCATTATTGACCAACTCCTCGCGTCCTTTCGCCAGATCGCCTTTGCCCATCGCGCGCACGAATTGCAGCGCCGCATCCAGCGCGGCAAACAGCGAAGTTGCCGGCGTATACGCCGTCTCGCCCTTCGCCGCCGACTTCCTTTCTTTGCGGAGATCGAAGTAATACCGCGGAGAGGTCGTCGTCTCCATGCGCTTCCACGCCCGCTCGCTCACCGCGCAATATCCCAGTCCCGGCGGCATCATCAGGGCCTTCTGCGATCCGCCGATGATCACATCCACGCCCCAGCCGTCCACATCGAGATGCGTCGTGCCCAGCCCCGTGATCGCGTCCACCACCAGCAGCGTGTCCTCGCCCTGCGCGCGCACGATTTTCGCGATCCCCTCGATATCATGGCGCGCCCCGGTGGAACTCTCGGTCGCCTGCACGAACACAGCTCGCACATCGCGGGTCACCTTGCTTCGAATTTCCTCGAGCGAAAATGTCTGGCCGTAAGGACGGCTGAGCACCTCCACACTGCATCCGAATGCCTTGGCCAGTCCGGTCCAGCGCTCTCCGAACTTGCCCGCTGTGAGAACCAGCACCTTGTCTCCCGGCGACGTCAGGTTCGACACCGATGCTTCCATCACGCCCGTGCCCGAGCAAGCGAGCACCAGCACATCATTCTTCGTGCCGACGAATTCCTTCATGTCGGCCAGCACGCGCTGAAACAGCGCCTTGAAGTCCGCCGTCCGATGATGCGCCGTAAACGCAGCCATCGCCGTCTGCGCCGCCGGCAACAGCGGCGTCGGCCCCGGAGTAAAAAGACGATTCTTATGCAACATGGCAGAGTCCTTATGAGTAGGAATAGCTCACTAGTTTACCGGAACCCCCCGCTCGATGGAGAGTCTCATCACCACGGAGGCACAGAGACACGGAGGAATTGCCCTGGTTGTTATTTTTTGTTTTCTCCGTGCCTCCGTGTCTCCGTGGTGAAATGGCGGCCCTTGCCATCTATAATCCCCACATGCCCCTAGTCGACCAGATCCAAAAAGACATCGTCACCGCCATGAAGGCCAAAGACGAAGCCCGCCTCTCCTGCCTGCGCATGGTCAAGAGCGCGCTGCAACTCAAGGCCGTCGAGAAAATGTCGCCGCTCGACGACAAGGAATCGCAGGCGGTCCTCTCCACGCTCATCAAGCAGCGCAAAGACTCGATCGAGCAATTCACCAAGGGCGGACGCCAGGAGATGGCCGACAAGGAAGCCGCCGAAATCACCGTGATCGAAAGTTACTTACCGAAAGCGGCCAGCGAGTCCGACATCGCCGCCGGCGTGAAAGCCACGATCGCTGAGATGGGCTCGCCCACCATGAAAGACATGGGCACAGTAATGAAGAATGCCATGGCAAAGTTCGCCGCGTCCGGGACCCGCGTGGATGGGAAAGTGGTCAGCGATATGGTGAAGAAAGAATTGGCAGGGAAGTAGCGAAATCAATGTGGGGACAGCCGCCCCGACTGTCCGGTCGAGCGCAGCTCGACATCGAAGAACTCGATGGGAGTAACGGTTCATTTCGAAGGCAGGTTGAAGAGTGCCGAAGCCCTTTCAAGTCTCGCCCTTCGTATTGAAGAGATAGGCCGTGCCGAGACTCTGCTCACCGAAAGATTTGAAAATTCTCAGGCGAAACTTGGCAGAGTGCGCGACGAACGGCCATGGGATTATGTTGGGCCAAGCAAAGGCATTCTGCTTTACTTACATGACGATTGTGATCCCCTTCGTCTTGAATTTGACCGAGAGCTATATGTTCAGGAGTGGGTGAAAACACAGTTTGCGGGTGTTGACACCCATATTCGTCTGATCCAAATCCTCCGAGATATTGAGGGGTTCTTCCAGACCCTTGCCGTCAACGACGAGGGAGAGTATTGGGAAAGTGAAAACAGGGAGGCGCTGGCAAAGCACATCCGACGTTGCAACGAAGTGATCGCTGAATTCGCAGCGAAAAATCCCCACGCTCAAGTCAAAGTGAAAGATCCTAACGGAAGGCTGATAGATCTCATCGAATAGAACGGCGGCTACTTCTCCCTCTGCCACTCCCTGTATACCTCGCTCTTTGATACCCCTCTCTCCTTCGCCACCTTCTTCAGTGCGGCCTTCTGATCGACCTTCTCCTCCGTCATGATCTGCTCAATTCTCCGCCGCACGCTCACCTTGCCTGTGGGGACAGCCGCCAACGGCTGTCCGGTGGAGCGCAGCTCCGCACCTTCCTCTTCCGCTTTCCCGATCAGCAGCGTGATCTCACCCTTCACCGCCGCGCGCGCCTTCAAATTCTCCCGCACTTCGCTCGCGCGCCCGCGCAAAAACTCTTCGTGAATCTTCGTCACCTCGCGCGCCACCACCACATGCCGCGCGCCTCCCATAACTTCGCAGACGTCTTCGAGCGCTTCGACAATCCGGTGCGGAGCCTCATAAAAAACCTGTGTCCGGGGAGAACTCTTCACCGCCTCCAGCGTGGCCCGCCGCTCCCCGCGTTTTGCCGGCAAGAATCCGCTGAAGCGAAACGAATCCGTAGGCAGGCCGCTGGCCACCAGCGCCGCCAGAAACGCCGACGCCCCCGGCACCGGCACCACCGGCACATGATGCCTTATCGCCAGCGTGATCAGCCGGTACCCCGGATCGGAAATCCCCGGCATACCCGCGTCGGTCACCAGCGCCACGCTCGCACCCTCCTGCATCTCCTTCACCAGCTCCGCCGAACGCGTCATCTCGTTGTGCTCGTGATAGCTGGTCGTCCGCGTGCCGATCGCATAATGATTCAGGAGTTTCTGCGTCTGCCGGGTATCCTCGCAGGCAATCACGTCCACTTCCTTCAGCACGCGCAGCGCCCGCAGCGTGATGTCCTCCAGATTCCCAATCGGAGTCGCCACCAAATACAGCGCCGGCCTCGCCACCGATTCCTCATTCGCCATGGCCGGAGTCTACCACCGTGCTTGATTGCAGATCAGAACGCAGAAGTAAGATTTGAGAATGCAGAAGTAAGATTTCAGAATGCAGATTTCAGATTTCAGATTCAAAAGCGCCTCATCCAAAGCAGCGGTGCTCCCCACGACAATTCTGCAATCTAAAATCTGCATTCTGCATTCTGAAATCTGCAATCTGAAATTTCCCTCACACCGCCCTCAGCACAATCACGCTGGCGTCGTCCTGGAACTGCCCACCGCAATGCCGCGACGCGCCTTCCATCACCGACGCCATCAAATCGCTAGCGCCCGCATTATCATTCTCCCGGACTATCCGCACCACGCGCTCTTCGCCAAACGCTTGCTGGTCTCGATCACAAGCCTCGACCAGCCCGTCGGTGAACACCAGCAACCGGTCGCCGCTCTGCATCTTCAGATCGCTCTGCTGGTACCGCCAGCAGGGAAATTGTCCCAGCACCGCTCCCGCGGCATCCAGTTCCACCGTCGCCCCGCGCTCTGGAATCAGCAGCGGCGGATTATGACCCGCATTGCAATACGTAAGCTTGCCGTTGTTGTCCAGTACGCCATAAAAAAATGAAATGAATTTTCCCGTCGGCATCAGGTCGCATAAAATGCGATTCAAGCGCTGGCACAGTTCGCTGGGCGCCAGCCGTTGGGCGATCAGCGGCTTCAGCGCCGCCTGCAGGCTCGACATCAGCAGCGCCGCCGGCAGACCCTTGCCCGCCACGTCGGCGATGCAGATTGCCGTCTGCTGCTCCCCAATCCGCGCCACGTTGTAATAATCGCCGCCCACAAAACGCAGCGGCTGCGTCATGGCCGCGACCTCGTATCCTTCAATTTCAGGAAGCCGCTTGGGCAGCAGCCGTTGCTGGATATCCCGCGCCTCGTCCAATTCTTCTTCGCGTTCCCGTTGTCTCCGCCGCTGCTCCCGCGCCTGCCCCAGCTGCTTCTGCAATTTCTCCAGAAGATGCCGGTTCTCCCACGGCTTCTCCACAAAATCGGACGCGCCCCGCCGCATCGCTTCCACCGCCAGGTCCACGCTGCCCCATGCCGTCATCACCAGCACCGGCAGCAGATTGTCCATCGCGCGGATTTGCGAAACAAGCTGCAGCCCTTCTTCGCCAGACGCGTTTCCCCGCGTGTAGTTCAGGTCCATCAGCACGGCGTCAAATGTGCTCGACTCCAGCGCTCGCAGCACGCGCGCCGGATGACTTACCGTCTCCGTCGAAAAGCCGCAGCCTTTCAACAACATTTCCAGCGCATCCGCGATGTGCGCCTGATCGTCGGCAATCAGCACTCTTCCGGTCATGGCCGGTACTTCGGCGCATTGCTCCTGCATGGCTACGGCTCCCATGCGTCGAAGAAAGGCACGCCGCGGGCCAAACGCCAATGCATGTAGGTTGCTGATTTTCCGGGAATCGCTCGACGTTATGTTATGGCGCGCGGGATTGCACCTGTGCGCCCGTGGAATCCCCTGTCCGCAAATGGACAAGGGACAAAACAGGCCCTCAGTGCGCCATGTCCTTCACGTGGGTCGCGATGTACCACGTGTTCCCGAACGCATCTTTCACTGCGGCGACGCGATCGCCATAGGGCTGGTCCGCCGGTTCCTCCATCCGTTTCGCTCCCGCTGCCAGCGCCGTCCGATACACGGCATCCACGTTCGGCACATAAAGGTAGAACATCGATTTCATCGGCTGATACGCCCCATGAGCCTCGCCCATCTCCAGGTGGGCGTCGCCAATGGCAATGGTCATGTGATGAACCACGCCAGCCTCATCGGTATAGCGGCCCAGATCCTGAGCACCGAAGGCGCGCTTTAAAAATTGGAACACTGGCTCAGCCCGCAACGGATGCAGATAAGGCTGAATCGTCGGCGCACCCTGCGACCTGTAATCCTCGCCGAGGAACCGCGCGATATACCAATGATTCCCGGCAGCATCCACCACGCTCGCGGTTCGCTCGCCGTACTCCTGGTCGGCCGGCGCCATCAGCGACGTACCGCCCGCCTCCAGCGCTTTCTTGTATGTCGCATCGCAGTCGCGCACGTAAACGTGGAATGCGCCCAGCATCGGCTCGCCTTTCCACGACAGTCCTTCGCCGCCACCGCCGATCATCAACATCGAATCTTCCACTCGCACTTCGCAGTGATAACCGCCCGCCGAGCCCACCGCGCGGAACGTCTCTTCTCCGCCAAACGTTTTCTTCACGAAATCAATCACGCTGTTGGCGTCGGCCGCGACCAGATAAGGCGTCACCGTGCGGTATCCCGCCGGAACCGGACTCACCGCGGGGCCTTTATCTTTCTTCATCTGCCCGCTCTCGGGCCCTTCCGTCATCCCCTTCATCCGGCGGTGCATCTCTTGCACCGACATCTCTTCCTTCACCGTGAACGCGTTCCACCGATAGCCGAACGGATCGGCAAGCGTCACATCCCGATGTCCGTAGAACTGATCCTTGGGAGGAAGAATGACCTTCATCCCTGCTTCCACGGCGTGCTCCGTGAAGGCATCCACGTCGTCGACGCGCAGGGACATGGACACCGGCGAATTTCCCAGCGTCTCAGCGCTGAAGCGTCCGCCTTCCGGCCACTCGCCCGTAATATTGATAGTCGAGTCGCCAATGACCAACTCGGCGGCGGGAATGGAATCTCCCACCTGGAATCGGAATTTTTCTTTCGCGCCCAAAGCGCGCTGGTAGAACTCAATCGCTTTGGCGGGATCGCGAAATGCCAGTCTCGGAGTTGCAGACATACGCACGGCAGTCACGGGCTCAGCAACAGTAGACATACGTTTTTTCCCTTCGAATTCAGATTTCAATCGTGCCTTGAACGTCGCACTCGGCAGATTGCGCAATTCCGCCGCGATGCGCACCAGAGGCTCAATGTCGGCTTCCGACTTCGGCACCCGTCCGTCGTTCCGCGCCAGCATCTTCTCGAGCGCCGTGTTCAGCTGCTCGATCTTCTTCTGTCCGCCATTCCGTGGATTTAGAGAGCGCTTAGGCATCGGCACCCTCCATGCGCGCGCGCAACGCAGTCAGCGCGCGAAACTGCAGCTGCTTGACCGCCCCTTCACTCTTGCGAATCTCCCGCGCCACTTCTTTAATGCTCTTCTGCTCGGCAAAACGCAGCACCACCACCCGCCGCTGCTCCACGGGCAGGGAATCCACCAGGCGGAACAATGTCGCCCGCCATTCCACTTCCTCGATCTCCGCCGGACTGGCTTGGGCCGACTGGACCGCAGTTTCGTCGGCGACCTCCCGCCCCGACCGCTGCCAGCGATCCGAAATCAGGTTCGCCGCGATCCGGAACAACCACGCCGCAAACGGAATCCCCCGCCACTCGAATCGCTTCAGGTTCGCCAGCGCCTGGTGAAATACCTCGGCCGTTAAATCTTCCGTTTCCGCCCGGTCCCGCACGCGTTTCACGATATAGGCGTAGACCCGTTCGAAATTGCTTTCGTAAAGCTCGGCAAAGCGGGCGGGATCCTTCTGCGCAGCCTCGATCAGAAGCCGCTCGTCCGCTTCTTTCTTCAGAGCCTTCAACGAATTCTCCGCCGCTCCCTGTCTACACTAGGCTAAACGCCGCTGCCGCTCAAAAGGTTACGCCGGCAAAAATATCAGATTCCCCATTACGCAGATTACATCCGGCATGCCTTTCTGCATCAAAGCTGTGGCATTCGGCAAAATACGGCCTGCAATGTATTGCCGTCTGTGAGACTTAGGGAGTAGAAGCAGAGTTCAAATCAACGATCGGAGCAAATAACGATGCAAGCCGTCACCGGAGTATACGAAACCAGAGAAGCGGCAGAGTGCGCCTTGCGCGAAGTTCGTAACACCGGCATCCCCGCCGACAAGATCACCCTGCTGGTTCCGGGCAGCGTGGATCAGGTCGAAAAGGAAGTGCAGTCCCTTCCCGCCGATGCCAGCGAACAACCCGGCATGGGCAATGCCGTCGGCGCGCTGCTCGGTGGCGGCGTCGGACTCACCGGCGGAGCCATGCTCATGGCCCTCGTTCCCGGGATCGGTCCTGTCACCGCCCTCGGCCTCCTCGGCGCAGGCATTCTCGGAGCGGCCGGCGCCGCCGTTGGCGGCACGGTGGCCGGCAAGATGGAAAAGGCGACCTACGAGGGCATTCCTGAGGACGAAATCTTCATCTACGAAGACGCCCTGCGCAAGGGCCGCAGCGTAGTGGTCGCGCTTACCGACGATGTGCCGTCCGCCTCGATCGTTCGTGACGCCCTTAAGAAGTGCGGCGCCGAATCCATCGACGCGGCCCGCGAACACTGGTGGACCGGTTTGCGCAGCGCCGAAAAGAGCCACTACACGGCTACCGGCGGAAACTTCGATGATGGGGAGAAGTTTTATCGCCTCGGCTTCGAAGCCGCCCTCCACGCCCGCACCCGCTGCATGGAATTCGATCAGGTATCCGCCGAGATGGATGCCGCTCTGGAAGAAGTCCAGCGTCGCCACCCCGGCGCGAACGTCGAAGAGCCCTTCACCCGCGGCTACCAGCGCGGCCGCGAATACTACCAGCACCTCTGCGACGAATCCAACAAGGCCGCCTAAATCAGGGGCTAGGTGTGATCTTTCAACACGTTGTTCCTTAGAAGTGAATAGTCCATTCAACTCAAACCGGAGAAGCTGAAGGTGCGAACCAATCCGCTTCTTGGGGAGAGAGACGAATGGACCTCCATCAGAATGCCCGA
>Ga0209166_10000437_pt1 | contig 46951 bp, 43 predicted proteins | sample Coa_R1_3_FD_187151 | JGI IMG/M metagenome (GOLD analysis project Ga0209166, IMG submission 187151) | Surface soil microbial communities from Centralia Pennsylvania, which are recovering from an underground coalmine fire - Coalmine... | ecosystem: Environmental > Terrestrial > Soil >...
GAAGATCTCGGCGCTGACGACGGCAAAGCGGTCCTCATCGCCCGGTCCGTGTTTTCGATGATTCCAAACAAGGAGGGATGGCGACGCCTGATTTTGGTTGGCGCATCGTTCCCGGAAGATCTAAGCGACGTTGATGCAGCCAACCCCACCAAGCTTCCACGCCGCGAATGGGCCCTGTGGAGGACCTTACAAAAACGTCCTAGCGCCCTTCCTCGGCGGGACATGATTTTCGGGGACTACGCAATTGCTAACCCCGTCCCTCGGGACCTTGATCCGCGCGTCATGCTGATGAGCGCCAGCATCAGGTATACAACGCACACGAACTGGCTGATCCTTAAAGGCAGGAATGTGCGCCAATATGGCTTCGAGCAGTATTTCGATCTCTGCAAGGAATTGGTTGACCGCCCGGAGTACAATGGCCCTGACTTTAGTTGGGGTGACCTATACATTTCCGATTGCGCTGCAGAGGTGCAAGGGCCGGGAAACGCCACAACATGGCGAAAAGTGGGTACGAACCATCACATCACATTGGTTGCTAAACAGCTCGCCAACCAACTGCACGATTCTTAAGGCACTCCCGAACAGTGTTCCCGAGTTCCTCGATCGTAAGTTCGGACGCCAAGCGTTGCCATATTTCCTTGCGCGACTTGCTCCGTATGCCATGCGCGAGGCCCCGATCTATGAGTGCCCGCAACGCCTCGTCGCGCCACAGTAATTGAGCCAATGCAAATGGATTAACTCCAGGGTTCTGAACAGAATCCCGCAACGCCTTCAACCGAATTTCGCCCTCATCCTCTCCCACCGCCCAGATTCCCCACCATTCTGGCACTATCTCACGAACTTTATCGGCGTGCGCCGGCGTGGTCACGATTGTGACGTAATCCAGAACGCGGCTGTAGACTTCAGCTTGACCAGGAAGGCGAGCCAGAGTGTCCCTGTCACTCTTTATTTCGTATCCGTGAATCGTCCCGTTCACCACCGCTACATCAACGCGCGCAACTCCTTGGCACAAGCCGAGTTCCTCCACTATTCGAGTGTCGGGTTCCCCGGGATGAAGGCGCTCATCCGTCCGCAGTTTTCGACGGATATCGATGTCACGCATGGCTAGATCTGAATCCGTTAGTACTTATACTCCACCAGCGCAATACTCGTAAGTGTCCCCGAATGCTCCACCCAAGCTATCGGTTCACCCAGAGTTTTCCATCACCCACGATTTTCATGTTTCCCTTTTGACATGAAAATGGGAAGTTTTCCACAGCCTTCCACAGCGAAGCCCGCCCCGAAACCCCCGCGACCGTCGCGACTTCCCCTGTTCTTCGCCCCCCCCCGCAATCGGGCGTCGCGCAACTCCAACGTTCTCCATTCGATCCCGCCGAATTCTTTTCCTCACAATTATTTTGTTCGTGTGACATGTGACCTTTACTGAAAACGACCCCAGGTGAAACTCTGGGACCATGCCCGACGGTCCCACCCCGAAATCCCATCCGATCCTCGAATGGGATCCCACCGCCCCAGAGCCGGCCTTCCCTGATCCCCACTCTCCCACCTTCGCTCGCGACTTCAAGTCCTTTGTTCGCAAGATTTTACTCGCAAGTCCTTATTTTCCCATATTTTACGCGGACGTCCTCATCGACCGCGCTCCTAACTCCAATGCTGCCAAGATTTTACGCAAATCTTATCCCGAAATTTTGCAGAAGGTGAATATGGCCGCTGAACAGCAAAAATCGTCTCGCAGTTGCACCCACATCAAAGTCACCGGAGTCCGTTGCGGCTCCCCGTCTCTTCATGGGGAGCAGTTCTGCTACTTCCACCGGCGCATGCATCGCGGCGTTCGCACTCCGCCCCAAGCCCGCCTCCATCCCGTCGCCCTCATCGAGGACGAAGAATCCATCCAGGCCGCGCTGATGGAAGTCATCAACGCCCTGATGCGCAACACCCTCGACTTGAAGCGCGCCGGACTGATTCTCCGCGCCCTCCACATCGCTGTGAAAAATGCCAGGCGCGTCCGCTTCGACTACCACGGCACGAACTCCACCCGCGAAGTCCCCGCGTACCCCGACCAGAATGCCGCTGCGTCCAGCGACGCTCCGTCCAACGCAGGGACGGACGCCATCGGCGGTCCGGGCCGCGAAGCGGCCGTGCCCTCCCACTCCGCCGAACAGCAGGAGATTGCCGCAGCCATGAGCATTCCCTTCTACGATCCCTCAGCCTCCCAACCGCCGCGCGTTCGCACCACAGCCGAACTGATTGCCCAGGGCCTCATCCGCCCCCACAACTCCACTCCAGCCGAGCGTTCCCGCGAGTACAAAGAAATGGTCGCCAAGTACTTCGGCTACCCCTCCGTCGAGGCCTACGAAAAAGCCGAAGCCGGCACCGCGGCGCCCGCAAACTCCCGCAAACCACCAACACCAGTAAAAGAACAAGCCCAAAAGCCCCAGGCAATCCAAAAGGGAGCCGCGGGAACGAAGGCAGGAAGGAACTGAATAGGGATTCCTTGACATCGATTCGCGGGAAGTGTACAAACCGTCACCTGCACACTCGGAGGTGCAACATGGGGCGTTTCGAAACTGCAAGCATCATTTCTCTCGCGCTGCTTCTCGGCTTCGTAGCTTGCGAAAAGAACCAGACTCCACCCCAACCCCTTACAACATGTGCCGACGGCACTTGGTGTCCCGTCCCCAATGAGAGCGGTCTGTGGTTTGTGCACAACCCCAACTTCAAGGACCCAAACTGCGGAGGGTCAAACTGCCCGGAGTTCGTCATTCTTCGCATGACGAATGCCCGCTATCAAGAGTTCCAATCTGCGTGCACAGCCACGCCGACAGCCGGGGCCGTAGATTGGTTGAATAAGCACGCGAACGTTTTCTCGAACTGGATCAAGAAAGTGTCCGCCTGCCCTCCAGCCGTGGCATCGTCGAGCGGAGCACCGTATTCCTACGTGACCGTTCTGCATTGGCCAAATAGTACGGCCGCGCCTGCGGTCTATCCCGAGACTTCTCCATAGCCTCGAGGATCAGAGTTTGAGGCGGCGCTGGAGGTCCTGAAAACGGGGGTCAGAGCGCAACGGGTCCATGGCAGGATCGGTCTTGATTGAGGCCAGGTAAAGATCGCGCTCGGCATAGGCCTTTTCGAGCGCGTTCATCGCTTGCGTGTTGTCGCCCAGGGCCGCGTAGAGTGTGGCAAAGAAGTATGGCGGGACGTAGATGTTCTGAGATCGTGCCTGCAGCTGGTCCAGGATTTTGCGGGCATTGGCCCGGTCTCCGGCCTGGGCGTAGGCGCGTCCCAGCAGGACTTCGCGCACCGCGTCGCCGCCGGAAAGCTGCAGGGCTTTCTGGAATTCAGCGGTGGCTTGCTGAGAGTCTCCTTTTCCCAGGAAGGTATATCCCAGGCAGGCATGGGCGCTGTCGAAATTGGGCTCCAACTCGAGCGCCTTCTGGCACTGCTGCGTGGCCAGGTCATACTTGCGGGCGCAGTAAAACGTCCAGCCCGCAGTCGTGTCGTTCGAGGCCGACAGCGGATCGAGTGTCTGGGCGGTCTGGATCTCGGTCGCCGCCTGGTCGAACCGGGACATCGCCGATAAAAAAACCGCGTAGAGCCCATGCGCCTGGGCGTCGCTGGGATTTAAGGCGAGGGCGCGGTTGAATTCCTTGTCGGCGGCGTCCCAATCCCAATCGCCATAGAAGAGGATGGCGGCAAGCGCGGTGTGGGCGTGAGCGAGGGAGTCATCCAGCGAGAGCGCCTTTTGCGCGTACTCCTTGGCCTTGGGCATGACTTCTTGCGACGGGCGGTCGGGAGTCCCCCAGTAGGAGTCGGCCAATCCCGCGTAGGCGGGGGCGAAGTTGGGATCGAGCCTTACAGCCTGATCATAATATTCACGCGCTTTCCGGCGCTGCTCGTAGGTTCCGGATTGCAGGTAGTTGGCTTTCAGAAACGCCTCTTGCGCGGCAGGGTCGACGGGGTCGGGCGTGGTCAGACGCTGCTGGTCCTGCGGCGTAAGGTTGATGCGGATTTCGTTGGCGATGGTGAAGGCCAGCTCGCGCTGCAGAGAAAGCAGGTCGCGCAGCTCGCGCTGGTAGCTCTTGGACCACAGCTGGGTATCGGTGGCGGCGTTGAGCAGGCGAGCGGTCACTTCCACCGTGTTGCCGGAACGGTAGATGGAACCCTCGACGATGGCGTCGACGTTCAACTGGCGCGCAATCTCGCGAAGCGGCTGGTGGTCGGTCTTGTAGCGCATGACCGAAGTGCGGGAGATGACGCGACGCAGGCCGCGGATCTGTCCGAGATCGGTGATCAGAGCTTCGGTCATGCCGTCGGCGAGATATTCCTGCTCGGGGTCGCGGGAGAGATTTTCCAGTGGCAACACGGCGACCGACTCGATTTGCGTGTTGCTTCCAGAACGCCAGCGGACACGCCAGGCAACCAGCAGGAGCAGGATCACGAGCACGGCGACGCCCGCCACGATCGCGCGACGGTAGCGCGGCTTCGGGCGCTGGATGGCGATGTTGGTCGAGATGCCGGCGCTGATGCGGCGCAGGTCCACGAGCACTTCGCGGATCGATTGGTAGCGATGCTCGACATCTTTTTCCAGCAACTTCAGAATTACATTTTCAAGCGGCGGAGAGATGTGGCGATTGAGGGCGCTGGGCGGCTGAGGTTGATCGCGCAGGATGGCGTCAATGAGCCGCGGCGGGTTGTTGTCGGGAAAGGGACGCGCACCGGTGACGCATTCGTAGAGGATCACGCCGACGGCCCATATATCACTGCGCTTGTCGATTTTCTCGCCGCGCACCTGTTCCGGCGACATGTAGGCCAGAGTTCCCATGAGGCGGTCTGCGTCTCCGGCGGTGCGGGTTACGGCAGTCTGACTGGCGGGGGCGATGAGGCGGGCCAGGCCGAAATCGAGAATCTTCAGCCGCTGATCGGGAGTGATCCGCAGGTTGCCGGGTTTCAGGTCGCGGTGAACGAAGTTATGGCTGTGGGCGGTTTCCAATCCGTCCGCCAGTTGCGTGCCGAGATGGATCACTTGCTTTTCGGGGAGCGCTCCGGCAGCCAGCTTCGAATCGAGAGTGAGTCCGGGGATGTATTCCGTCACCAGAAAGTCGACGCCGTCGTCGGTGCCGAAATCGAAAACGGTTTCGATGTTGGGATGATTGAGCTTGGCGAGGGCGAGAGCCTCGTTGCGGAAACGGCGGCGCGCGGTCTCGTCTCCGAGCAAGCCTTTGGGAAGAACCTTCACCGCGACATCGCGATCCAGTTGCTCGTCGTGAGCGAGATACACCACTCCCATGCCGCCCGCGCCAATCTGTTCGCGGATGGTGTAGCGGGAAAGGACTTGCCCAATCATGGCGTGGAATGTGCTCCGGTGGTGGAATGTTACTCCTTTGGAGTGAAGGTGGGAAATACGGTGCGAGGGTGGGACGATGGGCAGAAGCAGCGGTTTGACAGTGCTGCGTGCGCCACCTAGACTGCCTGTGTAGGGCGCGGTTACGAGGATTGGCGACGAGGACCATTCATGGCCTGGCTGCAGAACAAGTTTGAAAAGAATTTCCTGATCTCGACGGTGGATTACGTATTCAATTGGGCGCGGAAATCCGCCGTGTGGCCGATGACGTTTGGCCTGGCTTGCTGCGCGATCGAAATGATTGCATCGTCGACGGCGCGCTTCGACATCGCGCGCTTCGGGTCCGAAGTGTTCCGGCCGAGCCCGCGCCAGAGCGACCTGATGATCGTCGCCGGCACCGTGACCCTGAAGATGGCGCCCGTGGTCAAGCGCATCTACGACCAGATGCCGGACCCCAAGTGGGTGATCTCGATGGGTGCATGCTCGTCGGTCGGCGGCCCGTTCAACACCTACGCGGTGCTGCAGGGCGTGGATAAGATCGTCCCGGTGGATGTGTACGTGACCGGATGCCCGCCGCGTCCGGAAAATCTTTTTTACGCGCTGCTCAAGCTGCAGGACAAAATCGATACCATGACGCTGGCCAGGAAGCCCACTGAAGTGCGGCTCGACCCTAACATGGTCGAGAACTTCAAGCGGCAGGTGATGATCGCGCAGACGCTGCAGCCGAAATAAGCTGGGAGCTGTCAGCTATCAGCTGTCAGCTATCAGAAAAAAGCCCCATGTAACATCATTCATGTGAGGCCGCCGCGCTCGGTGGTCCGGCCTAGCTTAGCTCGGCAGCATCTCACAATTTAGACGAACGCATGCCCTTCACCAAGCTGACCACTCAATCCGAACTTCCGGGCGTCAATGAGGCCAAGGAATTCTCCTGCGCGGGAAAGGAAATCTGCATCGCCAATATCGACGGCGCGTACTCTGCAATGGATAACGTCTGCCTGCACCAGGGTGGACCGCTCGGCCAAGGCACGATTGAGAAGGGCAAAGTCGTCTGCCCGTGGCACAGCTGGGCCTATGACCCGCAGACGGGTGCCGCCGCCCACAACGCCAACGCGAAAGTCGCAGTGTATCCGCTGAAAATCGAAAACGGCGACGTGCTGGTCGAAATTTAGCGGAGCAGACGCTGATCGCCTGACGCTAGCCGAGATAGCGGAGGAACTTCCCGGGCTGGTTGTCGTAGCCAGGGAACACCTTGGCGAGGTCCTTGTTGCCCATGTGGCGCGCCACGGCTTCTCCGATGACCTGGCGGAAGTCGGTGGTCAGCGCGAGATCGCGGCCTTCGTAGAGTTGCGACTGGTCGAGTCCAGGCCAGCGGCCATAGACTTTCCCGCCTTTGACCGGACCTCCCATGACGAACATGACATTGGCATGCCCGTGGTCGGTGCCGCGATTGCCGTTTTCGCGGGCGGTGCGGCCGAATTCCGACATCGTGACCACGACCGTGTCTTCGGCGAGATCTCCGAGATCGATCCAGAAAGCGGCCAGCGATTGGGAGAAGTCCGAGAGCACGTTGGCAAGCTGTCCTTCGGTCGAACCTTCGTTGACGTGGTGATCCCAGCCGCCGATGTCGGCGAAGGCGACCTGCACGCCGAGATTCGCCTTGATCAGCTGCGCGAGCTGGCGGAGGCTTTCGGCGAAGCGTCCTTTGGGATAATTCGCGCCCTGCAAGGGAGCGTATTTCCCTGGGTCGGCGGACTTCAGCATCTTCACCGCGTCGAAGGTTTCTTCGCCGGTGCCGTGCAGCACGCTGTCGGAAGAGTGATCGTACATCGCTTCGAAGGCGCTGGCGGCCAGCGAGGGCTTGGGACTTCTTCCGCCCACGGAGAAATCGTTGATGTTGTTCATCGCAACCGCGGGCTCGGAGCCGCTGAGAATTCGCGGCAGCGACGGGCCAAGGGCAATCGCCCGGAACGGAGACTTGTCCGGCGGCAGGTTGTGAAGCGAGCGGTTCAGCCAACCGTCTTCGGTGATCTTTACTCCCGGAGTTCCGGTCTCCATGAAATCCTGCGCGTCGAAGTGAGAGCGCGTCTGGTCGGGCGATCCGGCGGCGTGCACGATCGCGAGATGGCGCTGTTGCCATAGCGGCTGAAGGGCGGAGAGCGAGGGATGCAGGCCGAAGAAGCCGTCGAGATCAATCACGTTTTTGCGTGGAATATTGATGCTTGGCCGCATCGCATAGTACTGGGACTCGGCGTAAGGCACGACGATGTTGAGCCCGTCGGCTGCGCCACGCTGGAAGATCACCACCAGACGCTTGTTGCGCGCGCCTTCGATCGCGCCGAAAGCTGCGCGCGTAAGGAAGCTCGGCACCGCGGCGGTTCCGACGACCGCGAGTGCGCTGTTGCGAAGGAATACGCGACGGGTTGGCATAAGCAGTTCCTGGCTCCTAAGTCCTGGCTTCCATCTTGAACTTCATCGCCTTTGAAATTCGGGCGAACCCAGCAGCAGGCCGGCGATGGTGTCGGCCTCCGGCGGCTTCAGTTGCACGCGGACGTTGCCTTGCTCGGGTGCGCCATTTTTCGGAGGCGATGCCAGCTGGGCGATGATCGAGTCGTGGGTTTGCCTGGAGACATCAGAGCCCAAAAGCTTCGCTTCCATCATTTCCAGAATCGCATTCGGATCCGAGGGCGCGGGGGCGGCTCCGGCCAGCGCCGCGCTGTCGATGGAGATTCCCCGTACTTTGCCGGAAGTAAGAGCCAGCGCGAAATTCATGCGATCGAGCAAAGCGGAGGAATTCACCCACGCGTCCGCCTTCATGGAGTAGCCAGTGGGCGGCTGCGAGCGGTAAAGAGGCATGCCCATGCTGCTGAGCTTCATCATGAGCGGAATCGCGTCTTCGACATCCGCGCCGGTGGCGCGCACAGCCGAAGCCACGAACTCGAGCGGAGTTTTGACCTTGGCGCGGTAGGTCGTGTCGGCCCAGAATTCCGGCGAATGGAACAACGTGCCCAGAACTTCGCGAATGTCGCCCTTCTTGCTCTGGAAAGTTTTCGCCATGCGATCCACGAGGGCAGCGGGCGGATCATCCGAGACGAAACGCTGGGCCAGCTTCAGCGATATGAAGTGCGCGGTCTGCGGGCTGGTGGCGAGCAGGTGCAGCACTTCTTTGCCTTCATCTTCATCCTTGGGCTTGATGCGATGTCCGAGAACGAATTTCGGTCCGGGCTCGTGCATGCGCGGGTCGTAACGGAAGCTCACATCTTGCAAGGGCTTTTCGATCGTCCATCCGGTGAAGACTTTGGCGACTTCAGTCACGTCGCGCTGCGAGTATCCGCCATTGACGCTTAGGGTGTGGAGTTCGAGCAACTCGCGGCCGTAGTTCTCGTTCAGGCCGCTGTTCTGACGCCGGCGGGCGTTGGGATTCTGCCGGGGATACATCCGCGGGCGGCCGTAAGGCCCATAAGGACGCATCGGCCGGTTGGGAACGCCTTGCGCCTGCATGGAATTGGGACCGACGCTCATCCAGTTATCGAGATAGAAAAGCATGGCCGGACTCTTCGCCGTGGCCACGAGCAAGTCTTCGAACTTGCCGAGAGCGTGAGGGCGAATGACATCCTTCTCGTAATTGGTAACGAGCAGGCGCTCAGGGCCTTTGCCGATAAAGACGTTGAAGTGATTGAACCAGAAGTCGGTCATCACTTCTTCGAGTTGGCGGTCGCTGTAGATGGCGCGCAGCAGCTTGGCCTGAGAAAGCTCTTCCACGGGCACGACCTGAGGATTGCTCATGGCCATGAGAGTTTCTTTCTGGCGGGGATTCATGCCGGTGAGAAACTCGATGCCTTTGCCTCCGCGCAGCGAGTCGGCGAAGGCAACCTGCTCACCGACCGTCATGGACATGATTTTGTTGTAGCGCTCGTCTGGAGGGAGATCGACGAGCGACTGGATTTTGAGATCGGCGTAGAGACGATCTTCGCGGCGGCGGGCTTCTGCTTCCTCGGCCGGAGTGAGTTTCGGTTCCGCCATCTCGTTGGAGGAATTGTTGGCCGAAGCTTCGGATGAATTCATGGAGTTCATCGTGTTGCTGTCGGCGGATTGAGCATCGGAGTTGGCAGCGGCGGCGAGTTCTTCGGCGGTCTTGGCGCCTTCAGCAGCTTCGGGTTGTGAGGCGACCGGAGCCGGTGCGGGCTGCGCGCTTGCGTTTTCCCTGGCAGAGGCTTTTCTTTCCTGCTTCTGTTCGAGGCGCGCGATCTGCACCTGGTAGATGGCGCGGCGAGTAGGATCGGACGGCATGGACTTCTTCCCGTCCATGACCTGCTTGATCATCATCTGGTCAGGAAACTCTTCCATGAGTTCCTTTTGACTCATTTTCAGGGTGCGTAGAGGGGCCAGGCGCGCTTCGACGCCATTGTCGGAGATTTTTTCCGGATGGAGTTGCTCGTCGATCCAGCGATCGACGCCCATGGCCATGACTCTCTGCACGTCCCCCGGACGCGGGCCGAAGGTGAGCCGGTTAAGCGCGTGGACGGCGCGTTTCTGGTCGTCAGAACCAGTGTCGGACTTCGGTTTCTTTTTGGCGAGCAACTGCGGAACTGCGCAGGCGAGGCTCAAACACAGTAAAAAAGCCGACAGCTTGCCAACTCTGGATCTCATTGGGGAACCCCAGAAAATAGAAAGTCTTTTAATTATGAACCCAAATGGGGGAAAAAGTTGCTATCTGAGGCGGTTCTCGGGCGTTACCGAAGTGGTTGTGGCATAAGAAGTTCTGGCACCGAAGCAGGGCTTTTTTCAGGTCAGGTACACTTTGCCGCGGGAAACCTTGTGTTGCAGGGTGGCTGCCAGGTGGTCGATATCGGCAGCGGCGATGTTGACGGGCGCAGTATCGAGCAGGGGAGCGCGGCTGCTCCCGACGGCATCGCGGCGCACCTGGATCAGCAGGGCCTGCACGACGTTGGGATCAAATTTCTCGGGCGCCAGCCGCACCAGATCACTCAGGGCGCTACCCACGGAAAGCGGGGCGCGATAAGGGCGGGCGCTGGTCATGGCGTCGAACGAATCAGCAACTCCGACGATGCGCACGGAAAGAGGCACATCATTTTGCAGGAGCTTGTCGGGATATCCGGAACCGTCGGCCCGCTCATGATGCCAGCGCACGGCCTCGGGAATCTTGGGCCAGGGGAACTGCACGCTGCTGACAATCTGATGGCCGACGGTGGTGTGATCGGCCATTTCGCGAAATTCTTCGGGATCGAGAGCTCCGGGCTTGCCAAAGAGGCGGCGATCGACGGCAACTTTCCCGATGTCGTGCAGATATCCGGCGCTGCGCAGGGCGGCAACGTCGCTGGCTTCCATTCCCATGGCCTCGCCGATGGCGGACGCGTAGCGTCCCACGCGCAGAGAGTGGCCATGAATATTGACGTGCTTGACGTCGATGGCGGTGGCGAAGGCTTCGAGCGCGTTGTCGTAGAAGCCGTGGAGCGAGGCCATCAGGCGCAGGTTCTCGGAAACGCGCTGCGCGATGGTTTGTGTCAGGGCATGGTTCTGCACGGCAAGCGCGACGTAGGTGCAGAGGAGGTCGAGCGCATCGAGTTCATTGTCTTCGTAGAGCGCATCTCCGGGACGGCGGCCGAGCGCGACGACTCCGGCCAGGCGGCCTCCGGCTTTCAGAGGCGCGAGGCACTTGAACAATTCGGGCGCGACGTTTCCGTTCGAGCTCAGAAACACCGAGTAGGTGGAAGAGTTGAGCACGATCGGCGAACGGGCCGCGTTCAGCGCGTGCACATGTTTGGGAAGGAGAGGAATGAAGGCCGGATCGGGCAGCAGCGCGAATCCCAGCGCAGCCGCCGAGGTCAGCATGGCAGGCTTGTCGTTGAACAGGAACAGCGCACCTTCGCGCGCGCCTGCCGCTTCCATCATGGCAGACAGCATCAGGCGCGACGTTTCCGAAAACTCGCGCTCGGACGTGAGCGCGGGTCCGAGTTCGGAAAGCGCTTCGACTGTGTGCAACAACCGCCGTAAGTTATCGGTCTGAATCGCCACCGACGAAGTGGGAGCCAGTACCAGAGCAGATTGAGCGTACCATGCGGGAAATGGTAGGCGCGAGAGTGAGATGTTGGTTAGCTTGATGCGGTGGTGACGAAGTTGTGAATACGTTTACGGGGTTGATTCCCCGCTCAAAGTAAGAAAAAGCTAACCACAGAGGGCACTGAGGACACAGAGGAGCACTGAGAGATGCGCGGAAGCGGGCAAAAGCCAGGCGCGGTGCTGGTTACGGGGGCGCGCGGATTTATGGGGCGGACGCTGGGGATGCTTTTACAGCGTGCAGGTTATCGGGTGGTGGGAGTGGATTTGCCAGGTGGCGCGGGATCGGCTGGCGAACAACTCGTGGGGGATATCACTGATCAGGAGCAGCTCCGGGCAGTCTTTGCATCGCGGAAGATTGAACAGATCGTTCATCTGGCAGCGATTTTGCCCACTGCTGCGCAACGGGATCCGCTGCGCGCGACCGAGGTGAATGTTCGGGGCAGCTTGCATGTGCTGGAGATGCCGCGCGAGTTCGGGGTGCGACGCGTGGTGTTCGGCAGTTCGCTCAGCGTGTATGGGACTTGTGCAGCAGATTATGTGGTGTCCGAGGCGGATCGGGCAGCGCCGGAGGATCTGTATGGGGCGGCGAAGGTTTACGTCGAGCAGATGGGAGAGGCTTACCGCGAGCGGTATGGGATGGAATTCGTCAGCTTGCGAATCGGGCGCGTGGTGGGGCCGGGAGCGCAGTCGACGACTTCGGCATGGAGGAGCCAGATTTTTGAACGGCTTTCGGCGGAGAGCCCGGCCCAGATTTCGCTGCCTTATGTGGCGTCGGAGAAAATTCTGCTGGTGCACGTGGACGACGTGGCGAGGATGCTGCTGCAGGCTGCGAGGCCGGCACATGCGGTTTACAACGCGTGCTGCGAGTCGGTGGCGGTGGGGGAGTTGAAGCGGCAGTTTGAGGCGTTGAATTCGAATTTGCGGGTGAAGTTGGGAGAGGCTGCTGTGGTGGGAAATCCCAGGATGGTCGATTGCTCGCGATTTTCGGGGGAGTTTAATTTTAAAATGCCTTCGATTTTCGAGCAGCTACGTGCAGCCGCGGGCGGGGACGCCCGCTAGACAGCCGGCGAGACGCCGGCGCTACGACTAAAAATGTTCGCGCAGTTCGGCGAAGGCGCCTACTATAAGGAGCTTTTGCTGGGGCGGGGCCTGGTTCAGTTCTTCGTGTTCCAGGATCCAGGTATCGCCGTGGGGGACGAAGACGGCGTGCAGTCCGGCGGCCAGGGCGGGGTTGATGTCGGATTTGGGGCTGTTGCCGACCATCCACGTGGACGCGTGAGTGCAGTCGTATTTATGGGCGATCTGCGCGTAGATCTTCATGTCCTTTTCGGGGACGACCTCGGTTGCGGCGAAATATTTCTTCACGCCCGAACGCTCGATCTTGCCGGTCTGCTCGAGCATTTCGCCTTTCGTGAGCAGAATCAGGCGGTGGCGTTGCGAAAGGTATTCCAGCGTCTCGGGCACTTCGTGAAGAAATTCGATGGAATGATTTTCAATGCTTTGGGCAATATTGCGAACCTGCATGTCCAGATCGGGAGTCACAGGCACGGGGCTCAACCGCTCGAAGGTGTCGACCAGGGCATGGGCAAAGCTCTGCAGACCGTACCCGTGCTTGACGATGCATTCCCGCTCCACGTCATTGAGAACTTCGCGCACCTGCTCGGCGGAAAATTCGTGGTGATTGAGGAAAGAAATGAAGCGCGCGATGGCGCGCTCGAAGTAGATGTTGTTCTCCCAGAGCGTGTCGTCGGCATCGATGAGCAGGGTTTGGGACAACGTCGCGCGGCTCCTAAGGAATGCAGAAGTAAATCAGAATGCAGAAGTTAGAAGGCAGAATGCAGAAGTAACACAGAAATGCAGAAGTTAGAAGTGAGAATGAAGAAGTAAGAAAATTCTGCATGCTCACTTCCTACTTCTGCATTCTGTCTTCCTACTTCTGCATTCTGCCTTCTTACTTCTGCATTCTCACTTCTGCATTCTGACTTCTCACTTCTGCATTCTTTATTCGCATTCTTACTCCTGCAATCTGACCTCAGCTGATCCAGTCCACTTTTGCTTCGGGGCCGATGATGCCGGCTTTGTGCCCCATGTCGAGCAGGCGGTGGACGGCTTCGCGGCCGTCGGAACCGTAGTCCAGGGTGCGCTCGTTGACGTACATGCCGACGAACTTGTCGGCCGTGGGCGTGTCGAGATCGCGGGCAAACTGCATGGCATATGAGAGCGCCTCCTCGCGGTGATCGAGGGCGTACTGGATGCTCTCGCGCAAGGCGGCGGTCGCGGCCGACATGAGTTGCGGGCCAAGCGCGCGGCGGATGGCGTTGCCTCCGAGCGGAAGGGGAAGGCCGGTGACTTTCTGCCACCAGCGGCCCAGATCGACGATGCGGTGCAGTCCGGATTTGTCGTAGGTCAACTGGCCTTCGTGGATGATGAGTCCGGCTTCGTACTTGCCTTCGAGCACTTGCGGGATGATCTGATCGAAGGGCACGACTTCGGTCTCAACGCCAGGAGCGAAAAGATTCAGCGCTAGAAACGCCGTGGTGAGCGTGCCTGGCACAGCGATTTTTTTGGTCTTCACCTCGCCTGCGGTAAACGGACGCGGGGAGACGATCATGGGGCCATAGCCTTCGCCAACGCTGCCGCCGCAGGCCATCAATGCGTACTTGTCCTGAATGTAGGGATAGGCGTGAAAGGAGATGGCGGTGACGTCGTAGACGCCTTCGCGCGCCTTCTGGTTCAGGGTCTCGATATCGCACAGCGTGTGGGTAAAGCGCAGTCCTGGGGTGCGGACCTTGTTGGTCGCCAGGCCGTAGAACATGAAGGCATCGTCGGAATCGGGGCTGTGGGCCACGGTGATCTCGCGGACGTCGGAGGACGAGGTATTGGCGGGCGATTTGGCAGTTTCGGAAACCGGGGTCATGGGGTCGTGAACTCCTAAACGGGACAACAGGTCGTGTCGTCTCCGACAGCTCGTGCGTCTCTAAACCGTGGGCGCTCGGTCGGTGCCAACTTTCAGTGACGGCGCCAGCGGACCGCGATGGCCGCCGCGAACATTACTTTGATGACTTCCGCGGCGAGGAACCAGTAGAGGCCGAGGTACGCCGCTTTGGCAAACGAATGAGTAAAGATGAAGAGCCAGCTCAGGCCTCCGGTGAACAGGAGAATTTCGGCGAGCAGGCCAGCGGTTGCTGCGCGCAGGAAAGACTTCGTTCCGCGCTCGAAAATGTAGCCCGCCAGGAACGCCACAAAGGGATAAACAAGGAGAAATCCTCCGGTGGGCCCGAATAGCTGGGCCATACCCCCAAGGCCGGTGGGATTGAAGACGGGCAACCCCATCATGCCTTCGACTAAGTAAAACGTAAGGGCGGCGAAGCCGCGACGGCTGCCGAGCAGCAATCCGACGATCAGAACCGCCATGTTCTGAGCGGTGAGGGGAACCGGCGTGAGCGGCATCAGCGGAATGGTGATGTGGGCGCAAAGTGCGACGAACAGGCTGGCGCCTACGACAAGTGCGGCCTGCCGGGAAGCATCCATCAGCCGCTCCTGGGGAGTGGCGACGGCTCGAATTGCGATTGCCATAAAACCTCCTCGCGACGGAGCCTCAGCGGGAGTCGAGGGTGTCGGCCCGGCGCCGGGCATCTGCGTCGCTCAACGTTCCTTCGTGCGCTGCGTGGGATTTCTGGAGGTGTTTGCGAAGATGGATGAATAATGCGATCACTACGCACACTACGACCAGGGTACTGATACCCAGGATCAAAAACCACCAGATCATCCGCACAGCTGGTTAGGATAACAGAAAGTGAGCGGGGAGCTATGAGCAACGGCATCAGGGATTGGTCAGTGCTCAGTGGTCAGTACTCAGTACTCAGTACTCAGTGGTCACTGCTCACTGCTCATTGCTCACGGCTCACTGCTCATTGCTCACCGCTCGCCTACGAGTTCGCTCTGCGCCTCTCGCGCATGGCGGCGACCCGCGTCATCATGAATTTGAGGCGGTTTTTGCCCCATTTGGTGCGAGTGACCGCTTTTTCAACTTCGAGAAAGGCGTTCGGGTCGTTCAGCGCCTTGCGCAAGTCTTTTACGAAAGGATGAATCTTGGAGTAGATCAGAAACAGTTCACCGCTGAAACCTGGCTGAAGAAATAGTTGTTCATTCAAGACGCCGGCATTCACGAAAGAGGCGACGATTCCCCAGTAGCCGCCAACCTGGCGAAGCCAGGCATTCTCCTCGGTGCCCATAGCCCAACCAACCTTTAAGAAGTCTTCCGCACTCTCTGGGAAAAATTCTCCGGCCCACCACGCGCGGGCTTTGCGCATTTCGGCTTCGCGGCGCAGTTCGTAGAGTTGCAGGATCAGCTGGGCGTCGGCGACGGTAGGCTTTTTGGCCATGAGTTTCCTTTCGGATTAGCAATGAGCTATGAGATACGAGCAGCGAGCATACCAGATCGCTCATCGCCCGCTACTCATGCTCACCGCTGATTATGCTGTTGTGGCTGCGGCTTCCGGAGTCGGCGCTGGCCGCTCGTAGTCGCATTCCTTGTTCGGGCAGGCGATGACCGGACCGGCCTTCAGGTTCTTCTCCACCAGGTACTCGCTGCCGCAGCTCGGACATTTTTCCGCGATCGGCTTGTGCGCCGAGGTGAATTTGCACTTGGGATAATTGCCGCAGCCGTAGAACGTGTTGCCCTTGCGCGCCCGCTTCTCGACCAGGTCGCCTTCCTTGCAGTCGGGGCACTTCACGCCAATGTAATTCTGCTTGACGTATTTGCAGTCCGGATAGCCGCTGCAGGCGGTGAATTCGCCGAAGCGTCCGTGGCGGATCATCATGTTGCGGCCGCATTTCGGGCAGAGCTCGTCGAGCGGGATATCAGGAACTTTTTTGCCTTGATCGAGACGGCGCGTGGTCTTGCAATCGGGATAGCCGGTGCAAGCCATGAACTGGCCGAAGCGTCCGCGCTTGAGAACCATGACGCGGCCGCAGTTTTCGCAGTATTCGTCAGCCCCGCCCGTTTCCTGCATGTCGGCGGAGTCGAGATCGGGCAGGTTGATGGGATTTTCCTTCGTGAAGGTGCAAGTATTCGGATCGTCTTTATCGTAGGTGCTGCAAGCATAGAACGAGCCGTGCTTGCCCCACTTGATCACCAGCGGCGCGCCACACTTTTCGCACTTTTCGTCGGTGGGCTTCTCCATCCGCTTGATGTTTTCCATGTGCTTTTCGGCGTACTTCAGGTCCTTCTGGAATTTCTTGTAGAAGTCGGCCATGGCGTCTTGCCACTTCTCTTTGCCTTCTTCAATTTCGTCGAGCTCTTCTTCCAGACGGGCGGTGTATTGCACATCGAAAATATCCTGGAAATTTTCGACCAGCAGATCGGTGACGACCAAGCCGATTTCGGTGGGAACGAACTTTCCGCCCAGTTTCTGCACGTACTGCCGTTCTTGAATGGTGGAGAGGATGGCGGCGTAAGTGGAAGGCCGGCCGATGCCGCGTTCTTCCAGTTCCTTCACCAGCGAGGCCTCGTTGTAGCGCGGCGGAGGCTCGGTGAAGTGCTGCTCGGGCTTCAGTTCGCGGAGCGTGAGTTTCTGCCCGGCTTCGAGCGCCGGCAGCTTGTGCTTAAGTTCCTCGTCCTCCTCGTCTTTGCCTTCCTTCGATTCTTCGTAGACTCTGAGGAAGCCGTCGAATTTCAGAACGGATCCGGTCACGCGGAACCAGAAGACGTCATTGCCGTTCTTCGCGTCGATATCGACCGTGGTCTGATCGAAGACGGCGGGATTGATCTGCGAAGCTACAAAGCGCTGCCAGATCAGCTTGTAAACCTTGAATTCATCTTCTTTGAGATATTGCTTGACCTGGTCGGGATGCCGCATTGCCGACGTGGGACGGATCGCTTCGTGCGCGCCCTGCGCTTCCTTCTTCTCTTTGAAAGTATTCGGAGTCTCGGGCAGGTACGTGGGACCGTATTCCTTTCCGACGTACTCGCGCACTTCCTGGATGGCTTCGGGAGCGACGCGAGTGGAATCGGTACGCATATAGGTGATGAGACCGACGGATCCTTCTTCGCCGAGCTCGACGCCTTCATAGAGGCGCTGCGCGATCATCATGGTGCGCTTCACGCTGAAGCGCAGCTTGCGCGAGGAATCCTGCTGCAGCTTGCTGGTCGTGAACGGAGGCGCGGCGTTGCGGCGGCGTTCTTTCTTGTCGACTGAGCGCACGACCCAATCGGCTTTTTCGAGAGCGACGCGGATCTTTTCGGCTTCTTCGCCGTTCGGAACCTCGATTTTTTCTTCGCCTTTACCCAGGAAGCGGGCGTCGAAAGCGGGAGGCTTCGAGGCGGCGAGGTGGGCGTCGATGGTCCAATATTCTTTTTTCTCGAACGCCTTGATTTCGCGTTCGCGCTCGACGATCAGGCGCAGGGCGACAGTCTGGACACGTCCGGCGGAGAGGCCGCGCCGAACTTTGTCCCACAGGAGCGGGGAAACTTGATATCCCACTAGGCGGTCGAGCACGCGGCGAGCCTGCTGGGCGTCCACCAGATTCTGATCAATTGCACGGGGATGTTCGAATGCAGCCTGCACGGCGCGCTTGGTGATTTCGTTGAAGGTGACGCGCTGGATGCGTGGAGGAACGACGGGCTCGCCCTTCTTCGGCTTCTTGGCTTTCTTTTTCTTCGCGCCGTTCTCTTCGAGTTCAAACGCAAGGTGGGCAGCAATGGCCTCGCCCTCGCGGTCCGGGTCAGGCGCGAGATAGATATGATCGGCAGAGGCGGCGAGCTTCTTCAGCTTGGCGACAACCTTCTCTTTGCCCGGGATGACGATGTAATCCGTCTCGAAGTCGTTGGAGGTATCGACCCCCAGAGTGCTCTTGGGCAGATCTTTGACATGCCCGAGCGAGGCTTCGACGGAGAAGTCCTTCCCCAGATATTTCTGGATGGTTTTCGCCTTGGCGGGCGATTCGACGATGACTAAACCTTTTGACAAAGTACCCTCAATTTCTATGGAGTCCGGTTTCGAAGCTAGCACGAATGGGCGGGAGGCAACAAGTTACCGGACGGAAGCTCTCAGCTCTCAGCTATCAGCTCTCAGCTTTTGCATCAGCGATGCCAGCATGCGTTTTACCTCCACCGCCTCATCGGAAAGTCGTCGATAATCCGAGGATCCCAGCAGCTGCAAATCGCGTGCAAGAAGAAGGTGATATTCCAATTCACTTGCCGAACCAACGGCGATTTGCAGAAAGCGAGCGAAATCCACATCGCCTTTGCGGCAGGCTCCTTCGGCGATATTTGCGCCGATTGAGACTGACGCCCTGCGCATCTGACTTGTCAAACCGTACATCTCCTCCCGCGGAAACGCGTTGCTGGCCTTGTAGACGTCGAGGGTCAGTGCGTGCGCCTTGTCCCATACCTTAAGATTCCTGAAGTCCTGCACAGAGCCTTCTTTCATCACAACGAAGCTGAGAGCTGACGGCTAATAGCTGATAGCTTGTTCAAAAGCTTTTTACGAAATTCTTGCCCGGCATCTGTCGGATCTTGCTTGTGAGCTCCAACTCGAACAGGGCGGCGAAGATTTCAGAGGAGGACATTTCCACTTCCAGCTTTTCGACGAGTTCATCGATGTGCGTGGCTTCGTCGGCTTTCAGCAGGCTCAGGATGCGTTTTTCGTGAGGAGGCAGCCCGTCGTCTGGAAATAGAGATGCCGACGAGCCGGCGGAGGATTCAGCGGAGGCGGGAGGGGTCAACGCAAGTCGTACTTCCTGCGGGAGATCTTCCCAGACATCTTCCCAGGTGGCTACCAGCTTGGCGCCCTGCTTGATGAGCGTGTTGGGTCCCCAGGAGTTCTTGTTGGTGACATTGCCGGGCACGGCAAAGACGTCGCGGTTGTGCTCCAGCGCAAGCCGTGCGGTGATGCGCGTGCCGGAGTACTCGGCGGCTTCCACCACCAGCACGCCAACCGACATGCCGCTGAGAATACGGTTGCGGATCGGGAAGTTCTGCGGAGCGGCAAAAGTGCCTAGCGGGAATTCGGAAATCAAAGCGCCCCCCAGAGCCACGATCTGCTCGGAGAGGCGCGAGTTCTCTTTCGGATAGATGACGTCGACACCGGTGCCAAACACCGCGACGGTCTTGCCCTTCGCGGCAATGGCGCCACGATGGCTGGCAGTGTCTACTCCGCGAGCCATGCCGCTGATGATCACCAATCCCTGCGCGGCAAGGTCGCAGGCCAGGCGCTCGGCCATGCCCGAACCGTAGGGCGTGGGGTGGCGGGTTCCGACCATGGCGATCCCCGGCCGCGTGAGGGCGTCCACCGCCCCGCTTACATAAAGGATGAGAGGAGGGTCATAGATCTCCTTGAGGCGCGGCGGGTAGGAGGGATCATCGAGGGTGAGCAAGGTAACGGAGGCAGACGCAGCGCGGGCGATCTCCTCGCGAGCCAACTCCGCGGATTTGCCGGTGGCGATCCACTGCGCTGAAACCGCCTGGATGCCGGTGGACTCGAGTTCGGTGAGCGACGCGGCGAAAACGGCGTCTGGCGATCCGAAATGTTCGACCAGCTTGCGGGCCTTGGTGGGTCCCAGGCCAGAGGTCAGAGAGAGGGCCACCCATTCCAGGAGGTGGGTGGCAGAAGGCGATACAACGCTAGTGGGCACAGAGTACTCCGAGGCGGACTGTAATGAGCGGCGGAGAACGCTGTCAAGGTCACATGTCACAGTGGGTTTGTTAAACTTGTGGAAAGCATGAAAAAGTTGCGAATTTCCGCGATCTCCTACCTGAATACAGCGCCTTTGATGCGGGATTTTGAGCACGAAGGGCGGCATTTCCCAAAGAAGGAAATGGATTCCCATTTTGAAATTTCTTATACGCTTCCGTCTGGGTGCGCCCGGGCGCTCGCGCAGGGCACGGCAGATATTGGGATTATCCCGGCAGCGGCGTATACGGGGGTCCCGGGGCTGGTGCTATTGCCAGAGGTGGCGATTGCTTCGCGGCGTCCAGTGCGCTCAATCTTGCTGGTCAGCAAGGTTCCACTGGAGCAGGTGCGGACGGTGGCTCTGGACACGTCGTCGATGACTTCAGTTGCACTGACCAAAATTCTTTTTCAGAAGTGGCTGGGCGGGGGACGCGAGTACACGGCGATGGAGCCGGATGTGGAGAAGATGCTGTTCCAGTGCGATGCGGGGCTAGTGATCGGAGATCCAGCGCTGCAGGTCGATCGTTCTCGATATCGGACTCTGGATCTGGCCGAAGAATGGATTCGCTATACGGGAAAGCCCTTTGTCTTTGCCTTCTGGGCGGTGCGGGAGGAGGCGTTGCGCGATGCCGATCCCGCGCTGGATTTGGCGGGAGTGTTTCGCGATTCGCGGGATCATGGATTGGAGAAATCCAGCCTGGACCAAATCGCCCGCGAGTGGGCGCCGCGAGTCGGTTTGAGCGAGACCGGAGTGCGCAGCTATTTGACGGAGAACATCTATTACCGGCTGGACGCGGGCTGCCTTGAAGGGCTGCGGTTGTTTTATCAGTACGCGGCGGAGATCGGGGCGCTACCTGTGGCGCCGGAGTTGCAGTTTGCGGAACCGGCGCGGGAAGCGGTACAGCGGGGCTAAAGCCCTCATCGTTTAGTGCCCTTCACGCGGCGCTAAAGCGCCGCTCTTCCACGGTGATTTACGCGTTAGCTGGACGCACTGCAGCCCGAAAAGTGGGTCGATCGATCACGGCCAGTTGACCGAGATGGCATAAACTTCCTGCGTCCCGATGTCACGCGTTACCAGCACGGAGCCGTCAGGAGCGGACATAAGACTGGGGCCGCTGTTGATCTCGTCGAGATAGTGCACATTTTTCAGGCTGAGCAGAGTCTCTATCCTGGCATCCGACAATCTCATACGGAATACAGTGGGATTGTTGCCCCCGGTGGAGTAAATGAAATACTTCCAGTCCGCAGAAGTCTGCCAGTTCACAAACTTGTCTGGACTCGTCACCACATCGCTCCATTTTTGCGTCTTGAAATCATAGCGAACGAGCTTCGATTGATCGCTGGCAGTGGCGATCAAGGCGTCCTGCGAGACGAACCACGCTCCGAGTGTGCCCTTCGAGTCGGGAATAGACGATATTTTTCCGCTGCGGATATCAATCAGCCGCGAGCTAAACGCATTGTCCAAGTATGAGGTCACTACCAATGAATTGCCATCGGGCGACCAATCCGGGGCTACGCCGTGGTCTGCCAGCTTGCGCGGAGTTCCTCCATTGATGCTGACGACGTAGACATTCGCGTCACCATCATTAAAGGCAACCTGGCTGCCATCTGGCGATATACGTTCGAATTCAATCTGCAAGGGCGGGTAGGTAAGTTGCAAGGGCTCACTGCCATCCGTCCGGCTTCGCCACAGGCTATGCTCGGGATAAGACTGATACGCTACCCAGCGCCCATCGCGCGAGAAAGTTGCATCCAGAGCCGAGATGCCACCTAGGAATGGATGGAACTGGCGGGTGTTGGTATCGTACTGAAGCAATTCTCCTCGCCGCAAAGCACCGACAGCATAGATCCGCTTTTCATCACGACCGGGAGCAATCGAGCTGTAGGAAAGCGGACCATTCGTGAGGCGAACGGGCGTTGAGGCTCCGCCGAAGAACCGCTTGTGTTGCGGCAATGCCCAGAGATCCCATCGGTTGTCCTCGCTGCTCCCGCGAAAAACGAGATACCTTCCGTTAGCTGTCCACCTCATGCAACACATTTGGGTAGGAAGGCCGGGCGCCCATTTGAGAATTGGATGAACATCGCTCCCATCAGCGGCAGATTCATATAGCACCCACGTGTGGGCCCCGAAATCGTCCGCGTGAAAAGCCAGACGCGTACCATCTGGCGAGATTTGCGGGGTGGAGCGGTATTTCGAGAGTTCATCAAGCTTGCGAGCATTCGAGCCAGCGGCATCTGCAACGAAAGTTCCCGAATCGAGGAGATAAAGGAGTCGGCCGTCAGGGAACACGCGGGCACTGAGAACATCGGAATCTCCAATGCGCCGAGTTTGTCCGGCGGGCAGGGGTACGAGCCACATGGTCTCCATGCGGGCCATGAAAGCGCCACTAAGAACCAAGATGGACGAGCCATCTCCAGTGAGTCCTGCTATCTCAGGGTTGAGCACCGGCGTAGGAATTTCCGCAGTCTGGCCTCCGTTGATCGAGACCTGCGCGATGCGAAAACTGCCGGCGGAGCCTTCGTTAAAGTAGATGCGCGAAGCGTCGGTCTCCAGGCCGCCGGCTTTGACCTGCCCGTCATTGGTGAGTTGCACCACCGATTCCACCACGGGAACGGCGCGTGATCGGAGCAATGAGAACGCAGCGATGGCAATAATCACGAAAGCGGACGCAGCAGCAACCATCCATAGCAAACCTTTACGCTGGGCGGGCGTTGCGAACACGGCAGTCGGGGCGGTGCCGGCATCGGACAAGGCTTCCAGAGCAAAGGCCAGGTCGGAGGCAGAATGGAACCGTTGCTGGGGGCTCTTCTCCAGGCAGCGCTGCACGACTTTTTGCAGCGCCGGAGGAATTGCGGACCCAGACTGGGTAACGCTGGGCGGCTCTTCGTTGAGGATCGCGCTCATCGTCTCGGCTGACGTGGGCTTGTGGAAGGCGCGCTTGCCGGTCAACATCTCGTAGAGAATCGCGCCCAACGCGAAGATGTCGGTGCGATCATCGGCCGCCTGCCCGCGAACCTGTTCGGGCGACATGTATCCGGCAGTTCCAAGGACCACACCGGGTTCGGTGCCTTCGGTGAGAGTGGGAGTGCCGGGGTCGGAGGCATGGGGTTGCTGGATCAGCTTGGCCAGACCGAAATCCAGAATCTTGATGCGTCCATCTCGCGTCAGGAAGAGGTTATCGGGCTTAAGGTCGCGATGGACGATTCCCTTTTCGTGAGCCGCGGCCAGGCCATGCGCGGTCTGAATTGCGTAATCGACAGCCTTGCGCACTGGCATAGGACCGCGAAAGAGTTGGTCGCGCAGTGTGCTGCCCTCCAGCAACTCGGAAACGAGGTAGGGAGCGCCTTCGTGAGTTCCCAGCTGATAGACCGCGAGAATGTTGGGATGGTTCAGGGCCGCGGCGGCGCGGGCCTCCTGCTCGAAGCGGCGCAGACGGTCAGGATCGCGCGAGAAGGATGCCGGCAGAATCTTGATAGCGACATCGCGGTTTAACTGCGGATCGCGTGCGCGATAAACCTCGCCCATGCCGCCTGCACCCAGCGGGGCGATGATCTCGTAGGGACCGAGTTTGGTGCCGGGGATTAGGGCCATCTTTGCGTGAGCCATTATAGCGAGGTAAGTCGCTGGGACCGCAGTGCTCGCAAAAGGGTTCAGGTGGACACCTCCGCATGAGTTAATCTTTGAGATGCACTTCGTGCGCACGAGACGCTTGTGAGCCTGTTTCAACCCATTCCGGATGCGGGCGCGGGAGATGCTACGCGTCCGTTGGCGGACCGCATGCGTCCGCGAACGCTGGATGAATATGTCGGCCAGGAGCATCTGATCGGGCCGGGCAAGCCGCTGCGAGTGCAAATCGAGCGCGACGATCCGGGATCGCTGATCTTCTGGGGCCCTCCTGGCACCGGCAAGACTACGCTGGCCAAGATCATCGCCAACATGACCAAGGCGGACTTTATCGAGTTCTCCGCCGTGCTGGCCGGGATCAAAGAGATCAAGCAGGTCATGGCCGATGCCGAACGGGCTCGGCAGTACGGCACGCGGACCATCGTGTTCATCGATGAGATCCACCGCTTCAACAAGGCGCAGCAGGATGCGTTTTTGCCGCATGTGGAGAAGGGCAATATCCGGCTCATCGGGGCAACAACCGAGAATCCGTCATTCGAAATTAATTCGGCCCTGCTTTCACGTTGCCGGGTTTACGTGCTGCAGCCTCTGACCGAAGAGCAGATTGTGCTGTTGCTGCGGCGGGCGCTGGCGGATCGAGAGCGCGGATTGGGCGAGATGAACCTGAGCGCATCCGATGAGGTGCTCAAAACGATTGCCAGTTACACGAGCGGCGATGCTCGCAGCGCGTACAACGTTTTGGAGGTTGCGGCGGGGCTGGCAAAATCCCCACCTCTCGCACAAGACGCGCGGACTGGCGCACGCGAATCGCGTGAGATCACGGAAGAGATCGTCAAAGACGCGCTGCAGAAACGCATTCTGCTGTATGACAAGGCGGGCGAAGAACATTACAACCTGATTTCCGCGCTGCACAAATCGGTGCGCAACAGCGATCCAGACGCCGCTTTGTATTGGCTGGGACGGATGCTGGAAGCCGGAGAGGATCCGCTGTACATTGCGCGCCGGGTGGTGCGCATGGCGGTGGAAGATATCGGGCTGGCCGACCCAAATGCGTTGTCGCTGTGCATGGCTGCCCGCGATGCGGTGGACTTCATCGGCATGCCGGAAGGAAATCTCGCGCTGGCGCAGGCAGTCGTCTATTTGTCGGTGGCGCCGAAATCGAACGCTTTATATACGGCGTATGGCGAAGTGCTGCAAGACGTGGAGCGTACGGCTGCGGAGGCGGTTCCACTGCATTTGCGCAATGCGCCTACGGGCTTGATGAAAGGGCTCGGCTACGGGCGCGGATACCAGTATGCGCACGATCTGGAATCTAAAGTCGCGGACATGCAGTGCCTGCCCGACAATCTGCGCGACCGTGTGTATTACCAGCCCACCAATGAGGGCATCGAGAAGCGCATTCGCGAGCGGCTGGAAGAGATCAAAAAGCAGCGGTCCCGCCTGCTCGAGGACAATCGGGCGGGGAAAAAGAAAAAATCCTGACCGCCTTCCGGCGCATCTGTAACCCAGCAGCCGGGATTTGTCTGATCGATTATGGCAACTCTTCCCAACGTCGTTAACAGTGAAATCTCGCCGCGCATTCTGACGGCCGATCTGGTCGAAGACCTGCAGCGCCTGCAAAAAGCTGCGCAAAAAATCACGTCCATCCTCGATCTCGACCAGCTCATTGACAGTGTCGTGAACGAAGTGACGGGCACGTTTGGCTGTCTGGAAGCGAGCATCTACCTGCACGATGAAGAGCGGGGCGAAATGGTTTTGGCCGGCGTGCAGGGCTGCGATGCCCACGGCAAGGGACATCGCCTGAAGATTGGCCGCGAAGGCATGGTCGGTTACGTCGCGTCCACGGGGCAGACGCGATATGCGCCGGACGTTCGCAAAGATCAGTATTACGTGGCCTGCCACGCAGGGATACGCTCCGAGGTCGCCATTCCGCTGCGCGTGGGAGAGCATCTCGTGGGCGTCTTCACCGCGTCGCATCCGGAGGTAGACGGATTCCCGCGGCAGCAGTTGCGGCTCCTGCAGGCCCTGTGCGATCACGTTGCCGTAGCCGTTCATAATGCGCGCCGCTTGCAGGTGGAGCGCGCCGAGCGCATTGTGCTTGACCGCGACGCGGAAGAAGCGCGCGCCATGCAGCAGGCGTTGCTACCAAAGAGTTCTCCTTACATTCCTGGATATGTGGTCAGCGGGCGCAGCGTTCCGGCGCGTGCCGTAGGCGGCGACTGGTATGACTTCATTCCCTTCCCTGACGGGCGCTGGGGAATCGTATTGGCCGACGTTTCCGGCAAGGGCACGGCGGCCGCCCTGCTTATGTCGGCCACGCGCGGCATGTTGCGCTCGCTGGCCGAGGCTTGCTGCAGCCCGGGCGAAGTACTGGCCAAATTAAATGAATTGTTGGTGAACGATTTTCCGGCAGGAAGATTTGTCACGCTGGTTTACGCGGTGCTCGACCCGGCATCGCGCACTGTGGTGTTTGCCAATGCCGGACACCTGCGCCCGCTGCTCATCAACGACGGTAACGAACAATTCCTGGAAGTGGAGCGTGGACTTCCGCTGGGCCTGGTGTGCGGCGAATATTCGGAAACAGAGATTTCATTGTCCCCGGGAGCTAAGCTGATCTTCTACAGCGATGGAATTACCGAGGCGACCAACGCGCGGGACGAGGAATACGGACTGTGCCGGCTGGCGGAACACGCGATCAAGCCTGAGGCGTCGGCCTTAAGCATCGTGGACGACGTGCAGTCATTTTCGAATGGTGCGGGCGTGCGCGATGATGCCAGCGTCGTGTTTATCGGCGTCCAGCGCTGATCAACGCATGCGCGCGCGGTGTTCCTTCAGGATGCAGCGGTCCATTACCACGAAAATTCCCGCCTTGCGCGCCTTCTCCGCAGATCGTTCGTGAATCACGTCTTCCTGCATCCAGATGGCCGGGACTTTAAGTTGAATCGCCTGGTCCACAACCTCTTCCACAAATTCCGGGCGACGGAAAATATTCACGATATCAATTTTCCCGGGCACGTCGAGCAGCGACGCGTAGGCCTGTTCGCCCAGGCATTCGTCGATGTTTGGATTGACGGGAATGATGCGGTAGCCGTGGCTCTGCATGTACGCCGAGACGCCGTGACTGGGGCGCAAGGGATTGCACGAGAGCCCGACCACGGCGATGGTTTTGGCCCTTCCGAGCAAATCGGCGATGGGATCGGATTGGGGGAGTGAAGCCACAAATGCCTCCGCTATTTCTTGTTCGCAGTTTCTAACTTCTGCTTGTACATTTTCAGCGCGAGCTTGCGAATCGTCTCTGAGACTTCCTTGTTGGCGGAAAGATTCTTCAGGTCCGCCGTCAGCAGATTCTTCATAAGCCCCAGGCCAAGATCAAGCGGGGTGCGGGGGTTCGCAACCAGGTTGCGCACCACGATGTAATTCTTCATGAAACGGCGCTTGAGCGGTATCTGGCGCAGCACGGCCTCCAGCACATTTTTCTGGCTGGCAAATTTTTCCACTTCCCCGTCAGAAAGCTTCGGAGCTTCGAGCACGGCCAGCGCCACGACCTTGGTACCATCGCGGATCAGGATGGAGCGCTCTTCCTTATTGCCTTTCAGCGCCAGTTGGATGCGGCCCTTCACGTCCAGCGCATTAATTTTCTGGACCGTGTTAACCCGCTTAGTGGGGTCTTCCGCAGCCTTTGGCACCGCCGGAACACGCGGCTTTGTAGCGGCAGCCGGGGCTTGCGGCTGTGGCGCTTCCGCGGTTTCGGCCGCGTGCGAATCGGGCATCAGAAGATCCATCATCCCGCCAATCGCCTGAAACGGTTTCTCGCCTTCGGCGGCAATTTCAACCGAGTGTTCCTGCAGGTAGTAAAATACGGTTTCGTCCTCGGCGCCGAACGTTGCGTCGGAGTACTCTTCGGATTCCGATGCGGCGATTTCGGATGGCTGCGCATCGGCAGGCACTTCGCTCTTTTCAACAGCACCCGCAGCGGCCGCCGGATCTTGCGCTTTGTCGTGTGAACCCACATCTGCCTGAGCGGTCCCAGCTACAGGGATTGCGTCTAGCAATTTCTGCAGTTCTGCGCTCTCTTCTTGCCTCAGGTAAGGACTCGACCGCAGGGTCTCAAGCGCGGCGCGCAGGGAGCGCACGCGCGGGCTCTTGAGCATGATGTCAATGGTGTCGCGGAGAGCCGAGCCGGCGAGCTTTACGATTTGCGCTTCCCGAACCGAAGGATTCTCCAGTAAAGCCGGCAGCAGCTTGGGACGTACATTATCGGGCGAGATGAAATAATTCAGGACTTCCGGGGCGGTTGCAGGATCGCCGGCGGCCGCTAGCGATGCTTTTTCGTCCCACCCCGCCAACGTCATGCGCGCCACTTCGCCGAATACCTTGTTGTAACGCGCGAGGTAAACCAGAATTTCGATGTTCTCCGCCGGAGGCACTTGCAAGGCGCCACGCGCGGCAAACTGCATCATGTTGGAAGGTAACTTGGAAGCGCGGATTTGATCAATCATGCGCGCCATGACTTCATACCTCGGGCCCAGTTTGATGAACGGTATTCAGACCCGCTTCGGCTAACAACTCCAGTTCATGCACGGCGAGTTCGAAATCCCGCGTAATGCGGTTCGGCTTGTATTGTAAAAAGAGATCGCGCAAGGTGCGATAGTACCAAAGTGTGCCTTCGCGCCCGCCGTTGAACCGTGACCAGATGGATTCGCCAACGGCGCGGTAATCACTGAGAATGGAGCGGACGTTATTGAGCTTGTCGGCGGCCGAGACCAGGCGCGTATCGGAGCTTTCCTTCCTCAGGCGGCGGATGTAGCTTTCTTTGCGCTCGCGCCACGGCGGCTTGGGCAAAATGTAAGCGTCCGTGCATCCATCCACCATTTTGGCGACCCTTGGGCCGAAGCGGCGGTGGACCTCTTTCAGCATGGGGGAGCCACCGCAGTCTTCGACGACATCGTGCAACAGGGCGGCAATGGCGAGATCTTCGTTGCCGCCTGCCTCAAGGACCAGCGAAGTGACGCCCATCAGGTGCGCGATATAGGGAATCGTAGAAGCTTTTCGGGTTTGCCCCGAGTGCTTTTCGGCCGCAAACAGAAACGCGCGCAGGAAGCGTTGGCCAAGCTTCTTATTTCCCCGTGTCCTCTGTGCTGTCTTTGCTTTCATTGTTGCTATTGCTTTTCCCCGCGCCGCGCCAGCAAATAGGCGCGGATGAAAGGCTGCAAATCTCCATCGAGCACGCGATCCACATCGCCGACTTCAGTCTTAGTGCGGTGGTCTTTGATCATGCGATAGGGCTGCAGAACGTAGGAGCGAATCTGGGAGCCGAATTCGATGTCGAGCTTGGAATCTTCAATCTTCTTCGTGGCGGCGCGCTTCTTCTCCATTTCGTATTCGTACAGCTTGGAGCGCAGCATGCTCATGGCGCGCTCACGATTCTTGTGCTGCGAACGCTCATTTTGGCAACTGGCAACCAGTCCGGTCGCAATGTGGGTGATACGTACGGCGGAATCGGTGGTATTGACATGCTGGCCGCCCTTGCCGCTGGAGCGATAGGTATCGGTGCGGATATCTTCCGGCTTGATGACGATGTCAATGCTGTCGTCGATTTCCGGCGAGACGAAAACGCTGGCGAACGAAGTATGGCGGCGCTTGGCCTGATCGAACGGGGAGATGCGCACCAGGCGGTGCACCCCGATTTCACTTTGCAAAAGCCCGAACGCATAATCGCCATTCACCGCGAAGGTGGCGGACTTCAGGCCTGCTTCTTCACCGGGCTGGTAATCGTAGAGTACGGTCTCAAAGCCTTGCCGCTCGGCCCATCGCAAATACATGCGCAGAAGCATGTCTGCCCAGTCCTGCGACTCCGTGCCGCCGGCGCCCGGATGGATGGTGACGATGGCGTTGCGGGCGTCGTTCTCTCCGGAGAGCAGCGTTTCGGTTTCGAGCCTGTCGATCAGGTCGCGGAGCAAGCCGATTTCGCGCTGCAAGTCGCCATCGACATTTTCGCCTTCTTTCGCCAGATCAAAATAGGCGGCAATATCGTCGCTGCGGCGAGCCAGATCGGCGTCCGTGGCCAGCACGTGCTCCAGGCGCTTCTTCTCGCGCATCACCTGCTGCGAACGTAAGGGGTTCGACCACAAATTCGGGTCGGCAGCCTGCTTTTCGATTTCGGCTAATTGCGGGCGGATCTTGCCCGTGTCAAAGATACTCCCGAAGTTCGTGGACCTTTTTGCTGACCTTCTCGTATTCCTGTTCCAGTTCTTGATTCATGAGGGCAGTGTGACCTTGCTTCCGATTCTAGGAGCAATAAAGCGCGCAAGCAGCGCGCCCAACGAAATTATCGCACAGGCGTAGGCGAACCAGTCACCGTGACGGGTGTAGAAGGTGGTGACGGAAGTGACGGCATAAGGCGCGAGTAAGGTCGCGCGCTGCTTGCGCGGAATCCGTGCGGCGATGCGTCCCCACGGATCAATCGAAGCCGTGACGCCGGTGTCGGTCGTGCTCAGAATCCAGCGATTGTTTTCGATGGCGCGCATGCGGGTCTGGTTAAGGTGCTGCGCATACGCTCCGCTGTCGCCATACCAGCCGTCGTTCGAGATGTTCACGAATACCTGTGCGCCTTCATTGGCAAACTGACGTATCTCGTCAGGAAAAACCGATTCGTAGCAAATAAAGATGCCTAGGCGTTCGTTACCTGCATCGAGTGGACGGCGGGAAGTGCCGCGTTCGAATGCGCCGACTTCCTTGGTGAGCCCCCCGGCGAAGGAAAATAAGCTCGGGAACGGGAGATACTCGCCAAAAGGTACGAGGTGGACCTTGTCGTAGCGGGCGGTCCAATCTCCCGCCGGGCTGATGACGGCGGCGGAGTTGAAGACCGGGGCATTGTCATTCGGGCGAGGGGCATTGCTGCCGATTGAACCGGTGACAATCCAGACTTTTGTGTCGCGGGCGAGGGCGCTGATAGCGTCACGGAATTTTGGATCGTTGACGAAAAACGGCGCCGGCGATTCCGGCCAGACAATCAAGGCGATTTTGTCCGAAGTATGAGCGGATTGCTCTGTGAGGTGAGCCAGTCCGCTCAACGTCTCCTGAAAGTAAGCTTGAGTCCAGTCAGCGGAAACGGGGATGTTCTGCTGCACCAGGAGCGCGGTGCGATCTGGATGTGCAGCCGGCGCTTCCACCAAACTACCGGCCTGTAATACCGCTGCGGCGGCAAGCGCGGCGATGAACATAGCGTTGCGCCGCTCACGGGGGATCAGGAATGCCGCGGCGAGCGCCACGTTCACCAGCAGGATCTCGAAAGAGATTCCGTACACTCCAGTCCAGGCCGCGATGCGGCAGAGGGCAACGTTGTCCACCTGCGCAATGCCCAAGAGATCCCAGGGGAATCCGGTGATGCGCGTGCGGGCAAGTTCAACTGCGACCCACAAAAATGGCGCGAGCACTAAGGCCCGGCGGTGGTCGCGCGGCCGCGCCAGCAGGCTTACAAGCAGGCCGAACAATCCGTGATAAAGACCCAGATAGCAGCAGAAGAGAAATAACGCGAGCACGGCCGCCGGCGCGCTGAGGCCGCCATATTCACGCATGGTGTTATAGATCCAGTAGCACGTTCCGGCGTACCAGAGGATGCCGCAGATGTATGCCAGAAGGAATCCTTGCGCGGGAGAGGCTGGTCGCAAGCGCACCGAATCGCTGGTCTCGAGTTCGCCGGCGGGACGCGTCCGCAGCAGCGCCACAATGAGCGGGGCAAGCGCAAACCAGGACAGAACGTAAAGCCCGGGCAGCGGAAAGATTAGAACCTGGAGCAAGGCTGAAAGTACTACCAGGAGCCAGGCGCTGGAATGAATTTGCCGCACGGCAAAGGATAGCAAAAGCAGTACTCGGTACTCAGTTGTCAGGGGCCAGTTCTCAGGGGCCAGCCAATTTCGATGGAACGCTTAATTTGGATCGCAGGTAGTCGACAATTTCTGACGTCACATAATTCGGCGGCTCGATGCGGAAAATGGGGCGGCCCGCCAGGGGCTTGAGGGATACTGATTCCCAGGCTGCGGTGCTGAGGCCTTCATGCAGGATTGCGGCATCGGCTCGGTCGAGAAATTCGCGGGCGGACGTTTTGAAGTCGGCGGTGTCCGGGTCAAGGATGGTCAGGTACAGATCCGGACGGAGAAATTTCAGGACGCTGTTCGATTCGATGATTACGTTGGCGGCGCTTCCTAATTTTTTGCGCAGGGCGGGCATGGCTTCCGCGAGCCGTCCCTGCTCGGTGCGTACCCAAAAGACGGGAGCGGCTCCGGCTGCCAGGAACCGCGAGGTATCGGAATCGCCCGAACGATCGTGCTCTTCGGAGATCGCCCAGGAGTGATCCGAGGTCGCGCAGTCGCAGGCTTCGCCGTTGGCCGAGCAGATTCCATGGCCGTACTGCGTAATCTTCACCGCGGTCCACTGGTATTCGGGCAGAGCAGAGATCAGGCCGGCGACGACGCTGGTCTTGCCAACGCTGCGTGAATGACCGCCGATTACCACCAGCGCCACTAGAGAACTCCCTTTAGAAAAGAAAATTCGTGCCGATGGGCCGGGGGCGAGACGCCCCCGACAGCCGGCAAGATGTCGGCGCTACTTTTTCGCGAGTCGCGCCAGCGTTGCCAGCTGCTTCAAGCATTGGCGCAGCGGCTGCGCCGGGGTTCCCCAGAACGCCACCCCTTTGCCGCGGAGAATCTTGTTCGGCAAAACCCCGCCCTGCCCGCCTAACATCACACCTTCTTCGATGCGGGCATGCTCGCCAATGCCCACCTGCCCGCCCAGAACCACTCCATTTTCGATGACGATGCTTCCCGAAAGCCCGGTTTGTGCGGCGATCACAACATCTTCTCCGATGTGGCAGTTGTGGCCGATGTGCACGAGGTTGTCGATTTTCGTGCCGCGGCGGATGCGGGTCTCGTCGAGAGCGCCGCGGTCGATGGTGGCATTGGCCCCGATCTCCACGTCGTCTTCGATGACTAACCGTCCGACCTGCGGGAATTTTTCATAGTGTCCGGTCTGGCGATCGCGGACGTAGCCAAAACCATCGCTGCCCAGCACGGCTCCGGCGTGCACGATCACCCGACTCCCCAGCGTGCTGCCGGGATAAATCGTTACGTTGGGATAGATCTCGCAATGCTGGCCGAGCACGACACCGGCCCCGATCGCGCAACCCTCGCCAATGCGGGCGCCGTCTCCGATTTGAGCCCGTTCGCCGATCACGGCGCGAGCCGCAATGCAAACGCCTGCCCCCATTGCGGCAGTAGGATGCACAACCGCCGTGGCATGCACGGTCGACTGGGCGCCATCGATGGACTCCCGCTGCAGCAACCGCGCAGCACGGGCGAAAGCTAGCTTGGGATGATCGCTAATGAGCAGCGAACGGCCGCCATTCACCGTGGAAGCGAAATTTCCCGCAATCACCGCGCCTGCTTGCGATTGCAGAGCTCCGGCCAGATGTTTTTCATCTTCGACGAAAACAAGGTCGGCGCTCGAAGCCGAGCCGATGCTGGCCACGCCGCTGACAGTGGCCTGCGCATCGCCAATCAGGCGGGCGCCCACCGCATCAGCAATCTGCTGGAGCGAACATTTCATCGCTTTCAATGTATCGCAGCGGGCAAGGTGAGGAAAGAGCGGGATTCCCGATCAGAGGTGTTCGGCCAATGCTCCAGTGACGCTGCACGTGGCGGCCCCCTGACACATCACAAAATTTCCACTGCCCGCGTTACAGGTGCTCGCGCTCGCGCCTGGGGTCAAGGTCCAGGTCCCCACGACAACGCCCTTGGTGAGGGAGCCGACCGTTGTGGTCGTGCCGTTGGAGGTACCTGTCAATTGTCCGGTCAGTGCAAGGACGCTCCCGTTGGCTTTCGACGTGATGGTCAGGCTCAGAGTGCCTGTGACCTGGCCTGCGTTGCTCGTCGTGAAAGACGCGGTGCCTGATTCAGTTTCGGCATTGAGCGCGGTGTCAAAGCAGCTCGATTGATTAAAGAAGGAGATACCGTTGATATTGAGTGGTCCGCTATTGGTTACAGAGAAGGCAACCACGAAATTCAGCAGGCTGGCTTGCGCCGTGCCGCCGGTGAGCTGGGCCTCCCAGTTACCGGTCGTGGCGGTGTTGTTCACGGTAGAGGTATTGGGGCTGCTGCCGCAGGCGCAGACAGAAAATTCCAGAGCCAATACCACCAGCATGGTGAGCAGCTTCTTCATGAATCTCCCTTGGGTCGTGGATCTTTATGAGAATAGAGAGATGCGGGCGGGGCCGTCAATGGATGTAAGGCGGGCTCGCGAGCTTGGCTTCCGGCTTCCAGTCGACTCGGCTTGTAGTCCGAAGATTCTTGCCGGCAGCCGGGAGCGGCAGCCGGATGCCCTGCTGTCGCGATCTATTCATAATCGCCGCTTTCGTGCGCGCCAACGCTTGCAGCCGGCCTGCGGACGCGGCGCCCGCGCCACATCGGCTACGCGCCGCGTTTCGACTTCAGCTCCGCCAGCAACTGCTCGATCCTGTCCTGTTTTTCGAGCGCCGCGAGGCGGTCGTCGAGATTGTCCGACGCGACTTCTGACTTCGCCTGGCTCACCGCTTCCGAGTGCGCTACTTTGCGTTTCATGCGATCAAAGGCCGCAGCCTTCGAACCATCTCCGGAGGCCATGCGCGCGTCGCTTGCCTTGCCTACGGCGCGCGCGCGGCGATGCTGCGCGATCAGGACATCAGCCTTAGCTTCGGCTTCGGTCAGCTTCTGTTGGAGTTGCCGCAGCGCTCCCTTTAGATTTTCAACCTGCGCTTTCTGGTCGGAAACCTGGTGGGTGAAGTTCTCGCTCAACTCGCGATAGCTTTCCACGCGTTGCAGCGAGGCGCGCGCCAGGTCGTCTTCTTTCTTGTCGACGGCAAGCTCGGCCTTGCGCATCCATTCGGCGACTTTTTCTTCATTCTCTTTCTGTTTCTTCTCCAGCAGGTGCTGATCGGCAATGGCGATGGCGACCTGCGTCTTGACCTGCAGAAGCTGGTTCTGCATGTCGAGGATGACTTGCTTGATCATCTTTTCGGGATCTTCGGCCTTGTCGATCAGGTCGTTGAGATTGGCCCGGACTAATGTGGAAACGCGCTCTAGTAATGCCATGGTGAATCCCCTTTCTCGCTTGAGCTATGAGCTCTGCTATGAACCAGCGGAAAATGCGCCTCTGGCTATGCCGGTTCCGATAACGATTCCTACGACGGCGAGGCCCACTCCCGCCTGGATATGGAAATAACCCGTGAGGAGGCCTACTGCCGCCAGCACCGCGGTGAATAGCACGACGGCGGCTCCGATTTTCTTATTCGATGTCATGACGATCTCCTGGCTTCATGGGCACGATGGATGGCCGCGCATTCCGGACACTGCGGTTCTTTGCGCTGGAGTGTGGACCCAAGCGCCATGCCGATGGCGACTCCCACCGCCAGCCAAACTCCCATATGCCCGGCGACCACGCCGAAAACCGCACCCAGAGCGGCTCCTAACGCTATGCCTAATCCCGCGTGTTTGGGTTTGCTTTTCATAACCTTGCTCCATCACAGCTTCCGCTTTCCGGCTTCCGGCTTCGTGCGTTCCCGCATGGCGGGAGCCCAAAGCCGGAAGCCGAAGCTGACCCCTCGCACTACGCTTTCGGCAGCTCGGGCGGCTTAGGCGTCTTGTCGCCGATCTGTCGCACCTTGCCGAGCAGTTCGGACATGGGGATGCCGGAAAGCGTCTCGAACAACGCCGGCATCTGCGCCGCCATCTTGGTGATGTCGCCGGTGATCTTGTTCAGGCCGGCAGCTTCCCCGTTCCCCGTCGACACGATGGTGATCTTGTCGACATTCGCGAGCGGGGCAGCCAACGCCTTCACCACCTCGGGCATGCTGGCGAACAGCTTGTCGATCACCGCCGCCTGGTTGTATTCCTGGTAGGCTTCGGCCTTGACGTTCATCGCCTTGGCTTCGGCTTCCCCTTTCTTGAAGATGATTTCGGCTTCGGCCTCGCCCTGTTGACGGATCGATGATGCATGCCCTTCGGCCTCCGCCATCAGGCGCTGTTTCTCGGCTTCGGCAAGAGTCTCAATGCGCTGACGCTCGATTTCGGCTTGCTTCAGCACGGTCGCGATCAGCTCTTTCTCGCGCCGGTTGATCTCCGCCTCCTGCACCTTGACCTGCTGTTCTTTCTCGACCTGCTGCACCTTCACCTGCTCGGCGATGACCTGCTGCTGCATGATGTTGGTCTGGATGTCGTAGGCCTTGTCGGCTTGCGCCTGCTGGCGTTTCGTGACTTCGAGGAATTGCGCTCGCTTCACTTCGAGGTCGCGTTGCGCCTCGGCTTGCTTGGCCAACGACAGCGTCTCCGCCAACACGCGCTCCTGGTCGGCCTGAGCTTTCGCCACTGCCGATTCCCGCGTCGCCAGCGCGCGCTTGATCGCCGTATCGCGATCGGCCTCGGCCGCCGCCACGTCGGCATCGCGCTTGATGCGGGCGACGTCGGGGCGTCCCATGTTGGTGATGTATTCGTTCTTGTCGCGGACTTCTTTGATAGTGAACGAGATGACTTCCAGGCCCATCTTGTTCATGTCATCGGCGCAGGTGGAGCGCATGCGGTCGGAAACCATCTCCGGCTGCTTCACGATTTCTTCGACGGTCAGCTGGCCGATTATGCCGCGCAGGTGGCCTTCCATCACCAGGCGGATCAGGCCTTCGCGCTCCTGATCGGTCTTGGTCAGGAATTGCTCGGCCGCGGTGCGAATCGACTCGTCGTCAGATTTCACCTTGATCTGCGCGACGGCTTCCACAGTGACGGCGACGCCTTGCTTGGTGTAAAGGTCCTGTTGGGGAGCCACATCGAAGGACATCAGCTCCAGCGACAGCCCGCGGCAGATCTGCACCATCGGCAGCACCATCGTGCCGTGGCCCTTCACAATGCGCGTTCCGCCCAATCCATAAACGATGAGCGCTTCGTGCGGCCCCGCCTTGCGATAGATCCTGGCCATTCCGCTGATCAAAAAGAGGATGACCATTGCGGACAGGCTAACTACGATCCAAATCTCGACTCCGTGAGAAATCTCCGGCATAACGCCTCCTGTTACGAATGCGGTTGAAGAAGTGTTGGTACTGAGTCACTCGCTGCGGGGGAAATCGGGCCCACCAACTCGGAATGGGCCGGCTGCGCTTTCAGATTGAACTCGACGATCCAATTGTTGGCATACCAGATAAGACCCAAGAACAAATAAAAGACCACCAGCATGGGCCATGCTGCGCGCGGCTTCTGTGCCCGTACGATAAGAGCTGAAATTGTGAAGACGACCTGCATGAAAGCCAGCATCCCCAACGTCAGCATCAGCGACCCTTCGCGAGACGTATAGCCATTCGGCTGCCAGTTAGCGTCGAAATGCACCGCCATGCGCGCGGGCAAGCGATCCCAAGCCCGCCAATAATTCAGAGCGATCGTCACCAAGGGCAGCCACATCGCGACCACCAACCACTTGTACGCGCTTCCAAACATTGGGCCTCCGCTCACAACTCTTGCTTGACCCCCGAGAAAAAAGCGTAATTCTCTGTGAACCTCGGTGACCTGTGTGGTTCAAGCTTCTTTGCCATTGGTACTAGCTTCGTCCATTTCGCCAGACATCTCGCTCCACAGGCGAACGTAGGCAATTCCCTTTTCGTAACGCGTGACTACGACTTCGGTCCCTTTCGCGATCGCGCTCCCGTCTTCGCTGCGGGCGCCGCACACGCGGCGTGTTCCGGCCTGCGAATAGATCAATTCGCCAGTGCCTCTCTCGCGGATCGGCACGGAAAGTTTTCCAAGCACTCCGACCATTTCGAAGTCGGCCGGATCAAGGCACTCCTCGTCGGAGATCAGGACTTTGGTCAAAAACAAAAAGATGATTGCTCCCCCAATGAGCCCGCTCACAATGGAGAACAGCAACGCTGTACCCACCCAAAAAGCGGAAAAGCGCGTCAACAGATAACCCGTACCGCCAAACCATGCCAGGAAAGCGGCGATGGACGGAGGATTGAACGGCGAAACGCTGGCTCCGTGCGCCGGCTGATTCGCGTCGGATGCTTGCGCAGCGCCCGGCGTAGCTGAGTGTCCTCCTGCACCCGGACCATGCGCCACGGGACCATGCATAGAGGGCAAGTGTCCGGCGTGACTATGAAAGTGAGGCAGATGAAGTTTGCCGAAGCGCGATCCGCCGAATACGAACGAAAAAAAGCTGAAGCAAAAACCGACTGCGAAACAGATCAAGTAAAAGTCTGACCAGGTCATCGGATTCGCCTCCCTTCCGCACTCGGCACGCGGCGATGGTTGTTGCCTGCCAGCGCCACATCTGGACGCAAAGCCTCCAGCAGGCGCTCTGCCAGACCCGGCGTATCGAGGATGGCGCCCAGCAGCAACAGGCAGCGCCGCGTGTCTTTCTCGCGCGCGGCTTTGATCAGCACGTGGCTGACTTCCGGATCGTTCGCAAAACGTTCGGACCCTTGCAGCAGCCAGACATCCAGCTGTCCTTCGGTGGTGCGCAAATCCGAAGTCAACTCGGTGTGGTAGCCCTCAGGGTCATCCACCAGGAATCCCGGATGCACTTTGAAAAACTTGGCCAGCAGCGCGCGCGAAGATTGCGTCATGTGCGGGCGGGCGCCGCTTTCAATCTGCGACAAGTACGACTGGCTCATCGTCTTGCCGGGGCCGAGCTCGTCGCGGATGGCGCGCACCAGTTCGAGCTGCGTCATCGGTCGGCCCAAACCGCGCAGCGAACCTTCCACCTCGCGCAGGTAACGGATTTTCTCGCCCAGCTTCATGGAATCGCCCAAGGCAATATTTCAAATCGAGATATTTATATTGCAATTTGTAATTTATGTCAAGATTTGTATTTGCAGCAGAATGAACGACTTACGCGGGTGATGGGCTTGCGCGCATCGAGCTCAGAGCAAATCTGAGGGCTCACAGCTCATCGCTCATGGCTCATTGCTCGTAGCTAAAAAAAGCCCCCGGCTGGCCCGGGGGCATTCACTCTCTTCTTTTCGCTTTTGTCGCTGGGGAAACTTACTGCCGGCGTCCGTTGTGCTTGTCGCGATAGATCTGGCGCGATTCGCGATTTTGCTGGCGGTTGACTTGCTTCTTTTCCTGCGTGGTCAGCTTGCCGCCGTTGGCAGCGCGATCGTTGCGCACTTCATTGTTAATCCGCGCTTCATTTTTCTCCAGACGCGTTGCTTCCCCAGCCGTGAGCTGTCCGCTCTTCACACCCTGCGCGATGCGGTCCTGCTGGTTCTCAGCGCGCTTGCCGACTTCGCTCTTGGGTGCGGTGTTCTGCGTAGCAGAGTTGTGCTTGTCCTGATAAATCTGTTTCGAGAGCTGGTTCTGCTGCTGCGTCAGGGTCTTTTTGTCGGCCGTCGTCAGCTTTCCATTATCCAGGCTGCGCATGTTGCGCTCTTCGTGATTGAGGGTTGATTCCTTCTTTTCCAGGTTCTTGGTTTCGCCGGCAGTCAGTTCGCCGCTCTTTACGCCATTGGCGATGCGGTCCTGCTGGTTCTCCTTGCGGTCTTGAATGGTTTGCCCCGTGACCGGCGTTGATGTCGCAGTTTGAGCCACAACCGGCAGCGCCAAAATCCCAAGGGCGGCGCTGAGAAAACTAATCTTGATCGTGCGATTCATAGAAGTCTCCGTTATTTTCTGGTGTTTTCAATCTCTACTGCTTGTGGCCACGGGAGAAGAAACACAGCGCGTACGGAAATGTTGCGGACGCTTTATGTGCTTTGCTTGCGGAGTCTTAGGGCGGTCGCCGCGAAAGCACGGCTAGTGCTGGCCGCTAAAGTCCGGCTTCGATGCGCGACCGGGGATCGAGATAATCCCGCAGGGCGTCTCCAATGAAATTGAAACTTAGCACGGCCAGCATGACGGCCAGCGCGGGAAACAGCACCAGGTGCGGCGCTTCGAAAAGATAGACGCGGCCATCGTTGAGCATGGCTCCCCAACTCGCAGTCGGCGGCGGTACTCCCAGCCCGAGAAAACTCATGGTGGCTTCGGCGAGGATCGCGCCCGCCATTCCGATAGCCGCCTGCACGATGACGGGCTGAATAATGTTAGGCAGAATGTGGCGCACAATGATGCGCATATCGCTGGCGCCGAGGGCGCGCGCGGCTTCCACGAACTCGCGTTCGCGGGCGCCGAGCACTTGTCCGCGAACCAGGCGCGCGTAGCCTACCCATCCACCCAGCGAGAGCGCGACCACGAGATTGAAAATGCCGGGCCCGCGAAAGGCTACGAACGCAATGGCGATCAGGATCCCCGGAAACGAAAGAAACGCGTTCATCAGAACGATGTTGACGAAGCGGTCAATCGCGCCGCCGTAGTATCCGGCGATGGAGCCGATGATGAGCCCGAGCGTGAGCGAGGTGAGCACGACGCAACTGCCGACCAGCATCGAAATCCTCGCGCCGTAAATGACGCGGGAAAGAATGTCGCGGCCCAGTTCGTCAGTCCCGAACCAGTGCGCATGCGACGAAGGCGTCAGACGCGCAGGCAGATCAATGGCAGCCGGATCTTGCGGAGCAATGAAAGGCGCGAACACTGCCAAGACCACAAAAACAATCACCAGCACAACCCCTGCTGCGGCCAGGGGATTATTGCGGGCGTGACCGCTTACTATCCGCAGGACTCGCGAAGGGAGCACGGTAGCAGATGCCGTGGCAGCGGACATGAAGGGATGGTAAACCGCCGTTCGCAGATCGTCGATATTTATCGAACAAATTTACCTTATTTAGGATGAGCGGCGAACTTCAACTTGCCCGCATTTTTCTTCATCAATTTCTTAAAACGCTCTAGCCCGATGGCCTCACGTTGAGCCAAAAGCTGAACCGCTACCTTGAGATCAGTTACCGATTGTGTTCTCCTAGAAAGAAATGCCGGAGCAGATCGCATCTCCGGTCCACGTTGCGCGCCGTAACCCTCAACCTCCAGCTTACATTCTGAGGAGAAAAATTATGAGTAAAGTCTCGTATATTCCCAAAGATTACAACTCCGTCACACCGTATCTGATCGTCCGAGGCGCGGCTCATGCCATCGACTACTACAAGAAAGTGTTCGGCGCCACCGAACAGGTTCGCATGAATGGCCCCGACGGCAAGGTCGGCCACGCCGAACTGAAGATTGGGAACTCGCACATCATGCTGGCCGATGAAAATCCAAAAATGGGACAGGGCCACACCAGCGCGGCCACCATCGGCGCCAGCCCCGTAAGCCTCTATGTATATCTTCCTGACGTAGACCGCGTGGTCGAAAGGGCGGTCGCCGAGGGCGCGAAAATCCTCAAGCCCGTCGAGACCCAGTTCTACGGAGACCGCTCCGGCTTCATTCAGGATCCGTTTGGACATCTCTGGGGCGTGGCAACGCATGTGGAAGATGTGTCGCCCAAGGACATGGAAGAACGAATGAAAAAACTGGTGCCGGCAGCATAGATTGCGGCACGCGTAGTTTTGAATAGCGAGGCGGAGCGGCGACGCTCCGCCTTCTTATGTCTGGACGCTATGCGACAATCTCTCCATGCGTCTGGGAACGCCCGCGCCGCAAGGGACGACAACCCGCACCACGGCGGCGAACCTGTTCAGGAATTCAGCCGCCAACGTGGCCCGCCTGGGCTTCACCTCAGTCATCGCGATTCTTCTTCCCGCCTACCTGACCCACCGTCTTCCGGTCGAGATTTATGGCGCGTGGGTGCTGATTCTGCAGTTGGGCGCATACGTCGGGTACCTCGATTTTGGAGTGCAGACGGCGGTCTCCAAATACATCGCCGAGTATGAAGCGAAGGGCGATGTTGCTGGCTGTAGCCGGTGTGCCAGCGTCGGGCTGGCCATCATGGTGGCGGCCAGCATTGCGGGAGTTTTGCTGACGCTGGGACTCGCCTGGTCCGTGCCGTTGCTATTCGGGAAGATGCCCACTGACCTGTACTCTGACGTACGCATCAGCATTGTTTTCGTAGGGGTTTCGCTTTCGGTCAATCTGATCGCATCCATTTTCTCGGCCATCTTTCTCGGACTGCAGCGCTATGAAGTCCCCATGATCACGACCGTCGTGGCGAGACTGTTCTACGGAATAGCGATCGTCTCGACGGTGTATCTTCACACCAGCCTGGCGGTCATGGGAGCAGCCGTAGCGGCGGCAAATTTGCTGTCGGCCCTCGTGCAAGTCGTTGCCTGGAAGCGGCTGGCGAATCAAGTGCGGGTCGCGCTCTCCGCCGTCGACCGGGCCATGCTCCGGCAGATGTTCGAATATTGCGTCATCCTGACGATCTGGTCCGTGTGCATGCTGTTCATTGGCGGGATCGACCTCACCATCGTTGGCCATTACGACTTCAAGCAGGTCGCCTTCTACTCGATTGCGATCTCGCCCACAACTTTCATTCTGATGCTCGTAGGAGCAGTGCTGGGACCGTTGCTGCCCGCATCGTCCGCGCTGAGCACGGAGCGCACGCCAGAGCAGATGGGGCAGATTCTGCTGCGCACGACACGCTATGGCACAGTGATCCTGCTGGCCAGCGGGCTGCCAATTCTGGTCGCCGGTTATTGGATTCTGCGGTTGTGGGTAGGCGCGAATTATGCCGAGCACAGCGTGCAGTTCCTGCGCATCCTGCTCGTAGCCAACATTGTGCGGCAGTTGTGCGCGCCCTATGCCACCATGGTCGTCGCAACAGCCAGGCAGCGCGTGGCAACGGCATCGGCGATCACCGAAGCGGCAGTCAACTTGGCAGCAAGCATTTGGTTAGCGAAGCACTACGGGGCCATGGGCGTAGCTGCGGGCACACTGATTGGAGCAGTGGCTGGTATCGCGATGCATTTTGCGGTCAGCATGCACTACACGCAAAATATCGCTGTCTCTCGCCTGAAACTTTTCGTCAGCGGGATGGTTCGTCCATCCCTGATGGCGATCCCATCGCTGCTATTGTTGCGGCAATGGTGGTACGCCGGAGCGCCCGCGATCAGCCCGCTAATGTGGTTGCTTTGGGCCGTCACCACCGCGTTGCTCGCCTGGCTGGTGAGCATGAGCGGAGAAGATCGCAGTCTGCTATTGCGCATGGCCACCCGGCGAGAGAAGTTATCCTAGGTTGGATTATCCGCCTGCCCGTTGAAACACGGCAGTGAGGCCCGCGCCGGCATTCGGCTTGCTCTCCTTGCGGCGCGCGGCATACTGCATCAGGCGAGCAAGCGCCCCCCTGACATATCGCACTGGAACCAGCGACTTGGCGAACGTATACCACGTGTCATAGCTGAGCGCGGCGCTCAACTCGTCCGCGGTGGTCGTTTCCAAAACGGTCAGGCCACAATCTGCGCAAAGCCGCACGAGAGATTCCAGCGGATAGAAGAACAGGTGCCTCGGTGCGTCGAGATGCTTCCATGCCGAACGCAGAAGCGAGAACTGGTAGCTCTCGATATTCGGAATGGCGATGACCAAAATGCCATTGGGTGCAAGATAAGCAGCACATTGCTCGATCACGCGCCAAGGTTCCCTCAGGTGCTCGAGCGAGTGCCATAGCGTGATGACATCAAATTTCTCGCCCATCTCACGTAGCGTGCCGGCGGGATCAGCGGTTTGCACCGCCCGGATTCCAACCGTCTGATTCAAGAAATCTACGCACCGCTGATCCATCTCGAGCGCAGTCACGTCAAAACCGGCGTCCTTGGCATTGCAACTGAAAATGCCCATCCATGGGCCGATTTCCAGCAGCTTGCCTCCCTTCTTATATTTCAGGATTGGATTCAGGCGATAGCGCTCGACGGCGGCAAGTTCTCGCAACTCGGGAAGAGATCCGGGGATGGTTTGGTATCCGCCTTGGTAAAAGGGAACGAGATCATCAGGGATCGGCTGCATGAAAACCAGGTCACACTCGAGGCACTGGTAGTAATGGAAGACCGAGGACGTCGTGCGCCGGTTCCGGTCAGTTGAAGAAATAAACGGCCGCGAATTGCCGAAACAGAAGGGACAGGGGCGAAGACTCTTCCCGTTGCTCCGGTTTCCGTCTATGCCACGATTCGCAGAAGACGCGACCGATGGCGCACCCGCTTCTCGAGGCAGCAATGGCATGCATTCATTACAGAACGATGCTTATTGTCTGATTCTCGGGTTGGCAACTGAATACAGTAAATCCGTGAGGAAATTTACCGCCACATAGGTCAGGCCAATGGCGAGAATGCATCCCTGCACGAGGTAGTAGTCGCGGTTTGAGATGGCTTGAATCGTGAGCCGGCCAATGCCGGGCCAGGAAAAGATCGTCTCAGTAACGATCGCGCCTGCCAGCAAAGCGCCGAATTGCAGGCCCAGAACCGTGAGCACAGGGATCATGGCATTGCGCAGGGCATGCCGGTACACGACGGCACGTTCGGGCAGGCCTTTGGCGCGCGCGGTACGAATGTAGTCCTGGCTCAGTTCTTCCAGCATGGAGGTGCGCACCATGCGCGTGAGAATCGCGGCGAGCGCGCTCCCCATCGTGATGGCGGGCAGCACCAGGTTGGCAAACGAACCGGCGCCCGAAACTGGCAGCCAGCCGAGTTTGATCGCGAACAGCAGGATAAGTATCGGACCTAACGCAAAGTTTGGGAATGACAGTCCGAACAGGCTGACGACCGAGAGCAGGCGATCATCCCAGCGATTGCGGCGGCGTGCGGACCGCACTCCCGCGGGAATCGATAACAGGATGGCGACGACCAGGCTGGCCAGCGTAAGTCGCAGCGTATACGGATACCGCTGCGCCAGAAGTTTGGTGACCGTCTGGTTGTAGCGGATGGAGCGGCCAAGATCTCCGCGCAGCACGCCTTTCCAATATCGAATGTATTGCTCGCCTAGCGGGGCATCGAGGCCGAACGCGTGTCGAGTGGCTGCAATGTCGGCAGGCGGCGCACCTTCGCCGAGCATTTGCTGGATGGGATCACCCGGCACAAGGTGAATCAATAGAAATACCAGCGATACGACCAGCCAGATTACTGGGAGCGTGTAGAGCACGCGTTGGAGAAGGGGCTTCAGGAGCAGTTCTCAGTTGTCAGTACTCGGTACTCAGTACTCAGTGTACGGTTCTCGGATCACCGACCGACATCGTATCGCTTCAACGCGCGCATGGCCGTCGGCGCTATCCGGCTCCTTTGGCGGCTTCGGCTCCGCCTTCACTGGCTAGCTTCTCGATTCTTACTCGCGCGACGCGGTGGCCTTCCAACTCTTCCACCGTATAACGGCGGCCCTCGTATTCAAAGCTGTCACGCAGATTGGGAATACGCTGCAGACGAGCCAGGATGAATCCGCCCAGCGTCTCGAATCCCGCATCGTGCGGCAGCATGATCCCGTACTGGGCTTCCAGATCGCGGACATTCACCGCGCCTTCCAACACCAGCACCGACTCGTTCTGGATGGCCGGCTCAGAGGGGGAGACATCGAATTCGTCTTCGATATTACCGACCAGTTGTTCGAGGATGTCCTCTACGGTAATGACGCCTGCCGTGGAGCCGAACTCATCCACCACGACGGCCAGATGGCGGCGGCGCTCTTTGAATTCTGCCAGCAGTTCCGCCAGAACTTTCGTCTCGGGAACGACCACCACGTCGTGCATGATTTGCGCAATCTGCATGCGGGAAATGCGGGTAGCGGTACTTTGACCGAGGTTGCTCAGGCGGAGGCGCATCCAGCGCATCAAATCTTTGTAGTACAGCACGCCGACAATGTGTTCGGGCCCACGCTGCGGATCGTACACGGGAATTCTCGAGTGTTGTCCTTCCACCACGCGGACCAGAGCCTCGTCGAGCATCAGGTCCGAGGGAAGCGAAAAGATGTCCGGGCGCGCCACCATCACTTCGCGGACGGTGATGCTGTCGAGTTCAATCGCGCTATGGATCATTTCTTCCTGAAATTCCGGAATCTGGCCGAACTGACGGCTGGCAGTAACAATGAGCTTGAGTTCATCAGGCGAATGGACTGCGCCTCCGCGCCGGCTGGCTTGCGCGCCGAACATTCTGAGAACCAACCCTCCGGAGCGGCGCATGAAGAACAGCACGGGACGGGTGAGGGTAAGAAACGCCTCCATCGGGGCGGCAACCGCCAGGGCGATCTGCTCGGCCCGCTGCAGGGCCAGCGTTTTCGGCACCAGTTCTCCCAGAATCACATGCATGTACGTGATCAGGGTGAAGGCGACTGCGATGGCGATGCCATGAGCGTAGATCGCAAGGTGAGGGAGCCGCTGCAGGAATCGCACGTTGCCCACCAGGCTGGCAACCATAGGCTCGCCGATCCAGCCCAGGGTCAGGCTGACCATGGTGATGCCCAGCTGAACTCCATTCACCACTTCGTCGAGGTGCTGGTGAAGGCGCTGCACAATGCGAGCGCCGATCCGGCCGGACTCAATCAGTTGCTGAATGCGGGTGTCGCGCACGCTGACCAGCGCAAATTCGGCGGCGGCGAAGAAGGCATTGGCTGCGACCAGGAGCAGGATCAGAAAGACCCGGAGCAGCACAAAGGCGATCATGGAAACGTAATTCTAACATTTGAAAACGGTGGTTACCGGGTCGTGAGTGCTGGTCTTCCTCAGAATGGAGGAGATGGGAGACTCTGGGTGAGAAGCATCGGAAGCGGCAGTTCCTGCTGATCACGGGTGACTGACTACTGATCCCTAAGCTCTGGCCCCTAGCCCCTGCTTCACGCTTCCGGCAGGAACTCGTACTCGTCAATCACCGCGGCGACTGTGACTTTGCCATTCGGCGCGCTATCTTCCACACGGACGACGCGGCCTTTGCACTGCACGCGGATGCTTTCGGTAAGCGTGATCTCTGGCGGAAGTGTGAGCGTAAACCCGATAGGCGATCCGTTGGCGATTGCCGAATCCACGTAAAAACAGATGCCTCGCGCGCTCACGTCGCGAATCTGCGCGGGCTCGTTAGAATTCTGCGCCGTCTCATTCCGGTCTACCGTAACCGGTACGCGAAGCGGAAATCGACGTGCGGCCCTTTTTTCCTGCTGGGGCTCAGCCATTCCTCCTCCAAGTTGCGCTTTAAGTGCGTTAATAAGTAAGGAGAATGCCCTCTCGGCGCTCTTGCGGTCAATACCACCCTCAGGCGAGTGCGTAGCCCATTCGTGGGTCAGGGGGCTGTTCAGTCCCATGACATCCTTTACACATTGTCCCGGGACATCCTTTACACTCCCGGCGCGTGCGGAGCACGCGCTGGGGTGCAACCGGGATGGCGTGGAAGACGATGGA
>Ga0209166_10000438_pt1 | contig 46932 bp, 41 predicted proteins | sample Coa_R1_3_FD_187151 | JGI IMG/M metagenome (GOLD analysis project Ga0209166, IMG submission 187151) | Surface soil microbial communities from Centralia Pennsylvania, which are recovering from an underground coalmine fire - Coalmine... | ecosystem: Environmental > Terrestrial > Soil >...
AACGCGTTTTCACTTGTATTCGGCACAAGCGGCGACTGGAGACCGCTGGACGGCTTTTGTGCCGTAACGCTGAGCGATACCTCAAGTCGCCGGCGCAGATGGCCCGGCTGTTTGCCGACGTTCCTAAAGCCATCGGAAATGCGCTTGAGCTTTCTTCCCGCCTTGAGTTTTCACTCGAAAAACTTGGTTATGAGTTTCCTAAGTATCCGGTGCCTGATGGCGGAACGCAGATTGATTTCCTTCGGGCACAGACCATGAAGGGCGCCAGCGAACGCTATGGAGTGCTGACCGACCGTGTGCGGACCCAGTTGGAGAAGGAACTCCATTTGATTGGAAAGCTCGATCTTGCTGGCTATTTTCTGATTGTCTGGGACATTGTCCGTTACTGTCGGGGAAACGACATTCTTGTTCAGGGTCGTGGTTCGGCCGCAAACAGCGCGGTCTGTTACTCGCTCGGCATCACCACAGTTGATCCCGTGGGAATGGAACTGCTGTTCGAGCGGTTTCTGTCCGAAGAACGCGGTGAGTGGCCCGACATCGACCTGGATTTGCCGAGCGGCGATGAACGGGAAAAGGCCATCCAATATGTCTATCAGCGCTATGGTCAGCGTGGAGCGGCAATGACTGCCAACGTTTGCACGTACCGCGGGCGCCTGGCCGCACGAGAAGTCGGTAAGGTCTTCGGTTTCGATACCGAAACGCTGGACCGCCTTTCGAAGATGGTTGGCGGCTGGGAGTGGCGTGGACCCCAGGACACTTTTGAAAACCACTTCATCGGCGCCGGCCTCGACCTCACGAACACCCGTATTGCCAAGTACCTCGATCTCTGCCGCAAGGTGCAGGACTTGCCTCGTCACCTTAGCCAGCATTCCGGTGGAATGGTGGTTTGCCAAGGGACACTCGACTCCGTTGTTCCTCTGGAACCGGCCACCATGCCTGGGCGAGTTGTGGTGCAGTGGGACAAAGATGATTGCGCCGATCTCGGCATTGTCAAAGTTGACTTACTCGGATTGGGCATGATGGCTGTACTCAAGGACTCGATTGACCTCATCCGGGATCACTATGGAGAGGAAGTCGATTTGGCACATCTGCCCCAGGACTGCCCTGATGTCTACGACGTGATCCGCAATGCAGACACGATCGGCATGTTTCAAATTGAGTCTCGGGCACAGATGGCTTCGCTCCCTCGAAATAACCCAAAGAAGTTTTATGACCTGGTGACGCAGGTCGCATTGATTCGGCCCGGCCCGATTACTGGCCAAATGACCAGTCCATATCTCAAGCGCAGGATGGGCAAAGAACTGGTGACTTACCCGCATCCCTCGCTGGAGCCGGTTCTGAAGCGAACCTTGGGGGGCCCACTTTTTCAGGAACAGTTGCTGCGCATGGCGATGATCTGTGCCAACTTCACCGGCGGTGAAGCGGAGGAGCTACGGCGTGCGCTCAGCCACAAGCGTTCGCAACAACGGATGCTGGAGATTGAAGCCAGGCTGCGTGAGGGCATGACTAGGAACGGGATTGCGCCCAAGGCTCAGGACCAGATTGTCCAGTTTATTTCCTCGTTTGCGAGTTACGGCTTTCCCGAATCTCATTCCGCCAGCTTTGCTCTCATTGCCTATGCCAGCGCCTTTCTCAAGGTCCGGTATTTGGCCGCGTTTACCGCGGCGATTCTCAACAACCAGCCGATGGGCTTTTATTCTCCAGCAACCTTGGTGAAAGATGCCCAGCGGCATGGCTTGCGCGTACGGCCCGTCGATGTGGCCTCCTCGGAGTGGGATTGTTCCCTGGAGCATGATGGTGACAAGATCATGGTCCGCGTCGGATTGCGTTATGTGCGAGGCCTGCAGCAGTTCGCGGCTGAATCGCTGGTGAATCAGAGGAAACAAGGGCCGTTTCGGTCTGTGGATGATCTCGCGCTCCGCGTGCCGGAACTGAGCAAAGCCAATCTGGCCATGCTGGCCCGCATCGGTGGGCTTAACAACATCAGCCCTGATGCGAGGATGCATCGGCGCGACGCGCTTTGGCAGGTTGAGAAGGCTGGCAGACGGGTTGGATCATTGCTCGAGAGCATAACCGAACCAGACAGTGCTTCTCCGCTTTCCAAGATGGACGATGATGAGCGGCTTGTCTCCGACTATCATGGCACCGGCTTGACCACGGGACCTCACCCGATGGCTTACCGTCGAAAAGAGCTGCGGGCAATGGGAATCAAATCGGCTGCCGAACTGAGAGCGTTGCCCCATGGAAAGAGAGCTACGATTGCGGGATCTGTCATTACTCGCCAGCGGCCTGGAACCGCGAAGGGCCTAATTTTCATGACCCTAGAAGACGAAACCGGAAACGCGAACGTCATCGTGATGCCTGATTTCTATGAAGAGAATCGAGCTGCAGTGCTGTATGAGAGATTTGTATTCGTGTCTGGCGTGGTTCAGAACCAGGACCACATTGTGCATCTGAGAGCACAGAAAATTGGACCGTTGACGGTCAGCGCCGCGGAGGTGCGGTCGCATGACTTCCATTAGTTGACCGAACGGGTCTTAATCTACTTTGAAAAACCGGTAACCGGTGGAACAATACCTTCTTCGACGGAACGGATATTGCAACGGAGCACGAGGAAGCCACATTGCTGCTCGAAACCACCACAAACAGGGTTGCCTATGATGGGCTGATCACGCTTTTGCGATCCGGCAGTCTCCTTGCATTTGCTGGGGCAGGCGTCCCAGCGGCACTCCGATATCCAACCTGGCCTGTATTGATTAAGCTACTAGCAGAAAAGACGCGAAAGGACTGCGGGGAGAAGATACAGGACCCTTACCAACGTGAACTTACGGTTACGCAGGTGGAGGGAATTGAGAAATTACTGACCCAAGCCGAGATTTTCAAGTTCAATCTGAAGGAGCGCTACTTTGAGTTTATGCAGCAAACCTTCGGAGAACGGCATGAACAGATTCCCAGTATTCAAGACTTGATTGATTTGCCATTCCGGCATTTTCTCACGAGTAATTATGATCCAGCATTGGAGTTGGCTCACAATCGCGCTACTAAGACGCATCACATCGTACACTCTCTGCTGGATGTTGAAGGGGGGCAATTTCTCCTGAAGTTGAGCGAAGGTGGATATGAACGTCGCATCGTCCACGTGCATGGATGGTATGACCGCCCACGTACGATCATTCTTACGGAAGCCGATTACGGAGATCTTTATGACAATAACCAGAAGGTCAGAACGTTTTGGGATGTGATTGCAGTCCGGGAGCAGTGTGTATTTTTTGGATTTTCCTTCTCGGACGAGGACATAATGGAAGGTTTTAACCTCCGCAACTTCAACCGAGTACGCCGCCAGATAGAAGGAGTCCGGCATTACGCATTGATTGCCCTGGACGACGCGGATAAAGAGCCTGGGGAGAGGGTGAACCTCAATTTGCGTTATGGCGTAGAACCGATATTCTACAAAGTCATTGACAAAGCCTACAGCGGCTACTCCAATGTGCTGCGAATGATGGTCCGAGATGCGAAGCCCATTATTCGTGAGTCGATTCGCCGGGATGTTGAGCTGCTACAGAGAATGACCGACGCAAACATTAAGAAGCGCTCGACAGGAGATCTATCATGATCGATGTTAGCCGATCCGCCCTGATCGCCAGGCTAGAATCTGCCGCTGCTCAAGGCTCGTTGCTGGTAGTCGGCGAACCAGGTGCCGGTAAGACTTGGCTCTTGAACCAATTTGTTGCGAATCGAAAAGCAGCTGGCGATGAAGGACTCCTCATTCGCGCTGAAGACCACCCAGCAACGTCTGTTCAGCAGCTACAAAGCAGCATTGGGGCAACAGATTTCATTGAGGCCCTGCGAGCATATCCTGGGACCCGCCGATATCTGGTTATTGATTCCTTGGATGCGCTCCGCGCAGAGCCGACGCAACGCGCTTTCCGAGACCTAATTCGCCTTGTGCAGCGCAATGTTCCTGATTGGACCATTGTTGCAAGCATGCGGACCTTCGACGCACGCCAATCCCTTGAATTTCAGTACTTGTTTCCCGCCGGAGGCTCTACTGTTCCTGACTCATTACCGATGCCTGCGCGGAACTTCCATGTACCAGTCTTCTCTGATGAAGAATTTGCAGAGGCCCTCAAACAAGATGTGCGACTCGCCACCGTCATGGCATCTGCCTCTGCCGCGGCACGCGAACTACTAAGAACGCCATACAACGTCTGGCTTCTTATTCGATTGCTAGATGAGCATGTCTCCGTTGATTGGTTGTCCTCAGTTCAATCCGACGTGCAGTTGCTAGAGCGTTACTGGCAACATCGGATCGAGGCGCGGGAGGATGCAACCCGTCGAAAACATTTGCTGACGGAACTCACACGGAATATGGTTGAAGGAAAGGCCTTAGCCGTGTCCTGGCACGACTTTTACAAGAGCCTCACCCAGCCAGAGACCGTTATACACGGCTTGCTTAGTGATGAGATTCTGAGGCGAAGCGCTACAGAACGCCTTTCGTATTCCCACAATATACTCTTTGATTTCGCAGTTGCACGGCTTCTCATTGACGAGACCAACTTGGTATCCTTCCTGCTTCAGGACCCTGCCCGAAGCATTTTCTTCAGGCCGAGTGTCTCCTACTTCCTAACACGCCTCTGGTTTGTTGACCGGGCTCTCTTTTGGCGGTGTTTTCAGGACTTTTTCAATCAAAAGGCTGGCATGCCAGCCCGGGCGCGGGTCACCGCCGCAGTGGTTATGGTTGATTCGACTGCGTCATGGGAGGACTTGGCTCCGTTGGAGACGCTTTCTCGGAGAGACGGGCCCGATTCAGTGTTATATCTCCTGCGCGCGATTCAATCTTCCGATTGGCTCAATTCACGCAAAGCCGGGATTTGGTTGCGTCTTCTGAATGATCTTTCGGGACGCATGGACATTGCTTTCATCAATGAATATGTGGCTCTACTCGACGATGCTGCGAAGAGCCAATGGGCGCATAACCCTGCCGTTGCCGAAAGCGCGGTCCGGTTGCTGCGATGGATGTGGGATCGTGCGGCTTCTGAACAATCGGAGGGTACGGCTTATGATTTAGCAAGCCTCGCGGCTCGCCGCGTAATTCCAATTGTCGCAGGACTATTCCCCGTTTCTCAGAAAGAAGCGCGTGATGCTTTACGGCAGGTGTTAGATCGACTAGGAAGTCCTCGCGCATCGGCCAATGAGGCATATTGGCTTGCAAATAGCCTCGATGCCATTATCGAAAAAGATCCCGCCTTTGCTACCGAAGTCTTTACACGCATTTTTGAGCACCATGAATCGTCCGAAGAGAAAACGCACTTAGGTGGGGTCGTATTCGCGATGACAAGTACAAGAGCCCAGGATTTTTCGATGGCGTATTATATCCTCGGTGTTAAATACCAACGACTCGTAGAGAGCGACCTAGTTGAGGCGGCTAAGGCAGCGGTGGGTGCTGTGACAGCTGAAGTGCGAAGAACTGAAGGCGATACGATTCAGAAACTGGGGTTATATGAACTGCAGCTTGACTGGTGCGGCAATCGGATGGTTCTGCTTTCTGACAGAAGCGAGATTTGGGATCAGGGATACAAAGAAAATACCAGCTTGCAATTGCTAAACCACTTGCTTCACGTCCTTTCTGATCGACTGAAGACTGGCAAAGCTACAGACGCTGAGGCACAACGGCTGTTGCAAACGATAGCGGGGTCCAATGTTTACGCGGTCGTCTGGAAGCGAGTGCTGGAAGTCGCTGCGCACGACACTACTATTCTCTCTAGTGTCGCCGCATTGCTACAAATCCCCGAGGTGCTTGGCGCACCGGAAATTACGGTAGCAGCTGGAAACGCAATCTCTGCCGTTTTTGGTCAGAAGCTCTATGCGGCGTCGGAACGGCAGGCGATCGAACAAGCCATACTTCAAATTCCAACCAGCGGAATCTCACACGTGTACAAAGAGCCAGTCTCGGTGAGAAACCGGTTACTAGGGTGCATCCCTGTTGGTGATTTGGGTCCCGAAGCGCGAACAATAATTGAGTCACTGACGAGTACAACGGGTGTTCCAGCAAACGAGCCGTTCTTTCGTATTGGTTCTGTATCAGCGGTACCGTTTTCGGACGAAGATTGGCTGCGCGATCAGGGTGTCAAACCAGAACGCAAGGAAAATCAGGAACTGCTTACGGTGGAGCGTCCATTGAAGGAGTTTTCGTTGCGCTTTATCAATGGAACTCCTTCGAAGGAAGAAGCGCTCGAAATGCAGCAGAAGCTGCGAACTGCATATGAGACTCTCGAATCTCAGATGGGTGCGGACATTGCGGTTGCCACCCAGGCATTTGCGACCATCGCCGCCGTGGCAGAAGCTATGCTCAAGAATGAGCAGGTGCTAACAGAGCCTGCTTTAGCGAATCTGTGCCGACAAATAGTCATCAAGGCGAGCAAATATCCTCATCCAGAAGTAGGTCCCGATGCCGATGCCAATTTCGATCGACCCATGTGGGGATCAGTGCCCAATATCGAAGGCGCCCAAGGTGTCATGCACTACATTTGGAACAGCGGCGTGGATGAAGAGTTGGAGGATCTGGTTCACTCATTGAGCAAACATCGTTCTCCGGCGGTTCGATATCAAATCGCGGCCTATCTATTGAGCATATACAAATGGAACCGGAGCCTGTTCTGGAAGCTCGCAGAGTCAATAGGGGCAAATGATGCAGCTACGGGTGTTCTGGTGGCTTTAGCCACAAGCGTTACTCATGCTTTCATAGTGAAGGAGGAGCGGCAACATGTCGTCCAATGGATGAGCGTCTTTCTGAAACGACAGCTGCCAAAGGAGCGACCTGAAGACATACTCGAAGTACTAGTTGGCTCGCTGACTCACCTCGTGCTCTACTATGAAGACTCTGACGCCGACCAATTGTTGAAAGAATTCGAGAAAGCGCCTCTTCGATGCGGCACTGAATTGTCGAACATCGTCCGAGTGGCTTCGACATATCTACAGTTTGATTCCAGTGCTCACGCCGCGAGCGGAAAGTCAGCTCGGCATCACGCTGAGGAACTTGTTCTTCGTGTTCTGACGGCTTGCAATTCAGCAATAAGGGACCTCATGAACGCCGACCCGCCAAAAGATGACAATGAAGCTCAAACCAGGGGAACTGCGTATACGAGCCTCTTGAAAGTCATCGACAACGTGGTATTTAGGCTTTATGTCGCGCTGCAAGTGAATAAGATGTTGACTCGAGACAGCAATGAGAAATCGTTGACGGCCGAGGAGCAACGCCAGCTGTTTCTGGAATTGCGACCAGTATGGGAACTCCTGACGGAAGTTAACGAAATGGGGAAAAGAAGGCCTCTAGCGCCGTCGACAACCCATAATCTAATGGAAACATTTACTGCTCTCCTGCCATCCGATCCAGCGCTTGTGCTGCATTTGGGCGCGAGTCTGCTCGCTGGAAAGAACTTGGGATATGAATTCGATTCTATGGCCATTAGTGAAGTTGTCAAGCTGACGGATGAGATTCTCGCTGATTGGAAGCAATTGCTATTGGAGCCAGCGAATGCAGCCAACCTTGGCAACATCTTGGACGTATTCGTCGGCGCCGGTTGGCCTGAGGCGACCCGGCTAGTCATGCAGTTGGATAACGCAATACGCTAGACTTCTTGGGCCCAGCATTTGTGATCTTTGATCTTCGCGGTGAATCTGTCCGGCTTGGGCCTGGACAGATTTGAGCCCTCACCATGATGAAAGTTCCTTCCTAGTTCCGGGCTGGCTTACACTCGCACCTACCTCGCGCCCAAGCGTGGGCTGGATCCATCAATTTCAAAATCCCTTATTGGGGTATGTGAGGAATTTGGTGCTGCGTTCGTCGTTGGTTTGGTTGAGCAATCCGCCCTGTTGGGTCCACATTACAGTTCTGCATACCTCGTTGACGGTACTACCCGCAGACTGCTGTCGCACAAGATGGAAGAAGATCGGTCATGCAACTACCAACCGTGTATCCAAAACTTCGATCAGCCCTTTGTTTATCGTGACCTTTGCGTCGCGGCTCTGATTTGCATGGATGCAGATTTCAAAAGGAACCGGGTTAGCGACCGTCACAAGGCGCTTCTTGCCCGAATGACCGCCACCGGGACGAACCAACCGATTCTGTTTGTGCCGGCCCATATGACGGTGTATCTAAGTGAGGAGATCGTGAAAGCCTGGCCGCCACATGTTGTCACTGTTCTCGCTAATTCTGCTCCAAGCTAGCCCAGCGCTATTCGACTACAGGAAGAGTTGATTCGCATCAAGCCACACGAGACCATGCAGAACGTGATATATCTCACCGCGCTTAGGTGAATAGAGAGAATGTTGATCGTTCGAAACAGTTATCCTGACGCCGAGCACCCCGCGAAGCAAGCGCAGGATTAGAGATGGCAAGGAGGATGAGCGGCCGTCGGCGGATGGATCTACTGGGGTCGTTGACCCGCGCCCGGAATGCGAAAAACAGTTCTTAAGTCCGTGCTCTGATTGGTTCAATTAGCGCTCTGAGGAGGTCTGGCTTTTGGAGGGCTAGATCCGCTCGGCTGATCTCATCACTATCACGTTGAGTATAGCGCGCGAGTCTGTGCTTTTGACTAATGCTGAAATCGATGAACTCGTCGATTGTTCCTTCACCGGTCAACAGGAGGATTTCGCATGACTTGCTTTGCGATAAGCGGTGTATGCGATCCTGCGATTGCAGAAAATCGACAAGGTTGAACGTTCGATCAACGTAAACTGCGGTTCGCGCCTGAGTGAGCGTGAGACCTTCTCTCGCTGCGGCTGGATTTGCAACTAGGAGACGCACATCCGGATCACGCTTAAACGCCGAAACAGCTTTATCTCGCGACTTTCCGTCCATCTCGCCGTGGAGACACACCGGTCTGAATTCAGCAAAACGTTCCTGCAATGCGGGAATATTGCCAACAAAGGATGTCCAGATGATGGCCTTGTCCGAAGCGTCTCGCAGATAAGCCGGCAGTATCCCGTCGAGTGCCGCGAATTTTGCAGGCGTTTCCCGATACCGCGAATCGATAAGCGCGGGGTTGGACGCGAGCTGTGCCAAGCGAACGAGTCGCGTCAGGATATTGTCGGCACGTGCCAAGATGTCTGCTCCCGATAGATCGCGGATCCATAAAGCGAGCGAATTACGCATTTCCTCGTACATCCGCAATTGCTCCCCTACCAGCGCTACAGAAACCCTGGTAACAGTTTTCGAAGGGAGTTGAACAGTGCCTTCCTTCTCCCGCCGGAGGGACAGCGAAACAAGCCGTTCCCGGAGTTCGTCGACACGGGTGTAACCTCCCTCGGAAGAGCAAAACCGGGCGCAAAACGCATCAAAGGTCCGACCGAGAGTGGCACCGTCGTCCAGGAAGAAATATTGCGTCCACAGGTCTTCCGGCTTGTTGGCCACCGGAGTGCCGGTCATAATGTAACGCTTGGTCGCGTCGCAGCGAAGTGAGTGAACCGAGCGAGTGACGCGTGCAGTTGGCGTTTTGATTCGGTGGCTCTCATCGAGAACTAGGGCTATCCTCTTGAATCGAAGAAGAGCCCGGAGGGACGGAAGTTCAGCAGCGACCGCTTCGTAATTGATGACGTAGAATACCGCGCGCAGACTTCGGAACGCGACGCGCCGAGCTTTCTTTCCCGCGCCAAAGACAGCGTATCGGAGGCTTGAATACCGTTCGATCTCCTCTCCCCACGTGGTCTTGACGGTGTTTGGACAAATGACTAGCGCGCCGTCCAGAACCCCCTCTCGGATATTCTGCGCGATGGCGTCAATTAGCTGCCTACTTTTCCCCAGGCCTTGTTCGTCAAAAAGTGCGGCTGCTTCTCGGTCGCTCAGAAAGCGAGTTCCCTCGTCCTGGTGAGGGAGAGGCGGAGGTGTCGTTTTAGGCGCACTCATTGCGATTTCTCCGTGATAAAGCAATCTGGAATATGCAGCCTCACCACGTGTCGTGCCCCTAACAATCCGACCTGCCCAAGCACATGGTCGAGGACGCCAGCTGAGGATCGCGGCACAGCGATATACAAACGACACGCTGTTCTTCCATCGCGGCGGATAAGGCGTCCAAACACGCGAAGTTGGTGCCGAGTGTGAGAGGTATCAATGTCCTGACACGTTTTTGCTTCGCCGAACGCGAATTCACCGGTTCCCGGCGCAATGCCACACACGTCAGGTCGAACACCGGCTAGCTCTGGCGGGCGAGGCAGAGCATTCCAGAGCCCGCCCTGCGGCATACAACCGTCGCAGGCAGCTACAAGAAACCCGTCGGTCGTCATCTTGCGAGCAATCCAAAGAAGCAGCGACTGGTGGGGACTGGAAGGCATTGGCAGTTATGAATCTCGACGCAGCCGCTCCATCGCTTGCTGAACGTTTGATAGCTCTTCCTGTACAGTCTTGAGGATTTCCTGGCGTTCCTCGCTACTACTCAATTCCCGGAGTTCCGTCACGGTCATAAGGGCAAGTCGAGCTCTGGTACGCTCAAGCAGTGCATATAGCTCTTGTTCTTCCGGATGTTGCTTCGCGAGGTAATCGTCTGCGGCATCGAATCCGATGACGTCGAGCAAGCGCGTGGCCTCCTTGGAATCGAGGATTCTTGGCAGCCGCCGCACTCGTGCACCTGTGTCGATGTGGGCGTCCCTAACCCAGCGGGCGAATCGTTCGGGCAAGTCTGGATTGGAGTCGTTGTGCGTCTGAATGCGGCCATTCTTATAGAATTCCAGAAAGTATGAGAATTTCGCCCTGTGCTCAGGGTCTGTCGGATCAGAAGTGATCGGAAAATAGAGGCGGTCCATGAATTCGACGGCTGCAAGCTGCTGCCGAACCTCACGACTTGTCATCCTGTACCGCTCTGCGATCTCGTCTTCGATCAGACCGCCATCCATCAGAGCCCGCATCTGCAACGCTCGTTCGTATGGCGCCCATCCACGTACCGATCCCAGATGAACTTCGTTTAAGAGATCTTGAACGACATGCTCTGGCGTGATGTCAGGTATAAGCCATGCGGGCATCTTCAAGAACCGCTCGTCCCCGGGAAACTCCTCCTGGGCCGCCCGCAAGGCTACAACTCTGCGGTTGCCTTCAGCCACACGCCCATCAGAGCGTACATAAATAGGCTCTTGAATTCCATTCGACGCCACGATCGACCGTCGAAGCGCCTCAGTGTCTTCTTGACTGGTCAATAGAAGAACGCACGCGCCCTCGTTCCTTTCGTTTTCAGCAAGCTGCCGCATCGAAAAACCAATTCGCGGATTCGTTGGGTCAAGCCTTACACTGTTTGGATCGATCTCCATCAAGGTCAACTCAACTGAGTGCCCTTGGATATTACGCACGTAGGTCGCCATTTTATCTCCTAGTTCTCGATGCCACACAGCTCAAGGAAATGCATCAGGGAGTCGCTCAGGTCATTGACAATCTTTCGCGCCTTTGAACTTCCTGACTTCCGGACTCGCTGAATGTCGTCTAGTTGTGCCTTCCTCAGGGCCTCGGTCATGTCAACCATCCGCCGGAATAGCTTTGATGTGACCGCTGGATTGTCCTCTGCGAGCAAACGTTGCGCGGCAGCGAATCCCTCTAGAGTGAGAGCCTTGACCGCGTCCTCGTCTTCGAGAATCGACGACAGCTCGCGAACTTGAACGCCTTGGTCCAGTTTTCCTTTTCCGACCCAGCCCACAAACAAGTCTTCAGCTCCCGGAGTCGAAGTGACCCATTCGCGCAGAGGAGGCTTCTTGAAGAGTTCCTCGAAGTAGCTGAACTTTCGGCTGCTAGCTGGGCCAGGGTACTTTGGCAAGTACTTGTTCTTCATCATGTCGAAAGCCCGGATCAGCTGGTTCACCTTGGATTTCGACATCCGAAGCCGCAACGCGATCTCGTCCTGAACAAGTGCAAAGTCGTTGTGCATTCGATATACATGGCCCGCCTTTTCGAATGGGGTCCACGTGTTCTTGCCGGCAACGTGCATCTCGCCGAGAAGGATTGCAACATCGCGATCGCCGATGTCGGATGGAAGTAGCCGAGCGGGAATAGTGTGCCAGCGTCGCTCGGATGGCTGTTTTGCGCGAAGCTTTCTATAAACGACCGTTCGACAGTTTCCTTCGACAACACTGCCATCCTGTCGGACGATGATTCGTTCAACCAAACCTTTATTAATCAGAACTTGGCGATACAGGTCACGAACATCTGCATCTTCCCAAAGCAGTGCCTCCAGCTTTCTTTGCAACGCCTCCCCCTCATCCGAGATCGAAATTGAAACGGTGTTTGCGATTCGCGGATTGTGCGGGTCGAGGGTTACCTGGTCGAGTGGCAGGTCGATGCTCTGAACTTGGACGCGCTTCCCATCGAGAGTGATTTCATCGACGACGAGGGGGACGGCGGAAATGGTGGCTCTTGACATATGATTACCTAGGACAACCTCACTCCAGCCGCCTTTGCCACTTCCTTTACGGCGGCGAACAGCTCTCGCAATATGACCTGAGGCTTCTCACTCTCGCGAAGGCGTTGTAGGTCCTTGTTTGGCAAACGCTGGAGAAGGCTGGTTGTCTTTTTCAGCTTTCGAAACGCTCCAGAATCCGCTGTCGGATCAGCTTTTCCGACGACAGCCATGGCACTGTCAACGTCCTGTTTGTGCAGAGTCTTGAGTGCTGCTGGGTGCTTCAGAATCTTTGCCAACTTTCGTACGTCGGCACCGCGCTTCAATTTCTTGCTGACAACCAACTTTACAAACGCGTCGATATTCGCGGGCTTGGCGCGATACTCTTCGAGATCTTTCCGTTTGTAAAGCTCTTGGACAAAGCTCCACTTTTCAAGACCATTGCCACCCTTCATTCTTGGCAACAGCTTCTGGGTCATCGTGTCGTAAGTCTTCAAGTCTCGAATCACGTCACGTTCGTGCATACCCAGCGCTCGAGCTATGGCTTTTTCATCCATTCCCAGCTTGGTATTCATGGTGTGAAGGTGGCCGATCTTCTCGTAGGCGTCCCACTTATTTTTCCCCGCGACATGATAATGGCCCTGGAGTATCGCCACTTGGCGGTCAGAAATCTCGGGCACGAACACGGCAGGGATGGTCTGCCATCGTTTGTCGTTGCCATCTATACCATGGAGCTTTAGATACGAAGCTGCGCGGCAATTGCCCTCAATGATTCGTCCATCCGGACGCACGTAAACGGGTTCGAGGAGACCGCCGTTATCCCGGATCGACTTGAAAAGCTCAGACACTCCAGGGCGCTCTAAAATGAGTTTGCGGAGCTCATCTTGGCTGATCGTGCCATCCCTAAACTTCTGCTTCGCGGCGTGCTGAATGCGAGGGTTACTTGAGTCCAGAAGGAGGTCTTCGAGCGGCAATTTCCTGTACTCGATCGGAATCGTTTCGCCCTCGATGATTAAGGTCTGGCCGACCAGCATCGCTTGCGGCTGGGAATCTGAAGGACCATTTCGATTCATTCGCGCCTCTTGAGCCAGTATCAATATATTTATGGATACCGATTGTTACTGAAAGAACCATACTGTACTCAACCCCACAAGTCAAGACCATTCTGTCCACTACCACAGATCATGGGTGAGCCATTGATACATAAATGCTTGGTCGTGAATGACAAACGTCAGCGAAGTCAATTACGGGGCGCCATCCGCATGGTAAGGAAGCAGCCCGTTCGAACTAGTTGCGCTTGACAAGCATTAAGAGATGGACAAGAATTGCATTGATTGACTGCAATTTTGTCTGATTCATGGTGCTGATTTGTCTAAGAACATAAAGATCACTGGTCACGTCGGGGCCTCTGCCAACAGGAAGGTTTTCCTTGGTTTCGCCCCTGCAAACCTTCTCTACAATCTGAGTTTTGCTGACGTGCTCGATGAGGACACCGGCCGGGGCTATCAGCGCCGGCTAAATCGGCAGCACAGCTTGGACTTCAGGAAGTACATTCACCAAGAAAACAGTTCCACGATCCCCTTGACGTTCAATTTACGCCCTCGGTCCGATGTTGCCTGGAGAATTCAAGAGACTGCTGGTCCCACGGCTATCTTGGAGATTAAGGAAGGATCTGGCAGAGTCCTGACGCAGGTCGACTGTCAGCATCGACTCGGATATCTCAATGATGTCGACATCAATCTACCTTTCATGTGTTTCATCGGACTCACAGAGCGCGAAGAGATGGAAGTGTTCAACGTTATCAACAGCAAAGCGAGGGGATTGAGCACTAGCCTCTTAGATTTCCATGATGCAACTTTGGCAACTGATCTGGCGAGCGAGAGACCAGAACTTTTTATATCGCTGCAGCTCAAGAACAATAGCGAGTCACCCTGGTACAAGCAGCTCGATCTCGGTGGAACAAACACTTCGGGCCTCATGCGCCGAGCGTCGCTGCGCACAATGCAAAAGGCTGTCAAGAGATTCCTCAGCCAATCCAAAGTCCTTCGTGTCCATACTCCCGAGACTGCTACTCAGATCGTCCTCGATTTTTGGTCTGCAGTTGCCGTTGTTCTTCGAGAAGCGTGGGATAGCCCACGACACTATCTTATTAACAAGGGAGTGGGGGTTTACGCGCTCATGACAGTGGCTGGCGACCTTTATACAGAAAATGCGGGGCAGGGCTGCGACAAACGCTATTTTGTGACGAAGTTATCTGAATTTGTTACTGATCTAGATTGGAGTAGTCAGGGCCCGCTGAAGGGCTTGGGTGGAGAGGGAGGCGTTAGCTCAGTTGTAGACCTGATCAGGGAGAAACGTAAGAAAAACAAACTGAGAGTGATGGTCTCGAATGGCTGACAAGAATATTCTCCTCATCGAACCCGGCTACAAAAATAAATATCCTCCCCTTGGTCTGATGAAGATCGCCCAATATCATGGTCCACGCGGCAAGGGAGACCGCGTACGATTCATCAAGGGCGAAGACGACAACTCAGTCCTGAACAAAGCATGGGATCGAATCTACGTCACTACGCTATTCTCTTTTGAGTTTTCGCGAATTTCAAAGAGCATCGATTTCGCTTTGTCGGCAGCAAATGGGCACAAAGACAAAGTGTTCGTTGGGGGTATTGCCGCGTCACTGATGCATGATCGTTTCCTGACCGAGTCTCGATGGCGTGGAGTACGCTTCATAAAAGGTCTGCTCAGTGCAGCGCCCTCAGTCGCATTGCAACTCGATGACTTCTCGGAAGAGCTCTATTCAGATGATCGTTCCGGAACTGCCATCGAAGACCTGATTCCGGATTACAGTATCTTGGACCAGATCCCGTACAAATATCCGGTTCGCGACGCTTACTTCGCCTATGCCTCCCGTGGTTGCATCAGGAAATGCAGCTTCTGTGGAGTACCAAAGTTGGAAGGCGATCAACGGGACACGGAATCCATCAGCGCCGTGGTAAGAGGCGTCGATGCTCTCTACGGCGCGAAGAAAGATTTGACGTTGATGGATTCCAATGTGGTCGCTTCGCCACGTTTTAAGGAGATCATTGCTGAAATCCGAGACCTCGGTTTCGTTCCCGGAGCCAAGCTCAATCGTGGGCGGACGCCGGTACAGAGACGGGTGGACTTCAATCAAGGCGTGGATGCGCGCATTCTCTGCAAAGACAAGATGTATCTGCGTGAGCTGTCAACGATCTGCCTTAAGCCATTGAGAATTGCATTTGACCACATCGGATTGAAGAAACCCTATGAGCAGGCAATTCGTTACGCTCACGAATTTGGCTTAACAGAGTTGTCTAACTACATGCTGTACAACTTCCACGACTCGCCCGCGGACCTGTTCGAGCGCATGCGACTAAACGTCGCTCTAAACGAGGAATTGGCCATTCGTATATGGTCGTTCCCCATGCGCTTCCAACCGACTGACCTTCCAACGCGATCCCATGTTGGCGAAAAGTGGTCGCGATACCAGTTGCGCTCAATGCAGCTTATTCTGCAAGCAACGCATGGTATTGTTAGCGGGGCCCCAGTATTCTTCAAAAGGGCGTTCGGCGACTCCTATCAGGATTTCGAGGCCATTCTCTTGCGTCCTCATCATTTCATTTTCAATCGCGATTGGTACGAACACTTGGCTGGCAAACCCGAATTCATAGAGTTCACGAATGAATTCCGTCGGCTTTCCGCATCTGACAAGATTGAACTCCTTGCGCTGCTTTCGTCAGTAGAACCGAGGGAGATCTACCGGCTTCCCAAGCAAACATCCAATTCTCAACTCCGTAGGATTCTGCATTTTTATGAACCGCTTCCGAAGGGAGAGGAGGAGCGAATCTGGATGCTCCAAAAGGGCATTGACTATTCACCGATGCCCGAAGATGAGCGCGTCGAGGATGCCGGTCTCTCTGACGGTTCCGACGAGGAACTCACAGAAACAACGGCTACGGATCAGATCAAGGTGGCTATCGCATGACAACTGCACTGGTGTCACTTCCCCAACTTGAAATCAAGTGGTCACGACCAGAACAACAGCTTGTTGTAGGCAAAGACATCCTCGAACTGCTCAGCACGTCGATGTACGTCGATCCGATGTCGATGTATCGGGAGTACATTCAAAATTCTGCTGATGCCGTCGAGCTAGCTCAGTCAGCTGGGCTATTGCATAGGCCAGGACGCGTGGAAATCCGGATGGATCAATCAATGCGTACGGTCTTCATTCGCGACAACGGCTCCGGCGTTGGAAAAGAAGAGTTTGTCCACCAACTCACGGCTCTCGGCGGCAGCAAAAAACGAGGCACAAAAGCCAGAGGCTTCCGGGGAGTTGGCAGGTTAGCCGGGCTCGCCTTCTGTCAAGAACTTATATTCCGATCACGACAGGACGGGGAGCATACCGTTCACGAACTCCGCTGGGATTCTCGCGAGGTTAGGTCGTTGCTACGCGCCGCTGACAATTCCTTGGACCTGCGTGACATTGTAGCCAAGACTATTCAAACCCGCGAAGTCCCAGGGCGAAATTGGCCGCATCGCTTTTTTGAAGTCGAACTGCGTGGAGTGGTTCGTCATCGCGACGATCGGCTTTTGAATGAGGATCTAGTAGCAAACTATCTTGCACAGGTAGCACCGGTACCTTTTTCTCCTGATTTTCAGTTTGGAGATCAGATCCGATCGTTCCTGGAGACTCACGGGGTGAATTTAGGCACAATCGAGCTTGAAATTACGGGTCGTGGACCCGTCCACCGTCCACACCGTAATTCAATGGCGATGGGTAAATCTGTCGAGACTCACTTTCAGGAACCGACGACGATATACACTCCAGGCCGCGATGGGGGTGTAGCCGCAGCAACCTGGATCCTGCATCATGACTACCGCGGAGCGCTCCCCTCGAATTCCTTGGTTGAAGGATGGCGCTTTCGTTGCGGGGATATTCAGGTTGGCGACAACAACCTATTGCAAATGCTCTTCCCCGAATCCAGATTCAACGGCTGGTGCGTTGTAGAAACCCACGTCCTCGACCCACGCATTCTGCCAAACGGCCGTCGAGATCATTTTGAGCAGAACACATATTATTTCGATCTCATAAACCACTTGGCACCGCACGCCCGAGACATTGCGCAACGCTGTCGCACCAGCTCAATCGCTCGAAATTTGGTTCGATTGATCGAAGAGCGCTTGACCGAATGCCAGCAGAATCTGCGGGTGATTGAGAAGGGCGTAATGGTTGATACCGCCGCATCGAAACTGACGGTCAAACTGGAAAGCACACTCGACCACCTGCAGCGACTATCCTCACGCGCCGGTATCAGCACGGACCAGCGGCTTGGGTATCAGGGACAAATCAAACGTCTTCGGCAACGCCTCCTAAGACTGAGTGCGGATCAACGCGGCGAGGCAATTTTTGCGAACTTCACTCCGACTCAGCGATCCATATTGACCGAAGTGTTCAACGCCATATATCAATCAACTGAAGATCTTCAAAAGGCACAAGGGCTCGTGGACAAGATTGTTTCTCGCTTGACTCGGAAACGCAAGAAGGAGACGAAGAAGCCCGGGAGACGTTAGCCGATACCATCAAGGCAAGCGTGCCAAAGTCAAGCGCAGATACGAGGCACCTTGCGGGCGCCGCGACCACAATCTACACTCTCTCGGAAACATGTCGGCACTCCAAAATGCATGAGCTAGAAAGTGCACTGAAAGGAGGCTTTAAGTGGCATCAAAACAGAATGTGCCCAAGGCGATCGGAAAGTTAGCGCCAGCGCTCCAACTTCAAACTTCACCTCCAGTTTACGTGATCGTCATTTCAGGCGAATGGTTACTGAAACATACGACTCCCTCCTGGCGCATCAAAGACCCAATTAAAGGGTTCCAACGGATTGTCAATGAAGCTCGCGCGAGGCAGATAGCCCGTACGGTACTCGACCAGGAGCGCGCATTCCCGAACGCGATCACCTTGGCGACGGATATCAAAGACTTCAAGCGATCCGGCGATGATATCGTGCTTCCCTCCAATGCTAAATTCTTGGTTGTTGATGGTCAGCATCGTCTTTGGGCGCAGAGCTTCTCAGACAAAGATGGGCAATACGTATGCATTATTCATTTGAACAAAACCGAGCGAGAGATGGCCCAGTTGTTTCTTGAAATCAATGACAACCAGAGGCGGGTACCTTCTTCCCTTCGCTGGGATCTAGTCAGATTGGTCAGGCCAACAGGAGATGAAGCCCACGTTATGGCAGCGGACCTGGTTTACGAGCTGGCAAATCGAGAAGACAGTCCTTTTTACTTTTCAATCGACCTCACCGGAGAGCAAAAGGATGTGAGCATTAAACAAGGCTCCCTTGCGCCGGAAATTAAGACCTTGGTTGGTAAGATAAAGAAGGCAAAGAGAGTCCCTGATCCTACCTTCGAAGAATATGCATCTTTGCTCATTCGGTTCTTTTCGGCTGTCCGTTCACTAAACCCTCAAGGATGGGGGGACACGAGCAGTACCTACTATAAAGCACGGGTGCTCCGTGCTCTCATCCGTGTTCTCGCGGACATAGCCCTGAATGCCGGATCTCTGGACGAGTTGACGGCTCCCTTCTTGCTCAGCGAGCTTCAGAAAATTGATCCCGCGACGCTGTCGGATGAACGAGTGCGCGCTGCTCAAGGCTCAGCGGGCGTCACCGACCTTTATCAAGAAATGAAGAGTCAGGTTTTCGCATAATGCGACTGTTCGACATCACCGAAGCCCCGCACTTTTGCAGAGCCTTGCCGGCCCACGCACCTGGCGTAGGCCAGTCTTTGGCGGCATTTCATAACGGCATTCGAACCACGCGCCTGGCTGAGGGCACCACCTATTTCGAGGTTCATCGTGTAAGCCTACTGAATGCGGTGGAACAATGGATCTTATTTGGGGTAGCCGACTATCGACGAGCACTCGACATGTTTATACCGAGTAATGCTCCGTGGGCTCACGTGACTCTGTACTATTCTTCGTTTTTTGCGGCTAATGCGATCTTAGGCATGTTTGGTGCTTGGGTTCATTACGAGCGCTTAGTAGATGTTGACCAGGGAGCTCCTAATAAACAGGTCCTTCTAGTTAGTAAGCGCGTGCGCTCACCTTCGGGGCTATAAGGGGAGTCATAGGGTGTTTTGGGATTTGTTCTATGAGGGGTGCAACACCATTTCCCCGTGGGTGCCTACCGAATTTCAGTCGACAATTGCGCCGGTGACCAATGATCGAGCTTGGCAAATAAACGCGCGGAATGAAGTGAACTATGACATGTTTAGTGCATTCGACGGAGCGATTCGCCTGTACAAGAGCTTCAATCCGAAGAAGCTGCGATCACTCAGCGGCCCATTGGCCCAGCAGCTAGAAGTCACTGAGGGTATGGTGAAACTGGCGCTCTATTTTGCAAAATTGTTTGGCGTCAGTAGCTTCGCCTATGACGGTCTGGGGACGGGCACCCGCGCGAAGGTGCTGCGATCACTCGTTACAAAAATCCCTCCCGGTCTTGTTACTCAATCAGTTCTACAGGATCTGTTGCAGTAGGTATAGCGGCTTTACAAGAGGGGCTTCTTATGCCAAGAATCGCTCGTTGCATCGGCGTTCTGGAATTCAGTCGTGATCGTCGCTCTCGACCGCGGTCCTATCGACCTCGACAATTTGCCTGAGGTCCGCAACGTGGGTCTTAGTGAAGTAAATCGTGGCATCCGCTTGGGCAAGCAAGATCTCAAGCCGCTGACCTCTCATCTCCTCAAACATCTTTTTCAAGTCTCGTGAACCGTTGGCGTGCTGAAACATGGCGCTGTGGTTGGGGCAGAGTGCCAGATAATTCTGGAAGTATCGTTTCTTTAATCCCTCAAGAAATTCGACCCTCTCAAAATAATAGCTGCCGTCTTCCAGTCTGAACGGAAGCACCGCTCTGCAAATCTGACAGATCATTTCGCCGTCGTTCGTGTACTGTTCACGGAGGTATTCAGCAGCCTGCTGCTTGATGCTCTCCAGACCGACTGGCACTGAGCGTGTACGGTCCTCTGTGGTTCTGTCAGGTGCATCGCCGGCCTGTTGAGCCACCCGCTCTGCCCGCCGCTCTGGATGGCGGGATTCATGCTCTGGCAACTCTAAATCCTGTTTCCGACAAAACTCAGCAAGAATACGTTCTTGGTCCGCCGGAGGTAGCGCGGCGAACTGTTTGGCTCGTTCGAAGGTTTCCGGGTCGCTGAACCCCAGCTCCTTTGCCGCAGTCTCCTTTTGTTTCTGTTCCTCGTTGCGCTGTCGCTCTTGTTCGCCAAAGCGGACTGCTTTGAGCCACTCGTACCCTTCATCGTAAGGGAATCCCTTTGGCAGCAGCTGTCTGGAAGCCTCCGAGGGGAGGACAAACCTTCCGTCGGTTTGTGCAACCCAAGAAGAGTCTCTCAACATACAGACGAGTTGCGAATCCGCCTCCCTAACGGCGTAAGAAGAGTTGTTGCGATATTGGGCTCGGAGCCACGCAATGCCTTTCTGTTCACAGGCCGTTCTCCAGAGGAGCCGGGAGAGACCTTCGTCATTGACAGGCAACAGACCGCTCAACCCTGTGATTGTGTAGTCTCGATCGATGCCGTAGCCTTCCGACCATCTACCAAGCGCGCTCCACATCAACTGTTGCACTGCGGGGTTGGTCCTGCAGGATACGTGCTTGATTGTCAACCGATCCAACACTCCGACCTGACACGCAAACTTGATCAGTTTGTCCTGCGGTACCGAGACTTGCAAGTAGGAATCTGCTAGAGCTACTTGCTCGGCATTCGCTCCGAGGCGTTCGTAATAAGCGTTCAGCCCAGTTTCAACAAAGGGGGAGTCGACATAAACCTGGTTTGGCCTGCCCCACTTGTCATCTGCACGCCTGAAAATGCAATGTTCGGCAAACATCCCCGATCTCTCTGGGTTTGCCTCAAGAAAGTTTATGAATCGTTCCAAGTCTTCCGATGCTGGCCTCAGCGACCCCTTGGCATATCGAGTATCGAGTACGGCTTCAATCACCTCAGCCTCGCCGACCTCCCGAACGTCGATTTCCTCCAGGAATTTTCTCGCCTGTTCCTGCTGTACCTTGCTCTTACCGGACGAGTAGATATTCTTGTCGACTCGCGGCAAAACTTCATCGTGCGCGACAGCGTCAGTTGGAAAATAGCACTTGGGGCCGATGCTGTGTTTGCCGTCGGCGAGCCGGACGATCTGAAGCTGCTTTAGCTCAGAAATTGACTGCTGCTGTTGGTATTCGGATTTCGCCTGAATATCGTTGTATAGCACGGCATACATTTGCTGAAGCCAATCGGCAGGCTTCGCGTTGAGCCATGTCATGAATTGCGAATCTGGCTCGTCAACAAATCCGTGTTTAACGAAACGCGGCTTGCAGGACGCCTTCTCTATGAGAACTTCAATGAACTTGTCGACGTCCCATTCGGCGATCGCGAGCCCTGACAGGAAGCGGTCGGCATTGCTGTTCTTTTGGGGTGCGGCGGCGGCCCAACTGAGATTCTGACCGTCACCATCAGCCAGGAACTCGATGTCCTTGGATGACAATAAGTCTTTGAGCAACACCCTGGCTTGAAACAATTGCTTTGCAGGAGCATGCGATTTGGAATGCGTAGGCGTCAGAGGATGATTGTTCAGCTCCTCAATAATGGCCTTACGGATAGGTTGATAGCGCAGCGCTATTGAGTCCACAGGATTGGGCAAGGCGCCGAGAAACTCAACTGTTAGAAGGCCCAATTCGTGGACGGTGCGAAGAGAATTTGCAGACAGTCCAGCGAGTTGAGTGAATAATGGTTCATTCGCTGGCGTGTCTTTAATACTTGCCCGGCTCAGTTCCGGCACGAAGGGCGCGTGAAGGTGAAAGCGCAGACCGGACGTCTCCTTGCCGGCAGGAAAGGAGACCGCGACAAGGCCTGGAGAAGCGGGAACTATTTTGAATTGTCTCGCAAGCGGTTTCTTGTGCTCATAGGCTGTGGTATCAGGAAGGTAGTCAAGCGCGAAAGCGACCGAAACATACTGCTTCTCTAGCCCCTCAACTGAGCGCGAGAAGCGCAGAAAGTGCGAGCTTGAAGTCGTCTTGTTACCTGTCTTTTTCACTATCTCAATATGGTTGTCGGAATGCTGGATGCGCAAAATCTCACGCGAAGGTGTCTGGTCAATCTGCCATCGAATAGATCTTAGGTGCGACAAGAAGAGAAGGGTGGTCTCGGCAAGTTCCTCCAGTCCCGCCTCAATTTCAGCGTATGCAACTTGGGATTTCTTCTTGGGGTTATTAAATGGAAACTCGAAGCGAGTGTTCTTGCCGAGATCTGGCCTCGAATTGATTGCCGTTGGCAACACGAGGTCAGAAATGCTGAAAGAGAAGGTGGGAGACCAAATGTGTGGGGCTTCGGAGTACGCGAACACGGCTTTGAAGCCCACTCCGAAACGACCGATCTTGTCTTCCTCGTCCCTCTTGGTACCTTTTCCAATGTTGGTGATGCCCCACACGTCGTCCTTGCTGAAGGGCCGACCAACGTGCTCGAAGCTGACGGAGTTGTTCTCTAGGGTAAATGCTGCTTCTGTTGCGCCCGCGTCCTCTGCGTTTTGAAGAAGTTCATAAATAAAATGCGCACGGTCGGGGTAAAGCTCTTCTACGATCTCGCGGATTCCTGAATAGTCCTCGTCACACAAAACGTCCGCCAGCTTTTGGCGCTTCGCACGAACTTCATCTAGAAAACTCAGTTGATCCCCTCCCGTTTCACCGCGATAGTCCCGAACACAACGGCGGCAGCGTGGATGTCGCTGCTGCTGGCTGCCTGTTGTAACTCATCCATATGTTGGCTGAAATCGGCATTTGCGCGAGCTAGCTCGCTCTGTTTCATCAGCTTGATTTTGTCATTTGTAGCGCGAGCGATTTGCGCTTCAATCGCGCTGCATCGTGCCTGGTGGCTAACCTTCAGGCTCTGGACGCGATGTTCAACCTGTTGGCGATTTTCCGCAATGTGTTTGGCCTGGGCGTCGGTCCACTTCGCGTGATGCTGAGCATCAAGCCTGTCAAGGTCTGGTTGGGGCGGGAGAACGGCGTGCTCGGAGTCTGCGGCCGATTGCAAAAGCACAAGCAGCGCATTCTCGATGCTAGGAGTAGATGCAACGGGGACGAGGACTTCGTCCAGCTTCACCCCGTGCTTCCTCCACCGAAAAAGGGCAAAGCTGTAATCACCGAATGGGACCTCGGTGCTTTGCACCGCGACTGAAGTGTATATTGGTTCGTCAAGTTGCAGGAAGCGAGCCGCCTGGCGGACCAGCGGATGCATAACCGTCAGATGGACCACCTTGGGATTCTCAGCGGCGGCTGCCTGTTCGAAGGTGACCGCCATAGTAGGCTGCCCACCCTTGAGCCACTTCTCCCACTCTCTTGCAACGGGTTCGACAGACCGCGGCAAGCGCTTGTAGTCCTCAAGCAGCTTACTCCTTGCCTCCTGGCCCAGGCGTAGGGTCCTGAGGGACTTCTCTCCAAGCAAATGACCGGACTCAGTGCCCAGCCGCGCAGACAAATACGAGGACAAACAGCGTTGAATCGCTGCGGGAGATAACCAATGACTTTCGGCAGCTTCAATCTCCTGCTGCCAAGTCTGATTCGGGACGTTCAGGCCAAACAACTCCGCCTGTCTGGACTCGAGTTCCTGTTCCTCGCGGAGCAGCCTGATGTTATTGTCCGCAAGCTGGAGCAACCGCCGCTCGCGTTCCTCTTGAGTCAAGTCGAAACTCTCGGCAATGTCATGCAGTTCTCTGGTAATCTCGCCCACGATTTCTTCATTGCCGCCGATCGAATGCTGAAACACTCCAATCCGCCAGAGGCAGCGCTCATAGATATCAGCATCTACTGTGCCAGGAGTGACAAAATTAACGATGGCAACGGTACTGCTCTTCTGACCATAGCGGTCGATACGGCCGATGCGCTGCTCGATCCGCATCGGATTCCATGGCAAGTCATAATTGATCAACAGGTCACAAAACTGAAAGTCGAGACCTTCGCAGCCCACCTCAGAGGAAAGCAAAACATCGAGGGCGCCGGCCTCAGCTTTTGGCAAGGCGAAACGACCCCGCAAGCTGGCGCGCTCGTCGTCGGGCACGTCACCGTGAATCACACCGCAGCGTAGCCCGGTGCGCTCTGTCTGACTGAACAAATAAGCCAGCGTGTGCCGAAACGTACTAAACACGAGCGCCTTGTTGTTCGGTAACTTATTCTTGTCCTTAAGCACTTTGACATATGCATTCACCTTGGGGTCATCAGGGTCAAGGTTGCGAGCTTTCTCGATGAGCTCATCTATGTCCTTTCGCACGTTATTGACAAAACTTAGGTCAATGTCTTCATCGCTGTCTGTGGCCTCCATTAACTCGAGCTTGTTGAGTTTGCCAGTGAGAATGTCCCGAAGAAGCGGGGTTAGACCGAAAAGACAACTTGCCGCCTGTCGACGAATGGTGGTCATCATGAATCTGACGTTTTGCTGGCCGTGACAGAACGCCAGAATTCGGGCAATCACAGCCAAGAGGCTGTCATGAATTTCCTTCTGCGCCGGCGTGAAGTCGATTGTGAGAGTTTCGGGTTTGCGGATGGTGAACTCGCCTATGTCGCGGCGACGTGTCCGGTTAATCAGCGGACTGAATGTATAGAGCTCTTCAAGGGCTCGGACCAGGCCGACCCGTTCTTTATCGGAAATGGAACTAACGGTTAAGCCGTCGTAGATCGTACGGAAAGCTGGTGATTCCCGCATGAACAGGCGCCCCCAGTCGGTCTGTGCTGCTTCATCGAGACTGAATCGGGCAGCTCGCTGCCAATCTTCACGGGCAGCTCGGCAATGCTGGATTGCTGCGTTGACATAGCGATTAGGCCCGGCCATCTGCTCGAAGCTGGCGTGGTCGATAACAAGGTCGGGTCGCAGTGCGTTGAGCAGTGTATAGAGGTCGGCACTCTCCAATTGAACTGGCGTTGCGGAAAGAAAAAGTACCGCATTTGCATTGTCACAAAAGTAGCGCACTCCTTGGTGGAGAAGGGTTTCCGAGTTTCGGATGTGATGAGCCTCATCCACGATGACCAAGTCAAACTTGGGCGGAGGATCGAGGCCAACTAAACCTTGATCTCGGTGGACGGGGTCTCCCTTGCGGCCGAAAAGCAAATCAGAATCAAACAGCGAAAAGGGCAGAATGGCTTTCGCATATTGTTGAGGCCATTCCTCTTCGAGATAGGTCTCGCGCAAGCAGTGCCGGAGTAACTGACCATTAAGCGCGGTAAAGTTTTCGTCGAAGCGTTTCATTTCCACGAACCATTTGCGCTCAGCGACAAGAGCTTTGGGACAAATAATCAGCACCGAGCCTAGGTCCGTCCGTGCCCGTAACTCTTTGATAATTAATCCTGCTTCTATAGTCTTTCCCACGCCAACCTCGTCGGCAATGAGCAGGCGAGGGCGATCAGAGCGGATAAGCTTGAGTACCGGTCGATACTGGTATGGCACGAACTGAACTCGGCCAGAGCGCAAAGAAAAGAGGGTTGCGGTAGAGGGCGAGAGGATCTGAAGGCTCGTCAGGTACGCCTGCAGATCAAGGGCCCTGAGGATCCTATGGTCGGCGGCCGCGGCTGGTGGTGCTTGCAATTGGCTTTCGTAGTACGTGATCTTGTTATTGTTCTGAAAGACTCGATAACGGCACTCGCCCGAGCCAGGAATCACCTCAATTATGGGGACAAGAACTGCTAGGTTTGAACGAAGTGCAACCAGATCTCCCATTCGAAATAGCGGTGTAGCTGTGGGAGAAGTCACGAGTTCATCCGAACTTTGGTCAGCCGCTTTCTCGGGATTCAGTTCTCTGACATGAATTGATTGCTTCAACTGGGCCCAAGTTTCAGCAATTTCAGGATCTTTGAGCGCGAGTCTTCCCTTGGCCCTCTGAATGGCGTCTGGTAGCGCGTTCAACTGATCAATGAATTTGAGAACGTCGATGGCCAGGAATGGAAAGTCTCGAAATTGTTCAAGTCTCTCGCTAAGTAGTCTTTGTATCGCGACTTTGGAACCAATTTCAATTTGACTATCTGGAAATTGGAAGGCATAGACAAGCGAGTCTCCGACTTTTGCCCAAAATTTGTGATTGTGGGCCGTAATGATCATTTCAGGCGGCACGGTGCAGGGGGAGAATTGTGAAAGCAAGCCATCGCCTTTGCCATCTTGAATCCAGAGATCAGCGCTACTTCCGAAAATTGGAACGAGAAAGGCTGGGAGGTGTTCGCGCGGATTCGCGAACCCGAACAACGGCAGTTCAGAAGGACCTTTCATAGGAGGCTCGATTGCCGGTAGAACTGGCGGATGATGTACCGAATGGCACCGTGTAACTCGATTGGCCGCATACCTGCGTCCGCGTCGTAGGTCAACGGTAGCGCGCCCCAGACCTTCAGAAGAGTATCGGTCAAAGCATCATCCTCCAAAAAGCAGGTTGGTAGTGCAACAGCCATGATGCGCTGCCGAAGGTCGACGCCTTCGGCGATCTGAATTTCAACGGCGGAACATCTGTCATCGCAGCTCGGATCTCCACCCCCGTTGATGAGTCGGTAGTAGGATTCTGCGCCGATCTCGGTTGGTGAAAAAAGCACGCCGAGCTTGGGTTTGTTGGATAAATATTGTTCGTCGGTCTCGAAAAAGCAATTGACAATCCTCCTGGCACTTTCAACGGCCGCCGGAACCTGATAGTCCGTCAGAGCTTCGCCCCGTTTGATTGCAGGTTCGTACAACCCGTGCTGCGAGGCGCCAGTGTCGAATGGGTACAGCCTCTTGACCTTTTTGCACATCGTGTCGGGCTGAAAGACAAAGCAGATCGGGTAAAAGCTAACGTCTCTTGTTGGAGATGTCTGAGAAGAGTCTCGGTATGCGGGCCGGCCGTAGAAGAAGTAGAGGAGAGGTTCCTTGAAAACATTACACTTGCTCGCCTGGAGCGTGTGGCTAGCCCTAATGGAGGCTAGGTTGAAATATTCGGTGGTGTGCACCAGTGGCAGTTCGGCCGGCGACATCGCTTGCTTCTGGATGTAGTCAGAGAAAGAGATCATGGCCGAAATCTCCGATGCGGGTGAAACCAGGAGAACGGTGAAACGTTCTCCAGTTCTTTGAAAGACGAGGGTATCATGCCTTTTCTGCTGTGCGATATGGGGTTTAACCGGGTTAGAGGCTGATCTGGCGTCGGGCTCAGAAGGTGGCGCTAGCCCGATGGTAGAGTCGTATTTTGTCTTCGCTCAACAAGAACATGATCTTCGTTCGCAGTAACTACGTCTCCAAACGACCTTGACTCGATTGTTCGGATCGAGAACGAATGCTTCGTTTCGGGAAAAGCATACTCCCGCGAGCTTCTGCGATCCCTTTCGAATCTCCCAATTCCACGTTTTTCGTAGCAGAGGGTGGACGGCAGGATTTGCGGCTTCATCCTGGGGGAAGCGAAAAGGTCCGGTGGCTACATGAGCACGATGTAGCCCTGGACTTCAGGCGACAGCATCTAGGGCAAAAGCTGGTCAGCGAACTCGAATCTTCCCTTAAGGCAAGGCTGGGCGTCCGGCGTCCACTCATCGGGAAGATAATCAATCTGCTGCGAAAGGAGGCGGAACTTGTTCCTGCCTCTGCTCTGCCAAACATCTCCCCGATCCCCGAGACGATCCCTTCTGCGGCTGCGCCGAAGTTGGCCGAGCCGATTTCATCGTGACGCCGAATCCAAAAGATTTCCCGCAATCGCTCTTATCAGCTCGCGTGATCAAACCTGGCGAGCGCATTCCAACAACAGCCCGCAAAAGACAAGATCGATCACGCCAGAGACTTGAAGCAGCTTTCCAAGTCGCTGATCGGTGTTCTAGCAAATGCATACGACGAGGGTGCATGATTCGCGGGCACCCACTAATCGCAGAATCGTGCTAAGGTGATGAAATGACAGTTGTTGACTACGATGTTGAGCGAGAAACAGAGTTTAACCGTGTGCAGTTAGGGACAACTATCCCCAAGAGACTCCAGGAATTGCGTGAAATCCTGGGTGGTTGCAGCTCCCTCGATGCATGGCATGTGGGTCTTTTAAACAAGTTGCTCGAGAGCGTTAATCGGGTTTGCCGCGACCTGCTAAACACAATCGGGCAAGAAGCTCTGCCCGCAGCGGCTTGGAATGCGCGGAACTTGCTTGAGCTGTGGGTTTGGATAAAGTACTGCTCGGCATCACGAGAGAACGCTCGCCGCTTCCATGAAGATGCTCTTCGAGATGTGCAGGGGCTCACAGATTCTCTCTCGAAAATGTGTGAGCTGCGCGGAATCCAGAATCAATTCGAGCAGACAGCGCGCAAGAAGATCGCGGAAGTTGCTCTTTCTGAACTTGGACTCCAATCAATAGATTCCAATTTCATTCAAGTTTCACAAGCAGCAGCGAACGTCGGACTTGACAAATGGTTTTCCGCGTGTAACAAACATCTATCAAAGTTTGCCCATCCAACAGCAGGTCTGGTTCTTGGAATCATGCACCAGAATGAGAGGTTGCGGGATCTGCAAAGCGTTTGCACGACACAAGGACTGTATTTTGCGGGACAATGCGTAATCAGTTTGGAAGAAACTATCAGGGCAGTACCCAACCCGCTATGCGCACATGGTAGGCCGTGACTCCAAAACGGTCTTTGAGATTCATAGACGTGTGAATCCCTACCCCCTATTTTTTCTTTCATTTTCCCATAGCTGGAAGCAACACAGGAGCGCATTAAGGGAGGTTGGTCAAGGCCGCGCGTTATTTGCCCGCCGCGGCAGCGGTCGGAGCGAAACGGAGAGCCTTGACGAACCTCCCGCGCTCCCTGCCACTACCCTGCCTGAAGCTCTCATACTGTGACCATGCACGAGAGTGCTACGGATGTTGTTCTTAAGAGCCTGTGAGCCGGGGCAAGGGAACAGTGGGTATGGTTGCCGCGGTAAATGCGGTTGGAGGGCTTCTCACAGCACCCACCTGCGCAGTTTGAAGCGCGCGATGAGTCCTGATGCATTGCCTCAGATCTCAGTTGAGAACCATCTTCGAGTCCGTTCCATGAGACTCCGCCGTTGAATCACTCCCTTAGATCAGCAGGCCTCCAGAACTAACCAAGGTCCGTTTTCGGCTCATCCCAAAACCGCGTGTATCGCTTTCCCAGCGCTAGCATCGCCTCGTACTTCTCGAGATCGTTCTGTTTCAGCCAGAGCAACTTGTAGACCGTATCCACCGCCTGCTTCATGATGTTCTTCATCTCCTCTTGCGTTATGTGCGAGTATTCGGTTCTTCCAGCGCAAGTGGCGCATTCTCTTCCCGCGTGAACATCTTCGATGGGGCCTTTGCGGAACGCCAATGCGACAATGCTCTTGGCCTCCGCTGCCAACTCTGGGTCTAACGTCATCCTTCGCTTGGGCATCGGTGTCTCTCAAACTCGAAATCAAAACCCACACCAACGGGCGGGGCCGCCAACAGTATCCTCAAGCGCCGCTCCTTGGCAGCCCCTAGAATTCCTTGCGGACTGCTGAGTCAGCATCAGCATATCGGGAGCGAGAAACAAAAAACCGGTAACAAAAATTGGTAACATTTTATTTGTTTTGACGGGTGTTCCAGCGTTGTCCTATGATGTCACCGAAGTGCATTGGGTGCTCCAAGGCCCCCAATAACCTATGAAAAGAAAGGAATTTCCTGGGTAATCAGTGAACCCGGGGGAATCCTGCGGAATCGCCAGCCTGTAGCCTCTGGATCAGCATATCGGGGTTCGAATCCACCGACTGAACTGAGTTACTACTTCTCCTTTATCCAGAGTGAAAGCTGTTGATTCTTCGTCCCTTCCCACTCGCTCCCCTTTTGGACAAACCCAGCATGCGCCAGAGTCCTCTTCATACGCTCGGATGAGGTTGTCGCAAACAGGGCACCTTCGTGGCCAGACAGCAATTCCTGCACTATGCGCCCCGACAGTCGCTGTCCTCGGTGTTTTGCGTCGATAGAGATGTAGCCTAGCTCCGAGGTGTTTGGATCGAATGGCACGCCGCTTTTCTCTGCAATCTCGAATGAGTATTTTGGACGACACCGCTTAATTGCTCCGACGCCGACTATGAGGTTCCCCGCCGAAGCGATTGCCAACACCTGTGCGCGAGGCGTCTCCACCGCAGCTGAATCCGGATCAACCGCATCGCCGGCTTTGACCATTCCGATGCATTGGCTGAGGTCTTTGAGGGAGACCTTACTTGGAGCCCCGGCTTTGATGTCATAGTGAACAGTTGGCATAGAATCTCTCAGAGGTTTGGCCCTTGCGAATCCTAAACGCAACGGATTGGGTGAGCTTAACGAGCGAGGAACAAAGAGTTTAGCCGCCAGAAACCACCACAACAGAACAGTTCTCCTTCAAGACCGCCCGGTTAAAAACCACATGTGAGAGTGCGGGATTTGCTGCAATGATGTTCCGCATTTCCGTTTCTGATTCCTTGCTGCTTTTATATCCGATAGTTACAGCGCGCACGCAATCAGGTGGGATCGCAAAGAGCAGGATATCCTTGCCATTACCATCCTGGCCGCAGTTCACCGTAGCGTCGTTGAAGTTGCGAATGATGCGCCATTCTCGTTCGTATTCCCACGCGTGGTTCTTGGTGTAGAGATAATCGTCATCAGTGGCATCAAGAAGATACTTCTCAGAACGAGTGGAGGCGTAGGCAACCCGACGAAGATGGCGGAAGCCATCCCGCTCTTGCTTCTTATCCCAAAACCAAGAATGTTTTGGGGCAAATTCAATCAGGAATCCCCGGCCGCCATCGGCATAGTGCGCCCACATCAATGTGTCGGTCGGTATTTCTGAAAGAGATAGTATTCCAAAGTTTGTGTCCAGTTTTTCATACATGGTTCGGACACTCTTGGGAAAATTGTCTTCGGCTTCCTGAGCACCCTTTGAGACAACCTCCCTTACGAATCGGTCAGCAATTTCCTGAGGATAAGTCCTTTCGATGGCTGCGACAAGATCAGGAAATCTCTGTCTGATCTTGTCGTTTATCACCCGCTCTAACTGGGGCCGGGTTGCGACGCCCTTTAGCGGCGGCTTGAATTCCAAAGCATCGTTGAGAACAGAAACCTGACTAAACCGAATCAGGAGCTTTCGTAAAACCGTTGCCGCACGATCAGAGGGCAGGTATTTATAGAGGCTGGCCGGCGCCTCCATAACCGGTGTTGCGCTCATTTCACTTCCCCCCTGCATCTCTCTCTCTCACCCAAAACAGGAGATCACAATCGAATCCGAAACGGGCCAAACGGTTTGGAACACCAGACCATCAACACAAATCCAAGGAGAAGGGTCGCCAGCAAGGCTGGCGGGGCCTCACTTCGCCGAAGCGAAGACTAACACTGCCAGGCCGATGAGGCACGCCGCAGCAAGAAACTGCTGTCGTTGAATTCGTGCCGCTTGGCTATCCTTCCCATGGAAGTGGTCGCGCACCCTTGCCGTCCCCAAGCACCAGCGGGGGGTACCCGAATCTCAGCAGTCAGATGAGCAGACCTCCAGAACTAGCCAAGGTCTGTTTTTGGCTCATCCCAAAACCGCGTTTGTCTGTTCCCGAACTCAAGCGTCGCATCGTACTTCTCGGGATCATTCTGTTTCAACCAGAGCAGCTTGTAGACGGTGTCCACCGCCCGCTTCATAATGTTCTTCATCTCGGCTTGCGTTATGTGCGAGTATTCTGATTTTCCAGCGCACGTGGGGCACTCTTTTCCCGCGTGAACATCTTCGATGGGGCCGTTGCGGAATGCCAATGCGACCATGGTCTTGGCTTCCGCTGCCAACTCCGGGTCCAACGTTGTCCTTCGCTTGGGCATCGGTGTCTCTCAGACTCGAAATCATACTCATACTAACGGGTGGGACCGCCAGCGGTACCCTCAGCCTCGTAGTACGGTTGCTGTCAGATTGTCACCCCACATGCTGCAAAAGCAAGAACTGAAGATCAGGGCCGGTCCGCCACGATCAGCCCTTGGCCCAATTTCGGGTGTCAAATTTGGTTTCAAACCCGGGCGGTTTTTCCGGGCTTCTTCGGCTCATCCGATGTTTTTGCTGTCAACTTCAAGCCACATCCCTGCAAGTTCCAATCTACCTTGTCGGTCGCGCATCCCAAAGCTACTGAACTTTCTTGCTGACGGAATCGAGGTATTCCTGAACAGCATCATCCCACTCCTTCAATTGTTGTCTCGTCAATTTTTCCTTGTTCGATTCGGTCACAATGAAACCAGTCTTCTTCGCTGCGTAGGCCAGTTCCGGCCGAATACCACCGGTCCGAACTGCCTCGTCCATGACTTCGTTCCATTCTCTGCGAAACCTTTCCTCTGGGTAAGGCTGTGGAGTATCAGCGTCGGGATCAAAAAAGATGGGATCATTCGGACCAGGTTCGCGGCCAAACTTCTTGCGGAATGCGGCTATTTGCTGTTCAATCGCCTCACGGCTTTTCTTGTCGAGCCGTATTTTCTTATGCGCCATCGTCTTATGATATTAGAGGATTCCCCTTCGGCAAGTCTTCCCTTCAAGAAACACTAGGTTCCTCCAATGAACAAAAAAGGGGGGCTGATCCCTCACAATCAGCCCTCACACCCACTTGGTAGCAATTTGGTAGCAAATAGCGCCGATTGAACCGGTTCTACCGACTGTGCCGATTTTTAAGTCCTTTACCGTCAGTAAACAGCGCTTTTTCTGCTTCCATGGCATGGAAGAGGTCATGCACCTTTCGATCTAAAGTAGATATCGGAAGCGCACCCGGCGTTGTCGTCCATGCAAAAAACGAACGGGAAGAGACGATAGTTTTGGGTTTAGGCTCGTGGGCGCCCTTGTCTCTAACCGCCTTTACACAATGTTGCTATCGCCTCAGGAAACCTCCTTCCGAGTAGCATCACTAGCGTTGTTTCAAGCCAAGCATCGCGAGCTGTGTGGAATTAAGTTCTTTCTCGCCAGCAAAGACGATGTATGTTCCGTATGTTCCCGGCAGTTGTCTTAGTGAGAGCCAGCTTTCTTCAAAATCAGGAAATACCGCACGCAACGTTTCAAGCAACTGGTGGAGTGAGCTGAACTCCGATGGCTCGAAGGTCTGAAGCGTGAACAAGTCATAGGCAATCACGCGAAACAAGGGCTGTGGCACCCCATCACCGACGTACTGGATCACGATCTTATGAGACACGAGATGGCGTCCTCCAAGTGATTGCAGATCCTCGGTTAAGGTGCCGCACCGATTTGTGCCGCTGGTGTGGTGGCAGAGAACGCATGGATACGACGCATCTCGGCTGCCTGTTCCTTGATCTCTGTCAGGTCTCGTTGCATTTCGCTCCAGCCATACCATAAGGCATAGTCCGGGCTGGCGTGGAAGCTGCCTTGAAAAGCCCTCATGCGATGTTCGAGGTACATGACGAACAATTTCTGTTCAATGCTCGTTGGCGCGTCGTGCAATGTCAGAAGGTTAGGAAATGGATAGGCATAGTTCTCGGGCTTGGGCAGTACGCCCTCTTTGTACAGGCCGGCAACGACCCGGATCGCCTCGGCCATCAAATGATCGGCGTTACGGATCATCTCATCGCTCATCTGTAATTGTTGCCTGGCGAAGTTGGCTGAATGACACTGATTGCAGGTCTTGAGCATCTTGTCGCGCTCTTGTTGCCAATCCTCCTGTGTGAGCCGGGCAACATCGGCCGCTTTAACGGTCTCCACCAGTGCTGTCGGTTTTCCCTCCGGATCAAGCACACCCAGAGCTTGCAGAATCGTGGCCCGATCGGCGGCCCACTGTTTGTCTTCGGGCAAAGGCAGCCGGACTGCGAGAAAGCCCCATGCGGTCCGGACTTCGTGATTCCCGTCTTGCATGTGACAGGTTTGGCAGGTGGGTGCTGAAGCGTCAGCGGGAAGAACCTTGCGCTGCTTCAAATCGTATCGTACGCCGTGTTTGGAAGAGGAATACATCTCCCATTGCGGATGGTCGAATCCCATATGGCAGGTCTCGCAGGCTTGCGGTTGCCGGGCCTCATCGGCCGAGAAGGTGTGACGGGTGTGGCAGGAATCACAAGACGCCGAACCAAATGAGCTTCCGCCCTGGCGCAGAGAAGCAATTTCGCCAGCAGTCTTCAGACCGATCTTGTGACACCCGCCGCAGCCCGTCTGCCCCTCGATCAGCGCCATGGGCTGCCAATGGATGGTAGGCATGGCATTCATAGCGGCCCAAGCCATAGCGTGTTTGCCGTGCTTGAATTGTTCCACCTGGTTCTGGTGGCATTGCGCGCAAGTCTCTGGCGTGGGGATCTTCACACGGGCCACATCGCTGGCGGAAGTGTGGTCACTGCCGTGACATGTATCGCAACTAACATCCATTTGGCTGTGCTTGCTTAACTTCCAGTCGGAAACAATGCTGGGTGTGATCTTGTTGTGGCAGTCGATACATTGCGTAGATGGGGAGGTCTGACCATTCACAAGTGCTGCGGCGAGGAAGACCATACTCATTGCTGCCGACCAACGAAGCTTCATAGGGTTCCTTCCAAAAGGAAAACATTATCGTGGTGCGGGCCGGTTATTGACTGTGATCTGGATCACAGACATCGTCCTGACTCCCCGCATCTTGAATTTCTGGGTTTCGCCGGCGATCCCCTACATGGCTCTGATCGATTTCTTGACCTTCACTCATGGCTTGCGCCCTGAGGCTAGGCTAGACTCTTTCGCGCCTTTGGCTCTGGGGGCATACAGAACAAAAGCTAGAGTAAGGCCTAATAATGTACAGCGGCAGTAATTCGACAGAGTGATCGAAAACTGCTCGCACGTACGCCCCCAAGCAAGGCATAGACAACGACTGGCAGGTGACTCATGGACTGTTACTCTGTTTCTGCGCTACCGCGATTTCTCGGCACACGGAAGGGCTGCCGTAACCTTTGTAGATGTCGCGTATCCATCAAAGGGTACAACTCCCTGCAGAAACTGACATGGCTTTTAGCACAATGGCGAAAGCGAAGGCGAGAATTGAGTCAAGACATGGTTAACCCAATCGAGAAGAGTAGGATTCGCTATTTCACCGAAGGTGGAATGGAAGTGCCTGCGGTAACTGCGGATGAGATGCGCGAAATCGATCGCGTTGCGATGGAGGACACCGGTCCAAACTTGTTACAAATGATGGAAAACGCCGGACGTAGTCTTGCCCTGCTGGCCATTGACCCAGAGCAATCCGCCGAACCTGACGAGTCGGCTTCCAGACCTCCAAATCTTTACGGCCAACACCGCTCCGATATCGCTCAGCGACAATTGGAATCAAGTCAAACGGCTGACCGTCAGCAGCAGAACGCAACAGTTTTATGTATTCCGCGTGCGCCCACACTAACGGCATGGCCGAACCCGTGGGCCGTCCGAGTACATTCCGGCACCGGGGATGTCCGGCGCGTCCCAGACCTGCTCCGGCAGCATTCCGCCGCTCGAGGAAGTACGTCGTTTTCTGACATCGTTTACATCGAAAAAAGTAACCGCTGCCGAATAACGCCACAGAATGTTTTCATTTACCGAGCCGCCTCGCTCGAAGCGGTATTTTCTTTCACAATTTTTCTTATTCTTCACCTCCAGAGAAACGATTACCGCAGCAACGAATCTTCCAACTAGAAACACAAGGACACTGTAGGCGCAGCACCGTTAAATGTTGCCGCACAACAGGTGTCCATTCAAAAGGAGATTCATCATGAGCAGGAGAGCAGTTCTTTTAGTCGCAATGGTACTGTTGTTTAATGGGGCCTCGTTTGCCCAAGACCAGAGATCTGAGGTAAGTGTGCAAGGCACCGGCTTTTTTACAAAAGATTCTGACGGGCGCGGCCTCGTTCAACGAGGCACCCAGACCGGCGGCGTTCTTGCCGGTTTTCGCTATCATTTCAGCCGCTGGTTTGCGGCGGAAGCAAATTACGGGTACGCCCGCGATACCCAGAAATACTTCAGTAGCGGCACTTCCACCCGCATTCAGGTGAATTTCCACGAGGTCACCGGCGCTTTCGTAGTTACAGCACCAGCCTTCCGTGACAAAATTCATGCGTTTGCACTTGCGGGCGGCGGATTGGTGTTTGATCCTACTGGCAACGCAGGCGGAAGGTTCGCCGGCGCTACGACTGAGACCAAAGGCGCGTTTCTGTACGGCGGCGGAGTTGACTATGACCTCTTGAAGCGCGTAGCGCTCCGCGTTGAATATCGGGGCCTCGTCTACAAGGCTCCGAATTTCAATGTAGGTAGGCTCGATATCGACCAGTTCACGCACGTAGCTCAACCGTCTGCGAGCCTGGTGTTCCGCTTTTGATAACAGCAGTCATGCGCCGCAGCAGCCCATCCGCTGCGGCGCACAGTTCCGTTTCCCTTACAGCAGTGCACAACCCAACGGACAGAATGATTCGGCCTGGCCAAAGCTACGTCAAGACAGGAATTGCCGGATCTATTCAGATTCTGCGAACGCTTCTGACAAAGCTGCAAACAAATCAAATGGGACCAGCTCGCCATCGACTACAACCGCGGGAAAGGAATGAAGACCCAAGGCCCTGGCGCGCATTGCGACACTTTCATCTCTTACACTCAAAACCGTAATGTCGCAAAAGTCGCTTCCCACCTGCTGGACAAGGTGAATGGTTTGCCCGCAGAGTGGACATCCTGCGCTGAAGATTTCGACCTTGCGTCTGGACACGGATGAGCCCCGCACAGTTTTGTTCCTAAGCGTAAGATTCCGTGGCGGGAATCAAGGTTACAGGCCAGATACCCAAACATAGCTTTTACAAGGTTCACCGCGCCACGGACGATACCACGAGCCGGAGCCGAGATATCAAGGACTCTTGCACCGGCGCCAAACAGCCCTCTTTCAGAACAAATCAGATGCAAAACTGTAACCTCTCTGGGAGAGTGTGCATCATCAAAGAGACTGGACTCGAGCTCCGAAGGATTTGTTGTTACGGACTACGATCAGGAGGTGGAACCGTGTCGAAAAGATCTGCTGTCGAAACGCAACCGGCGATTGCCAGCGAAGCACACTCTCAAGCCGACGCTCTTTCTGTTGAAACACAAGAACAGGTTCGATGTCGCGCCTACGAGCTATATGAGCTGCGCGGCCGTGTAGATGGATTTGCCGAAGAAGATTGGCGGCAAGCTGAGCAGGAAGTGCTTGCTGGTCGTGCCAATCACGTGGCAGCATAATCCTTTCCACGGCTGGCTGGATGTGCGCAGGTCTGCAGCAGACCCTGTGCACGTTTATGCTTGCGGTTGCTTCCCTCAGCGCAGCTCAGCGCAGGACGGGAATTGTGCCGGCGATGTGTCGGCTGATACCCTCATACGCGTACCATGTACGCGTCACAACGATATCTGGCGCGTGCGCACATCTTTCTGCCGTATTTCGCCCGCGATGTCATACGGGAACAATCCGCAAGTAACCACTTGGGGTCTCGCGCATCTTGGAAACTGTGGCTCCATGTCGGTCGACCACTGGGCGGCGCAAGCTTCTTCTGCTGCGTTCATCCGTTCTTTGGCCGAGGCGGACAGTGTTTGATAATTGAAGAGAAGGCGATGATGGCCTGCTCAGGGGACGCATGGCGCGTATCCAAAATCTAAAATTCGCACACCGCCTCTTCATGAGGGCGTATCGATATCGCAGCTTTGACTGGTCTCCTGGCGCTCATTTCAACAAAGCACTTTCTGAATCAAAATTTGTCCTGGTTACCACAGCCGCGCTGTACCTGCCGGAACAGCCCCCTTTTAGCCACGACGTTCGCGGTGGAGATTGTAGCTTTCGAGAGCTGCCCGGTAACGTGGATGTCAATCAATTAAATATTGCACACCGCAGCTCAGCGTTCGATCAGACGGGAGCACGGAAAGACCGAAATCTTGTGTTCCCTCTCGACCGCTTCAGAGAATTAGTAGCACAGAGAACATTGGGCACGCTCAATCATCGGCATTTCAGTTTCATGGGCTCGATCACTGCCCCTGGCAGACTCATATCGGAAACCGCGCCTGCTGTCACGCAGCTTCTTCAGGAAGACCAAGTGGATGCCGCCTTCCTCGTACCGGTCTGACCGATGTGTAATCAGTCCGTGGGACTGATCGCAAGCGTGATTGAGAAGGCAGGAATTCCAACGGTCGGGTTATCGCTGTTGCGGGAGGTAACCGAAAGAGTAAAGCCGCCGAGAACGCTATTTGTACCGTTTAGGCTTGGGTACCCATTGGGGGAGCCCGATCGGCCGGACTTGCAGCATCGGATTATTGAAGCCGCGCTGAAGTTGCTGCATGCATCTGGCTCACTCCCGATTTTGAATGACTTCACTCCCTAAAGCCAGACTAAAAACATTTAGCAACTTCACCGGCAATTACGGTGCTTGGAGCTGTAAAATCTTTCCTACTAGATCATGGAAGTCCCTGGCGATGATTGCCGGCGCCGGGGTGAGATCATCCAGGATCTCTTGTCGTCGCTGAACAAACGCGGTTTGGCACCCGGCCGCCGCGGCCCCGGCGATTCCCAGGAATGAGCTGCCACCATCATCATGAATCCGATCTCTACACCGAGTTCCCTTGCTGCCATTTGATACGGTTCCGCCGCCGGCTTGAGCCGCTTGACTGAATCGGCGCTGATAATCTGTTCAAACAGCTCCGCAACTTGTGCATTCTTCAGCATCTCCTTGGCCGCAGGGGCGCCAGAATTCGTCAGTGCTGCCAGACGAAAACCCTGGGCGTGAAGTTGTTCGAGCGCTGGCTTGACATCTCCAAATGGCGGAAGTCGTCGCAACATACCCAATATCTCCTTACCAGCCTTAGGATCCAGTTTCTTCCCAAACCGGTTTGCAATGATCTTCAGCGCTGCTTCAGTAACCCGCTGAATTCCGAGTATGTACCGATTGCGGTACGGGCGAGTGCCAGCTTCAGGACCTCGCAAAACCACTCTTTCCGAAGCTTCTGGTCTCCAAAATGTCGTTTGAACAGAGGATCCAGTGCCGACAGATCAAGAAGCGTTTCAACCATGTCGAAAACAAGGACAGGTCGCATAAACCCTCACCAGACTGAGGCCGCTCGCTGTGCAAGTTTGCCAGATCGCGTGAGATCCTTAGCTGCGTGCCGGTTTGTCCATGTGCGGCCGTATATCGACAAACCACTTTTTCAAACGCGCTGGCGGCACGCCCAGCATGAAACCAATTTGGAGCAAGTAGACCAAGAAGATGCTGTGCAGCACACCGCGCTCTTCGAACCGTCGTGCGGACATTGTGACCGGGGAGCGAATGATCGCGAACCGCCCGGCAGTCTTGATTCTTCTGACCAACTCAGAGTCTTCAAATAATGGCCAATCCGGAAATCCGCCAACATCGTGGAAGGTACTGTGGCGTATGAACAGAGCCTGATCCCCGTACGACGTCTTCCTGATCAGGGTGCGCAGATTCATCCCAAATGCGATCAGTCGAAGAGCCGGGGTATTCCGGCTCCAATGGGCAAAAAAGCAGCCTCCAGCGACGCGTGGGTCCTGCATCACCCGCTGCAACTGTGCTTCCGCATCCCGAGGAAGCCGGCAATCAGCGTGCAAGAACAAAATGACATCGCCGCTGGCAAGCTCCCCGCCTGCGTTCTGTTGAGGACCCTTTCCGCGCATTGCCTGCACAAGGTGAATATCAGGCTGCGCTTCCAGCCACTCCAGGCTGCCGTCAATACTTCCTCCATCCACGGCAATGATTTCAGGGTCCACAATTGCAGTGCGCACAGAGTCAATCGCAGCCGCCAAGTGCACCGCTTCATTCAGAACCGGAATGACAACAGATATCCTCAATGAGATATCCTCATTTCCCTGAGATTGCCATGACTTTTGACCGGCGAAGGTCGTCGATTGCTGCCTGAGTGTGGGGGCAATCAACGAGCCCGTTCGCCAGCAAGTTTTCCAAGTGCAAAAGTTCATGCACGGTGTCGACATCGAACCACTCCGGAAGCAGCGCAAGCGACAGCCCGTACTGCCTGAGACGAATCATCGTCTGTTCCAGCGTAGCGCGTTGGCTCCATTCGACGCCTTGCAGGAGGCCATCCGGATAACGTTTTACGCCCAACGCATAGAATCCGCCATCCATACTCGGTCCCACCACTGCATCGTGGGAGACCATGAGGCGGCGTGCCTCCTCAATATGCCTGACTGGCAGGCCGGGGCTGTCGGCTCCAATTGCAAATGCCAACGGCGTGAGCTGCAATGCTTTCTTCAGGATGGCTTCAATCCGCTGATCCAGCGTTCCTTCCGGCTGGATCCAGACACCATCGGTCGGAAGATAGACGCGCTCGAAAGGCTCGGTGGCGGCAATGATCACACTTGCCCAGGCTAATTGACGCAAGCTCCCCAAGGTGTCAAGCAGGAACGCCTCTGCCAACGCAGCGGCACGATCTGCCCCAATAGCGGGTGCGAGCCGCGTTTTCGCTTTCCCTGCAACTGGCGGCTTGGCAAATACGCAAATTGTTGCCTCGACCATCTTGCTCACCTACGCCACTGGAAGAATCTAACCAGTGCATTCTTCATCCACGGCTTAAAGCGGGATCTCATGGAGAGATCGCCCAGCCGTTTGATAATTTCAGCCTGCGTTGGATAGGGATGGATCACGCCGGCCAGATCACGCAGCTTCAGCTTGCGCTGGATCGCCAGAACAAGCTCACCGATACTTTCTCCAGCGTGACGGCCTACCAGGGTCGCTCCCAACACGGTGCCGTCCGATTTTCTGGTGTGGACGCGCGCAAATCCTTGGGTCTCACCGTCCAGGACTGCTCGATCATTCCCGGCGAACGGCAATGTGAATGTCTCAAGCGCCAATCTGCGCCTCTGCGCACCGTTCCCGTTCCCGTCTACGCCGACGTGGGCCACCTCCGGATCGGTATACGTGCACCAGGGGATAACCAGGTCGCTGGCTCGTTTCCGGCCAAAAAACATGGCGTTCTGCAGCGCAATTCGGCCGAGAGCCTCGGCCGCGTGGGTGAACTGGAACCGGGAAGAGATATCGCCCGCAGAATAGATGTTGGGATTCGAGGTGCGGAGGCGGTCATCTACGATTATGCCTTTCTTATCAAACGCGACTCCGACGGCTTGAAGATCCAGGCCTTCGATGTTGGGCGCGCGTCCCGCTGCAACCAGTATTTCATCGGTCCCGATGCGCTCCTCCCCGTTGCCTCGATCAACAAACACGGCCTTTTCTTGACCTGAACCTTCCGCCCGCCGGATCGTCGCACCGAGGAACATGGAAATCCCTTCACTTTCAAATTGAGCTTTGAGGATCGAAGCCGCATCCGCATCATCGCGAGGCAGCAAGCGGGACTCCTGTTCAAGAATAGAAACCTTAGTGCCAAGGCGTGAGAAACTCTGGGCTAGTTCGCAACCAATGGGTCCTCCGCCAATGACGATCAGTCGTTTCGGCAGCTCAGTGAGTGAGAACACAGTCTCATTGGTGAGAAACCCAACCGCTTCGAGTCCGGGGATAGGCAGCATCGCGGCACGCGCTCCGGTCGCAATGATGGCCTTGCTGAAATAAAGGCGCTCCCCGGCTACTTCGACGGAATTGCCGCTGAGAAATCGGGCATGACCGAGAAAAATATCGGCGCCAAAACCACGGAAGCGTTCAGCGGAGTCATGCGGAGAGATTTCAGCGCGAACTCGCCGTAAACGCCGCATGGTTTCTGCAAACCTGATTTGCTCGATGCGTGTTTCAATTCCGAACTCTCTAGCCTCAGGAACGGCGTAAGCAGCACGTGCAGCGCGGATGAATGCCTTGGATGGCACGCAGCCATAGTTGAGACAGTCTCCGCCCATCAGATGACGTTCGATGAGCGCGACGCGGGCTCCCAGTAATGCGGCGCCTGCCGCAGAAACCAAGCCTGCCGTCCCTGCCCCGATCACCACCAGGTTGTAACGTCCGGAAGGTTTAGGATTGACCCACCCTGGGGGATGCGCGTTCTCAACCAGCCTCTGATTGAATTCATCCTGTGGAAGAACCTCGACCGGCAAAGTTGCGCTCATGCAACACTCCCTTTCGCCTCGGGCTCATTCAATTCCTCCTGTAACGCCTTCTTAGCCATTCGGGTGAGGAACCATAGGAGTATGGCTCCTGCGGCCAATCCTCCCCAGAAGACTGCCAACCCAGCTGTGCTGTGCTTCGCCATCCCCCCTGAGAACAGATCGGAAACATTGTGCAGTGCCGAACCAAGATAGACATATACGACGGTGGCCGGCAGCATTCCGATCCAGGAGGCGACCACGTAATCGCGCAGCCGCACGCGCGTGAGCCCCAGCGCGTAGTTGAGCAGGACAAAAGGAAGGATGGGCTGGAGCCGTATGAGCAGAATAATTTTGAAGCCTTGCTTCTCGACAGCGCGGTCGATCGCTTTGAATTTAGGATAATCTTGAAGTTTGCGTTCCACCCAATCCCGCGCAAAGTACCGCGCAATCAAAAATGAGCCCGTCGCCCCAAGCACGCTGGCCGGGGAGACGATCAGGACGCCAATCAGAGTGCCATAAACCAAGCCCGCGCCCGCTGTGAGTGCGCTGCCGGGGACCATGAGCACCGCGCCCACGGCATAAACCGTTCCATAGACGAAAGCGCCGGACGAGCCAAAGCTTCGGACCCAGAAAATGAAGGACTCAGCCCATTGCCGAAGAGGCAGCTTCCAAGCGCCCAGAATAAAGAGCGCGAGAACCGCTGTTGCACCGGCAAGCCGCAAGACCGAACTACGCCTCATCTTAGCCCCATCGCTCGGAAGACGAAGAATGCAGTTACGCCCAACAGTGCGGCCGCGGGAACCGTGACCGCCCAGGCCAGAATCATGTCACGGACGATTTTTCTGTTGATTCCTTCAGCTCTTCCGGCGGCAACCCCCATGATTCCTCCCGAAGCAACGTGAGTGGTGGACATCGGCAGGCCAAGGGCTGCGCCGGGACCAACTAGCGCCGCCGTGACTAGATTTGCAAGGAAACCCTCGCGGTGATCCATGGGCGTGACCTTGACGGCAAGAACCTCTGTCACCTTGCGGCCCGCGAACCAGCTTCCCGCCAGCATCCCGGCGGTAATGCCGATGAAATAGAACAGGAACGGCTCTGAGCGCCCGCTCAATAGCATGGCGCTAAGCGCCAGCGCGGCCATTTTGGGCGCATCGTTGAGCGCGCGCGCAAAGCTGGTAGCGCCGCTGGTCAACCAATGCAGATGGTTAATGGTGATTCCCGTGGAGGTTCTTGCAGCAGCGCTGCAAGATTCCAGATGGATCTGGGGCGCGGCCACGACGTTGAACGCGGCGATGCTTCCCGCCGATGCAGACATTGTGGGCTGTTCGACTTTGAAGCACATGCAATCCGCTGCCGGCTCAGGAACCAAGTATCGCGAGAACCGGATCAGCACCGCCGTAAGTGCAAGCGATACGACCGGACTGAGGAGCAATGGCAGAATGATCTTGCCGCCGAGCGCCGACCAGTTCACGCCGTGAAAGCCATACGCAACGGAAGCCACTCCGGTAACTGAACCAACGATACCGTGCGTTGTGGAAACAGGCAGCCCTTTGCGCGTAGCGAACGCGACCCATATGGCCGCGCCTGCAATCATGGCGACGGCGGCCCCCAGGGTAGCGTGAACGCCCTGGCCCAGAAGCCCCTTGCCGAATGTTTGAAGCATCGCATGGGCAAGAAATGCGGCCGTGATGCCGCCGATACCGGTGCAAAGAGTTCCCCAGAGAACGGCGCGCCGGAGATCCGTCACACCACTCCCAACCAGCGTGGCAATCCCCTTGGAGACGTCATTGGCGCCGTTCACGTACGCAATCGCAACGCCGACTACAAAGACGAATAGAATCGACCAGTTCATTGCAGTCTACCTCCACAGCTTGACCCTGCCCCTGCAGTGCAGCCAAAGCAATGGCCGCCTGTGGCGATTTGGCAGTTCCCCAATGCAGAGAAGGAATCGATGTCCCAAATTGTTTTCCGCCCCGGTGTTTCGATATCGAGCATCTGGTTAAAGTCGCAGTCATACAATGTGCCGTCCCAAGCGACACTCACCAGCGAGCGGCACATCAGTTGATTCACTGTCGCAGGATTGAAGTGGTTCACCAGCAGACTCATGTAGCTTTCGAGTTGTCCATTGCGAATGAGGAATTCAGAGAATCGTTTGATGGGCATGTTCGTGATGGTGAACAGCCGGTTGAACTCGATTCCAAAACGCTCCTGCAACTGTCTCTTGTAATCGGCCTCCAGCTTTTCCTGGGCCGGCGGAAGAGAAGCACCCAACGGGTTGTAGACGAGGTTCAGCAGCAGCCCAGAGCCGGATCTCCCATATCCAAGGCTGTTGAGCCGTTGCAATGCACGGATACTCTTATCAAAGACGCCTTTACCACGCTGCTTGTCTACATTTTCTGCCGTGTAACATGGCAAGCTGGCGGTGACCTCGACGCGGTTTGCGGCAAGAAACTCGACCAGATTTTCGTACCCTGGTTCAAAAAAGACGGCCAGATTACAGCGATCAATCACCTGCCGTCCCAAATCGCGCGACTGCATCACCAGCCGCTTGAAATTCGCGTTCAGCTCGGGTGCGCCTCCGGTGATGTCTACAACTTGGATTGAGGGACTGGCAGTGAGCAGATTGAGAACGCGATCTGCGACTTCAACGCGCATGATCTCGGTTCGCTTTGGCCCGGCCTCGACGTGGCAGTGATGACATGCCTGATTGCAAAGCTTGCCCACGTTGATCTGCAAGGTCGTGACCTCGAAGCGCCGAAGGCCGGCAAATCCGTGCTCGCGCAGGGTTGCATCAAAACGGGACGCAGGCAACGCGCAATCGTTGAGGATGTTGAGGGTCTTGCATTGAGTCGCCATCAGCAGCAGCCTCCATTCGGACCGCAAGAAAACGGCTTGGGTTCCGTGGTTAGCCGGTAATCCTGTCCCTTTGTTTCCCTGGGATCACGAACCAGCATGCCGCTTGTACAGGGGAAAGGCTGCACCTGCTCCTCTGACGGAGGCACCAGAGGTTCTACAAACTCAAAATGGCAGGCATAGGGCTCACGTGAGTAGATACTGAAAGTCTTCTCGCAAACCGCCACCCGCATGCCGCGCCGGAGCACGTGTCCATCATCGTCAACCACCTGCTTGAATGGACCCTTGTAGATGACTGCCTGCTTGAGGTCCCGGCAGACGCCCTCCTTGCCTTTATATGCAGCGACGGTAACACTGCGGAATTCGATGCCTTCCACTGTGCGCCAGGCTTCGTGCTGCCGCTCTAGTATGGAAATGCCGTAGAACCCAGCGTCCTCAAAGGCCTGAAGAAACTTATCTTCCCGCAGCGCCCCAGAGATGCAGCCGCTCCATAATGCCGGATCTTCCTGCAGATGCCTGGGAACTTCCTCATCACTGACAATATCGGAGATCACTGCGCGGCCACCGCGGCGAAGTACGCGATAGATCTCCGAAAAAAGTTGTTCTTTGGCCAAAGGTTTCACCAGGTTCAACACGCAATTGGAAACAACCACATCCATCGAATCACTGGCTACCAGGGGCCGGTTGGCCCTGATGTCTTCGATGTAGGCCTCCGTTGCGCTGAGATCACCCGCGCTACGCACCGGATGCGCGTTCAACCAAAGCTCAAGCGCTTCCAGATCCAAAGCCAAATCCTGGATTTTTCCCTTTCTGAAATCCACATTTGAATAACCGATGCGGCGGGCCACCTCAGGCGCGTTCCGGCGGGCTACAGAGAGCATATCGTCGTTCATGTCCACACCGATGACCTTACCGAACGGCCCAACTATCTGGCTGGCGATGAAGCAGACCTTGCCCGCGCCAAAACCCAGATCCAAGACGGTCTCTCCTTCGCGCAAATGGCGCGAGGGATCGCCGCATCCGTAATCACGCTCCAGAATCTCTTGGGGAATTACATCGAGGTATTTGGGATCGTATGTCGTTGGGCAGCAAAGATCCGCTTGTACACCCTTTGCACCTAGCGAATATCTTCGTCGTACTGCATTTTCCACGTCCAGTGCAGGTTCTTGAGATTCCAACATATAGAGCAGAAACCTCCAATAAGAAGATGATGCGCCAGCCAGCACAAGGTTACGCGACGGATCACTGCAAATATTCAGTCAACCAGCCACCTCGAAGCTTCTGGGAAACCTGACGGAACTTTTTCCCGTGTTTCTCAGTTATCGCCGCTAACCTCGCTCAGAATACTGATCACGCCATTCGATAACCCAAGTGTTATAGGCCACTTTTGCCGAGGTAGGGAAACTTGGCATGGCCCCGCACAGCCATCGATGTGGAACCCATCGGTGCTCAGAATTCTTTTAAAAACCCCGTAACCTCCAGCCGGGCCCCGTATCTTCATACCCAGCAGGTGTGTGAAAACTTCTTAATTCCATTCGGAGGTAAAACCTAATGAAGAAAATCGCTGGAAGCTTGCTTGCAACCTTTGTTCTTGTCGCCCTGAGTTTCGCCGCTCCTAAGGAGAAGACGTACTCAGGGGAAATCATGGACAGCCAGTGCGCCAAAATGGGTTCGCACGCGATGATGTTGAAGAAAGAAGGCA